>Ga0268262_10001072_pt1 | contig 34842 bp, 20 predicted proteins | sample TergutNc150P3_FD_190354 | JGI IMG/M metagenome (GOLD analysis project Ga0268262, IMG submission 190354) | Nasutitermes corniger P3 segment gut microbial community from laboratory colony in Florida, USA - Nc150 P3 (SPAdes) (version 2) | ecosystem: Host-associated > Arthropoda: Insects >...
ACAATTCTCCCGACGCGCGTTACGGCAATTTGGGCTTCCGCCTCGCCCGCACCCCGATCATGCCGTTCATGGAGAGCCGCCTTCCCGCGCCGTCCCCCGCCGCGATAGAGGAACAGCGGAGAGCAAAAGAGGAATTGCGCGAAAGAGAGGAGAACGAGCGGGCGGCTATAGAGGAACAGCGCAGAAGAGAAGAAATAAAACGCAGGGCGAAAACGGATTCTTTGGTCTTGCTGGCGGAGAGAACATACGGTAAGGCCGAAACGTATTTAAACGAGAAGAGATTTTTCGACGCGATAGAGCAATACAACAAAGCCATGAAATTGCAGCAGGAAGCGGAGGTCGAAACGCCGGGATACAAGTATATGGTCAGAGGGTATTGCTATCATCAGATAAAGGCGTTTGAGTCCGCCGTAGAGGATTATAAGCGGGCGTTGCAAAAAGATCCGAATTTGAAGGATAAAATAGAGAAAAATATAAATTCGGCGGAGAAAAAGAAGCCCCCGAAAAAACCGTGACCGTTGTCTAAAGGCTGTAAGCGCAATGCGAAAAATGTCGGCAAAGAAGATCGCGCTGTTCGTTTTGCGCGCCGTATTGGTCGTCGCGCCGATAGCGTGGATATACGCCCGCGCCGATTCCGGAAGCATCGTCGCCGCGCTCGCCTCAACGAATGTTCCGGCGCTTGTTTGCGTAACTGCGATGCTCATCGTTACTATGGTGTTGCAGGGCGTCAAATGGTGGGTCACGATCCGCCGCTTCGCCCCCGATCTCAGGGTCGGCAAAGCCGTCTCCGTGCATCTCGAGAGCAGCTTTTACTCCATAATATTGCCGTCCGCGCTGGCGCAGGACGTGGTGAAGTCGGTGATGCTCTCCCGCGACCATTCCCCGCAGATTGTGTGGGCCGCCACGTGGATGGCGAAGCTCATGGGCTTTTTTACGCTGATAATTCTCTCCGTCGTGGGTATGCTGTACCTTGAAAGCGACAGCCTTCCTGCGGGTTTCCGCCCCGCTGTCGTCATCGCCGTCGCCGCCATAACGGCGATGGCCGCCGTCTCGTTTTCAAAAAGGATCACGCGCCCGCTTCGCGCCGCGGCGGCTAAGTTCGCCGGCATCAAAATTATAGCCTTCGCCGAAAAACTGCGGGACGGAATATACGCCTTCAAACATGAGCGGGCGGTACTCGTTCAAACATTCTTGATCTCCGCCGTGATTCAACTGCTCCTTATTTCTAACGCGTCGCTTCTCGTATACGCCGTTTCCGGCGAATTCTTCTTCATAGAGTGCCTTGCCTTCGTGCCGCTGGTGGAGATCATGGCCGTGTCGCTGCCCCTCACCCCCGGCGGCATGGGGATACGGGAGGCGCTCATGGCGCTGCTCTTCACCCGCCTCGGATTCTCGGAGGGGCAGACCGCCTCCTATGTGACTATCAGTTTAGCCCTGTCGATGACGAGGCTTATAGGCGGGATACCGGTGATTCTGAAGTCGTTTAAACGCCACGCCGGCAAATAGGATTTCCGGCCCTAAATCCGGGCCGGCCGTAAAAAAACAAAAAAAACATTGCGAAAACGGGCGGACGCTCGTATATTCTATATAATGCCGTCAAAATCTATAGTTTAATCCCAAAAGAAGGATGGTTTTATGAAAAAACAGCTGTTTTACGCCGCAATGACCTTTGCGCTGGCGCTGATCGCCGCCCCGTCCGCGATCGCTCAGACGCAGTTTAACTCTTGTGCGGAGAACGAGGGGGCGGATATCGCGGTTAATCTGCCGACGAGTTTCACAACCTCCAACGCCAACCTCCCCGACCCGTTTATGATGTTGAGCGGCTCGCGCATGACAGCCAAGGATCAGTGGAAGCAGAGGCGGCAAGAGCTTTTGAAGCTCCTTGAGAAGACCGTTTACGGCGCCAAGCCCGGAAAACCGGCTTCCGTTACCGGCACGGTCTCTAAGACGTCGATTTCGGTGAAGGTTGGGAGCGCGAGTTTTTCGGTCGCGGTCACTATGCCGTCTAGCGGCAGCGCACCCTATCCGTTAGTCATTCGCTACGACGACAGCGGCGCGCCTACTACCGATTTCACGGGCAACGGCATAGCCGTGGCCAACTATACAACCTCAAGCGTCGGCGGCGGGACGCGCGCCTCCAAGAGCGGCGCGTTCTACACCGCCAATCCCAACAACAAGACCACCGGGCATTTGGCGGCGTGGGCGTGGGGAGTGAGCCGCATTATAGACGTTATCGAGGCCGATCCCGACAAGCTCTTCGACCCGACCAAGATCGGCGTGACGGGCTGTTCCCGCGACGGCAAGGGCGCCTTTGCGGCCGGCGTGCTGGATCAGCGCGTAGCCCTCACGATGCCCATGGAATCCGGCACCGGCGGCATGGCCTCTATGCGCGTGGCCTACAACAACAGAGACCAAAGCGGCGGCTCGAACGGTTCCCAGTCGCCCAGTTCCGCTTACGGCGAACAGCCGTGGCTCGGCGACGATTTCAGCGCGTTCCAAAACAGCCCGGACAAATTGCCGATAGACATGCACGAGGCGATAGCGTTGGTCGCGCCGCGCGGGTTCCTCGCCATATACAAAACCGCCGGTTCAGCCGGCCAGTGGCTGAACGTCCCCGGTTCGCACGTCTCGGCGGTTTCGGGGGCCGAGGTCTACAAGGCGCTGGGCTACGGCGGCAATTTCGGCTGGATGAATACCGGCACCCAGTCCCACTGCGCGTGGCCGAGCGGCTACTCTACCACCGTCAAAGACTTCTGCGACAAATACTTGCATAGGAAGAAAGCGCCCGCCGCCGCCCCGTTGTTCGACGAAAACAACAGGCCGGCCGCCGCCGCGAGCATGGTCAACTGGACTACCCCGACGCTGTCGGGCACCCTTGCCGTAGGTTGCGGCCCCGCCCCAGTCGTCACAGGCTGCGCTTTAACGACGACCGTCTCCCCCTCCTCCGGAGGCAGCGTAACCGCGTCTCCCGCCCCGAACGCGAACGGACGCTACGACACAGCGGCGGTCGTCACGCTCACGGCCGTCGCGGCGGCGGGTTGGGCATTTGAAAGCTGGGACGGCGACGCGTCCGGCGCGGCGAACCCCGTCGCCGTCACCATGAACGCCGGCAAGAGCGTCACGGCCAAATTCAAACTCGTCGGCGACGGTACGGAAAACTTAGTCAAAAACGGCGCGTTCAACGGCACGACGAACTGGACGTTGAATCAGGGTACAAACTACGGCGGTTCCGCCGCGACGGTCTCCGCGAGCGGCGGCAAAGCCACGATAAACATTACCACCGCCGGAACGGAAAAATATCAGCCGCAATTGGTTCAAACCGGCATAGCCTTAGAACAAGGGATGAAATACCGCCTGACCTTCAAAGCGTCCGCCGCCGCCGCGAGGACAATGGAAGTCTTGATCCAGCTGGCGGGTTCCCCCTACACTTCTTACGCAAAAGGGGATTTTGACCTGACCGCCGGAGAGCAAACGTACAAACTCGAGTTTGAAATGACTGCGGCAAGCGACCCCGGCGCCCAATTGGCGTTCAACGTAGGCGGGAACTCGACGCAAAACGTCACGATAAGCGACGTCAAACTCATTTATATCGCCGAATTGGGCGGAAACACCGGAATCGCCGCCAAAACCCCGGCGGCGTCGGGCGCGAAGCCCGTTCTGAGCGTGAGAACCGTCTCCGGCTCCGCAATAAGCGTGAATTTCAAGGCCGTGAGGGGCGGCGAGGCCGAACTGAGGCTCTACGGACTGAAAGGCGGCCTGATAGCGGCGGCGAGACTCCAAACGGTAACGGGCGGTAGTTACTCCCACACGTTCAACGTCGGCAAACTGCCCAACGGACTCTACGTTGCGGGCCTCTACAGCGACGGACGGCTGGTCGAACAGGCGAGGGTAGCCGCCCGTAGGTGACGGACGGGTGGGGCGGTCGGTAAAATAATTGATGTTTTTTGTGTTTTAACGGGTTATTGATGCTATATTATTTATATAGTATCGGGATTGCGTCGGTTCGGTCACTATTTCATAAAAACAAATAAATTGAGGGAGGCGCGTTATGTTAGGTCTAAAGAGATTCATTCCGGTTCTTGCGGCGGCGGCGTTTGCGGCGGTTTTGCCGACGGCGGCGTTTGCGGATGAAACAAAGACATCCAATGGCACCTGGACTTACAACGGCTACGATTACGAGCTTTGGAGTGAAAATAACGCTGGTACCACATCCATGGTCCTCAATGGAGATAACGGTACCGGCGCTAACGCTAAAGGCGGAACATTCTCCGCCACATGGAAGAGTACTATAAATATCCTCTTCCGCGCCGGCAGAAAATTTTCCACTACATCGGGGGGAACAATATCTGGCCGTGAGCCACCCAAACCCGCGCTTGATTACGGTAACATAAGTATCGATTTTGCCGCCACATGGTCTTCCACCGACAATGTGAAAATGCTTGGCGTATACGGCTGGGCGTTTTACGCGCAAGCAAGTATACCGACAAAAGATGAAAACGGCACTAGCAAAAGCTTCGACAAAGCAATTGAATACTACATTATTCAAGATCGCGGCAGCTATAACGCGGCTTTGGGAGGAGATACTAAATCCACGTTGAAGGGCGAAGGAACCATTGACGGCATTCAATATGAATACAGAGTATGCGACAGAATCGGCAGGAACTCAATATCCGGAAATTCCGTTAACTTCAAGCAATATTTCAGCGTTCCGAAAAACACATCCAGCCACAGAACAAGCGGTACAATCTCCGTTTCCAAGCACTTTGCGGAATGGAAAAGAGTAGGTATGTTGATGGACGGCCCGTTATACGAAGTAGCGCTGAAAGTTGAATCCTATACCGGCAATAACGGCAATGCGAATGGCTCGGCTACCATAACAAAGAATCTTTTGACTGTCGGCGGCGCAGTCACCAACGGCTTCACGCTAACGACAACCGTATCTCCGTCCGGTAGCGGCACAATAACCCAATCGCCGACCGGTTCCAGTTTCAATAAGGACACGAAAGTCACGCTTACGCCCGTAGCAAAAAGCGGTTACAAATTTGACGGTTGGAGCGGAGACGCATCCGGCACGACAAGTCCGCTCCAAATCACAATGGACAAAGACATGGTTATTACGGCAAAGTTCGTGCTTACAGCCGATGACACAACCAATTTGGTTAAGGACGGAAAGTTCCCCGGCAGCAGCCTTACCGCAAATTGGGAATTGAAACAAGGTCAATACTACGGCAATTCCGAGGCGTCGGCGAGCGTGTCCGGCGGTAAGGCAACTATAAACGTTACGAAAAAAGGCTCAAACCCATGGGAGCCGCAACTTGTTCAGACCGGCATACCCATCGACTCCGGCGTAAGCTATCGTCTGACTTTCGACGCGCAAGCTTCCGTGGCAAGGGAGTTGCAGGTGCTGCTCCAAAGACCTGACAGTCCGTACACGACTTACGCCGATAAGATTATTGATTTGACAACCGCGTCGCAGACGGTTACGCTTGAATTCAAGATGACGTACGCGAGCAACGCAAACGGACAATTAGCGTTTAACATGGGGCAATCGACGGGAAGCGTCACGCTGAGTAACGTAAAACTCGTTCGCATAACCAGCGTCTCCGGCGGCTCGCCCACCGGCATCGCCTCCGACCGCCGCGTAACCTCGGCGGCCTCCGTTAGACCGGCCATCCGCGCCGTTCAAAGCCCGTCCGGCGTAAAGGTGAGCTTCAAGGCCTCCGAGTCAGGGGCCGCTACGCTGCGTCTATACAGCATGAAGGGCGACGTCGTATCCTCGGCCCGTCTGCAAACGGTCTCCGGCAACAGCTACTCCCGCGTGCTCCGTCCGATCGCCGGCAAGCTGCCCGGCGGATTATACATGGTGGGTCTGCAACGCCGGGGCGGCGCGATGGAGCGCGTGTCCGTTATTGTTAGGTAAGCGCATTTGGTTATCGGGGCGGGCCGCAAGCCCGCCCATTTAAAAATCCCGCGCCCCGCTCCGCCCAAAATATATATTATAGTCGGTCAGGACGATTGTCAGGTACCCGTAAAATCCCTCCTAAATGGGGGGAATCGCCCTTTTGCGCGTACGGGGCGGGAAAAACCGACACATAAAACAAGCGATATCGGAGCGTTGCCGCGATGAAAACGTTAGGAATCTGTTTCGGCGCCACCACGGTGCAGTACGTGAAATTAAACGTCTCGGCCGCCGGAGCCGCCGCGATCGAGGCGACCGGGCGCGTCGCCCACGAGGGCGACCCCAAGGGCGTCGCGCTTAAGCTGCTGTCCGATCCCGGGACCGCCGGCGTAGACCGCGTCGCCGTCACGGGACGCGCCTTCCGCGCCAGCGTCGATCTATCCGCCATCTCCGAACCGGAGGCGGTGGAGTGCGCTCTGCGCCGCGCCTATCCGGGCGGCGGCGCCCCGCGTCTCGTGATAAGCTCCGGCGGCGAGACGCAGCTCGTTTACGTCATCAACTCCAAAGGCGGGGTGAGCTCCGTCCATTCCGGCAACAAGTGCGCCTCGGGGACGGGCGAATTCTTTTTGCAGCAGATACGCAGGATGGGCCTCACGCTGGAGGAGGCGGTCGAGCTCGCCAAACGCGGCGTCCCCCACAAGATCGCCGGGCGGTGCAGCGTCTTCTGCAAAAGCGACTGCACCCACGCCCTCAACAAGGGCGAGCCTCGCGCGAATATCGCGGCGGGGCTCTGCCTGATGATGGCGGACAAGATATGCGACCTCGTGAAGGACATGAGGGGCGGCAAGTCGGCGCTCATCGGCGGCGGGTCGCTCAATACCGCGATGGTCAAAATCCTCAAAGAACGGCTCGGGGAGCTCGACGTCCCCGACACCGCCTCTGTGTTCGAGGCTTACGGGGCGGCGCTCTGGGCGGTTGACAACGAATGCGTCGCGCTTCCCAAAAACTTGTCCGAGGCGATCCACGACGCGCCCACCTCTTTCGGCCGCCACGCCCCGCTCGCCGAGGCGCTGCCGCTCGTCTCGTTCAAGGAGATGAAGAAGGACGCCGTGAAGCAGGGCGACGAGTGCGTGCTGGGGCTCGACGTCGGATCGACCACCACCAAGGCGGTGCTGATGAGGCGGCATGACAAGGCCGTCGTCGCCTCCGTCTACCTGAGAACCAACGGCGACCCCGTCGGAGCGTCGCGCAACTGCTACAAGGCCGTCCGCGAACAGGTGGGGGAGACGAAGTTCGATATCACCGGGCTCGGGGTGACGGGGTCGGGGCGGCAGATCGCCGCTCTCCACGCGCTCACCGACAACGTCATAAACGAGATCATCGCCCACGCGACGGCGGCGGCTTATTTCGACAAAGACGTGGACACCATCTTCGAGATAGGCGGGCAGGACGCTAAATACACTTATCTGACGGGCGGTGTGCCGTCGGACTACGCGATGAACGAGGCTTGCAGCGCGGGAACGGGGTCGTTCCTTGAGGAATCCGCCCGCGAATCGCTGAACGTTTTGACGGAAGAGATAGGCGAACGGGCGCTGTTGGGAAAACAGCCGCCCAACTTCACCGACCAATGCTCGGCGTTCATATCAAGCGACATCAAAACGGCGGGTCAGGAGGGGATCGGCAAGGACGATATTCTCGCCGGCCTCGTCTACTCGGTCTGCATGAACTACCTCAACCGCGTAAAAGGTTCGCGGCAGGTGGGCAAAAAGATATTCATGCAGGGCGGCGTTTGCTACAACAAGGCGGTGCCGATAGCGATGGCCTCCCTGATGAAACACCAAATCGTAGTCCCCCCCGAACCCGGCCTGATGGGGGCTTTCGGCGTGGCGATGGAGACGGCGAACAGGATGGAGATCGGGTTGAGCGCGGCCTCCAAGTTCGATCTCGACGAGCTGGCAAGCCGCGAAGCCGCGCGAGAGAGCAGCTTCGTCTGCGCCGGCGGCAAAGAAAAATGCGACCGCAAATGCGAAATCTCCCGGATACGGGTGAACGACAAGCTCTACCCGTTCGGCGGCGTATGCAACAAATACTACAACCTGCGTTTGCGCAAGGAAGTGGACGTCGAAGACCTCGATCTCGTGGCCGTCCGCAACAAGCTGCTGTTCGAACAGTTCGGAGTGATGGAAGGGTTGGCGCACAAAGGTCACGCCAAAGCGGCCGACGGACGCGGGACGCACCCGAAGACGGTTGGGATAATGCGCACCTTCTTAACCCACGCCCTCTACCCGCTTTACTCAAACTTCTTCCGCGAGATGGGCCTTAAGGTCGTGCTCGCCGACGCGATAGACCCGGAGGGCATAGCCCGCATAGAGGCGGCCTTCTGTCTGCCGGCGGAGCTCACGCACGGCAGCTTCCTCAACCTGCTCAAAAAGAAATTGGACTACATCTTCCTGCCGCACGTCTCCCAGATACCCGTGAAGAACCCGTCCACATACAGCAAGACCTGCGTCTTCGTTCAGGGCGAGGCCTATTACCTGAAGACGACGTTCAGGCACGAGATAGAGGCGGCGCGGACGGCCGTCCTCTCGCCGGTGCTCTCGTTTGAGCGTGATTACGACCGCGCCCGTGCGCGTCACGAGCTGATCAACATGGCGGTGTCGGCGATGCACATACCCCAAAAGACAGCCGAGGCCGCGTTCCATAGGGCGGTGGAGCACCAGCGCGCTTTCGACAATGAATTGCAGGCCTACGGCAGACGGGCTCTCGAATATTTGGACGCGAACCCCGACACCTTCGGCCTCGTCATTTTCGGCCGCCCCTACAACAGCTTCGCCTCCGACGCGAACATGGGCATCCCCCACAAAGCGGCTTCGCGCGGATACATCGTGATCCCGTTCGACATGCTTCCTGCCGGCGATTACGCGGCCGACAGCAAGATGTACTGGGGCATGGGGCAGAAGATCATGAAGGCGGCGCAGTTCGTCAAAAAGCGCGGCAACCTCTTCGGCGTGTTCATCACGAATTTCTCATGCGGTCCCGACTCCTTCGTCCTCAGTTACTTCCGCAATTTGATGAAGTCGAAACCGTCGCTGACGCTCGAACTTGACCAGCACACCGCCGACGCGGGCATAGACACGCGCATAGAGGCGGCGGTGGACATCATGCAGAGCTACCGCCGCATCAGCGAAACCCTGCCGCCGGAGGACGCGTCGTTCGTCCCCGCAGTAGTGCCTGACAATGAGATGAGAGTGCGGGCCGCCGACGGCAAATACTACAACCTGCGCGACCCCAAAGTGGAGCTCATGCTGCCGTCTATGGGACGCTACGGCACCGAGGCGCTCGCCGCGATATTCAGGAGCCTCGGCGTGGACGCGCACGCCCTGCCCGTCGCCGACAAAGAGGTTTTGAGCATAGGCAAGAAAAACTCGACCTGCAAAGAGTGTGTGCCGTATATCGTCACGACAGGGTCGTTCCTGCAATACGTGTGGGAGAGGAAGAAGGATCCTAACAAGATCACGCTCTTCTTCATGGCCACGAGCGACGGCCCTTGCCGCCTCGGCCAGTACTGCCGGGCGATAGCGCAGAACATAGAGAACCTTAAAATTCCCAACGCGGCGGTGCTCACGCTGACGGACGAAAACGGCTACGGCGGGATGGGCGCGGCGAGCCTTCTCAAAGGATGGCAGAGCATCATCGTCTCCGACGTGTTCGGCGACATACGGAGCATGCTCGCCGCGGCCGCTAAAGACAAGGAACAGGCGTTGGCGACGCTTGAAGAGTGCTGGGGCGAGTTCATCCGCTTCTTTGAGGGCAAGGTCGGCGGCGGCCTGATGAAGACGATCGACAGAGCGGTCAAGCGCCTCTCCAAAATCCCGCTGAAGACGAAGCCCGAAGACGTGCCGATAGTCTCGGTCATCGGGGAGATCTTCGTGCGGCGCGACGAGTTCTGCCGCAAAAACATCACCGACTACTTAGAGTCGCGCGGCTTCGCGGCCAAAGTCGCGCCGATCAGCGAATTCCTATGCTACAGCAACTACGTGCTGAACTCCAACCCGCCCGACCTCGAACTGACGCTTAAAGAACGCATCCGCGTCAACCTGACCTCTAAGCTCCAAGACTGGTGGGAAAACCGGATCAAGACGGCGATGGCGAAGTGCGGCCTCTACAAATTCGAGCTTGTGGAAGTCGAGAAGACTTTGGAAGCGTCGCGCCACCTGATAGACGAACGTCTGCGCGGCGAGGCGATTCTGACCGTAGGCCTCGCCCTGCGCGAAATCCTGCACGAATCCTGCGGCGTAATATCCATAGGCCCCTTCGGATGCATGCCGTCGCGCGTGGCCGAGTCCATCCTCAAAAAAGAGATGAACGCGGCCGGCAAAGCCCGCGTCCCCGGTTGGGAGGAGAAAGCGCGCGAGTACGAGGATATAGGCGAGTTCCCGTTCTTAGCCGTGGAAACCGACGGCAGCCCCTTCCCGCAGCTCATAGAGGCGAACTTAGAGGCGTTCGTCCTGCAAGCCGGGAGACTGCACGGGAAGCTGACGGCGTAGGCCCGCAAGGGGCCGCGATTTAGGCGCGTCCCCCGTAACGGACTTCCCAACGCCCGGCCTTATCGCTGCCTACGCGGTTAACAAGCCCGGCCTTTTTCATTGTATGGATATTTGATTCGACGCGCCGCTTGGTTGTGCCGAGCGCGGCGGCTATGCGCTGCGCGCTGATGGTCGGCGTCTTCAACATCCGTTCCAAGATAGCCTTTCGAAGCTCATTTACACCACCGTCGGCGATATTTTCACCACCGCGTACACCACCGTTTACACCACCATCTATACCACCGGGCGCACCGCCGCCAACAGTGTTTACACCACCGTTTGCACCACCGGATACACCACCGTTAGTATCGTATGCAATGACATCCCAATGTCCTTTTTTGTCCGTGCCGATACGGTTAAGAAGCCCGGCTTTTTTCATTACATTGATATTTGATTCAATGCGGCGTTTAGTTGTGCCGACGGTGTCGGCTATGCGCTGCGCGCTTATAGTCGGCGTAGCTCGCATCAGTTCCAAAATGGTCTTCCGAAGCTCGTTTACACCACCAGGAACACCGTTTACACCACCGCTTACACCACCTATTGCGCCACCGGCTACACCACCGTTTACACCACTGATTACACTACCACTTACACCACCGTTTTCACCACCGGTTACACCGCCGCTTACACCACCCGTTACACTACCATCTACTTCTTTGCCGCTTCTATTAACGCCACCCTCGTCATCAATATAAAAAGTGACCTTAACCTCGCCCGACGACACCTCAAACAACGGCTCGCGCTTCCCCGCCTCCCGACACGCGGTTGTTATACGCTCTATCCCCCGGCCCCACGTCTCTATGAACCCGGAGCGGAAGAATGTATTGGCGATTTTAGGGTTGTGCGGGCGCGACCTATGCGTTGAGAGCAAATCGACCACCGTCCAATGCTCCGGCAGAGTGCCGTCGTTGTAAATTGTAACGCTGTCGGGAAACACCTTGATTTGAATGGGTATGCCCGTTGTGTAGTCGCGGTGAACTATGGCGTTGAAAATCGCTTCGCGCAGGGCGGGGCGCGGAACCGGATAATCCGTAACGCGCAGTATTCCCTCGTAGCCTATAATCCCCTTGAAGTATTTGCGGTAGATTGTGTCCACAATCTGGTCGGCCACCGTTATCAGCGACCCGTGAAATTCGTCCTGGTAGATCAAGTCCGCCCCGGTTTCAAAATAGCCGACCTTCACGAACGCGCCGAATACGTATTTTTCCGGGTTGCTGTGAAACAATAAGACGGCAGCGCGGGTAAGTTCGCCGCCCTCAACGAGAGAAAGGCTTTCGAGCAATGCCTCATTGCTCATCTCCAAGTCAGCCGTCCGCAAACGTTCGTACGCGACGGCCTTCTCGCGGAAAATGCGGAACGCCGACGTGTCCAAGTCCGTAATCTTGACGTTCGGAATAGTGATCCCGTCCCAAGTCTTACCTACTCTGCGCAATATAAAGCTATTAAGCAAACCGCCGTTCAACTCCATCGTCGTACTGCCGGAACGGAGGTAATACCGCCCATGGAAACAGACCGGCGCACCGCTCGCCTCCACCCTGACGGCGATATAATCCCTGCCGCCCTCCGTCAACAGTTCAACGGACGGGACGATGCCCAAAGTGAGGCGTATCGTGTTCGGCAGCTCTTCAAGCAGCTTTTTGGCGTTATCGACCCCAACGACGACACCGTCGTCGCCCCGCCCGATTTCAAGCGTACCCCCCTGCGCGTTAGCGAGCCCGCAAAGCCCCTTGAGGAACTCATCCCGCCGCTGGCGCTTCCACTCGATCTTTTGGTTCTCCACGTCAAAAACCCTCTCGATATTGAAACCAGCCGATTTCGGCCGTAGCCGGGCCGTATATACCAAAAGATAAGTATTTTCGGGGCATGTTTTCAAGCGGGAAGCCGTTTTTTTGGGAAAATTGTTGTTTTTTGAAAAAAAGTGGCCCATATCCATAGCGGCTTAATTTATATTATGGATGTGTCTTTGGGGTGGGGGGTAAGGATTTGGGCGAACCTTGTTGGCTGCTGAGGCGGGTATCGTAGCAATATAGGTGCTATTATGGGATGTACGGGCGTAACGTTGGCGGATAGGCGTGGATTTGAGGCGGTTGGGGGCGGAACAGTCGAAAAAGGTTGCTTTTTTATAGAAATAAACGTATATTATATAGTATAGTAGCTTACGGATATTGGATTTTTAGGAGGTTTAAAGATGGCCGTACTATGTGAAGTCCTGCGGAGAGACTATACGGAGGAATATATTGAAAATATTCCCCGTTTTACTCGTCCGTCCGATTTAATAAACATCGGCGAAGCCACTGATGATGACGATGAATTCCCTGAAATTGAGCTGGTAGAGGTACCGGTCGTCAAAAGAATGGTTTTTCAGTTCAAAAAACCTGTTAAACTCGAATTTTCTTGAGGAATAATATTATGGATTATAAATGGTATGATGATGTACCCGCAAATTCTACTGTCGAGCAAGGTGATATTGTCGAGTGTTGCAATATTATTATCCCAAACGAGCGACACTACTCAGCCATATTAAACAACGAAGAGAATGGTGACCCGTTGGATGTCAAAGAAATTAATGGTATCGTTTTATCTCAATCTTGTGATATCCAAAATGAAAAAATAGATTCTATTATTCTTTGTCCAATATGGTCATTGCAAAAATTTGTAGAAAAGGGTGACGGTTTTCGTAGTTCAAAGATGAGAGAAAATCTACGTAAAGGTATTTTTCCTGAATACCATCTATTGCAAAAATTTAAGGGAAATGAGTTGCCTGAAGATTTTTATTATGTGGATTTTCATCGTATTTATTCTGTACCCAAAGCATTTATTGAGGCTCTTTTAAAAAACAAAACACGTAAAAGGTTGTTGCCTCCATATCGAGAACATTTATCTCAAAGCTTTGCGAGATATTTTATGCGTGTAGGATTACCAGTAGATATTCCTAATGATGAAATTAAAAACTATGGGTTATAAAAACATGAACATGCCATTAACGTGGAGAATACAACTATGACGAACCGTAGCAAAAGCATAAACGTGTTTTTGATGGATGGCGAACCGAGCGGACGTATCAAGTGCACATTGGCAAATTGGACTGGGATCGCGTACAAGATTCCGCGCACCGATCTGGAAAAATGTAAAGACCGCGACGATCTATCGCAAAGCGGGGCCTATTTCCTATTTGGTAATTCCGACGACCAACCCAATCTACCCACCGTTTACATCGGACAAGCTGGTCTCCGCAAAAACGGTGAGGGTATTCTATACCGCTTGCAAGAGCATAAACGTAACCCAGACAAAGACTATTGGACGGAAGCCGTTGTGTTTACCACATCCAACAACTCTTTCGGTCCTACAGAGATAAGCTATCTAGAAAACCGCTTCTATAACATAGCGACCGAGGCCAAACGATATATTGTCAAAAACAACAATGACCCGGCAATCGGCCATGTTACCGAAGAAAAAAAAAGCGAACTAGAAGAGTTTATCGATTATGCAAAAATAGTAATGGGGACGCTCGGACATATGGTGTTTGAGCCGCTACTACAAACGCCGTCAACCCACACACTGGAAAGCGGTACAGCCGTTACCGATGGACAGATTTTTTACATAACGAGGACCAACGCAAACGCCAAATGCCGCTTAACGAATGAAGGAATTGTCGTCCTAACCGGAAGCGTTATTCGCAAAGATTTCGTCCCAAGCTGCCCAGACAGCGTCAAGACACTGCGGAAAGACAACAAGAACAACATAGACAAAGACTATACCTTGCTGAAAGATATTCTGTTCAAAACCCCGTCGGGGGCATCCTCTTTTGTCCTTGGGGCCTCATCGAATGGGAATATTGAGTGGAAGACGGAGGATGGTCGGATGCTGAAGGATGTGGAATAAGTGGTTTGGACAAAATCAACAGACAGATGCGGGCATCGTGTTGATAGGTACTGTGATATGGGGGTTGGATGATAAGCGTGAAGCACTCAAAAAGAATAGACAAAAGTGATAGAAATATGGTATTTTAAAGAAAGATAACTTTTTATAACAAAATAATAAGAGGGTAGAAAAATGGCGATACTGCATAGTATTAGTATAAAAAATTTTAGAGGAATCGAAAAATTCGAACAAAGATTCGAAAACGGATTGACGTGCATTATCGGACGCGGTGATTCTGGAAAATCAACGGTTTTAGATGCAATTACTTATGTATTGTCATCACGTTGGAATATTAGTTTTTACGATAGTGATTTTTATGGCTGCAAAATAGATACTCCAATAGAAATTGAGGCTACATTAAAAAAACTACCTGAAAGCCTTTTAGCAAGATTCAAAATGTATGTTAGAGGCATTAGAAATGGAACAATTATTGATGATATGGAGATCGATGATGCACTCGATGCAGAACATGCTATATCTATTCGTTTAACAGTTACAAAAGAGTTAGAGCCGAAATGGGAAGTGGTTAGTTATAGGGGGCAAGATCCAGCAAATATTTCAGCAACAGAGAGAGCAAAACTGAATACATTTACAATATCAGATTATTCTGACAAACATTTTTCTCTAAATAAAGGAAATCCACTGTACACATTACACCAAAGGCTTGAAGCGAAAGTGGGGAATGAAGAAAATATAATTTTGAATATACTCCGAATGGCTAAAAAAGATATAGATAATGGTATATCTACTAAATTTGAAAATGTTATTAACAGAGTTAAAGAGGTGTCATCAAAGTTGGGAATTTCAACAAGTAGTTTACAAGCAACGGTTGACCATCGGGATATATCCATCAAAGAAAACAATGTTTGTTTACATGAAGAAGATATCCCATTGCGATTGAAAGGTAAGGGGACCAAAAAGATAATATCATTGGCTATACAGATTGCCGTTGCGAATCCAGACGGAATCATTCTTATTGATGAAATAGAACATGGGCTTGAACCTGATAGAGTTAAACATATTGTTAAAACAATAAAAGATTACACGGAGTTCCAGGTATTTTTTACAACGCATTCAAGTAATGTAATCGTTGAGCTAACAACTATCAACCTATTTATTATGAAAAATGGTGAAAAAACACTATTGTCAATAAAACCAGAATTACAAGGATGTATTAGAAAGAATCCAGAAGTATTTTTTGCGAAAAGAATAATTGTTTGTGAAGGTGCTACAGAAATAGGAATATGTCGAGCATTGGATAGTTATTTGAAAAGTAAAGGTGAAAACAGTTTTGCATATTTAGGTATAGTCTTAGCAGATGGTACTGGTAGTAATATGATAAAATATGCAGAAGGATTTAAATCTTTAGGATTCGATGTATGTTTATTTTGTGATTCAGATGATTTGACTACTAATAATCAAAAAAAACAATTAGACGTTGATGAAATAATAGAGTGTCAGAGTGGGCATGCAATAGAACAACAATTATTTGCTGATTTACCGTGGGAATTGGTTGTTGAAATGATTGATTATCGAATAACACAAGATTTCGTAGAGAGTCGTTCAATATTTGATAATATTTATTCCAATCAAAATCATAAGCCAATATTTTCAAATGATTGGTACAAAGAAGAATCTTCTAATCTTAGGGACTTATTTGGTGTTATCGCGAAGAAAAAAGAGTGGTACAAAAGGATTGATCATGGAGAGAAACTAGGAGAAATATTATTTAATGAATTTGAATCATTAGACGACAACAAACAAATAAAACAAATGTTTCAGAAATTAATTAATTGGATCAAAAAACAAAATGCTTAATTTAGAAGAATTTCTTGCACATACTAAAAGTATGATTATAGCCCCTGCGGGTTATGGAAAAACACATACTATTGTAGAGTGTGTCAAGCTCTGTAAAGATAGTAAAAAGTGTTTAATCCTCACCCACACCCATGCTGGAATAGCATCTATTAGAGAAAAAATGAAAACAGAACGAGTGGAACCATCAAAATATTCGTTAGAAACCATTAGTAGTTTTGCATTGCACTATACTGATGTATTTCATATTGATAAAAATTCTATTCCCAACGTAGAAGATGGTAGTACACATTTTAATTTTGCAGTAGAAACGACAACAAAAATCCTTCAGGCAAAACCTATAAAAGAAGCCATCAAAAGCGCATATTCGCACCTAATAGTTGATGAATATCAAGATTGTACACAACGGCAACACCGACTAATATTAGCGCTATCAAATATTTTACCAACTCACATCTTAGGAGATCCATTGCAAGGTATATTTGAATTTAGGGGTGATTCTTTAGTAAATATGGAATCTGATGATGATATGACTGGTTTTAAGCAAAATAAACAAGAACTATATATTCCATGGAGATGGAATAATGCAGGAACAATAGAATTAGTTCAATTTTTATCAAGCGTAAGATCTGCCATAAAAAGAGGAGATCCAATACATTTAGAGGATCTACAGAATCATGAATCATTGGAAATAAAGATAATTCATCCCCAAGAATATTTTCAAAAAAATAGCGATTACCACCGTATTTTATATCGTGAAATATCGAATAAGCATATTAACAGTTTATTATTAATTCATCCTATATCAGAAAATCAAGCACCACGACTAAAGGTCATACAACAATTTCCGTCAATCAGGTTAGTAGAAGCAATAGATGACAAAGATTTTTATAAGTATCCTAAGTTATTTGACGAAAAACAAGGTGATGAATTGATTGATGCCATTTTATTATTGATGAAAAATATTACGCTAAAAACAGTAATAGATAATTGGTTTAGAGCGGACAATTCTTTGAAAAACAAAAAAAATGACAAGGACAAAATAATTACCAATTATCTACAAAGAAGTATTGATCTAGTGGTACAAAATAAAACACCATTAAATATCGTTGGTTTAATAGAGAACATACAAAAATTACATGAAAACCGGTGTTATCGATATGAATTACTACAAGCCATTATCAAATCGTTACGTTCTTCTTCTACGCCAAACGAATCTATTTATGAATTGATGAAGAAAAACAGAGATTTTGTTCGAAGGCAAGGAAGAAGAATTATCGGAAAGTGTATTGGTACCACTCTTTTAACAAAAGGGTTAGAGTTTGATACCGTAATAGTACTTGATGCTCACTTGTTCAAGAAACCCAAACATCTATATGTTGCACTGACAAGGGCATGCAAAAAACTCATTGTTATAACACAAGATCCTATTTTGAATCCATATCCACCAAAAAGTGGTACGGTAAAGCATTATAGCCTATTCTCCCTATATCACTTCCATCAGTTTGCGGTTCAGCCGTAGCCAACCCTGAGCTTCTTTGTAATTTGGCATTATGGTAGCAACCCGCGACCAGAATTTTGTTTTATGATCTTTGTAGGCGATATGCGAAAGTTCGTGAATCACCACGTAGTCAATAACCGACTGCGGGCACATCACGAGCCGCCAAGCGAAATTTAGCGTATTGCCGGCACCGCAGGAACCCCATCGGTGTTTTGCATCGGACATCTTAATGGAGGCGTATTTCACGCCCATTAGATTTGCGTAGTAGTCAACCCGCTCGCGGATAACCGCCTCGCCTTGCGACCGCATCCAATCGGCGAAATCGTCAAACGACATATCGGCAGGGATTTTGATGAAGCAACCATCCGTAGTAACCTCAGAAACGCCGCCGCGCAGAACGGCATAGGATTTCCCGAAGTACAGTACGCTCTCGCCGTCATCCAACACGAAAGGGCTTTGCTTCGCTCCGAAGTCGTTCATATACCGTTGCTTATCGGCAATCCATCGTGCTTTTTTTCGGACAAAGTCGCGGATGGCGTCTTCGCTCAGTTTCATCGGGGCGCGAACCACAAGCCGCGCCGCGCCGTCTATGGTTAGGGCAAGCGTCCTGCGGTCTGAGCGCAATAGTTTATACGGTATCTCATTCATTAAAATGTATTTTCCCTAACTCAATGATTTTTTGCACAATGTCGTTCAATTTTTCTTCTATGCTCGGTACGATAGTTTCCAGATCAAAAAGTTTTAAGCGAATGTTTGTCCGCATTTCACTGACCTGCGGAAGGCGTTGCCAAAAGTCACATTTGGCGGTTTCTTTCTTCAGAAGATAAAGACAATAATCAGTAAATATTTTTAGCGCATCAAACTCTTCTTTGCTTAAATCACCGAACGTCTTATCACCGAATACCTCTTTACGTAGCAACGAGAAAAACGGCATTTCGCGGCTGGCCTCGTACCCGTATGTTTCTTCGTTCTGGCGGGCGTTATACAGGTCATTCTTGACAAATTCTGTAAGGGCGGCGCGTAACGATTTCCATTTGCCATTGAATTTTTCTAAAATCTTATCCAACCGCTCGCTAAACCGCTCAAATAGTTCCGGGTCTTTCGATTTATTTTTATTTATGTACTCTATAACGGCGTATTTTATCTCATCGACAATAGCGCGGTCGCTCTTCTCCGGTTTTTCCACATCGGCAATAAAATCAGGCGAAAGGATGTCAATAGGCGGTATTTTTACGCCAACACCTCTAACACATAAGTACTCTTCAATGATAGCCCGTACTTTTGCGCTTGCATCCATCATTGAATAGCGTTGGTCGCGGGTACGGTTTGCCACGTTTTCACGAATGAATGCCAACAAATTATAGTCATCTCTGTAATTAAGAGCGACAGGATTCGGCAGTACGCGGTCATAGTAGATGGACAGTTTTTTGAATAGTTCGTTGAAAATGTCGCGAAGTCCTTCTGTAGCGACAAGTTCCTCAATGACCGACGGTGTTTGTGTGAACGGGTCATAATTGATATTTTGCGCGATAAATGAAAAGATTTCATTGTATGCGGAGTTCAAGCGGTCAATATCTATCGATACGTCTATCATCGGTTCGTCGGCGCAATCATCCGCGTCGGCGTAAATGGCAAGGGCATCTTTCAAGTGGCGCGTAATACCGACGTAGTCCACCACATAACCGCATTTCTTATCAGCTCCGCAGACTCGGTTCACGCGGGCAATGGCTTGTAAAAGATTGTGATCGGTTAGTTTCTTGTCAAGATACAGCGCTTGTTCTATCGGAGCGTCAAATCCGGTAAGGAGCATCTCTTTCACAATGATAATACCCACGTCGCCGCCCTTATCAAACGGCGTTTTGAATTTACCGTGTTCGCCGATAATAAGTTCTTTGTTCGTACTATCAATCATATCTTTAAGGTGCGGAGCATTATTCGCGTCGTTAGCGTCGGGCGATATTACGCACTCAACTTTCATATTTTCCAATATAGCGATATCTATCCCCAACGGGTTGGATTGTTTCAACTCGCCGATTTTTGTTTTTAATAGGCTACGGAATGCCTCGCGGTAGCGGTATGCCGCTTCGCGGCTATACGCCGCAACTTGCGCCTTAAAGCCGTTAGGGAAGACCGTGCCGATATAATGCTCCAGCATATTGGCAGCCTTGGCGCGGATAACCGTCTCGGCTTCCATATATCCCTTCAAAGTATACCGCCGCATTATGTCCTGCTTTTCCTTGCCGTCGGCACAACCGAAGATGTCAATGAACTTGCCGTTCATGGCCTCCTCGTCAATGACGACGCTGTCGGTAGCCCGCCCTTCGTAGCGGATTCCCACGACCACGCCATCCTCTTCGGCTTGGCGCATATTGTACTTGTCGATAACGCCGCCGAAGGTATCGGTAGTGCGCGTGACGGGCGTGCCCGAAAAAGCGACCCTCACGGCGTTTGGCATTGCCCGCGTCATACTTGCCGCGAGTTCGCCGTATTCGCTGCGGTGCGCTTCGTCTATCATTATCAAAATTTTGTCTGAGTTGTTCAGTTCCCCGAAAGGTCTATCCTTCAGAACACCGAACTTGTGGATCATAGCGACGGTGATGTCGCTGGCGTCGCTTCGTATCTTTGCCTTGCAATCCACGATGCTTTCTGCGGTGTGAACGCGATAGCCGGTAACGCCGCACGTTTTTTCAATCTGTTTCTCCAAATTGTCGCGATCGACGATAAGAACTATTTTCCAATCCTTCAGGTCATCGGAATGGAACATTTTGCGGATGACGTACATCATAGTCAAGCTCTTGCCCGATCCTTGCGTATGCCATATAGTCCCGCCCTTCTTTTCGTTGCGGAGTTTCTCCACGAGTTTACGTGCCCCGCGATACTGCATATAGCGCGGCGCTTTCTTTACCGCATCATCCCAAACGATGTAGTTATGAACGATGTCTAGGAAATTGGCGGGCGAGAGCATACCCCAAACAAGTTTTTCTTGACTTGGCACGATGCCGCCGCTTGGGTCAATTTCCGAAAGAGAATACGGGAACGGATCATTCCACTCAAGGTAGTTTTCCGCAGCGTCGGTTCCGGTGATGGTAGTATACTTGGCTGTCTGTCGGCAGGTGGACACAACGAATTGGTTATAGTTGAACAGTTCGGGGAAATCATCCTTGTAACGTTTTATCTGCGCCATACCGTCAAAAAACGGTTCGCGCAACGCCGGAGACTTGCATTCAACCACCACAAGCGGCAAGCCGTTCACGAACAAAACGATGTCGGGGATGATTTCCTTTTCAAGCCGCTGAAGCCGGAACTGTGATACGGCAAGGAAACGATTGTTTTCAGGTGTTGCGTAGTCAATCAACCTAACAGGCTTGTTGTCCTCGCCGGTTTCCTCGTCAAACGCCGATAGGCCGACACGGAGTTGTTCATCGCACTCACGATTTTTGTTTATGAGGGAATGGCTCTCTAATGAATGTAAATTCGTAGATATGTCTTCGACTTGGCTGTCGGTAAGCCACGGGTTGAGCGTTTGGAGCGCGGATTTCAGTTCCTCGCCTAAGATGACATCGCAGAAGCCGGAACGGTAACCCTTGCCATCGCCGCCGTTCCAGCGGGCAATTGTCCAGCCGAGAGGTTTGAGATGATCGAGAAACGGCTCTTCGACATAAGTTTTTTCGTTGGGTGTTGTCATTTTTGTATATTATCTCCCTCTATTTCTATGTAATATACTATTTGTGCTGACCTTGTTTGTTAATAAATCGTCCATTAGGCCGCGTTTGATGTTTTCTAGTTTTTGGAGATGTTTGCGTTCGGAGGTTAGGCTGGTGTCGGCGGAGGTTAGGATATTAGCGATTCGTTGTTGCTCAGATAATGGTGGCAATGGTATAGAAATCTTCTCTAACTTCTTGTTATTGATATGAACCACCATGCTACCAGTTGACATGAGTTCTTTTTGTTTTAGAGCGTCTGGTGCATTGAGAATGTAAGAGAGATATAATGGATTTTGCTTGTGCCCTGTAAATACTGCGATGTCTCCACCCACAACGCATTCTTCATCGCCTAGATAGACGACCGTTTTTCCAATTTCTTCAGCGGTCTCTCCGCTCAAGGTGAACAACAAATCACCGTGTTTTATATGAAAACAACGCTTTGCTTGTTCAACTGAAACGTGCGATTTAGGCACGTTGATATAAATATTATATGTCGTGTAGAGTTCGCCATACCTAATGCAAGCGACACCCTCGTCTTGAACTTCGGCACGGGTTATTCCCTGCCCACGAATGAACCGTCCACCTAATTTTCGCAAGCTAACCTTTTCGCCACGTCCCAACAAATCACGCATAAGCCCAAGTTTAATGGCGGTATACTTCTCAACAAGCGCACGACTTGCGGCGATGGCTTCATCGGCAGAGGTTAGTATGTCGGCTATGCGGCGTTGTTCATTGAGTAAGGTAGGGTAGTACAGAACGAACTTTTCAATGTCTTTGGGATAAACGTGCGGTTGCGCAAGTCCGCTTTGCATTGCGGTAAACTCTTTTTGCCGTCTTGCTAACGAATAATACAAAAATGCCTCAGAACCACCCCATTCTATTGTTGAGCAGTCTGTGGCAAAAATTTTGGTTTTATGAAATAGTACCGTCCCCGCATTAGCACCGGATGCACTAACCGTTATAGTATTTTCTGTGCGATTGAAGCGATTATGTGTTCCGCAATAGCCCATTCCTCCAGCAATTACTGGATACTCACCAGATACCATTTTGGCAGAGGTTAGTCCGTCGCCTTTACGGATTTTAACTTTTTCAATACCACCTAGTTTTTCTCTTTTCCATTCACCCATAATATCCCAACCCCCTCAAATATCCCTCAAGTTTCTTTTCCGCCGCATATCGTCCTTTCGTCAGCGTCTCCCCCGAAACCGCATATTTATCCCACAACCGCAAAATCGCTTTCACTGTTTTGTCCATCTCTGCGGTGATGTATTTTTCTAATTCAGCCTCAAAACTATCATGCAAGAGTTCCATTACAAGAGCCTCACATTGCTTGGTCGTCAGTTCTTCGCGGAAGGTGTCGATTTTTTTCTGCAATTCAATCTGCGCCGCTTTCAGGGCTTTGAGGGTCTTGGATTTCTCGTTTTTCAGTTCCTTTATCTTTTTCAGCGATACCTTTGCCTCGTCAGTACCTAGTTCTTTGAGATGCCTCTCCACATCGGAAACTTTTACTTCCTTAACTTCATCTACTTCTGATGTGTCATCTTCGTCTTCGCTGTCGCCCATATCAATACTCTCAGCGTAGCTTTGCAACTCTTCGGCAACAGTTTCCGCATCTTGTTTCAAAGTCTCAATAGTAGCAAGTTCGTCTTTAAAATGTTCCTTCGCTATCTTCTCATCGGAAACAAGTGCGGCTACAAAACCCTCCGCATTTATGGTCTTGAACACGTTCTTTATCTTAATAACCTCTTTGACAGATATTTTTGTACCAATATCTCCGTCCGTTTCCGCTACGGTTTCGCGCACGGTGTAGCAGTGTTCCCACCAATTTGCAAAAACGCCGATACATTGGAATCGATCAATTATTTTTAATGGTTCTAAGCAATCGCGCAGACGTTCGGTAAATGCTTGCTTAAATTTATACACTTCCCCCTTTTTAGCGATTCGAGAAATTTGGCGACGGGCATCCTCCCACCAAGCGTCAGCAGCGTTTTTAACGTTGTTATTCGCATTAATAACGCCATTATTGGATAACACCATTGACTTAATTTCCGCTTTGTTGGTTGGAACGAAATCGGCATAGCCGTCGCCTCGGTTGGTAAAGAAGGTCTTTGGGGCGATGTGGTATTTCTTAAGTAGGCCATTAAGAGCTTTAATTTCCACGTTCGGGACCCCGCCGAAGAGGTGCGCTCTTACGTCGTGCGGTTCGGCGGGCGGGGTGTTGTCCACGTAACGGCGGATGTTTAGATTGCAGTCATTCTCGTCAATGATTTCACTGATGGGTACAATCCGCGAGTATCCTTGCACTTCTAGGTTGTTGTCAAAAACGTAAGCGATTTTTTCGATGTCTTCAGGGCGCAGGAAATTTTGGTTGCGTCCCTCACCGTACTCTAAGTCGGCGTTGATGATAAGAACGCTGCCGCGCAGAGCGGTGGGTTTCTTCTTGTTTATTACTATTAGGCAGGCCGGAATGCTTGTACCGTAAAAGAGATTCGGCGGCAAGCCGATAACCGCCTGAACGATGTCTTGTTTATCGGTCAGTATGCCTTTGCGTATACTCCGTTCCGCGCCGCCGCGAAACAGAACACCGTGGGGCATAACGGTTACCATCATGCCTTTCGGAGCGGTGGACGCAATCATGTGTTCTACGAACATGAGGTCGGCTTTTTTGCCGGTTTCAGGGGCGAATCCGTACTGAAAGCGGTTTTCTAACTGCATACCGGTCTTAGAGTAGTTTTGCGAAAACGGGGGATTGGCTATGACGCGATCAAATCGCCGAGTGTGGCTTGGGTCATTTTCGTCATGCCAATGCGGTTCGCTAATAGTATCGCCGTGTTGGATGTCCGCGTCTTTGATGTCGTGCAATATCATGTTCATTTTGCAGATAGACCATACTGAAGCGGCGTCGTCTTGTCCAAACAACGAAATAGTTTCGGCATCTTCGCCGTTTTCTTCGACAAACTGCTTGCTGTGTATCAGCATACCGCCGGACCCTACCGTCGGGTCGTAAACGCGCATATTCTTTCCCGGCTTTATCAGGCGCACCATCAGTTGCACCACCGGAGACGGGGTATAGAATTCCCCGCCCTTCTTGCCAGCGCTGTCGGCGAAGTTTTTAATCATGTATTCGTAAGCTGCGCCGAGCAGGTCAGGGAACACGAAGTCCTCGTTTGTCAGCCTATAGCGGTTGAAGTGCTGTATTAAAGTTATCAATTTCGCGTCATTTATAATTTGCTTTGACTTCACCCTTTTCCCGAAGTCTATATTGGAAAGCACTCCCTCAAGGGTTGGGTTGCTCTTTTCTATCTTCGTGAGCGCCCGCTTCAATTTGGACGCTACTTCGTCTTTGAGGTGCAGTATGCCTGTCCATTTTTCGGGTTTCGCAGGGTTGCCGAGTTCGTGTTCCTCGCAAGTCCACCGCGCTTCTATGGGTACAAAGAACACGTTCCCATAGTTGGCGGGTTCCTCAAGCTCTTTCTGGATGCGTTCCGGTTTCCAATTCTTTGCTTTAAAATCCCGCAGAAGTTCCGCCCGTTTGACGGCGAAGTTGTCGGATAGGCGTTTGAGGAACAGCATCCCGAAGATGTATTCCTTAAACTCCGAAGCGTCCATCTTGCCGCGCAGGATGTCCGCCGCCTTTAGCAGGTGGTTTTCAAGCTGTGAAATGGTCAGTTTTGCCAAAATTTGCTTCTCCGCTTAACCCGATAGTACGCAAGCCTATAAAGTGCCAACATTGCCCGTGGTCGTCACGGGGTTTGCTCAGGGCGTGACGAACTCAACCTTAGATGTTTATAATATAATTAATGGGCGGGGGTAGTTGAAAAAATATTTTTAATATAGTAGTCTGTACCATGTTGTCATGCTACAGGTCTTTTTGGGGCATCTTTGGGCAGGTAGCAATTCATAATGAAGGGCGGTATGCGTTGAACACTAGTCAGCACCACATCTACTACGTTGATTTTAAACGAGTTACGCATAACTTAGGTCATCGTCAACCCGAACGACGGGGAAGTATGAGTAAGGTGAGCTGCGCCGCGCCACTGCTGTAATCGTAGCCGCCGCCGCGTTCTTCGGTTCCCGGCGTTGTCACCACAAGCCGAGCCGTAACGCTCTCGCCGTCGCCATGTTCGTCATTTTGACGATTTTTAATGCCGGCCGTCTGATGGATTGAATCGTGCCGCGCCGTATGTCTAAATATAATAAAAAACCGGGAAAATCTGCAAATTTTTCAATCTTTTTTAATAATTTGCTTGCATTGCCGCCGGATTATATTTATTTTTAGTAGGTGACAGATCGCATGGAACGGTCGGCTCGATAGATCACGGGTTCCAGCGGTGTCGTAATTACTAAGAAACCGCGCGACGAAAGGCGGCTCGGCGAAAATGGCTGCGGCTCATATCCAACAGGCTTCCCGACCCGAATCCAACGCCCGCGCGGCGTTGAAGAAATACTTCGGGTACGACGGCTTCCGACCGGGGCAGGAGACGCTGATAGACACCATCCTGTCGGGCCGCGACGCTCTCGGCATAATGCCCACCGGGGCCGGCAAGTCCATCTGCTTCCAGATTCCGGCGCTCATCATGGACGGCGTGTCCCTCATCGTCTCGCCGCTCATCTCGCTCATGAAAGACCAAGTGAACGCGCTTACCCAATCCGGCGCGCCGGCGGCGTTCATCAACTCGTCCTTGACAATGCGTCAAATCGACAAGGCGCTCTGCAACGCGCGCAACGGCGCGTACAAGATAATATACGTCGCCCCGGAGCGGCTGCTTACGCCGGAGTTCGTCTCTTTCGCCGAGGCTGTAAAAATCACCATGCTCACCGTAGACGAGGCGCACTGCATTTCGCAGTGGGGGCAGGACTTCCGCCCCAGCTACGCGCAGATACCGGAGTTCATCGCCGGCCTGCCCAAGCGGCCCGTCGTCTCGGCCTTCACCGCCACGGCCACGCCTAAGGTGCGCGAAGACATTGTGAACCTGCTCAAACTGCGCGAACCGGAGATTTTGGTCACGGGCTTCGACCGCGAGAACCTGCGCTTCGACGTGCAAAAGCCGCGAGACAAGTATCGGGCGTTAAAAACATTTCTCTCCGACAAGACCGAGCGCAGCGGCATAGTCTACTGCGCTACGCGCAAGACGGTGGAAGAAGTGTGCGAACATCTGCGCGGCGACGGTTACAACGCCTCGCGCTATCACGCGGGGCTCGACGATTTAGAACGGCATAACAATCAAGACGATTTCATCTACGACCGTGTGCAAATCATGGTGGCCACGAACGCTTTCGGAATGGGAATTGACAAATCGAACGTCTCGTTCGTGGTGCACTACAACATGCCCAAAGACATAGAGAGCTACTACCAAGAGGCGGGGCGCGCCGGACGCGACGGCGAACCGGCCGACTGTCTGCTGCTCTACAGCGGTCAAGACGTGCGCCTCAACGAATGGATGATAGACAACGACAAAGACGCGCAATACCCCGACGGCGAGACGGAGCGTCTGCTGAAAGAGCGCGGGCATAGGCGGCTGCGCGAAATGACATTCTACAGCACTACGGGCGACTGTCTGCGCGGCTTCATCCTCAAATATTTCGGCGAGACCCCGCAGAATTTCTGCGGCAACTGCGGCAACTGCGACACGAACTTCGAGAGCGCGGACATCACGATAGACGCGCAGCAAATTCTGTCCTGCGTGGTCAGGATGAACGAGCGGTTCGGGTCGAGGATGATTGTTGACGTTCTGCACGGGAATTTGAACGATAAGGTGACGCGCTTCGGGTTTGAGAAGCTGTCCACGTTCGGCATAAACAAGAGGCCTGTGCGGGAATTGCGGTCTATCGTTGAGTTTCTGATTATGCGCGGCTATTTGGTGAAAACGTTGGACGAATATCCCGTGATAAAATTAGGCGAGGGCGCGGAGGGTGTTTTGCGCGGCGGCGACACCGTGCAGATGAAGCTGTCGCAGGGGACGCCGAAGCGGGAGGAGCGGGGAGAGTTTGACGGGAGCGAGGGTCGCGGCGGGCGCGAAGAACGTCGGGAGCGAAGAGAACGTCGGGAACGCGCTGTGCGTCAACAAGAGGGCGGGCCGTTTGATAAACTGCTATTCGAGACGCTGCGCGAGCTTCGGGCGCAGATCGCCAAAGAGCAGAAAGTACCGGCGTACATTGTCTTCTCGGACGCAACGCTTAATGATATGTGCGCAAAAGTTCCGAGTACGGAGGATGAATTTCTCGACGTGGCGGGTGTGGGGGCGGTGAAGTTGGAGAGATACGGGGGACAGTTTTTGGAGGCTATCGCAATGTATTTGAAAGGTCAAATGCGTTAAAGTCAAAATTTTTTGACGTTGATTTTGACTGAAAATGAGGGGCTTGGCCCCGAATTTATCTATGAAGCCGAAGGCTTCGTCTTAAAAAGAATTTGATTTTAAAGATTTTGACTTTAAAGCTTTTTGGTTTCGTCAAAATCAATCATTCGGAACAATAAGCTTCGGATCTTTCGGCTCCACCCTCACCGCTTTGCATCTCTCCGCTATGACTTCTCCCGGCGGGGCGTGGCGGCGTTTTCTTACGAAGCGGGCTTCGGTTACGTGCACTTCGGCGTATGAGGTGTGCCTTGCTTTGGAGTACCATACGGCGAGTTGCGCGGCTTTGTGGATTACCTCTTTGGGGGGAATGGGCGTGTCTTTTTTGTGGCGGATTATTACGTGGCTGCCGGCGTGGGCGGCCACGTGCAGCCAGATGTCCGACGGTTTGGCGAACTTTGTGGATATTTCGTCGTTTTGCTCGCTGTTCTTGCCTAAGTAGATTTCCCATCCGTCAATCACGTACTTCTTGAATGGCGGCTGCGGCTCGACGGGTTTTTTCTTTCCGCTTAACGTTAGCCCGATATCCGGCAAAAACTCCGCGGCGATCTCGCGGACGTGCTCAACGTCGCCGTCGTCCAAATCCTGCGGCTCCTTTTCTTTGATACGCTCTTCAATAATATTAATAATCCCGCCGAGTTTGCCTACCGCCGCCTCGGTCTCCTCCACATTCGCGGCCGCCGTCTCGTAGCCGCGTCTGCCCTTTCTGGCCTTCTTGTAGAGCAGCTCGGCGTTCTCCAGCGCATCTAAGGCGGGGTTCAGGGCGACGGTCTCCGTCTCTCCGGTGTGGACGTTTTTGAACTCGGCGTCGGCCGTGCCGCGCGGGGCGATAGACGGGTCGGCCATGAGCGTGTCGGCGGCTTGGCTGTAGCGCGTGTACCGCGAGGCCTCCTCAGCCTCGGCGCGCTGCTTGGAGAGCTTCTTCTCCTCGTGCTTGTGGAGCGCCTTGATCCGGCTGCGGACGGCGCGGATTCGGTCGATAGGCGACAGGGTTGAGTCGGGTTCCATGTTACAAATATATATTAGCGCAGGGCTGTTGCGGTCATTTTTTGCGTTTTGAGGTATCGGGCGGGTCGAGGGGTAGGGGACGGCCCGCGCGGAGCCGCCCCAAGAAACAAGCGTTCCCGCCGGGGTTTGGTATTTTGGCGAGATGTATTAATCTAATTTTCCCGGCGGTTTTATTTTCTGCGGAATTGGTAACCTATCATTGCTTGGTGGCTGTTATAGCCGAATTTATCAGTATAGTTGTTAATTCCCATGAGGCCTCTGTACGTGACTTCATAATTGCTCACGCGGTATTTGACGAAGGGGGCGAGAAAATTAAAACTTTCGCCGCTATATCCGCCGCCGATCATCCAAAAACCGGCCGCCACGCCGTAGACAAATTGCATCTGATTCCCGAAATCATATTCTTTGCCTAAACTCAGACCTAAGCCTATCAAGCTGCCGTCGCCGTCCATACCGAAACTCAGGTCAATACCGAAAACCGCCCCGTTCTTCCAACCACATCCAATCTCCGCGTTCACGCCTCCCCACGAGACCGGCGTTCCGACGGGCGATTGGTATTTCGGCGTGAAGTAGAAATAAGTCCCGTCTCCCTCTCCGCCGCCGTCCGTCTCGTCCGTCTTGTCCGCGCTTCCAGCGCTCCCCCCAAACATCGAGAGGTCTATCCCCATAGCCTTAACCGCCGCCTGAGCCTCCGGCCCCGCCGAGTTCAGGGTGTTTATAGCCGCTGTGACATCCGCTTTCGCTTTCTTCACCGCCTCCGTCGCGCTCTCCACCTTTTTCTTGGCATCCATTATCGCGGAATAGTTCTTAGACTGCGCCGCCGTTTTCACCGCGTTCGCCGCGTCTATAGATTTGGCCGTCGCGTCCTTAAAGGCGTTTACGGCCGTGACGACCATATCCACCGCTATCTTTGCGTCCCCTGTTAAGGATAAAGCGGCGGTCGGGGCGGCAGATGACGCGCCTGTCGCGGATTCCGCGTTTTGGGTCGGCGTCGGCGCGGCGGCGGTTTGCGTATCGGCGATGTTTACGCCGAACATGCTCTCTGCCGTTTGATTGGAAACCTGCGTGAGGTCGTTTATTGTCTTAAGCGGGCTTTGGGCTTCGCCTTTGAATACGATTTCTTCCGTCTCGGTGTCTACCATGCGTGTTGATATTACGTGGAAATCAAACGCTTGGGTTACCGTGGCCGCGCAGATGTACCTGATGTTGAACTGTCTGCCTAACTCGCAAACGCGGGCCTTGCTTAAGTTAGCGCCTTTTGCGTGTTCGTCGGCCATTGCCGCGGCGAGGAACGCGTCGGCATCCTCGGCTTTTTGGCCGCTCCCCGTTTTGATGATAGCGTTAAGCAGATATGTGCCGAGCAACTTCTTCTCGTTGTTGGGGATACCGCCTACGACATAAACCGCGACGCCGGGCTTTTCCATATCTTGGGCTGAAACAGCCGCCCCTAAGAATGTTGCAAAGAGAGCCGCGAACGTCAAAACGCTTCTACCGCGCCGTCTAACAGATAAACTCATAGAATCTCCTGAAATGAATGTTTGATTGTGTGAAAAACAGTTTTATCGTCGATACCGATTTTTAAGCTGACTAAGGATAAAGATAGGAACAAGCGCAGCGAAACACCGCGCCGAGCGGGAGCCGCCCTTCGCGAGGTTTGTTTTGTAAAAACATGCCAAAAAAGGATGTGTCTATGGAATATCCTACCAAATAGTAGGATATGATTTGTCGTAACTCGTTTAAAATCAACGACTTGGGGGGGGGGGGGCAAAAATCGTGCCAACCGTCGGCAGAGTGCGGGCGCGGTCAGCCCGAACGCCCATCGACGGCGCGGTATGCGTAGTATGTAAACCGTTCTTTTTCATAGTCTTACCCCGCATTTCAGCCCTTCCGATAACCCGTCTACCGCCCGTCGGTTCCGACGGGTCGCCGCCTATCCCTACTAAAATAATATCTTGGCGCGGACCGTGTCAAGATATTTGTAAAAATTTTTTGCCGACCCTACAAGTTCTCAATCTCCGCCTCCGTCAGCTTTGTGATTTTAGCGATTTTCGGTATGGGCATCTTTTCAACGAATTTCAGTTCCCTCGCGGTTTCGAATTGCCGTCGTATAGCGTCTTCTTTCTGTCGTATGGCTTCTTCCTCGCGCCGAACGGCTTCTTCCTCGCGTCGTACGGCTTCTTCCTCGCGCCGTACGGCTTCTTCTTCGCGTCGTACGGCTTCAGCGAGTTTTCTGTCGCTTTCCCCGAACATGTCCTCCACTGTTTCTTGATAATACCGCTCCTTCTCAAGCTCTTTACGCGCCTGCGGGTCGGCCGCTACGTATTGCAGTACATCAATCACAGCTTTCACTTCAGGGTCGTCAACCGCAAGCGAATAGTCTTTTGTCGTCTTACTGTCGCCGATAAAATTATTCTGCTCAAAGATCGACAGCAGCTTGTCTAATTTTGTGTTCAAGCTGGGCTTTATTCTTGTCGTTTGGACGAAATACGCGCTGTGCGTCAAATGTTCCACAAAACGGTCACGGACTACAATTTCTTCATTTGTCAGCAAATCATGGTAACTGGGCACGTTTCCAAAAGCCGGAGAGTCTACGGAAAGAGGGAAGCCCAAGATGTATATTGTGATTATAGGCAGCTTTGAAACGGCGTACTCTTTGCCGAGATACCGCCTGAAACGGTAAACATCGTCAAAGAGATTGGCTTTCTGCATCTCGATTATAACCCTCTTTTCGCCCTCTTCTTTGGTCTTTATCGTGGCGGCGAAATCCATGCGGAAAAGCGTCACCTTGCGGGCTTTTTCATCAAAGTCGGTGTGTTCCTGAGTCGTCGGTACTAATGAAAGCACCTCGCAGCCCAGAATAGCGCCTATAAAAAACTTAGCGGCGCGGTCATTTTCCAATAACCGTTTGAACGTCACGTCATATATCGGGTTGGCTATTATCATCTATGCGCCTCTTTTTCGGAGTTTGGGATTTGGGCTGCCGATTCTGCTTATACTGTCAATATAATAAGCGGGCGCGGGCCGAGTCAAGGTTTTTGTGAATTTTTTGGGGGACGGTGTACCTGTCCGGTATCAAAACCAATCAACCCTTTAATTTTCCGCGCGAATAATCGCCCGCAAGCACCCGATTATAGCTTTCTATTAAAAACAACTCGTTTGCTAAAGAAAGAACGGAAAATCCTTCGCGTTTAAAAAAATCGTCTTTGTAAGACATGTAAATTTTATAGGCGTTGCGTAACTCAAATACCCAGCTTTTTTCATATGCGTCTACCTTGTCGCAGAGAGGTTCAGGAAGTATGAACCCATTATTTGTATCTAAGAATGCTATTATTCTTGCATTATCATAGTTACCGCTGTTGCCTTTTATGAACGTGGCCATAACTGTTAGACCGGCAATGATAGCCAATACTTCCCTATATTTTTCGTACTGCGCGCAGTCGTTCTCTATGATCAGCCGTTTCATAAACGCGACCATAAGGCAGGCCCCGCACTTGTGCCGATCAAGTCTACCGTCTGTTTTTTTCATGCTTGTTGATTTTACAAAAACCTTAACGTCTTCGTATTCCCGATGAATAGCGAATTTTGACCGCTCTACCAACCGAGACAGCGGGACGGCATACTCCCTCTCGGCTTTAGCGGTTTTTATAGCTTCTACTACGTTGTCGAACAACGTCTTGTATGGCACGTCTTCGGGAACTTTTTCATCCATAATTATAACCAATCCGCGTCCAGCAAGTCTAAATTGCATACAAAAAAGCGTCCGCCGTTGTTGGCGACGGCCTCGCCGATCGGGATATCGTCGTTCTCGCACCTCATCGAATCCAGCGGGGACTCTATAAACGGCGGAACCGCGTCCTCTACGTAATACCAATCGTCGCCGACGGTGAATTTTGCGCGTTTTTGCTCTTCTTGGATCATACAACTGCCCCCATCTAAGGTGGTTCATTCCCCGCTTATACAGTCAATATAATAGGTATGCGCGTACCGTGTCAAGGTTTTTGTGAAATTTTTTTGGGGACGGGTCGGCCATGGGCCTGTCGGCGGCTTGGCTGTAGCGGGTGTGCCGCGAGGCCCTCCGCCTCGGCGCGCGCGGATTCGGACGGGATTCGTCCGAAATCGGAGAGAAAATTCGGGAGGCCGTAAAACCGCGCCCCCGAAGGGACGCGGTTCGTTGCGGCAACGTTGCCGACGGTTCGGACGCTGTGCTCTTAGAAATTTAAAGAGAGATGCGCGCCGATAGCCATGGGATAGCGATTCTCCTCCCACTTCATCATGCCGCCATTATAGGCGTCCACATAATAGTAGTGTATATCCTTATATCCGCTGATGCCGAGATTGTAAGATATATCGGCGCTTATTGATTCGGTTATTGCAAAAATGAGGCCGCATGAAATATCAAAGTGTAGCGTTTTGTCGTAAAGAAGAGATCCTGGACCTTTGTATGCAGGTTCCGTTACGTCGAAATACGTGTCAAAGCCGATGAACGGGGTAACATGTCCAAGCCGGACGTCCAGCTCCGTGCCAATGTTCAAGCCCATAGGCCCTCTGTATCCGCGTTTATTCTCGAATGGGACGGAAAACCGTATTTGGTTGCCCCAAGATATTTCATCTGTAAATTTCATGGAAAACTGTGTGCCCATATCTAATTTCAGGGCGACCTGATCCTCACGGCCTTCGCGGGTGTCAATCGGCAGCCTTGCGGTTCCAAAAAAGCCGAGGCCTATCGGCAGCCAATAACGGATACCGATTTTAGGATATGACAATCCGGCGTAGTCCTTGCCGCATTCGTCGCAGCCTTTAATGAAAACCGCCGTCGGTATGGGAAGAACCGCCGACGCTTCCAACCCGTTGGCAATGCCGTAACGAACGCCCAAACCCAACTCGATATCATTTCTATCTTTACGGCCTTGGTCAATTCCGTACTCGCCGCCTAATTTCACTTCGCCTCTCCCCGCCTCTTTGGGAGGGAACTTGTCCCACGACCCGTGATTTTCGGAAACGCCCTTTTTGTCTTCGCCGTCGGACGGACGAGAATCGGACGAATGAGAATCGGAACGCTTAGGTTTATTCGTCGCGCCGCGAAAATGGTAGCCTACCATTGTCTGGTGGCTGTTATAGCTGAATTTATCCGTATAGTTGTTAATTCCCATGAGGCCTCTGTACGTGAGTTCATAATTGCTCACGCGGTATTTGACGAAGGGGGCGAGAAAATTAAAACTTTCGCCGCTGTATCCGCCGCCGACCATCCAAAAACCGGCCGCCCCGCCGTAGACAAATTGCATCTGATTTCCGAAATCATATTCTTTGCCTAAACTCAAACCTAAGCCGATCAAGCCGCCGCTGCCGTCCATACCGAAACTCAGGTCAATTCCGAAGACCGCCCCGTTCTTCCAACCCCATCCTATCTCCGCGTTCACGCCTCCCCACGAGACCGGCGATCCGACGGGCGATTGGTATTTCGGCGTGAAGTAGAAATAAGTCCCGTCTCCCTCCCCGCCGCCGTCCGTCTCGTCCGCATTGTCCGAGCTTCCCGCGCTCCCCCCGAACATCGAGAGGTCTATCCCCATAGCCTTAACCGCCGCCTGAGCCTCCGGCCCAGCCGAGTTCAAGGTGTTTATAGCCGCCGTGACATCCGCTTTCGCCTTTTTCAACGCCTCCGTCGCGTTCGTCACCTTTTTTTTAGCGTCCATTATCGCGGAATAGTTCTTAGACTGCGCCGCCGTTTTCACAGCGTTCGCCGCGTCTATTGATTTCGCCGTCGCGTCCTTAAAAGCGTTTACGGCCGTGACGACCATATCCACCGCTATCTTTGCGTCCCCGCTTACGGATACGGCGGCGGTCGGAGTAACTGCCGGAGCAACAGATGACGCGCCTGTCGCGGATTCCGCGTTTTGAGTTGGTACCGGCGCGGCGGCGGTTTGCGTATCGGCGATGTTTACGCCGAACATGCTCTCCGCCGTTTGATTGGAAACCTGCGTGAGGTCGTTTATTGTCTTAAGCGGGCTTTGGGCTTCGCCTTTGAATAAGACTTCTTCCGTCTCGGTGTCTACCATGC
>Ga0268262_10001073_pt1 | contig 34836 bp, 33 predicted proteins | sample TergutNc150P3_FD_190354 | JGI IMG/M metagenome (GOLD analysis project Ga0268262, IMG submission 190354) | Nasutitermes corniger P3 segment gut microbial community from laboratory colony in Florida, USA - Nc150 P3 (SPAdes) (version 2) | ecosystem: Host-associated > Arthropoda: Insects >...
AGGAGTTTATATCCAAAATATTCTTAATAACCTCAGACATATCGTAGGGCTTGTTCACATTGGCAGGGACAAGTTCTTCTATATCCGCTGGCATTTCAATCTGAGGCACAGAGTTCACAGAGGGAGGGTGTTCCGCATTGCTGCCCGGCAAATAGGAGAGAAGCCTTTTTACCCAATCCAAAGCGTCTTGGTCGTTTTCCCCAACGTAGGTCACTACCCCGCTCTTGCTGGAGTGCATTTCCGGGCCGCCCAAAGCCTCCATGCTCACTGTTTCGCCAGTTACGGTTCTGATTACTTCCGGGCCTGTTATGAACATATAGGAAGTGTCTTTTACCATAACCACAAAGTCCGTTATGCCGGGGCTATAGACCGCGCCACCCGCGCAAGGTCCCATTATCAAGGAAATCTGCGGGACAACGCCGCTTGCCCTAGTATTCCTCATAAAGATATCGCCGTAGCCACAAAGAGCACCTATGCCTTCTTGAACCCTTGCACCGCCGGAATCGTTCAGGGACACAAAGGGCGCGCCGTTTTGCACAGCCATGTCCATAAGGCTTGCGATTTTTTTGCCGTGCATTTCTCCAAGCGAGCCGCCTAAAACGGTAAAGTCCTGAGCAGCCGCATAAACCAAGCGGCCGTTCACAAGCCCAAAGCCTGTAACCACGCCGTCACCGGGCGTCTTTTTTTTGCCTAGCCCAAAAAATTCATTTCTGAGTTCTATATATGCGCCAACTTCTACAAAAGTTCCAGCGTCAAAGAAGTATTCTATTCTCTCCCAAACCGAGAGCTTGCCTTTTTTGCGCTGTTTTTCGATAGCTTCGGCTCCACCGCCTAGCCTCATATTTTTTTTCTTTTCTTTCAAAGCCTCAAGCTGGGCACTGTAAATAGGATCGCTAGACAATCTGAACCTCGCTGGTTAAAATCTTGAAAGGATAATATAGTAAAAAAACACGCCAAAAGCCATAGATTGGGTCATAACGCCAAAAATTCCTTCTCCAAGTTTAAAATTTTCTTATCCCTATCCTTTAACTTGCGAACCGGCAAACCTACGAATATCCCCCACGCTTCAAGACTTTTCGTTACAAGCCCCATTGCTCCAACACTTGAACCTTCTCCAATTTCAACACCTGGCAAAATTGTAGTTCCAGAACCAATAATAGCATGTCTTCCAATTATCACTTTAGCTTCATATACCTTTTTAAATTCATCCGGGACCATTGGATTCGTAAGTCCCATGCCTGAATAATCATCACTTTTCGCATACACGGCACAACGAGAACTGAGAGTACTAAAATCTTTCATTACTATGCCTTGCCCACCGCCAAAAAGCAAACTCGCCGCCGCTATATGCACAAAATTTCCTATTTCAATTTTTCCGCTCAACACGCAAAAATCGTCTATACGAACATTGTTGCCAATACTGATATTGCTTGCTCCATAGATTGAGCATTTCCGGCTTACAAAGACATTTTTGCCATAGCTTTTCAAACCTAGCTCGGCAAGTTCCTGCGCTTGATAAAAAGATGTACTCATTTTTTTTTCTCCAACACAGAAACAACCCTTTCCACTTCCTGAAGTTCCAACTCCGCATAAATGGGCAAACATATAACTTCGCTAGCCATTTTGTGGGCAACAGGCAATCGCTCTGGTGCAGAACTGGGCAAGCCCCTATACACAGGGAAATCACTTATCAAAGGATAAAAATACCTGCGCCCAAAAATATCATTCTGCTTTAATATTTCATAAAGGCAGTCCCTATTCATTCCATATTCCTTTTCGTCAACAAAAACTGGGAAATAAGAATAATTATGGATAACGCCAGGCATATCCTCAAAAAACGAAATACCTTTTGTATTTCGCAAACACTCTCTGTATGCTTCCGCAATTTTCTTCCGTTTTCCTATCGCTTTGTCTATCTGCTTCAAATTCAGCAAGCCATAAGCAGCCCGCAACTCGTCCATCTTGGAATTTATCCCAGGTGCAACAACTGTAACTTCGTCTGCGAAGCCAAAGTTTTTCAAAAAATCTATGCGGCTCTTTGTACGAGAATCTTTCACAACCAATGCCCCACCCTCAACAGTGTTATAAGTCTTAGTAGCGTGGAAGCTCAATGAGTTCATATCACCGAAATTGAGAATGCTCTCGCCATTCACTTTAACGCCAAAAGCATGGGCGGAATCATATATCACCGCCAAGCCATAACGATCTGCCACGTCTTGAATACCTTGCGTATCGCAGGGGTTGCCATAAACGTGGACAGGCATTATTGCGGTTGTCTGCGGGGTAATTGCCTGCTCTATCAAAGCGGGGTTCATGTTGCCGGTTTTCCCATCAACATCAATAAACACTGGCTTCAAGCCATTCCACCAAATTGAGTGTGCAGTTGCCACAAAACTGTAAGGCGTTGTGATTACCTCACCAGTAATCCGCATTGCTTGCAAGGCAGTTACGAGAGTGAGCGTTCCGTTGGTGAAAAGGCTTAGGTGCTCAACACCTAAGTATTCGCAAAGGGATTTTTCCAGCAGTTGGTGGTAATGCCCGTTGTTGGTTAGCCATTTCCTATCCCAAATGTCTCGCAAATACGTGATGTATTCTTCAAGAGGAGGGAGCAGGGGTGAGGTTACGTGAATTTTAGTCATTTTCAAACTCCGTTGAATTTTTATTCTGCCCATTGATAATTGTATCTAATATCCTTGACAATTTTTTAGCACCTTGCGGATTCAAATGATCGGCATCGCCAAAATCACTTGCTACAAATTGCGTATCTGCCATAAAATTAAAATAGCGAACATTTCTATAACGTTTTTCCAATTCCAAAACAGTTTCCTGTGTTTTTTGCCATTGCCAGATATCCATATTTTCTATATAACTATGCCAAGCTGGCATGGTTATTAAAATTATTTGGCAGTTTTTCTTTTGGCAAATTTCTATTATGCTTTCCAAATATCTCTGCATTTCAGGGAATAGCATTTGTGCAGTATCTTTTTCTGCCGTATGCCGTTTAGCTGCAATTTTACCACTCTCCTCCAAATTATTCTGTGGGTTTTTGCCAAAGAGAGTTCCCTGCCCAAGTTCTGTTAAACCTAAATCATTTTCTCCAAAAAAATAATTTTCGATTTTCTTGTTACTCCCTTTTAATAGTATTTCAAAACCATCTTTAAAAGGTATGGGAACATTCAAATCATAATAAATATGATAATCTTTCAAACGCCAATTTTCTATTCCAAATTCCATTTTCCCAAACAATGAAAAATAGCTAATTAGAACAATCACCGTTTTTAAATTTACAAGCCTATCAGAATATTTTTGCAAAATTGCATAATCCAAATCCAATGTTTGCGAAGTAGAAGCGGCATTAAAAGTTTTTGAAGAAAATTCATTTGGGTCAATTCCATAATAAGAATGCGAACTGCCCAAAATCAAAGTTTCAATTTCATTCCCATATTTTTCCAAATAATGCGCTTTGTAAGAATATTGATTGGGAATATGCCTAAGCAGTATTTCGGCAAAAAACATAAATAAAACCACAGGTAAAACAAACAGAAGCAAAGAACGAACAAATTTTATCATTATATTCCCCCTTAAAATTGAAAATAGATAAAGGCTTGAGGTTTATTTGAAATAGCACAATACCAAATAACAACTAACAGGGCGTAATATAGATACCATTTGCGAGGTTTTTCCAAAGCATGATTTTTATCTCTAGCAAACCATTCAAAAATAATGAGAAATAAAGAAAAGAAAATAGCCTGTTTGGGTATCATATTGGGAATGTTAAAAAGAGAAAGAGAAAATATGCTGCTTAATATTTGCCCAAGCTGAATAATATTATCTGCTCTGAAAAACAGCCAAGCAAATGAAACCAAAAGAAACGTGCAGGCTATTTTCCAAAAATCTTTCAAAGAAGCGAGACCCATATTTTTTCTATTATTTTTTGTAATCAACAATGGCAAAAACAAAGCCGCATGCAAAGCCCCCCACAAAATAAAAGTCCAATTTGCTCCATGCCAAAAACCACTCACCAAAAATATTACAAAAGTATTGCGGATTTGTTTTATTACCGTGCAGTGGCTTCCACCCAAAGGAATATATATATAATCCCTGAACCATGTTGTCAAAGAAATATGCCATTTTCGCCAAAATTCTGCAATATCTCTGCTAAAATATGGAAATGCAAAATTTTTCATGGCATTTATTCCAAATAAGCGCGATACACCAATGGCAATATCTGAATAACCGGAAAAATCACCATAAATTTGAAACGCAAACAAAATTCCACCCAACAAAAGCGTACTGCCGGAGTAATTCCCCACATTATCGAAAATTTTATTCACTTCTACCGCGCAGGTATCTGCTACAACTATTTTTTTGAATAATCCCCAAAGAATCTGCCTACAGCCATCAGTAGCTTTTTCATATTCAAAAATTCGTTTTTTATAAAACTGAGGCAACAAATTGCCAGCTCTTTCAATTGGCCCGGCTACAAGCAAGGGAAAAAATGAAACAAACGCAAAAAACGACATTATATCCCTAGCCGGTTCAATTTTCTTTTTGTATACGTCTATAGAATAACCAATAGCCTGAAATGTGTAAAAACTGATGCCAACGGGTAAAACTATGCTTAGAGGGCGGATATCCAAACTTGCGCCAAAAAACGAAAATGCATTAGCAAAATTTTCTACAAAAAAATTGCAGTATTTAAAATAACCGAGAATTAAAAGATTCAAAAATATATTCGCCATAATGGGGAATTTACCCCCCCCCCTGATCATTTTTGCATATTTGAGCAGTAAAATAGCTACTCAAAATGGTTATAGAAATCAGGAGCAAAAATTTTATATCCCACCAGCCGTAAAAAACAAAAGAAGCAATGACTATGAATAAATTTTGCAAACGTAGATTTTTATTCAAACACCAATAAAGCGCAAAAACTATTGGCAAAAATATCGCAAAATCAAGAGAATTAAAAAGCATATCTAAATTTTCTTTATTACGTGAGCAGTAGTATTCATATTTTTACTACTCTAATTAAGTCCTCTCTTGAATTCATTCCATAAATTTTTGCAAAATTACTATCAAACACATCTTCATGCCTTACAACAGCAAGTTTAAAGCCAGCATTTTTCAAATCGTTAAGAAATTGTTTTTCACTAACAATACGAACATGATCGTTCTGCCCATAAAAAAAGTCTCTTTGCTCATCTGTGGCTATTCCAGGGTCTTCAAAATGCTTATGCAGCAACTTAGAAAAAGGCGTTTGTAAAATAGCAAAACCGCCACTTTTCAAGACTCTGTAGATTTCTGTCAAACTTTTTTGCATATCAGGTACATGTTCCAAAATATGATTGCATATAACAATATCAAAATAATTATCAGCAAAAGAAATTTCCATTAAATTTATTTTTTTAACGTCTTGAATTCCTCTATTTATATAGAGATCTGGTTCCCAATCAGCTTTTACATATTCCAGTAAATTACATGAGACAAACTTTTTATATAGATGGTTTTCCGGCGCAAAATGCAAAATATTTGCATTTTCTCTTGGCCACAAATTTAATTTATCGAAATAGGCAAAAAAATGCCTTTCCCTATCATGGCAAGAACAAAATGGACAGCCAAAATTATCAATATCACTCCCGACTATATCTAAGTTCTTGCTCCATGAACATACATTGCTAGAACCACTTCTGTATTTGTTAAAGCGAGAAAATGTCTTTTTGCAAATATAGCATTGCTTGCTATTTCCCAAAGTATTCAACAACTTAAAGAATCTGTTCTTTAAATTATTTGCTTTACTTTTTAAATAACTCATCTCATCTCCTTTTTAATTCTAGAATATATAAAAAACCTTTTATTTTAAACAATCTTGAAAAACCTATATAAAATCCAAGTCCAACAAATATCTGCAAAAATATCGTGACAAACTCATTGAGTTTTAATAAACTTAGCGGTAAAAGTACTCCTACGGCCAGTAGAGATAATAAAAAATTTGGGAAAATATCCGCAACTTGCTCAAAAAAACTGTAATCTATAATTTTTTTATTCGGGATGGCATTTATAGCAAAACAGAAACAAGAATATACTGCCATAAAAAGAGCCAAATATATAGCAGATTTGAAATATAAAACGCAAATAAGAATTGCTAATGAATGAAAAAATAATTTAAAAATTTGCTGTACTAAGATAGTTCCTGACTTGCCAAGCGCATGTATGGGAGCAAGAGTGGTTGTATGCAATGGCCAAAAGGCATAGAAAAAACAATATATCTGCATAAAAGGGACAGCTGGCAACCATTTTTCTCCAAGTAATATTTTTACCAATGGTTCTGAAATAACCGCTAATATCGCCATTAATGGAGTTATTGCATAGGTAGATAAAATCATGCTTTTTTTCACCATATTTTTCACTCTTTCTTTATCTTCTTGAATAGAAGATAAAACTGGAAACAAAACTGAATGTAGAGATGTATTGATATTGTTGATAATAATATTGGGAAAAGAAGAGCCTCTAACGTAGAAAGCAAGAATTGCCGGAGAAAAAATCTTTCCTATTATGGCATTATGCAAATTTTCTTGAATAGAATTTATTATTTGTGCAATAAATAATTTACCACCAAAAGAGAATAATTTCATTGCTCTTTCATAAGAAAAATTTAAAGTGGGTTTCCATTTCACAACAAATTGCATAAAAATATACATTAAAATAGAGCCGAGCAACTGTTGCCAAACGAGTGACCACACGCCAAAACCATTGTACGCCAAAGATATACCAAAAATTCCAGTTGGAATAGAAACGGCAAGACTTCTATAAAACATTTTTTTAAATAATAAATTTTTAGCTACCACAACTGTTTGCATTGAATTAAACACTCCTATAAAAAGAGTAAGCCCTAAAATTCGTACAATTGGAATAAATATATCTTTTTCATAAAAACTGGCTATCATCGGAGCTGCAAAAAATAACATAGCATAGACCAAAAAAACAATGCCTAAATTAAACCAAAAAGCACTAGAAAAATCTAGTTCATCCGCATCTTTTTTTTGTATCAACGCAGTGCTTAAACCACCAGCAACAAAAATATTTGCTATAGAAATAAAGGTTGCAACAAGCGCAATTACACCAAAATCTTCTGGTAAGAGCAATCTTGCTAAAATAATGCTTATAACAAATTGAACAGCCTGTGAACTGCATTGCTCAAGGTATTTCCAAATCATGGAAAGGATTATCTGCTTACGAGTGAACGACATTTCCTTAATAACCTAGTTAATTTATTTTTGTATTTTTGAATTAATAAAAGCAAATAACTTATTCCTCTATTGATATTTGTCCAATTTGGATTATTCTCAATAAAATTCAAGCCATCTATATGATTATTCTCTTTAAAAACGCCGTAAATCTGTTTTATGAAAGGAATTACTGTAAAATACAGGTATATTTTATTATACGAAGTAATATTTTTATAAACAGCTTCATAAAATTTTATCATTTTAATTCCGTGATTTAAAAAGACGTTTCCATACCATATACCGCCAGCATGCTTATTATAGACACCCATACATTTGTCTATAAAACAAATAGTGCCGTATTTTGAATGAAATAAATGCCAATACCAATCTAACGGCAAAATATCACTCGGATAAAAAATTTCATAATTTTTGCCATAGAATTGCCACCTATACATAACGGAATTTGTCTGAATAAAATTATGCTTCAATAAATCACTCAATTCTAAAACTTTTTTATTAAACCGAAGTTCTTTCGATGGGTATATATGATATGGATTGGAATTATCTTCCCATATTACGTTAACAGGGTGAAAGCAAACAGAACACTCAGGATGGCTTTCCATAAAATCTACCTGTATCTGCAATTTATTTTCATCTGTCCAATAATCATCACCTTCGCATAAGGCTACATATTTTCCTAGAATTCTTTCATAATTAAAACCGCACACATCTATATTCTTTGAATATTGATTTTCTGCCTGACAAATAGGTTTTATTATTTCTGGAAATTTTCGTTGATATTCCATGATAATATCCTGCGTACCATCGGCTGAAGCATCATCATGAATTAAAATTTCAAATGGAAAATTAGTTTTTTGCATTATAAAACCATCCAAACACAAACGGATATATTTTGCGTGGTTAAATGTAATACAATGAATTGAAACTAACGGATCGTTCATAACTTCTCTCTATAAATGCTTAATTTACAAAAACAGAATTGTGAACTTCATTTTGATATTGCGAGAATTTCTAATTTTATTAACGGGGGGCTTATGGACGGGAAAACAAACTCCGAGAACAACAAACGCATAGCAAAAAACACGCTGTTTCTCTACTTTCGCAGCTTCTTGACCTTTATAGTAGGGCTTTATACTAGCAGGGAAGTTTTGGCGCAGCTGGGGGTCAGCGACTTTGGCATATACAACGTGGTCGGTGGAATTATCGTTTTATTTTCCTTTATACAAAACGCTATGTCTTCTGCAACCAGCAGGTTTTTTACCTTTGATTTAGGAAAAGGCGATTTTGAGCAACTGAAAAAGACTTTTGATTTAAGCATAGTCATTCATATCTTTGCCGCATTCCTCATCTTTATTTTGGGAGAAACCGTTGGGCTTTGGTTTTTGAACACGCAGTTGGTTATTCCAGCAGAGAGAATGGAGGCGGCAAATTTCGTATATCAGTTTTCCATCTTTGCCGCCTGCATAGGCATTTTGCAAATACCTTACATGGTTGCGGTAAATGCGCATGAGAAGATGAAAGTTTACGCTTATATAGGAATTGCTGATTCCATTTTTTTCTTAATAATTGCAATTTCTTTGGGCTTTGCTCCTATAGATAAATTGAAATTTTATTCCATTTTGCTCTTTTGCCTTTATACCGCCAGAGTTGGTTTTTACATAATATACTGCCATAAAAATTTTAAAGAGACGCATTTTAAGTGGTTTTGGGATAAAAAGATGTTTTTGGAGAGAATGGGGTTTAGCGGTTGGACAACGTTAAGTGGAATCTCTGTGATTGCGGCTTTGCAGGGTGTTAATATGCTCCTGAATATGTTTCATGGTGTTGTGGCAAATGCGGCGTATGGAATCATGACGCAAATTGCCAACGGAATAGCTCAGTTCACCAATAATTTTTTTGCAGCAGTTAATCCACAAGTGACAAAATCTTACGCAAGAGGCGATATAGATTATTTGCACAGTTTGATATTCCGCTCTATGAAATTTTCTTTCTTGCTCTCTTATGCCATCACCATTCCACTTGTATTAAATATGGACCTAATTTTGAATATATGGTTGAAAACGGTTCCTGAATATGCTGTTATTTTTTGCCAAATTAGAGTTATCGATTGGTGTTTATGTATGTTCTTCTTTTCTTGCCATCCTCCCATAATGGCTTCTGGGAAAATAAAACTATTTTTAATTGTGGATAGCATTTTAACAGTACTGACTTTTATTTTTGCATATATTTTCTTTAAACTCGGTTTTTCGCCAGTGATTGTCCCAATAGTTTATATAGGCGTAAACATTGTTCGTATTATGGTGATTATTTTATTTACAAGAGTTTTAATAAAGTTTTCCACCGCTGAATTCATCTATAAAGTAATTTTAAAATTATCCGTTGTGATTTTAATTTCCACTCCTTTGCCGATTTTCATAAACCTTAATACAGAGGGCTGGCAAGCGATGCTTGCAACAAGCATAAGCTTTATTTTGCCGTTTTTATTCAGCTCAATTCTCTTTGGGCTAGACAAAAATGAAAGAGCTATGATTTTTAGCTTGATAAAAAAGAGGTTTAACCCGTAGATTTTACTATATTACAACTTTTGAATAGGAATAAAATATGCCAAAAAACTTGACAGAAATCATTGAATGCTGCATTCCACATGGGATAGTTAAATACTGCAGAAAAAAACTACAGGCAAAAAGACAAGCCCGACTTACGGAATATAGAAAAAAATTTTATGAAAGAGGAGAACGCATCAGACATTACTTTCTTTCCCTGAATCCTAATAAACAAGAATTGGAGATACGAAAAATCATTGAATATTTCAAAGAAAACAATTTTTCTGTATTTCCATATGATTTTACTCAAAAATACAGAGTTCTAAAGGTAAAATCTTTCTACGATAAAGTCTGTGGAATGCATTACGTGTTGCATAATGGCAAAAGAATGTATTTCCCAAAAAGCTGGACTGCGCAGCAAGGAAAGAATTACTACAAAATGTTATGTATGGAACAGGATGAAAATTCGCCGCATAGATATGAAACTGTGGATTTTTCCCCAAAAAATGGCGATGTTATAGTTGATGTAGGAGCGGCGGAGGGTATATGGGCACTAACCTATGCAGAAGTTGCAAAGAAAATTTACCTATTTGAATGCGACCCTGGCTGGGAACAAGCCTTGCAAAAAACCTTTGAACCGTATAAAGAAAAAACAATTATGGTAAATAAATATGTCTCGGATAAAAGCGATGGCGAAAATATAACGCTTGACGATTATTTTGATAACGAAACGATAAATTTTATAAAAGCTGATATTGAAGGCTATGAGTTAAAATTGCTCAAAGGCATGGCCAATATCCTCACAAAGGAAAAAGACATCAAACTCTTGCTATGCGCCTATCACAACCAAAAAGACGAGGAAGAATTGAAAATAGGTTTAGAAAAATTCGGGTTTTACGCTGAATGTTCAAAGGGATATATGCTCTTTGCCGAGGACGAAAATTTAGAACCGCCGTATTTAAGGCGTGGGCTTGTAAGAGCTAGAAAATTATGAGGAAATCCTGTTAAACAATAAGTTTTTTGCTCTCTTGAAAAGGAAAATGCAAAAAAACAAAACATTGTTTATTTCATAAATTCTCCTAAAACTTTCTGTTCTGGAAAAGTTATTCTTTCTGTATAGAACAAATACTTGGCTTGCTCTTCTAAGTTCTTCCATAAATGAAATTTTATGGCCTGGCAAGCAACTCGGCAACTTATCTCTCCATTTTTTTTGAAATAGAAACATACTTTCGCAATAAGTTTTCTCCACATTTCCACGGGAAAAATGATATAGATCCATTCCAAAATAGACATAATTTTGATATTTTTGAGATATGGAAAAAGAGAAATCCGCATCGTAAAAATGAAACCCTTTGAAAGTTTCTTCATCAAACTTATTATTCTCCCAAATACTCTTTTTAACAAATAAAAATACCCCGTCTAAACTAATTGCTTTTGAAAAAGTTTCGTTATCTGGATTTGAATAATGATAATAAAGATTAGTTTCAGGGTCTAAGTTGTTTCCAGAACTACCGCCATCATAAACCTTTATTAAACTATCTGAACCACCGTAGTCTATAAAATTTCGCTTAGCACATTTCCCGCCAGCAATTCCAATAACCCCGCAATCATCATTAGATTCAGCAAATTTTATTAGATCTTTTCCCCAATCAACCGTTTTAATCACAATATCTTCATGAACAAAGCACAGATAATTTCCTTTTGCCTTTTTTGCCGCTTCGTTATACGCTTTGCAAATTCCATATTTTGTCTCACGATTGTCAAAAACTATAGTCTCATATTCAGTGCCAATAGTTTGGCTAATACTATCTAACATTCTTTTGCATATATCAGGCTTTATTGAACAAGTTATCACAGAAATCATTTTATCCCTCCTCTACTTTAAATTGCGATATTTAAAAAAAGATTTAAAAAATCTTATTAAAAATCGGTTCATATTATCAGTTGCATACAAAGTCTTATAATTTTTTGCCCAAAAAACAAACGCTTTGTGCTTTCTGTACCATTTATTTTTATTCAAAAAAAAGTTTTCTGCATTTTCTATTGTTCGTCTGCTGCCTTCACTCAACGGCAGTTTTTTAAGCGATACCATACATTCCATTTTATGCCTAAAACGCCCATCTTTTTGAGAATGGCTTAAACCTGAACCTGGAGAACAATTAACTGAATGCCTACGATGCTTAATCACCACCATAGGAATATAGACAAATTTATTTAAAGCCATTGCGCAAAGAGCTAACCATATATCGTGGTATTCAATCCCATTTGGAAAAGGCAGTGCCATATCTATAATTTTCCTATTGAACATCATAGCTGCGCCTTGAAAAATATTATCCATAATTAGCAATCTTAGCAAATGTTCATTGTTGCTTTTCAATAAATTTATATCTATCATTAGCATTTGACTGAATCTAAAATTTAAACTGTTGCCTTTTTCATCAACGAGCAAAGTGTCGCCGCAAATCAAAAGGTTATCTCCAATATGCGAATGCAATACGGACAAATGCTCTACTTCCCATATATCATCCTGATCCGCAAGCGCAACGAACTCCCCTTTGCATAACTTAATAGCCTTTTCTATGTTTTTTAAAAAACCCAAATTTTTCTCATTGAAATTTAAAACAATTCTAGCATCTTTTTGTGCATATTCTGTTAAAATAAGCCTTGTGGAATCCGTTGAGCAATCATCGCAAACAACTACTTCAAAATCCTGAATCGTTTGGCTTAAAATGGAATCCAATTGTTCACGAATATATTTTTCGCCATTATATGTTATCAATGCTATAGATATTTTTGGAATCATTTATTTCTCCAACTGTCGTAATTTTAGCGATTTGTTTTACAGGCAAGGCCAATCTTATAAATCGGCACAGACAGCACCGCTAAAAAAAGCATCAATATTCTAGGGCTTTGAAAGAGCATTTGAAAAAACGGCAAAAAATGATTGCTGGCATATCTGGTAAACATCCTTAAAAACGCCAATTTGTGCGCTAACGATAGCTTTAAATTTTGAATGCTCCATAGATAAAATAATTTTTGGGCATATATTTTTTTCTTCAAAAATTCCAAGGTATTTATAGTGCTGATGTTAGCACCGCTCATGCGAATTTGCACTATAGCAGATGGGATGGCTACAATTTCGTGTTCCCTGCCAAGCAAACAAAAAGTTGCAGCATCTGAGCTCCAAGCTAAAGGAAAATTGACAAAGCCTCCGTTTATTTCCAATTTTTTTCGATTAAAAATATGGTCTTGCAAACACGAGCTAGCTCCTTTTAAGTGAGCTTTAAGAAATTCCAGCCCGGTTTGGTTTTTTATAGGCCTAGCTGCGTTGATTATTTGCCCGCTTGCATCTATAACGCTTCTTGCAAAACGGAATAACGCCGCATTAGGATATAAACTCAGAGTTTTATAAAATTCCTCCACGCAGTTTGGCTCCATGATGTCGTCATCTGAAAAAAGGCATACCCATTCTTCCTTTACCGATTCCAAACATCTGTGCCAATGCCCTACCAAGTCTCGCCCTCCCATATTTTCGCTGAATCTAGTATAATGGAAATCAGGAAAGTCTTTTGAAATGTATTCAATTTCTTTTGGAGCGGCATCGTCAAAAACATAGCATTGAAAATTTTTATCTGTCTGTGCCGCGACTGAATTGAGCGCAAGGCGAAAAAATTGCGGTCTCCAAGCGGGAATTACAATTGCCAACGCCTCTGCCACCTAGCCCTCTTTTGCTTTGCTGAACACGTTGCCCAGCAAATCGCCAATCGTATCAGTTATAAAACCGCCAACAGCCCTAACCGTTCCCCACGGGTCTGCCCTGAGCTTTGACTCTTGCACTCCCACCATGTAAAACAAGCCATCCAAAGCTCTGCCAGTTGCGTATTCTGACAAATCATGGGAAAGATTTGCCCCTAGATTATTATAAGGCAAACCAGGCAATTTAACTTTACTACTTTCCGGTTTATCACGGTTATAACTAGCAAGGGTAGAGCTAACGAATGAGTTGCTCATAGCAGATGAATAGGCAGTTGCAAATTCATTATAACCACGTGCAATAGGTCCCCAAAATTCGTTTACATGTAGCTCGTTTAGGCAACTTTCCAATATGTCGCTAAAAACTCCCTGTAACTCAGGTTTTGTCTTGTCTTTTAAATAAGAGGTTGCAGCAATGCTATCATCCCCAAATAAAATGTTACGGGCATTGCTAAACGACATTTCAAAAATAGCCTTTTTAAACAGGTCAACAGATTGCGGGGCTGCTCTCTCGGCCCCTATATTTAAAGTGTCTTTTATTCTACTACCCAAGCCTCGTAAATTGGAAAAACTCAAAGAAGCTGATTGGGCAGAACCAGCAGTAGCCGATGGTTTTGAAAGATAGCCATTTAAATTCATAGCCGTATTTATAGCCGAACGTACAGTAGGCGGTAAGGCATCATACTTGTCCGTAAAAGAATCTATATTATTTAAAACATCTCCAATTTCTTTTGGCAATAGAATTTCCAATGTAGTTCCCAGCAGGTCAATTTTCTGTTTATTTCCCAAATAGCCAGAAGTGCAATTTCCCATGTTCGTACAGGGCTTGCTCAGATTGTCAGCCGCGGTTTTGCTGCCCAAGAAAAGAGCTTCTTGCAAAGCCTCAACTATTTTTGAATCCGATAACTCATCGGAAAGCCCATGTATGCCGCAAGAGAGCAAGCCAAGAGAAAACGCCAAAGAGAAAAGAGCGATAAAGATGTATTTGCGCATAGTAAAAATATAGTAAAATCTAACAATTATCTCCACCATCTGCAATGCCCATTAACAAGGCATTGTTTGCAAGGGGAAATTTTTTGGCAAAAATAGCCCTCTCCTAAAGATTCGGCAAAAAATTGCAGAGCATGCCAAGCGAGCTGCGGATTTTTTGGATATAATTCTCTGTAAAGGGAATTTGCGGTTTTCAATTTCTCTTTTGGGGTTTCGTCTGGGTTGTAGATATTTGCCTGAATTAGCCAGCGTTTTGCGCCAGCGGAATTTGGGAGCGGCGGCAATTCCCCCGCGCCTGTGTGCGAAAACAAAGCCAAGCGGTACAAAAAAGCCAAAACCTTTGGACGCAACGGGTTGCTTTTTCCCATATAAAAAATTTCCCCACATTCACGCCAAATATCAGCCGGGGAATGGCTCTGCGCCCATAAGTCCAAACGATTTTTCCTAGCACGCGCAAACCTGCCCACGCTGCAAACTATGCCAGCTGCTTGCGGAGCCAGGCTCCATTCCTTAAGGTCGCATTTTGAAATCACGCTTAAAATCAAATTTTCAGAAGGAGCGGGAAGTTCTGCCACGTCGCCTATTTTTTTTTGCAACTCAGTTAAAAAATTTTGCAACTCCGCCAAACTTATGCCCTGTTGCAAAGCGCAGCCCAAAAGCAGCCAATTTATCTTTGCAGGCAAATCCGCTGCCCTGCTTGCAACTTCCACAATAGGTTCTGCTAATTGAGATGCCTTTAAAATCCATTCGCTCACAGGATTAGTCATACAGCAATCCGAATCTCAATCCCAAAGTTGAAATTTTTATCGAATCAATTTTCAGCCTTTCGCAAAGGGAACGGACCCAGTAAAGCCCGCATATAATCACGTCTCCCCTGCCCTGTTCCAAACCGGGCATTGCGTTTCGCAACTCAGCTGACAAGTTGCTCAGGTGAATTATAATCCGCTCAATATCCGCGACAAAAACCGTTTGCCCTTCCAAAGCATTTGCATCAAAAGTTTTCATCTCCTTTACCAGCATACCAAGGGCTACAGCCGTTCCGCCAACAAAATACGCCTCTCTTTTCGCAAAAGGTTTTAAATTTATCTCCTTAAAAAAATCCTTTGCCCATTTTTTGTATTCAGGGCCAGGTATTGCGCCCATCTGTTTGTAAAGCGCAAGCGCGCCAACGGGAATGCTCAAAAAATTCTTCCCGTTTGCCAGCTCCGTTGAACCGCCGCCAACATCAACGGTTAAAACCCCTTGCCCGTAAATTTTTGAAACCGCTTTGTAAGAAAGCTCCGCTTCCTCTTCCCCGCTTATCACTCGGGGCTTAACCCAAACGGCCTTTTCCACCGCTTGCAACAATTCTTTTTGGTTTTTGATTTTTCGTGCGGCTTCTGTCATGGCTACGGCTTTTATCTCCGCACCAAGCGAGTGAGCCAAACTTCTAAAATCAGCTAAGATTTCGCAGAGCTTTCCAAAGTTATCCTCGTTAAGTCTGCATACTTCAATCTTCTGCACCAAAGCCCGGACTACATTATCCTCTTTTTTTGCAATCAAAATAATTGTGCTGTGGCTACCTATATCTATAGATGCTATGTGTGGAAAGGCATTGAACATTTGGGGAATTTACTAAATTATTTTCAGGTTGAATACAAGAAGAATCGCTATATTATTAGCCTATGCTATAGGCTTTGCTCATCTGCACGCCGCTCCTCTGCGGGGCGTTGTGGTGGAAGAGCTTACCGATAATCCAATCCCCTACGCAGACATCGCTTACATCTCCGGTAAAATCCTTGGGCAAAGCGATGATAAGGGCAGGTTTGAATTTGAGTTGGAAGGCCGCAACGCTGTTTTGGTTTTCAAAAAAAATGGCTTTGATTCTGTGGTTGTGGAAACTCAGGATTTTGCCGACTTGCTAGATGTTGTTGTGAGTATGCGCTCAAACGCAAAGCATTTGGGAAGCGCAACGGTTATAGGCGGTGGCAGCGGCGGTGCTTGGCAAAACCCACAAACGCTCTCCGTGCAAAGGCTGGAAGACGCGGCGGGGCTTCGCTTTGATTTAACCGAGCATTTGAGCCAAATATCTGGCATATCCGGGCAGATGGATTTTTCGAGCAATTTGTTTTACGATGGCAGCCGCGCCGAAGAAATAGCCTATCACTTGGGTGAGTTGAGGATTCCCAATATGCGGCATCTAGATATAGGCTTCCCCGGCAATCTGTCTGTGCTCAATCCTCACGCCATTCAAAATATAAACATCAGCGAGCATTATGGCAACAACCCATATAATCAAGGACTTGCAGGAGCAATTCAGTTTGAGCCGAGGAGCGTGGACGATTTTAAAACGAGCATTTCTGCTGGGACGGCTTTGAGGGAAATTTACATGGAAGGCCCGTGGCTATTTTGGGATGGCTTTGCCTTTAGCGCAAGATATTTGGAACCCGCAATGCTAAAAAACATGGGTGAAAAATTTTTCACAGAGTTCAGAAAAAAAGGCGAAAGTTGCAATGAATGTCCCGCACCGGAATCAAATTCATTTTCAATTTCTGCAATGGATATATATGCGAGATTTTTTGGCAGGGATTCCTCTTACAATAGCTGGGCGTTGACAGGGCTTTACGCAAGCGATGAATATTCAATAAGGCAGGACACATCCACAATAATACAAGGCTCTCAATCTTATGGTTTGGCTTCCTTTGAATACAAAACCATAGGCGGAACAATTTTTTACGCAGGGGTGGTTTCGCAAGAAACTTCTGATACTATAAGGAACGCTTCTTCTTTTAGAAAATTTGAATGTGATGATATACTCTTCAACACCTGTGAAGATAATTTCATAGATGGTCATAAAAAATCGCATTTAACCGCAAGCACAGGGCTTTCTTGGGAACAAACAGATAAATTGGGTTTTGCTCTCTTATACGATTTTCACGATGTCAGCAGAAATTGGGTGGATTTTGGCGAAAAACAAAACTCAACTCTGAACGACAATGTGTTTATGGCAAACGCTCATTACAAAATATTTGGCAATAATACTTTGGGAGCTGGCGGTATATTTTCGCTTTCTTCAAAGCAAATTAAGCCTTTAGCCTCGCTCGATATGGAAAAGAAAATTAGCGATAATTTTGCCATTTTTGGAAATACAGCGTGGCGGTCCGATTGGGATGAAGTTTTCAGCGGGGCTTATTTGAACAGCGGGGCTTCGGCAAAAGCGGGAACAAGGCTTGCGTTTGGCGGTTTGAAAATTTCCACGCATTTATTTGGGCGTTATTACCCAGACCCCGTTTTACCCATTCCACAAGTTTATGAGCATTACACAGAGCAGCAGGACGTTGATTTTGGATGGGTTGGCGGGGGGCAAATCACCTTTGATTTTCATAGCTTGCACAGAGTGGCTTTTCAAAGCAACATTTCGAGTGTTTACGGCAAATATGAACTTCCAAACGGCGGCTCTATGCCCTGGCAAGCAAATTCAAGTTTAGATATGGTATCGCATTTGAGAATTTATCCCAGAAGCGACTCCCTTCTATCGGTTATACTCAGCCACCGCGCCGCTCTCAACAAACCGCTTTACGAATGGGCTATAATGCCATCTAGCATAGAAAACGGCGTGCGGGTTCAAGGGCAGAGGCATATAAAATATGCAGACGAAACTACCTCTCTTTTCCGCACCGATGTTCGCTTGAATTTGGATTTGAAATCGAGGGTTAAGATAATTTTCCTAGAAAATGTGCGGTTTTATGTTGAAGCAGATAATATATTCTCCGCATTTGATGTTGACGCATTGCGCTTTTTAGGCGGAGATAATGCAAGAGAACGCTCCGTTGCCATCCGCGATATAGATGGTGATTCAACAAATGGTTTCTACGTAGTTCCGTTTATGGCAAAGGGAATGGGATTTTATCTGCAATTTGGTGTTGAAGGAAATTTTGGGCTTTGATATGAGTACTGACCCCATTAAAACATATTTGTTAGCCCAGAGCGAAATGGGGGGAAGTGAAGTGGTGCTGCAAGGGCAGCCACGTAGGGCTGCCCATACAACAGCACCTACGCAACCTGCCCCTACGGTCGCACCCGTGGTCGCCACAACAGTTGCCCCAACCGACTCCCTGTGGAAAGATGCGGCCGATATAAATGGTTTTTATGAGGCTTTGCGGAAACATTCTATATATTCAAAGTCTATGCGTTCTTTGAGCTTTGTTGTTCCTAAAGAGATAAAAACAAATGCTACGTATCTTTTGCTCTTTCATTCCCCGCAGGAATTGACGGCGGAGTCTAGAGGTATTTTAGAGAGGTTGTTTAAAAAACTTGGCATAGACTTAAAAACATGCGCAATATCTTTCTTTTTTAAATGCGATGAAACGGCAATGCCAAGAGAAAAAACTATTTTGAAAGATATGCTTTTCAAGGAAATAGAATTATTAAATCCGCAGAAAATAATTTTCTTTAGAGAAGCCCCAGGCTCGGAAAAAATTGAGAAGCCCATCAAGGCAGACGGCACTCCAACAACATTTGCCGGCAAGCCAGCAATAACGCTTTACTCCCTTTTGGAAATGCTACCCAGCAAACCCGATTACAAAGAAAAAATGCTAGAAATGTGGAACCAGCTTTTGCCTAGCAGCGGCTGGTTCACGATATTATAAATCGCCAGCTAAATAGTAAAACCTAGCGAGAATTGGAAACCACCAGCATCAGCATCAACATCGCCACCACCAAAAAGCAATCTAAATCCTGCTTCTAAGCCATGCCAACGTAATTTTGCAAAAGGTCCCACCAAAACAGCTTGGTCAGAAATTGTTGTTTTTTCTTCATAGCCATAAAACGTAGGATATTCATATTCACAATCCCAGGCCCAAAAACCAGCAGAAAGCCCATAGACTAATTTAAGGTCATGGGGCAATTTTCCATATATTCCACCTGCATTTAAACCAACGCCCAAACCAAACCATTCAAGATTATCTTCATTTTTCCAGGGACTCAGAAGACCTTTTTCTTCAACTTCAGCCCCAAAGAAAAAATCACCCAGTAGGTTGCTTGACCAAGTTTTTCCAGCTCCAATACCCCAGCCATAACCATCGCCAAACTGATATTTCGCAGAAAAATACCACTCACCTCCTAATTGGTTCGCCGCTGCTTTGGGTTTATCATCGCCGATATACAATACACGCCCGTTATTGAACATATTCAAGCGCAAGGAATCGGTTTTTGTTGCTGTACGAAAATTGGCGTAATATGCAGGATAGCCTGTTACAATCCATTTTTCATCAGCACCATTAACTTCCGAAAACAAGTTTATCCCAACAAGCACATCAGGTTTATCCACAGATGGCGATTCTTGACCAAGAGCCTTTGCAAGTGCTTCTTTTGCTATACCAGCACTGGTGGTGCGACCGACAACCTTTCCGGATGCCTCTCCTTTTACCCTCTGTTCCGAAACCACCAAATCGGCTGTTACAGGCAGAGTTTCTATTTCTGTTCCTTCAACGGGAACACCCACTAAAGTATGGCTTTTGTACGAGGGAGAACAGCTCATCAATAGAAAAAAACAAAGAAAAATCAATAGATATTTTTTCATATTGCTACCCTCATTTTACCGTTGAATTTTCAGTATGTACAGGATTCTGTACGGTTGGAGCTACTTGAGGTGCTGTAGTGGTCGCAGTCGGTTTTGGGTTTTTGATGGTCACTTGTATATTGTTTTTACTGCCATCTTCATAAGAGAAATTACCGCCGACTAAAATATCATCTTTAGTTTCGCAAACTTCCTTTGGCTTGAAGTTTTTATATTTAGCCGGATAGCCTATAACGGTTACGGTTAAACTGGTAGTGCTATCAACATAAAAGAAATTTGCTCCGACTAAAACATCGCCGTCCGCTTGTTTGAGGGCTTCAGCTATGGCTTCTTTTTCCAATTCGCTCTTGGAAATAGTTTTGCCTTTTGCTTGCCCCATCACCTTTTTATCGGCAACATCCAATTCGGCAACCATAGGGGTGCCATGAATGTTAGGCGTAAGGTGAATGGCTTCAAAGCTGTTGCTTTTTACGACAGTTGAGCATCCAGCGACAAAAACGGACGCAGCCACGATAGATACTAAAAAAGCTAGTTTTTTAGACATGAGGGGAATCTCCTTCGATTGTTATACTAGCGAGGAAATATACAAAAAAATTACATATTTATATCATAAAAATGACCAAAATCGCGAATTTTTACTTAAAATTAGTTAAAATTAGCTGTAATTAACTGTAATAAATATTTACCAGGAGTCGAAGTTATGGCTGCCAAAGCCTCCTCTTGCGTAAACGCTTTTGGGTAGCGCCTAAACAATATCTTAACCTGCTCCATCAAGTCTAAAGAACTCGCGGAAGCAAGGCTATCCGTTGCTATGCAAATATCAACGCCGCTGCTCTTCCACATTTCAAAATCCGGGTCTTTGTGCCCAAACCACTCATGGCTTTGCGGGCAATGCACAAGGGCAATATCGTTCTTTGCCATAAAAGCCAAATCGCTTTCTGTCAAAAAATTTCCGTGAATTATAAATCCTTTTTTTACAAGCTCAAGCTCGCCGTCAAAAATTTTCAAAAAATCGCTGAACCTATCGCTCTCATCAAACTCCGCCAAATGAATGCTCCAGGGAATGCCAGCTTCGCGGCATTGCCTCACCGCCAACTTAACAAGTTCCGGCGGAGTAGCATAAATTGAGTGAGGCGTACAAGGAAAAGGCAAAGGTTCTTTTATAACCTCGTGCATAGAATACAATTCCAAAAATTCTGTAAATCCTGCAAATTCTGAGAATTCTGGTTCAGACAGCTTATTCCCCACATCGTAAACAACCGCCGTCCCAGCGGCTTTGCAAAGTTCCAAGCCTTTTATGTAACTCGCCTGATAATCTGCCTTTGTCCAGGTTTCAACCTGTTTGCGAAGTTCAGCGAGCCACTCAAAAAATGGTTTATTGCGTGGAAGTTTGCCTGCCAAATTTGTCAACTCCAAATGGCAGTGCGCATTTATGAATTGCATCCGTTTTTTCTTAACCCTTTATTTCCTTGACTACAATCACGCCGCTTTTGTCTATGCGCGGATATGCGCGGATTCCTTCGCCGCCTTTGCCTTTGTCCAGCACTTTTATCAATTTGCCTTCTAAGGAATAGAAATGGAGTTCCCAGGGTTCGTTTGGAGAATTGAAGTAGCCGCTGTTTTTCTGTATGCGGTCTCGGTAGCTGCGTTCTGAATCGTCCCCTTTTGCCACTTTAAGGGAAACATCTTTCAAACTCCAGTTCGTGGGGTTGCCGCCCATGTCAAAAGATAAAAGAGCCGCTGCATCATCGGCTTCTTTCATAGTGAAATTCCAGCTGTAATCTTGCCAGTCTGTGCTAAGGTCTATTATTCTGCCGTTTGCATAAGGCAAATATTTGGTGCTGTTTTTCTTTATATTCACATTCAAGGTTCTGGGAACATCGGCCTTAGCCTTCATCTCAAAAACATAAGACTCGCCAGCTTTTAAAGAGACGTCGCTGCAAAACTGCAAAGACCAGCCTTCTTTGCCAGGGTCATGGATTTCAAAATCCAATTCCCCATCTTTATCTTTCGCTGAAAATTTGCCAGCGCCATTCTCCACCCTCCAGCCTTTTAAGCCTTTGGCAAAATCGCCATTTTCAATCAGATTTTTCTCTTTGGCAGATTCTTTTTTTGCGGACTCTTTCATTTCACCACCCTCATTTTGTGCACAACAAACCTTTAAGCTCAGAAATTCTCTGCCTTGCGTGTTTAACAGCGGAATTCATTGCCGCTTCCTGAGAAGCGAAATAGTAGCGGCGCGGATTTGCAAATGCAAAAAAATCGCTCTCCTGAGTGTCTCCGGTTATAGCTTCGGAAACCGGCGTTGTCCCTTCCGTTTCGCGGAATACGGGGGCACTTGTTTCCATGCCGCCCTGAGGTATCAAAAGATAATTGAGCCTGTATTTCCATTGGTAAACGAGCTGAACCTTGGCATTCCAAATTTTCACGTGCTCGCTCTTATTGGTGCCAGAAATGTTTTTTAAGTATTCCGTGCGCCCCTCTGGAATGGCGGTAACGCTAGCCGCATCTGGCAAGCTCACTATGCAACGCGCAAGCGTGTCCACGCGGAGCGCGGTGTATTGGGCTGGCAAACCGTCAACGCTTATTTTAACGGATTTGCTGTTTTTATTTACGTTTTGCGCAAAGCAAAGAGTGCCCGCACAGAGAATAACCATTAAAATCCTGATTTTTGCCATAAGTAGAATATAGTAAATGTAACCCCTTTTTATAAATCCCTAACCTTGTCCGCGTAATTCCTGCCCACAGGCACTATCGTTTTTGCGGAATCGTTTAAAACAACCGACAATTTCCCTGGGAATTGCCTTCTAATCTCGGATATTCGGTTAACCGCGAGCAAATTCGCGCGATGAACCCTTATAAAAGCCTCTGGGTCTAGCTTGCTCTCCAAATCCACTATAGGGGTATCTATTATATAACGGTTGTCGTTTGTGTAAACCGCAGTGTATTTTTCATCGCTTTCAAAACGCACTATGTCCGCTGTGTTTATCAGCAAGGTGCGGTCGCCTACCCTAACCTGCAACCTTTGCAGGTATTTATCGCTTTTGTTCCCTATTAAATCTCTCAGTTTTTTATAAAGGTCATCTATCCCGCTGTCGTGTTTATTTGAATTTTCAAAAGCCGCGAGCTTTTCCAGCGTTTGCGTGAGCCTATCCTGTTCCACGGGCTTTAGCAGGTAATCTATGGCATTTTTTTTAAAGGCTTCTATGGCATATTTGTCAAAAGCGGTCACAAAGATTATGTAAGGGATATCCTCTTTTGGAATTTTCTCCAAATCCTCTATAAACTCAAAACCGCCCTTGCCAGGCATCTGAATATCAAGAAAAACCGCAAAAGGCTTGCTTTCCATTATTTTTTCCAAGGCTTTGTCTGAGCCATCTGCTTCATCTATTTCCAAATTCTTGCCGCTCTCCAAAAGCAGTTTGCGCATCCTAATCCGCGCAAGCGGTTCATCATCTACTACCAAAACTTTCATGGTTTTCATGGCGGTAAATGTAGAAAAATGCACAAAAAACTAAAAAATTGCACAAATATCATTTTTTTGAATTTTTTTTGGCTTTACCTTCGTCTAATAGTACATGAAAACACACATTTTTTTATTTTTCGGTTTTTTGCTCGCTCATACCCCCTGTTTTGCACAAGAAAACGGGTTTTCTTATTGGTGGCAGAGCGACGGTTTAATAGATTACCAGCAAATGGAGGAACTGGACGCCCTAAGCGGGGACGTTGAGCTATGGTGCGCATTGGCGGAGCTTTATGTTGGCAGGGAGCTGGCAGAAGCTGCGGAATGTGTTTTTTTTGAAGAGCCAAAAAAGAAGGGTAAAAAAATATGGAAACTGAATCTGAGCGGAGGCGCAAATTTGGACTCCAACGGGAATATGAAAAACAGGTTTGCAAAAGCGAGCGGCAAGGCATGGGATTTTTCTGCCGAAGCAAGGGTTAAAGAAGACGATGATGTAAAAGGATACGCCGCTTTTAGGCACGGAATTTTTTACGCAAAGGGTGGGGATTTAACGAGCAAGCACAGGGGTGTGCTATCGGAAGTGAATTTAAGCGATTTGCGTATTGGCGGTGAGTGGCTTTTTAGGGAAGAGAGGGATTCGTCTTGGATTTATGGGAAGTTCAGCAAAAATTTTTGGGAAAAGAGGATTTACGCTGGTGGTAATTTTCGCATGGTTGCCCCGTATTTTGGCGGGAACAGGCTTTGGAACAGAACTTGGCAAGGGGTGAGGTTTTGGGATTGGAATTTAAGAGCAACGGAGATTGCGGTTGTGAAAGAATATGAGAATACCCTAGATTTTATATGGCTCGCGGAGCGGAAGCGAAGCGGCGCAAGGCTTGCCTTTGAACGCGACAGGAACAAGAGCAGAATTTCCGCGGGGTTCACTCCTGTTGCCAAAGGCTCGGATAGTTTGTGGGCAAGGGCGGAGCATCCTCTGCGCTTGCGGCTTGGCTGGGATAAAAAAATGCAAAACGCCAGAATTTCACATTCGCTTTTGCTCAAAGAGAATTGGAAGCTGGGAAAGCCGCTGGACTTTAGGAGCGAGAGCAAAATAAAATTGCCGCTTGCCTATTCGCCACTTTTAACTCTGAGATGGACAGCCTATATCTATAAAAACAAGAGAATAGATTTAAGGCAATTTTATGTGGAAAGCGGTTTGAGTTTTTAATTTTTTCTATATTAAAAGAAAAGGGAAGGAGTTATTATGACTACGAATAAAGGACAAGCGGTAGTGAAAGCGACAGAGAGCGTTCTTAAAAGTTTGGTAACCGTTGGCACAATAGCCGGCGCGTTTTTGGCTCTGATAAATATTGCAAAAAAGGGAAGATAAATTTATCCAGCCGCGTATTCCTTTATCTTTCCCAAAAATTGGAGTGCCTGGATTGGGGTCATTTCATCGGGGTTTGCCGCTCTCAGTTCTTTTAACAAGAGTTCTGCGTTTTCGCTGAGTGGCAGCGGCTCAAAAAAAGATAGCTGCGTTTCTTTTTGCTTGTGCGCCTTGTCGCTTGGGTCTATCTTCTCTTTTTCTAATCTCAGCAAAATTCGCTTTGCCCTGCGGACAACGTCTTCGGGAACGCCAGCCATTTCTGCAACGTGAATGCCATAACTGGAATCGCAAGCACCTTCCAAAATTTTTCTCAAAAACAGAAGTTTGCCGTTGCTCTCCTTCACCGAAATCTGAAAATTTTTTGCGTGTTCTAAATTTTCTATCAAATCCGTAAGCTCGTGGTAATGCGTTGCAAAAATTGTCTTTGCCGCCTTTTCAGGGACATCGTGCAAAAATTCCGTTATTGCCCAAGCTATGGACAAGCCGTCAAAGGTGCTAGTGCCCCGCCCTATCTCGTCTAAAAGAACCAAACTCTTTGGCGTGGCATTTTGCAAAATATTCGCCGTCTCCGTCATCTCCAGCATAAAGGTTGAAAGACCCCTTGCAAGGCGGTCGCTCGCGCCAACCCTGGTGAAAATTTTATCCACAATGCCTATCTCCGCAACGTCTGCTGGCACATAAGAACCTATTTGAGCGAGCAGGGTTATCAAAGCGGTTTGCCGCAAATATGTGGACTTGCCCGCCATGTTCGGGCCTGTTATGAGCATAAAACGAGTTTCGCTATTTGAAATATCTATCTCGTTTGGGATAAATTTAATATCGGGCTGAGTGGAGAGAACCGGATGCCTGCCACCTATTATCTTTATTCTATCGCCGTTGTTCACCACTGGCTTTGTTAAACCATATCTGCGCGCCGCAAGAGCAAAAGAGGAAATGGAATCCAGCTCCGCCACGCCATTTGCCACTATTTGCAAATCCGCCCGCCACTCGTGCACCTTGTCTCGCAACTCGCAAAATACCTTGTATTCCTTTTCAAAAAGGCGAACTTCCGCATTCAAAATAAAAGTTTCCACATCCTTCATCTCCGGCGTTATATAACGCTCGCCTGTGGATAGCGTTTGTTTGCGTATATATTCAGCGGGAACTTTTTTGTGCGAATGGCTAGACGTTATCTCTATGTAATAGCCAAAAACCTTGTTATAGCCAACCTTGAGCGATGGTATTCCAAGCCTTTCCTTTTCATGGGTTTCTAAGTTTGCAATCCAATCCTTTTTTTTCTGAATTTCCTTTCTGAAATTCTCAATCTCCTCGCTCGCGCCCTGACGGATTAAATTCCCTTCTCTGATGGTGAGCGGCAACTCGTCTTTTAACAAAGCGCAAATCTCTTGCCCTTTGCCTTTTGCAAGCATTAAATTATTTGCAATCTCGGCAAACTTTTTTCCTTTCAATTTTTGCAGTATTCCAATTATCAATTCCGCCTGCAAAAGCGATTTGCCCAAACTCTGCACATCGCGGGCATTTGCCCTGCCGCTCCCAATGCGCCCCATCGCTCGCTCCATATCCAAAATAGGTTTCATAGCCTCCGCCGCTTCGTCAAGAAACAAGGGATTGCCAACCAACTCCTCAACGCAAGAGAGCCTGTCGGCTATGCTTTCAAGGGAAACAAGGGGGTGAGAAATCCATTCCCTTAAACACCTCGCGCCCATCGCGGTTTTTGTGAAATCCATAACGGAGAGCAAAGTTGAATTTGAATCCTCTGGGTGCAACGAGGCGGTAAGTTCCAAGTTGCGCTGCGTTGCTGGGTCAAGTGCCATATAGTCGCTCCAAGGAATGGAGTCTATTTTTATTATGTGGCTGAGTCCGGATTTTTTTTGCTCCAAGAGATAGAAAAGCAATGCACCTGCGGTTTTTATCAGAAAATCATCTTGCAAATCAAAATTGCTGAAATGTTTTTTCAAAACCTTTTTGCAAAAATCGGTTTCAAATTGCTGCTCAGGGATTTCCGTCCACATAATTTTATTTTGGCTCGCAATGCTCTGAATGCCTTCAAGCTGCTCCCCGCTCTGCGTTAAAATTTCCTTTGGGCTTCTCCTCTCTATTTCGCTCTCCACATTTGCTATAGAAGATTCGCCAACCGCAAAATATCCTGTGCTTATATCCGCTATGGCAAGGACTGCCCCATTTTTGCTCTTTAAAAACGCGCATATATAAGACGACTGCTTTGCATCTAAATTGCTTTCTGAAAAACTGGTCCCAGCGGAGATAATCTCTATTACATCTCTTTTCACTATGCCCTTGGCGAGTTTAGGGTCTTCCATTTGTTCGCATATTGCAACGCGGTAGCCTGCCGCAAGCATTTTTGGTATGTATCTCTCTGCGGCGTGGTGAGGGAAACCGCAAAGTGCCTGTTCCTTTGCTCCGCCATTGTTGCGGCTTGTGAGCGTTATCCCCAAAATTTTTGATGCCACAATTGCATCGCTTTCAAAAAGCTCGTAAAAATCTCCCATTCTAAAAAACAAAATGCAACCGGAATGTGCTGCTTTTATATCATTGTATTGTTTCATCAGAGGGGTCATCTCTATTCCCCTGCTTCAAGCGGTATTTCCAATTGTTTGGTGGACTCTTGCAAAGGAATCTGTTCGGGCATTTGTTTTTGTGTATGATATTGCGGGATTAAAAAATCGCTGTTGAGGATATCGCTGAATTCCGTTAGGCGAGGCAAGTCGTCTGGAATGCGGTTTATGCCAAAGTATTTTAAAAATTCCTCTGTGGTTATGTATGTGTATGGGTTGCCAACGGTGTCTGCGCGTTGCCCAAGCGTTATGAATTTTTTATCCAAGAGGTTGTGCAGAGGAGCATCGCACATAACGCCGCGAATTGCCTCTATGCCCGCTTTTGTTATGGGTTGTTTGTAGGCTATTATGGAAAGCGTTTCCAGCGCGGCAAGGGATAGTTTGCGAGGGTTGCTATCCGGGAAAAGTTTGCGGATATATGGGTAATACACGTTTTTTGTGCGAAAGCGATAGCCACTGGCAACTTCCACAATTTCAAAAGGGGATTTAATTTTTGCGAGCTGTTCGTTTGCGTGCCGGAGCGCACCGGAAACCTGAGACTGGTCTAAAAAATCGCCCAAAATCTCTTTCAATTTTTTTAAAGTGACAACTTCCGTTGATGCAAACACCAATGCCTGAATTATGCAAGAGAGTTCCTCTACGCTTTCAATAGGGGGAAGCTCGCCAGCAACCAATTCCTGCTCTTCTTGTACTTCTTCGCTCATAAGCTAGTCCCTAAATATAGCTTTATCTTGCAGCCATAAATCCATCAACACCAAAGCCGCCATGCTTTCCACTATCACCGGGGCGCGTAGAGCAACGCAGGGGTCGTGCCTGCCTTTTATGCTGATTTCGCCAGTTTGCCCATTTTTGTTTTTTGCCATTTGCATTTTAGAAATGGAAGGGGTTGGCTTGAACGCTATTTTGCAAAAAATATTTTCACCGCTTGTTATGCCGCCATAAGTGCCGTCCGCAAACTTGTTATGCTCGCTGCCCAACATATTTGCCGCTTCAAAACCCTTGCCTATCTCAAATCCCCTTGTAGCAGGAATGCTCATCATAGCCATCGCCAAAAGTGCCTCTGTGCGGTCAAAAACCGGCTCGCCTAAATTCTTCGGCGGTTTTTTTATGTTCAAATTCACAACGCCACCAATGCTATCTCCGTTTTTGCGGGCTGCCTCTATAACTTTTTCATCCAAGTCCAGCCATGCGTTAAATTCCGTTTTGCATTTTTCGTTTAAAATTTTTCTGGCTATGGAGCCAGCGGCTACCCTGCCTATGGTTTCCCTCGCGGAACTTCTGCCGCCGCCTCGGTAATCCCTGAACCCGTATTTGGAATCGTAAACCTCGTCCGCGTGGCCAGGCCTGTACCAGTCTTTTATATGCTCGTAGTCTTCGCTGTGGTGGTCTGCATTTTCAACAATCATGGATATGGGCGTTCCGGTTGTTTTGCCATCAAAAACGCCGCTCAAAATTTTCACAAGGTCGCTCTCTTTGCGCTGCGTTGTCAAAGCGCTTTGCCCAGGCTTGCGGCGGTCCAAAAAAGTCTGTATGTATTCTTCGCTAATCGCAAAACCGGGAGGGCAACCATCCACCACCGCGCCTATAGCTTTCCCGTGGGACTCCCCCCATGTGCTGACTGTGAATATTTTTCCAAAAACGCTAGACATCAAAAACCCGCATTAATTTCAAACGCCCAAAATCTCTGCTCCTTTTGTCCAGTTCTCAAACCCTTTTCCTCTGCGTAAGAAGAAAATCTAGTTTCTATCATCGTAAATTTCAACGCTCCCGTTGCCGCCCAATAGCCACCTTCAAGACCAAAGCCCAAAGAACCACGCAACAAATCTCCGCCGCTGCCAAAATCTATGCCAGCTAATGAACCTACTCCCAGACCAATCAAGCCAAAATCATCTCCGCCAACCAAATAACCCACCGCACCAAAAGCTGCTCCGCCCAAAACACCGAACATCGCACGCCACAAAAGCGGCATATTCTTAGTTGGAGACGGCAAAATCACCTGGTCAATCTCCGCACCTATATTCAAATGCGAAAAAAACATATCACTCAAAGTGCCATCTATAATATCATCATAATCCGCAGCAAAATTAACCTTGCGCCCCCACCAATCGTTGCTCTGCAAAATCATAGGGCTATATGCCACTCCAATAGTTAAATTCGGAGTTATGGACTCCCCTGCCAAATTGCTGAAAAACACATTGCGGAGCGAAGTTCCAAGCCTCACTTCTCGATTCAGCTGGTAAAGAGCACCAAAGTCAAAGCCAAAATTTATATCACCAAATATTTTACCAATATCAGTGTACTCATCTCTAATATCGTCCAAACGGTCCATTAAAGTATCTAAGGATTCTCTGTAATTGATGGTGATAAATTCATAACTAGGTGTCCTAGCTCTTTTGACTGTCTTTAACCCCACGCCAACAGACCATTTATCCACAGGCGAAAAAGCCACGGCCGTTTGCACAACAGCATCAACTTGAACTGGTTCGTAGCCAAAAAAGGGCATGTAAACACCGGTTTCTATCCACGGAGCTACGCTTGTATTCATCCAAATCGCAAAACCAAAATTATGCATGGCAAATTCCAAAACACTTACCTGCACGCCTATTTCAATTGGCTGGCGATCAATTTTAGCCAAGCTATCTGCCAACTCCTGATGAGCCTTCAAAGAATCCGACATATCCGCTAGCTTGTCCGGAAATATATCCATAATATCTGGGCAATATTTTCTATTCCCAAAATTAAAATAACCAAAGTCAAAAAGCAAAGTGCTTTTTATCGCACTGCCAAGGGTTATTTTTTTAGTTGTTCCGCAAACATTTTGCACATAGGTAATTTCGCTCGCAGGTAGCAGCACAGAAACGCCCACCAACTTAAATTCAAATCTCTGCCTGGGCAAGTAGCCCATATCTGGATTTTCTTCAAAATTTCCAAAGCGATTTATTAAATTCAAGCCAGCCGGATTGTAATAAAGAGCGTTTTTGTCGTCTGCAACGGCTACAAAAGCACCGCCCATGCCACGTACTCTAACCGAGTTATACTGCGGGCCTTTTGCGGCGTCAATAAGAGCATAGCTACAGAGCAGTATAAAAATTAATTTATTTAATAATGAATCTTTCAATTAAAACTCCTGTTTTATCATCTTAAACACGCTGTGCCTTTGCAGCTTTTGCAACTGCTGTGAACCCGTGTTTCTCGGTCTTTATCACGAGCCAATTCCCTTTTTAACCAGTATTTCACAAATTTATCTTCGTCATAGTTTGGCCAGCAGCCACCTATGAGTCTTATCCTTTCCGCAAGGCTTATCTTTGGCGGGCACGCCGTATCTTGTGCAACTCTGAGCTTATCTTCGCGATTATCTGAAGTCCAATAACCCGGCCTTTGTGTAAATTTTATCACGGTTACTTTGCCATCTTCCGGTTTTAAATCCGCAAAACGTGTGCGCTCTGGGTTATTGGCTATGGGCCTGAAAGCTGGATTAGTTGTATCTATTACTATGGGTTTATCATCATCGGGGTTACCAGTCATGCCATGATAACCCATCATCTTACCGTCATTGCCAAAATATGGGTCATCCGGTTCAAGAGGAGCCAACCTAGCATTGCCGTTCACAAGCCCGTCTCCATCGTTGTCTTGCCCGTCCATAAGGTCTTCGCCTATGCAGCCATCGCCGTCTTCGTCTATATTAGTTCCCACTTTGTAGAATTTGGAAAAATCTTTATATGTACTCATATCGGTTTCCAAGCCCAATGGCACGTCGCCGTTGTTTTTATCTTTAAATCCACCCATCACAGACATTAAGTCATATATGCTTTCGTTAAATTCATCCATCTTGCCATTAAAGTCATCTATCTCAGGTGGCAAAGGGTATTTACCATAAGGGTCATTTCGCTGACCTTCATAAAAAGATTCCAAATTCAAATCCTCTAAAAGCTGATTGAGATCTACTTCAAAATCTCCATTCTCATTAACAATAAAATTTATGGACAAATCAAAAGAAGGAGACCTTGTTGGGTCGCAGCCCCAATTAGTCCAAGCTAGGCGGTTTGTTAATGCACCTGGGTAATATTTATGGCAATCAGGGTCCAGAGGGTCCAGCGGACATCTCTTTGCTATGCAACCATCTTTGTTGGTATCCAAAGATCTCAGAATTGCCTCCGATACAGCGGTTATCAACAAACCTAAGGTGTAAGTGCCGTAGCTAAATTCACGGTCGCTTAAAGGAATTTTTTTAGAACAGACCCCTGCATTGCAATTATATGTCTCTATGAATTTCTTGAGCTTCTGAGAAAGAGGTATTAAGTAAGTTTTGTTTTGCCCTTCTCCACTAACTTCTATTTTAGACATATCAAAATCATTGGCTTCCACTGCCCTCATCCAAGAGACGGAATCCATAGTTCTTACAAACATAGTGTCTTTTTTAATGCTGCCGTTGATGTCTCTTATATAATAATCATAATGAAGGGTCATGCTATCGCGATGTTCCAACTGGCGCAATACTGGCAAAACAAGCCTCATCCCCTGATAAAATTTGTTCTGGTCAACTGGCAAATCATTCATAAAGGCTATTGAATCGCTTCCTGTTCTAACCTGGGCGAACATGCTAAAAGGGTTAATGCCTTTCATCCATAAACCAGCCTTTGCCATCCCAAAATAGCCTGCGGAGGATGTTGAATCACTTAAGTCCACTATTTGCGAATATATATTGTATGCTTTGGCATATTCACCGCTTCTAAATGCGTTTTCCGCATCCATGCGCAAACATTTTATATCACTGCCGCAATTGCTGTTTCCTGAGCTGCCAAATAAATTTTCGCTGCAAGCCGCCAGAGCAAGTAGCATAGCACAGCACAATAAGCATATTTGTACTATATGTCGTCTTTTCATAGGGAATGAATATAGAAAATCAACGCCTCTGCCAAATTGCTCACGTCTTTTTCTTTATGAGCCGCGCTTATATTTATCCTTAGCCTTGCCATGCCTTTAGGCACGGTTGGGGGGCGAATGCAAGCCGTGCAAAAACCTTTTTCCAGCAAAAATTCTTTGCATTTTTGAGCACGTTCTACCGTACCTAGCAAGATAGGCACAATTTGGGTTTCGCTCTGCAGGCAATCAATGCCGGCTTCCGTAATTTTCCGCCTAAAATCCGCAGACATTTTCAGCACGCTATCCCTGCGAAAGTTATCCCTTGTGGATACCTCAACGGCTTTTTGCATTGCAACCACCGCGCCTGGTGAAATAGCCGTAGAGTAAACAAAACTACGCGCATTGTTTATCAGATAATCTATCAGCAGCTTGGAGCCAAAGACGCAAGCACCCATAGTTCCATAAGCCTTACCAAATGTTGTGAGCGACAGGTGAACCTTTTTTTCCAAACCGAGTTCTGCAACCAATCCCTTGCCACCCGGCCCTAGAACTCCATCGCTGTGAGCTTCGTCAACATATAGCATCGCTCCATATTTTTCAGCCAAATCCGCGTATTCCTTTAACGGTGCAATATCTCCATCCATGCTGTAAACCGCTTCAACGGCAATCAATTTCAAACCATCTGTATCCGCCTTTTGCAATGCCTTTTCCAAATCGGCAGGGCTGTTGTGACTAAAGCGGTGGAGCTTGCCTCCACCCATGGCATACCCGTCTATGATGCTCGCATGGTTTAGCTTATCAAAAAATAAATGCGTCTCTGAATCGCACAAAGCGGATATCACGCCTAAGTTCGCGCTATAGCCGCAGTTGAAAATCAGAGCCGCTTCCGTGCCCTTCCATTTAGCGAGCCATTTCTCGGTTTCTTCAAAAATTTGATTGTTGCCACCCAAAAGGCGGGAGCCTTTGCTGCCAGCTCCATACCTCACATAAGCATCTGCGGCTGCCTTTGCTATTTCAAAGTGATTTGCCAAACCCAAATAGTCGTTATTTGAAAAATCAATCCCCTGTGGCTGGCTCAAAGAGCGCAAAAGCCCCTGCTTACGCTTTTCCGCAAGTTTACCCTCTATAATCTCTTCAAAACTGTGCTGCATAGTGATGTGCCAAAATATAGTAAATGGATTTTACTATATTGTTTTAAATTAGGAGACCACAACATGCATCTTAAATACAAAGTTCCTTTAGCTTTATTTGCAGTTATCTTTATAGTTGTATGTGTACTTATAGCGGTTGCCTATGTCTATTCATCGCATAGAGACACCAGAACCGAAATAATGATAGAATCCGCAAGGAACAAAGCTCAGGTTGTAAGCGGTTTTATGAGTGCCAGAGTTGAGGAGCTAAAAAAATTCGAGCACTTTCTTACCCTTGAAATAAATTTAAGCGATAAGGAAAAGTTAGATACGCTTCATAGTCACATGCGTGACTTCCTGATTGAAGATTTCGATATAAGATTGATTTCGGATCTTTATGTAGCCTTTGAAAGAGGGGCCTTTTTTAGTCTTGAGGCAACGAAGGAAGGGCGTTATTTTAGCATCGATTACTTTCGCTCTGAATCAGGCGATTTGAAATTCGCAGATATACCCTCTGAAACTTACAACGAAAGCGACGACTGGTACATTGCGCCAAAAAAAACAGGCAAGGTGCATTTAACCGAACCTTATAAATGGAAATATCCGGGCGAAGATAGGGAACGCCTGATGATAACTATAAGTTACCCTATTTTCTTAAATGGAAAATTTGCTGGGGCGGTAGGAATGGATATGGAATTGGGTGCGCTGCAAAGAGTTTTCTTTGATAATTTAACTGACAAAAAAACGGGCATATATTTAAGCCTCATCTCGCATGGGGGCTTGAGGGTCACGCACCCAAACGAAAACATGTGGCTTACGGAAATAGGCGGCGACCTGCCTAAAGAAGAACACAGCGAGTTAAAAGAATCCATAAGCAACGGAAGGGAATATTCAATGATAACGGATAATTTGCTTACGAACAAAAAATCTATTGTATCTTTTGTTCCATTGAAACCGGACTGGCTTGATTTGCCTTGGGCGGTGATGATGGTTGTTCCCTTGGACGTAAAAGCTAAGGACATAGAAAATTATCCATTGTGGATACTTCAACGTCAAATGCCGCACCAAACGGAATAAGTAGATAAACAGGAGGTTGGTATGCGTCTTAAATATAAAGTTCCTTTGATCTTATTTTTGGTTTTGCTCATAGTTACAGGCGTGCTTATAACGGTTTCCTTTGTTTATTCATCGCACAGGGACTACAGAACCGAGATAATGATAGAATCCGCAAAAAACAAAGCTCAAGTTGTAGGTGGCTTTATGAGTGCCAGAGTTGAGGAACTCAGAAAATTGGAGCATTTTCTCATCCTTGAGAAACATTTAAATGATAAGGAAAAAATTAATATGTTTC
>Ga0268262_10001074_pt1 | contig 34818 bp, 38 predicted proteins | sample TergutNc150P3_FD_190354 | JGI IMG/M metagenome (GOLD analysis project Ga0268262, IMG submission 190354) | Nasutitermes corniger P3 segment gut microbial community from laboratory colony in Florida, USA - Nc150 P3 (SPAdes) (version 2) | ecosystem: Host-associated > Arthropoda: Insects >...
AGTAACACCTTGAGAGGCTGGCACAACTGGCTTTCTTTTGATTTTATTTTTAACAGGACCCCCCTGCTTTTTTATTTTTTCTGCCATAAAACCTCTATGCTGAACTTTGGGGTTTAAATATAGTAAATTGTCAGAACCCCGATTCACCCGATTTTCAGGATTTTCCCGATTTTGGCAACAGTTGTGTGCAAAATGAAGCGGTTTTGCTTTTTATGCCCTTTTTTCCATATATTTAGTATATTTTTATAGTTAAACTTTAAAAGGAGTTATTTATGAAAGCAAAAAAAGGTTCGCATTTGGGGCAAATTAAATAGAAATATCAAAAATCTGTTTTAAGCTGTAATCTACTTGTGAAATAAGATATTTTGGAAGCATAGAGACAAAATCAGTTATATACGTTTTATCCAAAGTTATAATTTGAGAAATGTTTATTACAGAGGATTTTTCTAGTTTGGAAACATTTTTTTCTAGTAAGATATTGAATGGGGCATTTGCCAAATGTAAATTGGATGTTATTACTGCACAGATAACAGTATTTATTTCACTCCTATTGAAAACATCATTTTGAACTATTAGAACTGGTCGCCTTTTTGCAGGTTCAGAGCCTCTGGGGTTAGGTAAGTTGGCCCACCAAATTTCGCCTTTTATCAATTTTACCAGTCCTCGCCTATAACCAAGCTTTGGGCAAATTCAATGTCTTTTTCCAGTTTGGAATTTATTTTGGGATAAACTTTATTTAATGAGTTTAGAATATCGTCTTCTTTGTGATTTTGAACGAACTCTTTTATTGCAATAATGTAAATAGTTTCAACCGGAACTTCACGACGTTTTGCGATTTGCTCAACGTCTTTTGAAATATCTGTTTCTATAAATAGAGATGTTTCCATATTGGGAATATAGTAAATGCTGATTAACTCATAACCTCAATTTTATCCTATCAGCATTCCCCCCTTGAATGGAGATTTTTTAACAAAAATCACCATTCGTCCCCCCGTTTTTTCCGCTCGGAGAGCTAACGGGGGGAACGCCACAGCGAAATTCAGAGTTAATCAGTGGCTACTATAGAAAAAAGCAACACTAGGGCAAACAACACAATGATACGATTTGTGAGGGGCAGGGTCTGCCTGCCCAAAATGCTATTTGTCAGAACCCTGATGCCACCGATTAGAGGATTCACAGGATTGCTGAACTATAGGGTATCTTCACGGTTAGGGTCATAATAACTACCGTCGCCGCCACCGCCTTCGGGGTCATTACTGCCAGAGCAAGAAAATGTGAATGCCAAAGCAAACAAAATGCCTGCCACCAACACAATTTTAGAAAATTCGTTTCTCATTGCGCAGTCTCCTAGTTAATAAGGTTATTTTCAAATAGTAATATATAAATTTTCGGAAATAAATGTAAAATCGGGGTTCGGACAATTTTTCTATATTCACATAAATGAGCAAGACAGCACCAAATTTAGTTTGGATAGACCTAGAAATGACAGGTTTAGACCCTGACACTTGCGTTATTCTTGAAATTGCAACCATAGTGACAGACCCTCAACTCAAAATTCTGGCCGAAGGTCCCGCTCTTGCGATAAGGCAGAGCAATGAAATTTTAGACTCAATGGACAAATGGAATAGGAGCCACCACTTCAAGAGCGGTTTAATAGAAAGGGTTAAAAATTCCCCATACAATGTAACTACTGCCGAAGAGATAACCCTGAGCTTTATAAAGGGCTACACAGAAAAGGCAAAGAACCCGGTATGCGGAAACTCCATTGGGCAAGACAGACGTTTTTTGCTCAAATATATGCCAAAAATTGAAACCTGGCTGAACTACAGAAGCATAGATGTTAGCTCCATAAAAGAACTCGCCTACAGATGGTACCCCAAACTGCCAAAATTCCAAAAAAAAGAAAACCACCGCGCCCAAGATGATATCAGAGAGAGCATAGCAGAACTTATGTATTACAGGAATAAAATTTTTGTGTCGGAGTTGAATTGAGAATTGGAGCGGTTATAACAGCGGGCGGGCTGGGGAAAAGAGTTGGCGGCGAAGTTCCCAAACAACTGGTTAAGCTGCACGGAAAAGCTATGTGGCTCCACAGCGCAGAGGCTTTTTTAAACAATAAAAAAATAAAGGCAGTTGTTATCACAGTTCCTGCAAATTGGCAAAATTATTTCATTGAAGAATCCAAAAATTTATCCATTATTGTGGCACTCGGAGGCAAAGAACGCTGGCAATCTGTTAAAAACGGAATTGAAGCACTCCCCAAAAACATAAGCCACGTTATGGTGCACGATGCTGCTCGCCCCTTTGTGAACCAAGACATAATAAACTCGGTTGCAAAAACCCTGGCAAAAGATTGCTGTATGGTTGCAAAACCTGTTTTTGACACGGTGAAAGTAGCAAAAAACTCTTATGTGAAAAACACCCTTGACCGCAAAAGCCTTTGGCTTGCCCAAACACCGCAAGCTGCCCCCGTAGAACTCTTAAAAAAGCTCTACAAAAAAATGGAAAAATTCCCAGATTTTTGTCCAACAGACGAGGCTTCAATCCTTGAAAAATTCAAAATCCCAATAAAAATTGTGGAAGGAAATGCAAAGAACGACAAAATAACAACCAAAGAAGAACTGGAAAAATTCATATATGACTAAACGCCCGCTTATGCAAAAAGAAATTGACGAACTAATCGCCGCCGGAAATACCTGCGACAGTTGGAACAACATAAGAGTTCTGCAAGATTTTGTACCTAAAAACATCAAAAATTCAAAATTCACCGGCAAAATAAAACTGCACGGATTTACCGGCAAAGCCTGTTCTTACAAAGGCGTTGAATTCACAACGGGAATATTCAATTCTTGGATAAACGAGAGCGTTATAGAAGATGCCTGCATTTATGAAGTTAAACTTTTTTCCAATTCGGTTGCCTGCGAAGGCTCTTTGATATTCAATGTCGGTTCAATTATATGTGATAAAGAAATGTCTCAAATAAAAGTTGGAACAGAAAGCGGGCATAGAGTTTTGAAAAGGTTGTTCAGCGAGCAAGAGCGAACCGTTATAGGCAGGGGCGCAAAAGTTTGCAATGTTAATGCACTTGAAAATTTGCATTTGGGCGATTTTGCCAGCATTGAAAACGGAGCGATAGTGCAAGATTCCATAATTGAAAACAATAGCGTTGTAACGGATAATGCCATTGTGAAATCTTCTTTTATAGGTGCTTTTTCCCATATCGGCGAGGCAGAAATAAGCAACTCGCTGCTTGGACCTTTGATGCAAGTTCACCACCACAGCTTGCTAATTTCGGCTCTGTGGGCAGAAGGCAGAGGCAATGTGGGCTATGGCGCAAATGTTGGGAGCAACCACACAGGCAGAATGCCAGACCAAGAGATTACGCCGGGACTCGGGCAGTTTTTTGGACTTGGGTGCAGCATAAAATTCCCAGCGAATTTCACAGAAGCTCCATTTACCATGATAGCAACAGGGGTTATTTGCGAGCCGCAAAGACTGAAATTCCCCTTTAGCCTCATAAAAAAGGGGGAACTTTCGGGCGTGAGCAACGAGATTATCCCGGGCTGGGTTTACAACAAAAACATTTACGGGATTTTAAGAAGCATTTACAAATGGGATAAAAGAAGCGGGACGAACAACAATCTCAATTTGCTCTTTTCAAAAAACATAGCAGATTCGGTTATATATGCTTGCAAAGCATTAAGGGAATTTTTGCTAGATAAAAATACTTTACCATTAAAAATAACCGAAGATGAGCTTCCTTGGATAGGTAGCAATTACATTAAAGCAGAAAATGTTGAAAGAATAATAGAAGCTTATGAAATTTATATAGAAGACTACAATTTTTACCAAAAAAACAAGAAACTCAGACCCTCTATGCTTTCCAGAGTTGAGGAAAATCTAAAAAGAGACGAAATCAGGGGGCAGAAAATTTTTGACGATTATATGGATTTTCACCCCAAAAACGCAGAATTCTTTGAATGGATAGGGGAATTTTAAGCCCAAACTCCGCCCATTTTAGGGTTTTTGTCAAAAAATGGCTCATATATTCACTGAGCGTCTTTCAAAACTTTTATTCTATCTCTGTACATTTTATCTAAGCAATTAACATCAACTTTGCATTTGCCTAGGGTTTTTCGCCACTCTTTTTGATCTTCTTCAAAAGCAATTTTTAGAGGCTGATACAATTTATTCAATTGCATATCTAATTTTGCTAATTCTTCGTTAGTGCAAATTAATAATACAGTTTCATGGTTAGTTTTTTCGCAATTGAAGCTGGTTTTGTAAAAATTTCCTTTATTGGAAGTTTCTGCTTTGGCTTTTGATTTTGGCTCTGAAGTTGGTTTGGGGGCCGGTTCAGGTTCTGGCTCTGATCCCGCTTTAAGTACGGCTGCTATTGCTTGGGCTACATCATCATCTGTTTGCTTTTCAGCTTCAGTTCGTTTTTTAGGAGCTTCAGTTTTTTTGGAGGCTTCAGTTTTTTTGGTATTTTTAGATTCGTCTTGCGCTTCCTTTGTTGCAGTAGTGTCTGAAGGATTTTCTATGCTATCGGAAACACCTAAATTTTGCTCGGGATTTTGCTGTAAAGTATCTGCTTTAACAACAGCATTTTCGTTTTCTTTTTCGGCTTTCTCACCTATGTAATCATAATAAATATCTATGTAATAAGGTTTAGCAAAGTATGCAACAATTGCAAGAATAAAAATAATTATTATAAAATAAAGAAAGCAACCTTTCTTTTTCTTTTGTTCTGCCGGTTCGCCAAATATTGATTTTTCATCTTCTTTTGAGGTTTCTTCTACAATTTCTTGCGGAGCTTCCTGTGGAGCTTCTTCCGCAACTTCTTCTTGCGGAGCTTCCTGTGGAGCTTCTTCCGCAACTTCTTTCTGTGGAGCTTCCTGTGGAGCTTCTTTCGCAACTTCTTCTTGCGGAGCTTCCTGTGGAGCTTCTTCCGCAACTTTTTCTTGCGGAGCTTCCTGTGGAGCTTCTTCCGCAACTTCTTTCTGCGGAGCTTCCTGTGGAGCTTCTTTCGCAACTTCTTCTTGCGGAGCTTCCACTATCACTCTCAGTTTTCCCGTTAACCTTTCCTTTTCTTCTTTTAACTTTTGCTCTTCAGCTATTAGCTTTTGATGTTCTTCTTTTAATCTCTGCTCTTCCCTTTGCCTTTCCTCTTCTTTTAATCTCTGCTCTTCTTTTAATCTTTCTTTTTCTTCTACTAACCTTTGCTCCTCAGCTATTAGCTTTTGCTCTTCTTCTTTTAGCCTTTGCACTTCTCTTAATCTCTCTTCTTCTTTTAATCTCTGCTCTTCCATTAACCTTTTTTCTTCTTTTAATCTCATTACTTCTTTTAACCTTTCTTTTTCTTCTTTTAACTTTTGCGCTTCTTCTTTTAGCCTTTTTTCTTCAGCTATTAGCCTTTGTTCTTCGGCTCTTATCTTTTTTTCTTCTTCTTCTTTTAGCCTTTGTCGTTCTGCTTCTTTCAGCCTCTGCTCTTCCATTAATCTCTGCTTTTCCGCTTCTCTTAATCTTTCCGCTTCATCTTTTAACTTTTGCTCTTCACTTAATCTATTTCCTTCTTTTAATTTTTCCTCTTTTAGTCGCATTTCAGTCAACATTCTCTTGACTGCATCAGTAGAATATTTAATTCCACAGTGTTGGCAAATAAACATATTTTCTTGTTTAAACAACTCACCATGACACACTTCGCAAACTACTTGTTGTTTCATTTTCTATCACCTCGGTTAGTTAAAAACCTGCTCATTGTTATAAGATAGAAAAAACAAGCTTGACCCGAAGGCTGTCCCACCCAGTCTCAAAATAGCTATTTTATGTGATTTATAGCGAATTTAGAATTGATTTTTTACCCAGCGAAAGACTGTATATAATTCCCAAATTTTAATTAAAGTTTTTATACAGTCCTGCCGATAACTAATATACCGATATTATATAAGGAGGTTTTATGGAAACGGCTATAGCAGAACTATCAACAGCACAAAAAGCAGCAGAAACAGGCTCTGCGGTGGGAATTGCAGTGTTAAAAAAGGCTCAACAAGCAACCGAAGGCGAGGCACTCGCTCTTTTGCAGACCCTTCCTCAAGCGCCCTCTCCTAGCGGAATAGGCTCTGCGGTGGATATTTCCGCCTAAATATATGAGTTTTATAGACACTCATTGCCATATAGACACAATTTTAGAGCGAACCGGCGGAACGGCAGAGGCTTTGCTTGAGCAAATGACCCCTGCACCAGAAGCCATTGTTCATGTAGCCTGTGACCCCGATGATTTTAACTGGGGCAAGGAATTTTTGCAAAAAAAGGAACTAAGCGGAATTAAAATTTACGGCGTTTTTGGCGTACATCCGCTGGTAGTGGAAAAATTCAACCCAAAGGCAGAAGAAGGCATTTTAGAGGGCTTAAAGCTGCCAAATGCCCTTGCCCTTGGTGAAATTGGGCTTGATTATCATTACGAAAAATACAATGCAGATTTGCAGAAAAAAGTTTTTTTGAGGCAGTTGGAAATCGGTTTGGAATTGAAGAGCAATTTTGTGTTTCATTTGCGCGAAGCAGAAGACGATGCTTTTGAAATTTTGCAAAAAATAGACAGCGAAAATATTAAAGCACATATTCACTGCTACACAGGCACGGCAGAATTCGCAAATAAGGTTTTATCCTTAAAGGGAACTTATTTTTTTGGTTTTACCGGAGCGGTGACTTTTGATAAAACCGCAACCATAAGAGAGGCGGCAAAAGCCATTCCTGCAAACAGAATCCTTTTGGAAACCGATGCTCCCTATCTCGCTCCCGTGCCTTTCAGAGGCAAAACCTGCACACCCGCGATGATCCCGCATATTGCTCAGGTGCTTGCAAATGTAAAAGAAATAAATTTAGACGACTTGTTTAAAATTTGCAGGGAAAACACAAATAAAATGTACGGCATTTAACCGTTTTTATTCATCTTCCTCTTCTGGAAATAACTTGAAAAATACCTTTTTTTGCTCTTCAAACAAGTGCAGAATTTGATTTTCCTCAAATTGCTCCCTATCTATATTTTGCATAAAATAAGGTTCAAGCAAAAAATTGCGGCTTGTGATTTGCCTTTTTATATCTGCTTCTATTTCTAAATTAGACCACAAAATATATATGCTGCCCAGCGGCATTTGCGAAAATATATTTACATCTGCAAATACGGCTTTATTTGCAGAGCTTGTATCTGCGGCTATACCCTTATTCTCCTTGCTAGCTTGGGCAAAGCTCAAAAGAAACGCTATGAGTAAAAAGATAAACCGCATATTAGTAATATAGTAAACATATTAAGCAAGAACATTGCGCCGCCTCCACTCCTCAATGGGAATGGCAGGAAATCCGGCTACTTTTGCGCCGGGCTTAATGCTCTTTGTAACCCCTGCCTTTGCCGCTATAATGCAGCCCTTGCCGAGGGTCAAATGCCCCGCAACCTGCGCACCGCCTGCCAAAGTCACATCGTCTTCCACAATAACCGAACCTGCAAGCCCTGACTGCGAACAGAAAATCGCATTGCTCCCCACAATGCAGTTATGCCCGATTTGCACAAAGCTATCAAGTTTGCAAAAATTTCCAAGCCTCGTTGCTTCCAAAAAACCAGCAGCCACAACGGAGTTTGGACCAATCTCGCAATTACTCCCTATCACCACACCGCCAAAATGCGGAACCGCTATTTGCTCGCCATTTTCGCCGCTGTAAAAACCAAAGCCGCGAGAACCAATCACAACGCCTGAATGTAAAATTGTTCCGCTACCAATTTCAACATTTGGGTAAAGATTTACGCCCGAATGTAAAACGCAATTTTCCCCGATTTTCACGCTAGGTGGAATTAAAACATTAGGGCTTATATGTGCTGTTGGGTGAATTTCGCTAGAGGTAAATTCTTTTTTATTCAAAATCTCCGCACATTTTATTATAGCCTCATAAGGATTTTTTACCCTCGCCAAAACCTTTGCCTCCCCTGCCCAGCCAGCGAAATTCTCCGGCACAAAAACGGCGGCCGCTTTTGTTGTTCTAGCTGCCCCATAAGCGGCTTCGTCTATGCAAAAAGAAACATCGCTTGTGTTTGCAAAGGCAAGCGTTGCGCATTTTTCCACGCTGCCTTGAATATTCGCGGGCTCTAAAACGGCACCTGTGAGTTCAGATAATTGGGAAAAGGCAAGCATATCAAATGTTTGGAAATATAGAAATTTTTACAATATGCACGTTTGGGGGAGTTTTAGTTCGGAAATTTTCTACTTTAACCACGTGCATTTCACTAATAACATATTTTTTGCAATACTCATATCCGTTTGCGCAAGTACAGCCGCTTCTTTGATAGGAGCAAATGCCCTTGGCATGGATCAAGCTCCAAAAAACGCAGCCACAGTTAGAGACGGGTTTGCACCGCTAAATCCTGCTGCTAATGCCTTTGAAAACAAAACCAAATTTGGGGTTGTAATTCAATATGAGAATACAAGAGCTCAAAGCGAGAATAATTCCATATCTTTGAATTCCTTTACAATGCCCTCTATGTATATGCTTTTGCCCTTTGGTTTTGGGGGAACCTTCGGTATTGGCTTAAACGAAATGTACTTTGCAAATAACCGTTTTGAACTTGAAGACGAAACTTCAAACATTTCATTCCTGTCCAGACTTGGCCTTTATGAATTCACTCCGAGCTACTCCATTAGGCTCCCCTTCCTTCTCAGCGACTTTGCAATTGGAACCTCTTACAGAATTTTCTTTGGCAACTCTTATTCCGCCATAACACGCGGGGGTGGCAAAGACTGGGGCGAAGATTCGTGGATGGCAAACAATGTTCTGATAACAGAAAAGAAGAGAGGCACATATAGCTCTGATGATAACTGGTTGAAAAATTTTGGTTATAGCCTGCACTATCACAAAAAATCCATAGATTATTTTGTGTCGTATTTTCCTTCTGTTCAAATGCAAAACGAGATAATAGAAAACACTCAATTCAGCAATATAGACACTTTGCAGCCAAGCAAAAGTTTAGAAAAGTTCAAGTTGCCCAAGCATTTAGCGAGCGGCATTCATTTTCGCTTTTTGCAAAATCAAAATTTGAGCCTCGTGTATGAGCAGCAAAACGATGCTTTTTCTGGGCTTGCAGAATATAAACTCACAGGTACAGGGCTTTATTACAGCACATTCTTAAAGAGAAATAATTTTGGGGCAAATGTTTGGTATTCAGAAAAATATCTGAAAGACGTGAACGAATATGGAGCTTCTTTACTCTCTGATATGTGGCTTGGGCGTAGAGGAACTCTTGTTGGTTTATCCCTCTTTGGAGGTTACAGGCAGGCAAAGGACTATTGGAATGAATTGTTTTTTGGTTTTGAGGTAAACTTAACTGGAGTTGGCAACTGGGGGACAAGTGCACGCCGCAGATAATTTTGAATCTTTAAAAACAGAGTTCATGCAAAATGCGGAATTGGAAAAAGAATTTCCAAAAGGGGTTCTTGAAGAAGTACAGAAATTTTCAAAAGAAATTTTTGTGAGTGCCAAAAACAGAGAAAATTTCCGCCACCTGCACATTATATGTATAGACCCTCTTGGCGCACGCGACCACGACGATGCGATAAGCGTAGAAGAAACTAGCAACGGCTATATTTTGGGAGTGCATATAGCAGATGTAAGCCATTTTGTAAAACAGGGTTCTGCCCTAGACACAGAAGCCAGAAAACGCGGATACACTCAATACCTGCCTTGGGCAGTTGTTCCAATGCTTCCAGATATTCTCTCTGGAGATTTATGTTCATTGCAAGAAAATGAAAATCGTTTTTCTTTCAGTTGCATAATCACCTTAGACAAAAAAGGCAGAATGCAAAAATACCGCTTTGCAAAAGGCATAATAAAAGTTAGCCGTTCCATAACTTATGAGCAGGCAAAAGAACTTTACGATAAAAGAGACAAAGAAATTTGCCTATTGGCACGTGTTGCGGCAGTTATGAGAAAACTGCGCTGTGAAAACGGAATGTTAGAAATGGATACTACTGAATTTAAATGCGAGTTCAACAAAAAAGGCTTGCCGCAGTGCATAGTTCCAAGGCAAACCGGAATAAGCAATTCTTGGGTGGAAGAGTGCATGCTCGCCGCAAATAAATGCTGCGCAGTGGAACTCCAAAAAAGAAAACTGAGCGGAATTTACCGCGTTCACGAAGCCCCCGACCCCGCAGACCTCACGGAACTTATGCAATCCGAACCTACCTTATTTTTTGATTCCCCTATTGACCCGCACAAACTTTTAAAAAACTACACGGGCAACAACAGTCAAGAGAGGCAAATTTTTGATTTATATTCCCATTTGGTTAAAAAAGCAAAAAAAGACCCTTCCGTAACAAACAGAATTTTGCGCAGTATGCAAAAAGCCATTTATTCAGATAAATGCACAGGTCATTTTGCCCTGCATTGGAGAAACTACGCCCATTTCACCTCGCCCATTCGCCGCTATGCGGATTTGTGGTGCCACAGAGAATTGACTGGCAAAAGGGGCAAAATAAACGACCTCTGCAATGTTATCAACGAAGCCGAGATAAAAAATCAAAAAACAGAACGAAAGGCTCTCAAATTTTGCGCAAGCTATCTTTTGAGAAATGAAGTAGGTCAAACATTCAAGGCAGAGATTCAAGGCATAGAGGAATTTGGAATTTTCATTTCCGTTTCAACCCCCACCGTTGCGCAGGCAGACGGCTTGGTGCATTTACGCGATATCCCCGGCGATTTTTATGTGTACGACGCGGCTAAAAAAACTTTGCTCGGCAAACGCACCGGAAAGCGGTTTAAGAAAGGCGATAAAGTGACGGTGAAATTGATTAAGGTTAATTTATTAAAAGGCGAAAATGATTTTGAGATTGTAAAATCCAGCGGTTCTGCTTCGCCTTGGGAAAATCGTGAAAAAAAACACGAAAAGCACGAGAAAAAACACGAAAAGAAAAATCGCAGATTTGGAAGAAAGTAAGCTCACAACTTACTATATAGCCTCTCGTGCGAAATTTGGCTTTTAAACGTCAAAGAATCTCCCGTTTCGGGGTTTTGCATTCCGTGAACGCCAAATTTGAATTCTCGCTCCAAGCAGGGAGTTCCATTTTCTATGTCTAAGGCGACCTCATAGCGGTTTTTATACACAGCCTCTTTTGGGTGATAACTTTTAAAAGGCATTCCACTTTTTACGCTGGAAACGTGCTGTTCCCATATAAAATAGGGAAAAGGCTCTTTTTCTTGCAAATATACGGTGTATTCCAAGCATTTTCGCTCATAGATTTTCTTTATGCTTTTTGTAACCACCGAATCTATTTGGGCGTTTGGCATTGAGGGCAGGCGGCCTTGGGCGGCGAGCAAATTTGTTATGTTGGATTTAAGGGGAATTTCTCCCGAAAGCAAATGAGTTATTTCCCAACGCCTTTTTTCTATGCGGTCTAAATCTATTTGGCGAGTCATGCGGCTTATTTGCTTTCGCCACCTGTCTGGAATGGATATTTTTGCAACCACTACGGAATCAAAATTTTCATAGCCTTCTATACTCAAAACTTTCAAGCCTTTGGCGGTGAGTGTCATTTTTGGAATTCTAAGGGCAAGTTCGCTAGGGTAAGATTTTTTGAGGTAGCCTCTGGAAGCATCGGAAATAAACGTTCTCTCTAAATAAAGCATATCTTCGCTTTGGCTATATTCGTTTGTGAAGCGTGTTGAGGTTAGGGTGCCAACTTGCTCGTATTCGCCGTCCATAGTTGCGTAAGTGCTTTGGGAAAAAACCTCTGCTTTTATGGGAACAGGTAAATTATAGCTGACAAAAACAGAGCTTTCGCCACAGGAAATTACAAATGCCCCGATTATCCCAACTAGCCACTTTTTGCTTGCCACTATTCCACCAACTCCATTTTTTTATACAGCAGAATAGAATCTCCAACGGCAAAGGCAACGCGGTAAATGCCTGGGGTAGAAGTTCGCAGAATTTCCCTTGCGGTTAATGGTTTTGAGTCTGGTCCCTTTGCCACCGCTTTGGCATCCACATTTTTAACCGGAATAGAACGCTTGAACAATATTCTATCACCTGTTTCTCCTTGATAAATTCTCAGTTCCACCTCTTCGGAGTGAAAGGGCCTGTTGCCGTTATCCATTTGAATAACGATTATATCTTTTGGCTTGAATACGGAAGTTGTATCTGCAACTACTTTGGCGGTGGCATTGTATTCGTGCCCCAAAACTATTCTAGGTTCGTATTCCGTGGGGTTGCAGGCAAAGAATGCAAGCGCAAAAAAGGCGAATGCAAAAAAGGCGAGTAAAGGAAATTTAAACATTATAGGAATATAGTAATTTATGCCCCATTTTTTCTTTTTTTGCCTTTAAATATTTTTTATTGAAGGAATTTGGCTCTATTTCAACGGGAATCCTTTTGGCGATTTTTATTCCGCACATTTCAAGCCCCTCTATTTTTCTGGGATTATTTGTCAGCAAATTAACGGATTTTACGCCAAGCTCTTTTAAAATATGAGCGGCATAAGCGTAATTTCTGTGGTCTGCCTTAAAGCCGAGTTTTATGTTGGCTTCAACAGTATCTAATCCTTTTTCTTGCAATTCATAAGCCTTTAACTTATTTGCAAGCCCTATTCCCCTGCCCTCGTGCCCAAGCATATAAACTAAAATACCGCCCTCAGCGTTTATGTATTTCATAGAATATTCAAGCTGCGCCCCGCAGTCGCATTTTAGGGAATGGAAAATATCTCCGGTTAAACATTCGCTGTGTATGCGAACATTGCAAGGATTTTTAAACGCCTTTGTTGCTATAAATGCGACATATTCCTCGCCGTTTATTTTATTTTTGTATGCTATGGCTTTGAAATTCCCAAATTTTGTTGGTACAAAAGGCTGGGCAATTCGCTCAACCAAAACTTCACTTGCAAGGCGAAAGTCTATTATCTCTTGAACCGTGATAAGCGTTATATTGTGTTTTTTTGAAATAGCCTTTAATTGAGGCATTCTAGCCATTGTGCCGTCTGGATTCAGCACTTCGCACAGCACGCCTGCTTGCGGCAATTTAGCCAGTTTGCAAAGGTCTATAACCGCCTCTGTGTGCCCTTCTCTTTCAAGGCAGCCACCCTTTCTCGCTTTTAGCGGGAATATATGCCCCGGGCAAACAAAATCGTTTGCACGTTTTGAGAAATTTGCAAGGGTGCGGCAGGTTAATGCCCTCTCCGCTGCGGAAATTCCGGTGGTTGTTCCCTCTTTTGCTTCTACAGAAACGGTAAATGCGGTTTCAAAGCGGCTTGTGTTTCTGCTTGCCATCATAGGTAAATTCAGCTGCTCTGCGCGTTCTTCGGTGATTGGTGCGCAAACAAGCCCGCGCCCGTGAGTAACCATAAAATTTATGTGCTTTTCTGTGCAAAGCGAGCCAGCGCAAACAAAATCGCCTTCGCTCTCGCGGCTTTCGCTATCTGCGATGAGCAATATTTTACCCGCTTTGAATTCCGCTATTGCTTTTTTGATATTGTTCAAAATTCCACTCCCCTATTTTCACCTTTTGCATAACTGCCCAGCAAAATAACCTCTGCCATTGTTTTTAATTCCTCCAAGGCCGTTTTAACGGAACTCTGCAAAGGGTTCCCAGCCAAATCCGCATAAAAAACATATTCCCAAGGGCTGCCGCTTTTTGGGCGGCTCTCAATGCGAATTAAATCCACGCCCTGTTTTGCAAAACAACCTAGGCAAGCGTGCAAAGCACCTGGTTTGTTGTTCCCCAAAATAAATGCCACAGAAGTTTTTGTGTGCAAATCCTTATCTACGGGAGGGCTATTTTTTTGAATGGCGAAAAACCTTGTTGAATTTGCGCCCGGAAAATTCGCAAGCGGTTGTTTTAATATGCTTAAACCGTAAAACTGCGCCGCAAAAGCAGAGGCTATTCCACCTGTGCCTTTCAACTGCTTTCTCGCTATGCGCTCCACTGAACCTGCGGTGTCAAAAAAAGGTTTTTTCTCTATTTGCGGATTTTTTTCAAAAAAATTTGAGCATTGCTCCAGTGCTTGCGGGTGAGAGACGACTTTTGTGAGGGTTTCCAAGGTTTCGCCTTTGAGGGCTATCAAGCAGTGGTCTATTTGCAGTTTTAGTTCGCCTACTATTGGTAATTTGTATTTCAGCAATAGGTCGTAATTTTCCAAAATAGAGCCAGCTGTGGAATTTTCTATTGGAATAACCCCGCTATCCACACTGCCGTCAATTACCATTTTGTGCAAATCTTCAAATGTGTCTGCTGGAATGGTCTCTATATTTTTGCCAAACAGATGAAAGGCTGCGCTCTCGCTATACGCACCGTGCCTGCCTTGGAATGCTACTTTCATTTTATGCTAGTCTAGTTTCTTTTTTACGTATTTTTAAACGGCTACGTAATTTCTTAAAAATGCTACCAAATATATTTATATCTGATTTAACAATTATTGCATCATCTGGCAAGTCTGGATGTTCATCATCAAAATCTGGCTCAAAGCCTGAATCTTGCAGAGCTTTGAGGCGAGCATGCAATTCCTCATCCCTAGGAAAAGCCTTAGCTGCCTGCTTTGCAGTCATAACATATACTTTATTTTCCATAATACCATCTCCTTTCTTTTCTACCTGCAAGTCTAACAGAAATCAAACGTTTTTTCAAAAATCTACGATATGTAAAGCATACAGATAAAATTTTTCCACCAACATTGCCTATTGCTATATAACGCTTTTCTCCATAATTGAATCGTCTATCTTCAAATATGACTCTTGCTTTATCAAAAAATACTTCAATACCCTCAGGTAGAGGCAATCCTCTATGCTTTCTAATATTCTCAGCATTCTTGGCTTCGTCCCATTCATACTCACAAAATCTCTCTAATATGTAATATAATAAATTCTCACAGGCTAACACCTGAAATTCCTAAACATAAAATACCTCTATTCTAGAATGCTACTTTCATTTGTGGTTAATGTAGAAATTTATTCAGGCTATCTGCATCCGGGGCTTAAGCCTCCGTAGGTATTGGATGTTGTTAAGTGATTATTGTAACCATTGAAATAAAGATAATAACCGCCATCTTTTTTTGGTATGTTCGCTAGCGCAGTAGAACACTCAGTTAATCCCCAACCTAAAGAATTACCAGTATCACAGTAATTACCACTAGATATTGTTGTTCCATTAATTTTGTTTATACCTCCAGCAATTTTTGTTATGCTTGTAACAAAATAACATTTCCCAGTAGCATTACTTCCCTGACCAGTTGATGGAGCAGAAGTTATAATATTTGCTTTTGAAGTATTTTCACAAAATGTTGCTGGATTATAATCGCACGGAGGCGGATTTACTTTTACTGTACCACTGCAAGTAGCGTTTTTGCCCTGACAGTTTCCGTTAGTTGCCGATACACCTATGTTAGTGTACTCACCTACATCAGGATTAGCCCAATTTGGCGCATAACTATTCCATTGAAGATCACTGCTGGGTACTCCAGTGCCACTGCATTGTACTAGCGGCGGGGTTATTGCCGTACCTACCGTGACTGTTGTATTAATTGGATTGCAAGTGAGATTATATGTTGTTGTGCCGGGGCACGCGGACTGACTCGCAGCTACAGAAAAAGAACCATCGCAATGTACTGCACCAGTAGATCTAGAACCAAGTGTAGCATTAATTGTTTTTGTTCCATTGCAAGTAATTTCATACATATAAACGTGCCTATTATTTCCAGTGGCAATAGATTGTGAATTGCCATTACTCCACGCCGCTCCAGTTATATCAATAGAACCATTATCAGCTTTGGTATATTGGAAAACGGGACTGGAACCGCCTTGAACGCCAGTATTGCAACCGTATTTTAGGTTTGTTGTTGGTACGTTTGCAGGATTACCAACATAACAACCGCTAATCTCGCACCAAGGAGAATAAGGGTTGGGTTTAATTGAAATATGACCGCATAGTATTGGATTGGCAAAAGTATAAGTAGTACCACTGCAAGTTATTTTTGACAAAGTAACTGCTCTATTGTCTCCGGTATTGTTATAGGTATAAGTGTCACTGGTTCCCCACCTTCCAGCATCATAGTCTCTGGTACTGACATTATAAACAAGAAATTCTCTAGGAGTTGTGGTTCCTGTACAACCTGTTATTGCTGGCATTGGTACAGGAGTACCACTGAAATAATCTCCTGATATTGAACAAGTTATATTACTTGGTGTTGTTGGTGTTTTTTCACCGCAAGTGGAAAGGGAACTTTTACCAATATCGCCCTCAAATGTGGGAATTTCTCCGTCTCCGTCACCTGCCAATATATAGTAACCGCCATCTGCTTTGTTGATATTGAGCTTTGCCAGTGTGTTATTATTAGACCAACAGCCTATATTGCCTTGGCCAACGCTAACACCATTGATTTTTGAAAGGCTGTAACTTGAACAGAATTGAGAAATGCTTTTTACAAAGAAACATTTTTTGTTTACATAATTAGGAACATCGCCGCCTTTAGCATAGAAATCATTGCACCAAAACGGGTCATATTGACAAGTACTAGAATTGGTATTTGTTGTGATTCTAAGCGTATTGTTGTTTTGTGTCAATGTCACTTTGGGATTACCGCTTATATCTATGCCATCAAGACGTGCCACATGGCTTGGCGGAACCGTAAAACTATATTGCAATCCACTGTATAAAAGGCATTTAGTGTCTCTTGAACAAGTTACAGCAGTGGCGGTGGAGCCAGCAGGAGGTGTGAGTATTACAGAAGGCAAATCACCACTAAGCGTTAAATCGTGCTGTTTCCATTTATATGAAGCGGTGAATGTTTTGCCATCGGTTGCGGTACCACTTAATATAGCATTGCTCGGAACTACTTCGCAGGAATTATCGCCCGGAGGGCTTAGGGTAACAGTCTCGCCAGCACGGCATTTCCAAGAATCTTTGTGAGGTGACGTGGGTGTTTGTTGCTTGGTGCAATTATATTCCAAAGACCACGAACCACTTGTAGGGCAAGCCAGCAAATTATTTATACTAGTATTATGACTATTAGTTCCAGTTGTTGCATCATCTCTGTGAACATAGGTATTAGATTCCACACCTATGGTTACAGTATTATCTGGAATTCCCGGCAGACAATTACCAGATGTATTAGTAATTGTTATTGTAACAGAACTTGGCGCGCCTGCAACATGGCAAGCTTTTACAGAAGTCTCCATACTGCCAACTGGAATCGTAATATCAGCAGTGCCATTATTGATATTCCAACCGGTTGGCATTGACATAAGCGTAGCAACCATAGGGGCATCACTTGTATTGCTTGCATTAATATGGATATTTGTACATTCTCCTGAGTTAACTTGAACTTTATCTGCTGTCAATGTTAGTTTTGGCGTTCCTGTTTCGCCCTGTATTTTTACATAGAAGGGGCTTATTTTAGTATCTGTGAATGTGCAGGTGTAAACACCCAGTTTATCCACTGTTGCTATAGTAGCGGTACTTGATATTTTTTTGCTGGGATCTTTGCTGTGAGCACAATCCAGTGCAGGTGCTGAACTTGGCGGTGTTGACTTATTCAAGTAAAGGAAATTATAATAAGATTTAAGAGGATAAGTCTTAAAAGCATCTTTGGGCAGGTTAAGAACGCGCGGCATAACCAAAATGGAAGGAGAAGGATTTTTTGACTGACCGCTCATGCCTTTCTTGCTCAGGGATTTGCTTTCTAACTCAACCTTCAAACGAGGACCTATTGGAATAATGTAATCATCATCTTTAAGTTCCAATTCCGTATTGTTATTGCCGCCGCCGCCACCGCCGCCACCATCCAAACAATGGTCAGGATTCTTGGGGTCTGGATTTTCGCACAAGATTTTGAACGGATTTTTCATCAATTCTTCTACAAGGGTAGGATGGCGTTCCAAATTTAAAGATGGATTTTGACTACCAGAAAGCCCTGAATTGAGAAGCGAGCATTTATTCATAAAAATATTGCCACGGAGCTTTTTATTTCCAGTATCAAAATTGCTTATATTGTAATCGCTAAAAATAAAATAATTATAACCTGCGCCTATTTGAGTGCCTCCAAGTACGATTTTATTAGGAAAACCGAGCGGCAAATAAAGCATTACGCTTACATCTTTAGCAGTTGGCGGGAGCGGCAATTCGTTGGGGGGGCAGCCATTGCTATAATCCGTGATGCTGCACTTTCCGGCAGCGCAGTTGCCATTTCTATTCGTACACACAGAATCGGCCATTGAAGAGGGATAAATTTCATTTATTATAATATATTTGCCAGAAGTTAAAGCTCCATTACCAGCATTGAAAAAAACTTTATTTCGTATATAAACAACCAGCCATTCATTCTGATAAAGTTCGGTGCTTTGAGTTCCTTTATTTTGTATAGCATCCCAGCAATCTTGAAGTTCTTTTCCCAAATCCACCCATGTATCAGTCTTAGTCAATTTCATTTTGCCATTTTCAACGCTGCAACTGCCGGGTTTATCTGCCCTATGCACCCAATTTGACGGAGCCGGATTAGTAGTTTTTTTAACCTCATCATAAATGCTCCTGTTGAATTGTATGGGGGTATTTTGGCAGCTCTTGTTCAAGTCTTTTGCTATTGCATCTATTTTTGCCTTATAATTCTTACTATCTTGACCTCTAGAACCATCCATTGGGTCTGCACCATCGCTTTTCCAGTTTGTTGAAGAACAAGTACCGGCAGCTGGGGTGTTTATGCTATTTGCACTAGATATATCAGAGCGAATTTGAAGATTGGCAACGGCGGGGGTACCATTGTATTTAAATGTTTTTGAACCTTCAGAAGTCCAAGGACCTGGTATATTAACAGAACCGGTAGCGGTTTTGCCAAAATATGGTTTGGGTTTTGCATCGGTAGTATTTGGTATTGAGCCTTTTATTGCGTTTTGAACACATACTTTGCCACTAACAGCCAAGGAATCAGAGCTATTGCCACTAGTTCTTGTCAAATCAATTTGCCCTTTAGTCATAACAAGATTTTTTGCAACATTAAAACCTAAACCGCCACCCTGACCATTATTATAATAGAAAAAGTTATTTTCAATGGTAGTGTTTCCGCCTATTGCTACCACTCCGCCGGTAGCTTGGCCAAGGCAACCACCCGTGAGGTTATTTGCATCGCTACGATTTGCATTCGGATTCACGCCGCCTTTAAGATAGGCATCTCCGTCAATTCTAATAGCGCCTTTGGGGTGAAATTCGTCTTCTACATATATATTGCCTGTTATATAATCACCGCCGTTTGCGCCAGCAGCCGAGCAAAAATCAAAACTGCCTGTGACATACAAATCTCCATCAATATTTATGCCATTATTTGTGTAATAGTTTCCATCAAGTATCAAATAACCTTTCTTTTCCCCATCTGCTTTAATTTTAATTGTATTGAGAGATTGGCTTTGCCCGTTGTCCTTAATTGATGGCGTTTGGGTTATAACGGCTTTATGCACATCTAATGTATTCATCACCCCTGCATTTCCCCAAAGCTGTTCTTCAAATGGTACGGGCTTGTTTTCTAATATTTCTAGGTTTATTGGTCTTTTCATTTTGTACAAACCTTCTATATTGTAAACCGCTTCTTGTACAACCCGTGAATTATCGCGCCCAATGCCTACGCTCAAAAATTTTAACTTGAATATTTTATTGGTTTTGTCTGCTCCAACTTCGGTTAAATAAACTTCATATTTTTTATCGCCTTGATCGCCACCAAGCGTTGTTGTAAGACTTATTGGTTGTGGTTTGCTTAGATAATCCCCTATAACCGCGCCAGCATCGGCTGCTTTGTAAGAAAGCCACGCATAAACAGCATCCAACCCCGATTCGCTTGCCTGATACGCCTCGCTTGCTTTGAGCCTAGCTCCGCTTGCAAAATTCTCAGACCCAATCCATTTGAAAACCACAATGCTCGCCGTGGTAGCGGCAAGCATAAACATTAAAACAGCGATTAGAGAAATACCACGTTTCATAAAACCTCCTCTGACTCTATGCCATTGTTTGGTGTTGGAATGGTTGAAAAAGTGGTGATACCTTCTATTGTTTTTCCTTTGTTGATTTCTAAATAAAGTTCAAATGCTTTAACCGATTTTTTACGTTCTAGCTTTTTGGTATCGGGGTCAGCTACGGTTGCATATAGTGGAGCGTAGTCGGGGTCGCCATCGTGTGGAAAATGATATGCCTTTTGTTTTTGCCATATTTCAAAATCTTTTATGGCAAGTTTGCCGATATTTGCCTTGGGGCCGTAAAATGCAAAGGTAAAAACAGCACAAGCACCCAGCACTTCTTCTTTAACGGAAAATTCAAAATAATGATTTACCGAATTTACGTCATAGTCCTTTGTTTGCGGAACATAGAACATAAAATCTGTTTTTAACCCATCTACAGTATATCTTCCCCCATCGTTTGCTTTTCTAAATCCTATGGAAATATGGTCTTTACCTGGTTGAAACAAGGTCATTAAAGTATCTATTTTATTATCAATAGGCGGCGTTTTAAACTTAATTGAATATGTTTCGCCTATTTTGAAATTGAATTTCTCGCAAGCTGTGTATGTACTTCCATCGTTTACATTTGAATTGTTTGCATCTGCAACATAGAGTTCGTTATGGTTTGTGGCAGTGGTGCTGGTTTCGTCATTTCTGGCAAAATTTCTCAGAGTCACCATATTTATGCCTTTATAGGTTATGCTATCTACGGTGCAAGACGGAGTATTTGTTCCAGTATTTGTTCCTTTGTTTATCAGTTTAAAAGCAAGATTACCAGAGCTAGAACTAGGAAATTTCTGCAAATAATGTTTGGTGTTTTCATCTGTGACAGGCGGGTTTCCTGGGAGGCTTGGAAGCAATCTAAAGGCCTGTATGTCATTGGCTATTGCAACTGCTTGTGCTTTAGCTAAATCGTCTTGAGCGCATATAGAAGCTTCTTCATCGTCAGCTGCAACGTAATTCGTTTTATTGATTGTTGCGCAACGGCGATACAAAATCTTGTCTGCTCTAAGTGCCCAGCTAATTAAGCGAACACCCATATTTTTGCCGTCTTTATCCAAAATAATCTTTTTAAACGCTATGCTATCATTATTTTTTCCGTTTCCAAAATCGCGATGCAGTAAATCAAAAGAGCTAAAATCTTTATTCGCTTTACTTACATAAACATTTTCGTTCAGCAAAAATTCATCGGTAGCATCAACATTCACGCCTTTTATTATTACAGAGTCGCTTGTTGCGGAACGCGGTTTTTTATATGTTTTTGCTCCCATTTGGCTCATATCTTCTTTTATAATCGCAACAACTTTATTCAATTCTTCCGTTGCCTTCACCATATTTTGGGTTCTAACCCTCATGCTGGAGGAATCGCTAAAAACACGCCCTGCCACAACTATTATGAAGCCCATTATCGCCATATAGACGACTAGTTCTATTAAGGTAAATGCGCGCTTCATTTTATTACCCTCGAAACATTTATGCTTAGTGTATCCTTTTTACTTTTAAATGTCCATTTAACTTTCAAGTCCACTTTTTTCGCTGGTGAAAAAGTAGTATCTGCTTTGTCGTTTTTTGTGAAATTGCTGCGCTCTGTAGAGTTTAAATCTTCTACTACCTTTATTTTGTAGTTTATGGTGTAAGGCCTTTCATCTACTATTTTTCCGTTATTGCCCTCCCATTTATAGGATACTATTGTGTCTTTACCATCATTACCAGTCATACCTACAGATGAAACTCCCTGCCGACTTAGACCATCTATAAAATTCTGTGCCACAATTTGAGCAGCATCTCTTGTGCGAACCCTTAAAACTGCTTCCCTATTCCCCGCTTGCAACCTGTTTAACCCAATAACAAGAAAACCGAGCACCACTGCGGCAATCATAACTTCCATGAGACCAAAGCCCTTTTTCATAGAGCCTCCCAGTTTGTACTTTTTGGTCTCTTTATGCAAGCGATAAAAGAATTTTTAGCCTTTACTTTCACCGCTGCGCCACAATAACCTCTAGCATCGCAGGCAACAAAATAACCACCTTCGTTTTTATTTTTATCACTTGTTAGAACAATACTGGAAACACCTATTTTCAATTGGGATGTTGCGCCAGGATTAAAAAGTACATCTGGAATGTCTTTTTCGCAAGTTGAAGTTGGTTTTTCTGTGCGAGTTCCAGAGAAACCGCTACCTAATTGCTCTTGAACTGTGCTTTTAGGTGTTATTGATGTTTCGTATTGTATCACCTTGTCATTGATTTTAATGGTAAGGGTATCATTTAGCCTTTTTCCCTCGTTCAAGGCTCTCTCTGCAAAAGTTCTAAGAGTTTGTGCCGTTTCTTTGGCACGGTTCATAGAAACCAATTCCATTAAGCTAGAATAGGCAAGCGAAGCGAGAATGCCTATAACGATAACAACTACCATCACCTCCATCAACGTAAATCCCTTGCAAATCCCTCCATTTTTCAAAACTGCCGCGCCGGCTTTTCTCAAAGCCAGTCTAGAAGTCTTGTAAATGGCAAATTTCATAGTGAATACCTCACAAACGTAAGTTCGTTTATGGCATTATTCAAATGCGCAAAATCGTTGGTTTTGAGCTGCTGGTAAAAGGAATCAAATCTTTTATCAATGTTTTTATCAATGGCATCAATTTTAGTCTCAAATTTTTTATCCATTTCATCAAACCTTTTATCCATTTTGGCATCAAGTCTTTTTTCTTGCCAAATAGAGGCAATGGCAATGGCTATAAGGATAACCAAAGTCCTTATATTATCTTCGCCTAACACCATACTCAAAAATTCCATAATACCTCTGCTATATCACAATAAACTAGATAAAACTAAAATAACAGACCATATTTCAAAAGGCCTTATAAATATAAATATATATTATTTTCTGGACAAAAATTCAAATTAGGAGGGGTTTTTTGGAAAAAAAGTTAATTTTGGGTGAATCTCGCAACCCTCTTCCACGCTTTTGGGTGCAAAGAGAAAAAATTAGCCAAAAAACTACCCTTTTTCTCTTGCATTCTCAATAATCCAAGGCTTTCAAGAGCGGCGGATTTCCCGCATTTCCCCGCAGCTAGGCGGTCTGCTTCGTATTCCTGTTTGTGGCAAAAATAGCGGTAAATTAAAAATGCAAGCAAACTGAGAACAATAAACAAAATTTGCCGCTTTAACTCGTGACGTTTTTCTATATGAGCTTGCTCGTGGAAAAATTTATGGCTTAACATATACCCCGTCAAGCATAGCTTGTATATCGTTTTCGTCTATTTTCAAGCCGCTGTCTATCAAACTCATAGATTGTTTAAGCACAAAATCCAAGGAATTTTGCTCTTCTATCTCTTGCTTAGAAGAACGTCCTTGCAAATAATCTGCCAAGCTGTTCAAAACCGCTGGGTCTGGGGAGTAGTAGGTTTTGTCTTGGGCTAGTTCTTCCCTGTATTCCTCGTTTTGCTTTTTGCGATAAAGCCAAAGCGGGCCGTTGGTTTCGCTTTGTCTAAAGATAACATTGTCTGCCTTTGTTTGCTCCAGCATTGCAAAAAAAGTTACGGCAACCATTATGGGCATTCGCTCTTTGCCTAGCAAATCGTCAAACATGGCTCTGCCGCATTTTCCCAAATATTCGTTTATATATTGCTCCCTGTCTTCTGTAGTCACATTATCCACTTCTATTGTATGCACGCTGTTGTATGAGTGTACTTGCAGAGTTTTGTGGAATGCTTTGAAAAGCTGCCATATATTGGCATCTGCAAGCTGGGCATCCTTGGCTATTTTTTCCATACGCCCACGCCCATAAGTGCCAAAATTCTTTTCTTCCATCTCTTGCAAACCAATCGCAACCCTTTTGAATTTTTGATATTCCTGCATTTGCAGCAGCAGGGCTTCGCGTTCAAGTTCAATATCCAGCAACTCCTCTGGGCTTTGTTCTTCACGCGGCAAAAGCTCCCTAGCCTTCAAATACATCAAACGGCTGGCAAGGGCTAAAAACTCGCCCGCATAGGATAAATCCACATTTTCCAAATCTTGTATGTATTCCAAATATTGTTCCGCGATTTTGGCTATGGAAATTTTTTCAAAGGAAATTTCTTCCTTTTTCATCAAAAGGTAAAGCAGGTCTAGAGGGCCGGTGTATGAGCCGTCTAGCGAGAGTTCGTATAAAGTATCTGGCATATTAAGCAGCTTCTGCTGCATTCTTGGCAACACTCTTGTTCTTTGCTATTTTAGACCTTGCAACGCCAGCTGTTTGCTGGTCGCCCAGGAATATGCGAACAACGCGAATGTTCTCTTTTGCTTCTGGTATTTTCACCTTTTCAAACAAATTTACCCTTTGGTTTGTGGTTCTGAGTTCTTCGCTCAAAAGGCGGAATTGCTCTTCTATAACTCTGCGCTCCAAGCGCAAGCTAATCAAATGCTCCAAAGCACGGATGCCATCGTCTATCCAAACCGGGGTATCGAACAAGTCTGGTATGTTGCGTTCAAAAACAACGTTATCAAACACTGGGATTGTAACTCCGGCAATATTGCCCTCGCCCAAAAGAACTTTGGCAACTTTGAGATATTTGCTCCATTCAATTGGTTCGGCAAATAATTTTATCCAATTGCTCATATCGGCAAGCAAGGCTGCTTCTTCTTGTCTTTTGGATTCAACCCTGGACTGCAAGCCTCTTATTTCCATTTGGAGCTGCTGTTTTTTTAACTGCAAAGTGGGCAGGTAGCGTTGAAACCTTTTGAGGGCATCGCGTTCTGCTTTTAAAGCGTTTTTTGTGAGTTTAACCTTTGCCATAGCGGTAACATAGAAAATTGTAGGGACGCGATTAATCGCGTCCCTACAATTTTAACCCTTCTCCTCCATAACCAACTTCACAAACTCCCCCACTTCTCTGAATTCCTTGTACACAGAGGCAAAACGCACATAAGCAACCGAGTCTGCTTTGAATAATTTTTTCATAACCAAGTCGCCAACGGTTGCGTAAGAAATTTCTGCATTTCCCATTTGCACAAGCTCGTTTTCAATATCGGTTGCCATCTCTTCTATTTTCCCAGAACTTACAGGCCGCTTGGCGCAGGCTATTCTTATGCCAGAGATCAGTTTTTCACGTTTAAAAGGCTCGCGCCTTCCATCGCGCTTGGCTATGGTTATAGCTCCTTTCTCTATGTATTCATAGGTTGTGAAGCGATGGGAACAATCTTGACATTCCCTGCGCCGTCTAATGGAGTCGCCACTTGTGCGGGTTTCTATAACCTTATCGTTATCGGATTTGCAATGCGGACACATCATGATTCATACACCTTATATAGAGTAATACCTGTTTTTGCCATATTATCACTTGCCTCATTATATGTTTTTAAAATGGAATTCCACTGCCCTATGCTCATTTTTATTTTTTTCTCTAGGGCGTTTTGCCTGTAAGTTGCCGCATTTGCAAGCGACTGCGCAACTTTTGCAAGCGAATCAAAATATTCTGGCAGCAAATTCAAAAAAGGCAAATCCGCCTCAGGAGCATTGACTCGTTCTTTAGCTAAAAATTCCTTTTGCTCTTTGCAGGTTGTTTGCAAAGCCTGCATCATTCGGTCTATCCTAATCCAGTCCACTTGCGGAGCGATTAGGCTTATTGGCCACATTTTTTTTATTGAGAATTTAAACATTGAATCGTGAGCCGCACGTTGCAACTTCACCATTTCACGCAAATTCGCAAGCATTGTCTCTTTCAATGAGGGCATTTGCTACCTTCCACTGGATGCCTTACAATTCTCATCATAGGTAAAAAATTAAAAATTTTATAAATCTTCAAATATATTTTCTCGCATAAATTCACAATTGGTATTGCTGGTCTTGGGAGTCCTGCGGTGCTAAAGGGCACGGAAAATCTGGAACCTTTGCTTTTATTCCAAACAATAAAACGGCTGTTGTAGTTTTCAAAGCCCAAATCTCTGCACAGATAAAAGAGCATTCTGGAGCCATACCAAGCCGGAGGCACAAAGCCCTGAGGCTCTCCTGCATTCAGTTTTTGCCATTCCCGCAAAGCCTTGGCCAAAAGCATTTTTGAATCTTCTATTGAAAGCCCTGCAAACTCAGATTCGTAATTTGTTAAACTAAGGACAAGCCTCCCCAGCAGGCTTCTTTTTAAAATTTTGTCTGCCTTATGCCTGTAGCCGTGCAAATACAAGCTATGCCCTTCCCTTTTCCATTCCAATAGCTGCTGGCCAAAAGCCTTCAAAACACTTGGCTGCACACCTTCTTTAAATGGGATTATCATTAAATTCCATTTCTTATCTGTACCGGATTCCTTTAAAATACCCTCAATATTTGCGAAATTTTCCGCATCAATATCGTGAAACTCATATACCGGAGAGCAGTGCATCTATCTCTTCTTGGCTTAAAATACCCTCTGAACTCTTGGATTTTTCTGCAGGAGCAGCTGCCGCTGGTGCTGACGCTGTGGCTGTTAAAAAAGCTGGTATGGCTACTGGTGAAAAAGCCGTAGATGTAGGCAGGGCCATTGGCGCAGATAGCTCTGGCATGGCATAACGGGTTGAGGCATCGGCTTCGTATTTTCGATCCACCTGATAAATGGCCATAAAATAGTCTATTGGCATTTCATAGGAATAACGGGGGTCTGCAAATACCTTTTCCCAGGCATTTTTGTCGTCAAATAACCACGGAAAAAATTGCGGCCTCATAATTAGAAATTTAGAAAAAATACAGGTAGCATTTTTACTATAGTAGCCACTTATTAAATCTGAATCTCGCTGTGGCGTTCCCCCCGTTAGCTCTCCGAGCGGAAAAAACGGGGGGACGAATGGTGATTTTTGTTAAAAAAATCTCCATTCAAGGGGGGAAATGCTGATTGGATAAAATTAAAGTTGTGAGTTAAATAAGAATAACAGACATTTGGTAAGGATTTTGTGTATGGGCGTTTTTTATTGTTCTGGTAATCAGCATTTACTATATTTCACTATTATGAAAGCAGAGTGGATAAATGCCTTTATTTTAGCAACAAGAGATACCTTCTCTAAAATGCTCAATCTTCATGTGGAAGCCAGCAAACCTTACTTATATTCCGAAACGGTAAATATGAAGGATATATCTGGAATGATAGGCCTTTCTGGGACAATCAGGGGAGCCGTGGTTATAGGCTTTCCAGCGGAAAGCGCGCTGAAAGCTGCGAGCAAGTTTATTGGCGAGGATTTTAAGGAGCTTGGGCCAGATGTAAGCGATGCTGTTGGCGAGCTTGTGAATATAATAGCAGGGTACGTCAAGAAGTTCATCCAAAACGAGAGGTTTGGAATTTCCCTGCCATCCATAGCCAGAGGGCCAAAGCACATGGTATATATGCCTAGCGGCATTCCAACCATAGTTATACCCTTCAGTTGCCCAGAAATTGGCAACTTTGTGCTAGAAGCGGCTCTTGCCGAAGGACATAATGACTGAGGCTCAGGGTTCCTATTCTCTAAGCAATTATTTAAGTTCTGTTCAAAGATTGATTAAAAATCAAGTGCCAGCTGTTTGGGTTCACGGAACCGTGGCGAGCTTGCAGGAGAGGGGCAATGTAGTTTATATAAACCTTGCGGAATACGAAGAAAACTCGGTTTCACCCAAAGCCACGCTTGGGCTTGTGGTATTTGCCTCTCAATATGCATCCCTCTGTCGCAGGCTTGCAGAGCTTCCAGTACCCTTTCAAATAAAAAAAGATTTAAAAATAAAAGTTCTGCTAGAAGCGGATTTTTACATTCCGCATGGAAAATTTCAGTGCAAAATAATAGATATAGACACGACTTTCACAATAGGGGAAATAGCCATAACCAGAGGGAAAATTTGGGAAATGCTTGTGAAAGAAAATTTGCACAGAATGAACGGCGAGCTTCCAATGCCAATGCTGCCGCTCAATATAGGTTTAATAACATCCAAGAGCAGTGCGGCTTACAAGGATTTCACCTCCACAATCGAAGCCTCTGGGTATGCCTTTAACATAACAACCATCTCTGCAAAAATGCAAGGGCAAAGCACAGAATCAGATATTGTTGAAGCATTAGGTAACTTTAGGAATTGCAGAGACTTAGATGTTGTTTGCATAATAAGAGGTGGTGGTTCAAAAACCGATTTGGTTTTTTTTGATAGCTATGCCCTTTGCAAAGCTGTGGCAATTTTTCCCTTGCCTGTACTTACTGGAATAGGTCACGAAATTGACGAATCCCTTTTAGACAGGGTTGCCCATACACATTTGATAACCCCAACCGACTGCGCGAACTTTTTAATAGCAAGGGCAGATGCCGCTCTGCAAAGGCTGCAAACCATATCTTATGAGTTTGCAAACTTCACGCAGCTTTTTGTAAGAGAGCGAGATAAACTGAGTTACAGAGCTTTGCAAATTTCAAATATATGCGCCAAAAGGATTGAGTACGAAAAAGAAAGGCTAAACAGAAACCTGCTTGGATTGAGGCGAGGTGTTCCAAAAATAATGGATTACCAAAAGCAGACACTCGAATTATTGGAAGAAAAAACAAAAGCGGCAAACCCCGAAATTCAGCTAAAAAGAGGTTACACCATAACCAAAAACCAAAGCGGGAATATTCTGCGCTCGGCAAAAGAAGCCGCCAAAGCCCCCGTATTGAAAACTGTGTTCTTTGATGGTGAGGTGGAGACTTTTACGGGCGTTTAACTCTGCTACGCAGTTGCAGAGCGGGTTTGTTTGCGTAATTGTTACAAAATGTGGCGACCGTAGGGGTGCGATTTATCGCACCCTTTTGCAATCAAATAAACAACCACAGTCACCACAAAATCATTCCACATTTAGGGCGTGATAAATCAACGCCCCTACAAATCGGTATCATTGTGTTGTTTTACGCACTGGGTTGTTGTGCCAAATTGTATTATTGTTTCATTCTGTAAATTCTGTAAATTCTGTAAATTCTGTAAATTCTGTAAATCCTGTAAATTCTGTGAATTCTGTGAATCCTGTGAATCCTGTAAATTCTGGTTCAGACAAAAAGGATGTAAATCAACAATCGGGAAAATCCTTTAATCGGGAGAAATAAGAATAACAGACACTTGGTAAAGACTTTGTGTATGGGCGTTCTTTCTGTTCTGGTAATCGGGGTTCTGACATAAAATATTTTTACTAAATTCCCTATATGTACAATTTTATTGAATTTTTAATTACAAGCATTTCTGCCAATATTGTTTACATGGCAATTCCCTTAATTCTTTTATCTGTAGTGGTATCTGCTGTTCATTTGGATAAAAAAGGTGTTCCTGTTATTTTGGTGGCTCTGTTTGCTGGAATTATATTTGGCGGGGACGGGTTGAAATTGTGGCAATTCAGCGATATGAATTTAACGAATAAGTTGGCGAATTTAGCTTTGGTATTCGTTTTGTTTCACGGTGGGTTTTGCACAAAAAAAGAAAATTTGAAACAGGTGGCTTTGCCAGCTATTGGGCTTGCATCTTGGGGCGTTGTATTAACTGCGATATTTACCTTTTTGTGCCTGCATTTTATTTTGGGGTGGGATAGAAACCTCTCTATTTTGCTATCTGTTATAATATCCTCTACCGATGCTGCAGCCATATTTTCAATTTTGAGAAAACAATCGCTCAAAAACAAACTGTCTTCCACCATAGAAATAGAAAGCGCAGCCAACGATCCTATGGCTGTTTTGCTAACTCTAATTGCAGTGCAAGCTTTGGCCTCCGATGCAAGCACAAGCCTTTATTCCTTTGTGGTGGAATTTCTGTGGAAATTCTTGGCAGGTCCTGCCATTGGATTTTTCATAGCTAAATCCGTGGTGAACCTCATAAATCGGCTCACCCCCCAAGAGAACAGCTACTATTACATAATACTCCTCTGCACCGCACTGTTCACCTACGGCTTTACCGAAGCCGTTAACGCAAGCGGAATACTCGCGGTTTTCTCCGCTGGCATTGTTATGGGAAATATGCAGTTTGTGCACAAGCAAGGCGTTTACAATTTTTCTTCTGCAATATCAACCATATCCAACATATTGCTTTTTGTGCTGCTCGGAGTGCTGGTTTCCCCACACAATTGGCTTAAAGAAGGCTTGATATTAAAGGGAGTTCTGCTTTTTGTTCTACTCTCTTTTGTCGCAAGGCCTGCCGCAGTATTCCTGGGAACAATCGGAATGAAACTCCAATTCAAAGACAGATTTTTCATAGCTTGGTCTGGACTCCGCGGTGCTGTTCCCATTGTGCTTGCCACATATCCCATAGCCTATAATTTGGACAACGGAATGGAAATTTTCAACCTTGTGTTCTTTGCCGTTTTGCTCTCTTTGATAGTTCAAGGTTCGTCGCTTGGCAAAATCGCATCTCTTTTGAAACTATCTTCGCCATCTCGCCCCGAACCTCCATATAGCCTTGAGTTCTTCACAAAGAACGATATGGAAATGGGGCAAAAAATAACCGTTTTCACCGTTGACTTGCCTGCACCGGAAGGTTGCAAAGGTCCTCTTATCAGAGATTTGAAACTGCCAGAAAACACGCTTTTGCTGATGATAACCCGCCGGAAAAAGGTACCCATTCTTTTTAGAAGAACTCAGAAGATTTTGAGTTTGCTGAACCAAAACACCATAAAGCACGGCGAAGAAGCAAAAATGCTTGTGGATAAAGCGCAGGAAATTATCATGGAAATAAACGAAAAAAGGTATTTCCACAGCGGCGAGAACGAAGAAGAATACGATGTTTGGCAAGTGCTTCCACCGCGAGGAGATACTGTTTTGTACGGCTGGGACCAGATAACTGTGCTTGCAAAGGTAGAAGACGAAGAAAAGGTGAGGGCTGCCCTGCTAAAAGCTTTTGAGAATGTGACAATCAAAGAGGGTTTGCATCGCTTTGCCGACAATGATACCAATTTTTAATATTCTTACGCCTTGCAGAAAGCCCCTTTTTTTTATCGTAAGAGATTAAAGCAATAGCTTCGTTGTAATTTAAACCTATGCGGCTGGAATCTGCTCCTTTTCCCTGCAAATTTTTTCCATACCAAATCAAAGATTGAATTTCTTTGTTATCTTTTAGCGGAGGCTCATTTTCGTTTTCTTGTTCAAACATCAAAACAGCCACGCTCAAAGGTTCTTCTTTAGAACTATCCACAGCCACCTGCGAACCAAAAAAACGCAGTTTATGACCTTCATATATTATATCCAAAATATAATCTTGCGTTTTGTCATCTATAAACTTTAGCTCTGCAGAAACATCTTCGCCCGTTAGCCACGTGTCAAGAGGCCCAAGCCAGTAAAAATTCCCGCTGCTGTCCATAGTTGAAAGCAAATCCTGCTTTAAATTTTCGTTTAGGCTATCCCCTATCGCAACTATATTTTTGCCTCTGTACCTAGCAGCACTGGTGCGTTCAAAAGCGAGTAGTGAATCTGGGGTTTGCAGCCAAATTCTAAGACCGGTGCAAACATCATTGGAATCGTTGCCATCGTTTGGCAAAACAACCATCGCGCTCAAGCTGTTATTGCAGGGAACAACCCAAACCGCAAAATCATTCATGCGGGTCAATGTGGGTGCCGGCTTATAAAATTTGCCATACCAAGTTAGCAAACCCGTTATAATAAACAAAATAAAAACCTTAACCCAGTGTAGAGGCGCCAATTTTTTACTATCTTTATCTGAGAAGCTTGGAGTGAGAAAACCCATTATGAAAAAAATAGAAAAACTCCTGATAGGTGCGGCATTTTTTGTGCTCCCCTCTCAGATTTTTGCAAGCAACGAAAGCCCCACAGATATAGACTCGCTTTTTAGAGGCAAGGAATATCAACTCCCTCATTTGGATTCTTCCTATCGCACCAACTACAGCGAAGCTTATCACGAAAAGAGTTCTGGCAAAGAGCAGCAAGAAACTGCTTATGTTTTGCAATTTGATGCCGTTGCAAATTTTGATGCTGCCCAAGCACGCAGGGCAAAACTTCAAGTTCAAACAGGCTACGATATACAAATGATTTTTGATGCGCCTTTCTACAAACTTCGTGGCGGATATTTCAAAAAGAAAACAGAGGCCGAAGACAAAGCAAGGGAACTTTCCCTGTATAACATCTCTGCTTTTGCCGTTAAGGTAAAATAAATTATATGCTATACTCCGGCTCTATGTTTCTATATGCTTCATCAAATATATCGACAAAGCGGTCTGTGAAAATATGTGAAATAGAGGGGTCAAATTGCTTTCCTCCATTCAACTCTATTTCCATAAGTGCATTCTCAATGCGAAGTGCCTTTCTGTAGGGCCTATTTGATGTCATTGCATCAAAGCTATCTGCTATTGATATAATTCGCGAATACAGAGGAATCTGCTCGCCATAAATGCCCTTTGGATAACCTAAGCCATCAAATCTTTCGTGATGGTGATAGACTATGGGAACCAAATCCTTGAAAGAGCCTACGGCTTTAAGGATATTCGTTCCTATCTCAGGATGCTTTTTGATAGCGGCAAATTCATTATCCGATATTCCAGACTCCTTATGGAGAATAACATCGGATATCCCTATTTTCCCAATATCATGCAATAGAGCAGATATTTTGAGCCTTGCAATGTCTTCTCCGAGCAGTTTCAAGTGCTTGGCAATGCCTACGGAATATTCCATAACTCGGCGTGAGTGACCTGCGGTGTATTTATCTCTGGCATCTAATGCCTCGGATAAAGCCATAACCATTTCAAAATTCATAAAAATCCCTTGAAGAAATGTTAAACACAATAATAATATAGTAAACATATATGTTTAATATATTATTAAAAGAGCCTCTGACCGAAGCTCGAGGTAATACATATAAATTTGCTATGTTATTAATATATGAGAATATCAGCAAAAGGCCGTTATGCTCTTGCCGTTATGGTTCAAATGGCAGAGAGTTACGGCAATGGGGAGTACATTGCCGTTGTCAATATTTCTAAAAATCTGGGTATTTCCAAGATATACCTTGAGCAGATTTTTTCGCTTTTGAAAAAAAGCGGGCTTTTAAATTCGGTAAAAGGCACCCAGGGGGGTTATCATCTTGCGAAAAGACCCAAGCTAATCACAGCAACAGATATTTTATATGCTGTGGAAACTTCGCTTTTTGAAGAAACAAAAGGTTCGGCTTCTGACAAAGCACCCGAAGTTGACAAGTCCATACGCTTATTGGTTTTTGATGAGTTGAACAAAAAAATCAAAGAAACGCTGGATGGCATCACGCTAGAGGATTTGGTATCGGAGGCAGAAAAACATAAAATAGACGGCAAAGATATGTTTTATATATGAGGGGTATATTTCTATCTTATCCCAATGAAACTAGGCCTCACATTTGACGATGTTCTTCTCTACCCCGGTGCTTCGGAGATTTTGCCGGCGCAAACCTCCATTAAAACTGAACTTGGAAAAATAAAACTAAACATACCCATTGTAAGTGCTGCAATGGATACAGTTTCAACTGCACCGCTCGCTATTTCACTGGCTTTGCAAGGCGGCATTTCTGTTATACACAAAAATATGAGCATTGAAAATCAGGCTGCCGAGGTTCGCAAGGTTAAAAGATGGGAATCTGGAGTTGTTCTAGACCCAATAACCCTAAACGCAGACGAACCCGTTTCAAAAGCCTTTGAAATTTCTGCCAAGCAAAAACTGAGCGGCTTTCCAGTTGTTTCCAGAGGCAAACAACTTGTTGGCATAATAACAGGCAGGGATTTGCGCACAGTTACCGACAGAAGCGTGAAAGTAAAAGACGTTATGACAAAAAAACTCATCACAGCTTCGCCAAAAATTTCGCTGGCAAAGGCAAAAGAAATTTTAAATACAAACCGCATAGAAAAACTATTGCTGGTGGACAATAAAAACAATTTAAAAGGCTTAATAACCCTAACCGATATTTTGAAAAGAGAAATTAACCCCGAAGCCTGCTTGGATTCAAACGGGCAGCTTTGCGTTGGGGCTGCCGTTGGCACCGCAGCAGATACTTTGGAGCGAGTTGCTGGCCTAGTAGAAGCTGGCGTTGATATGCTGGTTGTGGACACCGCCCACGGGCACCATATAAATGTGCGCAACATGGTAAAAACACTTAGAAAAACTTATCCCAATTTAACGCTCGTCGGTGGGAATGTGGCAACAGCCGAGGGAGTTAGGGAACTCGCGAAATGCGGAGCAGATGTTGTGAAAGTTGGAATTGGGCCTGGCTCTATTTGCACCACCAGAGTTGTGGCTGGCGTTGGAGTTCCGCAATTCACGGCAATTTTTGAATGTGCAGAAGAAGCGGTTAAACAAGGCGTTGGAATAATCGGCGATGGAGGAATAAAATACTCCGGCGATATTGTGAAAGCCTTGGCAGCAGGTGCGCACGCCGTTATGCTTGGCAGCCTTTTTGCGGGCACAGAAGAAAGCCCCGGAGAAATAATTTTGGCAGATGGCCGCACATTCAAAAGCTACCGCGGCATGGGCTCCATTGGAGCCATGAAAGAAGGTTCCAAAGACCGCTATTTTCAATCCGAGGTTGGAGACGAATCAAAATTCGTTCCCGAAGGCATTGAGGGCAGAGTTCAATACAAAGGCCCGCTAAAAGAATTGGTTTATCAATTGACTGGCGGAATTCGCAGCGGTCTTGGCTATGTGGGTGCAGCAAATTTAGCAGAACTCAGGGCAAAAGCCCGCTTTGTGCAAATAACGAGTGCGGGCTTAAAAGAAAACCACCCGCACGATATAACTATAACGAAGGAGGCGCCTAATTATAGGGCGTGAAGCTACACTACCAAGCCTTTGCAGAGTGACCTTTGGGAAAATCCAATATTCTAATAGCCATAACATCGGGCTGCTGCAAAACGTAAAAGCCTTTTTCCAATGCATAATTAATGGACTT
>Ga0268262_10001075_pt1 | contig 34816 bp, 25 predicted proteins | sample TergutNc150P3_FD_190354 | JGI IMG/M metagenome (GOLD analysis project Ga0268262, IMG submission 190354) | Nasutitermes corniger P3 segment gut microbial community from laboratory colony in Florida, USA - Nc150 P3 (SPAdes) (version 2) | ecosystem: Host-associated > Arthropoda: Insects >...
TTGCCATTTTCTCGCGGGCTACAGCGTTTGCCGCGCCTTCGTTGTAAGCGATTGGCAGCCATTCAAAAATCACCTTGAGAGCCTGTATAGCAAGACCGTCGGTGTAATCCGTCGCCATGACTGAAGCATAGGCTTCCAAAGCGTGGGTTACCGCGTCTATACCGGACGCGCTTGTAAGCCCCTTGGGCGCGTTCATCTGAACGTCCGCGTCTACAATCGCCATCTTGGGCATTAATTCGTAATCCGCCAACGGGTATTTCATGCCCTTGGTTTCGTCGGTGATAACGGCAAACGGAGTTACTTCGCTGCCTGTTCCGGCGGATGTCGGTATTGCGATAAAGTACGCTTTTTCTCCCATTTTTGGGAAGGTGTAAACTCTTTTGCGAATGTCGGCAAAGCGCATTGCCATATCTTCAAAATCTACTTCAGGATGTTCGTATAGCACCCACATGATTTTACCCGCGTCCATTGCCGAGCCGCCGCCGAGGGCGATGATAACATCGGGATTGAAAGCGGTCACCTGAGCCGCGCCTTTTTTAGCGCAGCCCAATGTAGGATCGGGAGCAACATCAAAAAATGTTTCGTGGACAATGCCCATGCTGTCCAGTTTGTCGGTGATACATTTTGTGTAACCATTTTGATACAGGAACGTATCGGTAACAATGAACGCTCGTTTTTTACCCATAACGGTTTTAAGCTCGTCCAGAGCCACGGGGAGACATCCCTTCTTTATATATACCTTTTCAGGCGCACGGAACCAAAGCATATTTTCCCTCCTTGCAGCCAGCGTTTTGATATTTAACAGATGTTTTACGCCGACGTTTTCCGAAACTGAATTGCCGCCCCAACTTCCGCAGCCAAGAGTAAGCGAAGGTCTCATGTGGAAGTTGTACAGGTCGCCGATACCGCCGTGTGACGACGGCGTATTGAGCAGAATACGGCAGGTCTTCATGCGCGAGCTAAATGCGGCGAGTTTTTCCGTTCCTGTCTGCGGATTAAGGTATACGCTGGTGGTATGACCGTAGCCGCCGTCTTTTACCAGACGATCGGCTTTTTCCAGCGCTTCGTTAAAATCCTTTGCCTTGTACATACCAAGTACAGGTGAAAGTTTTTCGTGGGCGAATTCTTCGGAAAGCTCCACGCTCTCAACTTCGCCAATCAGTATCTTTGTCGCAGGATCAACAGTTACGCCTGCAAGCGCCGCAATTGTCGCCGCTTTCTGTCCGACGATTTTAGCGTTTAGCGCTCCGCGTACGATGATTGTCTTGCGTACCTTTTCGGTTTCTTCAGGGTTAAGGAAATAACAGCCCCGGCGGATGAATTCCGCTTTTACTTTATCGTAAATGCTTTGCAGAACAATTACCGATTGCTCGGATGCGCAAATCATTCCGTTATCAAATGTTTTTGAATGGATAATAGAGTTGACCGCAAGGAGTAAGTCCGCGCTGTCGTCGATAATGGCGGGTGTGTTGCCCGAGCCTACGCCGATAGCCGGTTTGCCCGAAGAATAGGCGGACTTGACCATTGCAGGGCCGCCTGTAGCAAGAATGATGTCCGCTTCTTTCATTACCGTTGTGGTCATTTCAAGACTCGGTTCATCGATCCAGCCGATGATACCTGCGGGCGCTCCTGCCTCTACAGCCGCATCAAGTACGATTTTAGCGGCGGCGCAGGTGCTTTTCTTGGCGCGCGGGTGCGGCGATATTATGATACCGTTGCGGGTTTTAAGACAAATCAGCGTTTTGAAAATCGCCGTAGATGTGGGGTTAGTGGTGGGAATAACCGCCGCCACAAGACCTATGGGTTCGGCAATCCGTGTAACGCCGTACACAGGATCATCCTCGATAACGCCGCAGGTTTTTTCATTCCTGTATGCGTTATAAATGTATTCCGAGGCATAGTGGTTTTTAATAACCTTGTCCTCGACAACGCCCATGCCGGTTTCCGCCACCGCCATTTTCGCCAGCGGGATACGTTCTTTTGCCGCAGCTTTTGCCGCCGCAAAGAATATCTTGTCCACCTGTTCCTGACTGAAGGTAGCGTAAATTTTTTGAGCTTCGTGTATACGGGTAAGCGCCCGTTCCAGACTTTCAGGCTCAGTTACCGGTTCCAGATTGTTTTCTGCCATAACTTATACTCCTTATGACTTCTTCCATGAAATTTTACACTAAAATGAATAATTTGAAAACCCCTTAACAATGTAAAAATAATACAACCATTTGGAAATTATGTATAAATATATTAATTTACAACAATAATGTATAACTATTAATTATTAATATTATATTAAAAAAAACATGTAAACCGATGCAAGCGGATGTCAAAACGCTGATATGTAAGAATTGCACAACGAGTTGGTCATTTCCGACGGTTTTTGTAATATTTGAAACCGCCTACCCAATGGCTAATCCTTTCCATAATATAACATGATTTTCTTTATTTAAGAAAATCAGTTTTTACCTTTAAAAAACGACTACTTGAAAAAGGATTTTTAAAAAGATATTATAGAAAACATACAATTAGTTTCGGAAGAAATTGTAAGGCATACTTTGGGAAAGGAGTTAAATTTATATGAAAAATGAATTCGGAACAAAATTCGAAATGGTCTGCGATATTTTGGATCGCTATGAACGCAATCCCAGCAACTTGATTGCTATTTTACAGGAGATTCAGGAAGCGTATTCCTATCTGCCTGAAGATATAATGACCTATGTTGCCACGGCTTTGGGAATTTCGCCGGGAACAGTATTCGGCGTTGCGACTTTTTATTCCCACTTCACCCTAGACCCAAAAGGCAAATACGTTATCAAGGTATGCGCCGGAACCGCCTGCCATGTTAAAAAATCAGCGGAAATTATCAGTATGCTGGAAAAAGAACTTGGACTGAGCGAAAATAAAAAAACTTCGGATAATCAAATGTTCACATTGGAATTGGTGGCTTGTCTGGGAGCTTGCGGAATCGCGCCGGTTGTTGTAATCAACGAAGAAGTACATGGATCGATGAATCCCGAAAAAACAAAAGAGCTTATTGATATTATTCGCAAGGAGGAATCCGTAAATGCCTGAAACATTGACATTAGAACAAAGAAAAGAGCGGTTCGAGAAATCCGCGGCGGGCAAAAAACCCCGCATTGTTATTTGCGCGGGAACCGGCTGTGTGGCGGGCGGCTCATTAAAAATTCACGATCGTTTCCTTGAAGAATTGGCAAAACGCGGTTTGAAAGTTCCCGTAACGCTTGAAGCGGAAGAAGGCGATTATGCGATGGCGGAAAGCGGCTGTCAGGGTTTCTGTCAGATGGGTCCGCTTGTTACGCTGAAGCCTCAAGGTATTCTTTATACAAAAGTTTCTCCTAACGATGTTGAAGAAATCGTGGAAAAAACTTTATTAAACGGCGAATATATCGACCGTCTGCTCTACACCAGCCCCGACAAAGGCGCGCCTGTGAAGGACATGAATAAGATTCCTTTTTACTCGCGTCAGCATCGCCTAACGCTTGGATTATGCGGCAATATCGACGTAAAAAACTTAGACGAATATGTTTATCACGGCGGTTATTTTATGGCGCGTAAAGCGATAAAAGAAATGAAAGATAAGGAAATCTGCGATTTAATGCTGGCTTCCGGTCTTAGAGGACGCGGCGGCGCAGGATTCCCCACAGGACGCAAATGGGATTTAACCCGCGTTCATGAAAGCGATGTAAAATATGTTATCTGTAACGGCGACGAGGGAGACCCGGGCGCGTTTATGGATCGCTGCGTAATGGAAGGAAATCCTCACGCAGTTCTTGAAGGAATGATGATAGCGGCGCAGGCGATAAACGCCACATTCGGATACATTTATGTTCGTATGGAATATCCCCTCGCCGTAAAAAGATTGAAAGCCGCTATTAAGCAGGCGCAGGAAGCCGGTATTTTAGGCAATGATATTTTCGGCACAGGCAAGAAGTTTAACATCGCCATAAAAGAAGGCGCAGGCGCGTTTGTCTGCGGCGAAGAGTCCGCGCTGATTGCGTCTATCGAGGGCAAACGCGGTATGCCTACTTTAAAACCGCCCTTCCCCGCCGAAAAAGGTTTGTTCGGCAAACCTACCGCCGTCAACAACGTAGAAACATTGGCGACGGTTCCGCTCATTCTTAAAATGGGAGCGGATAGTTACAGCAAACTCGGAACGGAGACGGCGAAAGGTACAAAAACTTTCGCTCTCACAGGACATGTCGCAAATACCGGATTAATCGAAGTGCCTTTCGGCGCTACGTTACGTGAAATTATCGGCGACATAGGCGGAGGCGTAACAAACGACGACGGCTCGCTTTGCGGCTGTGATTACAAAGCGGTGCAGATAGGCGGTCCGTCGGGCGGATGTCTTACTCAGGAACATTTGGATTTACCGCTGGATTATGATAACTTGGCAAAGGTCGGAGCGATGGTCGGTTCAGGCGGTCTTGTAGTAATGAATAAAGGCACTTGTATGGTAAAGATCGCAAGGTATTTTATGCAGTTTACGCAAAACGAATCTTGCGGAAAATGCGTAGTATGCCGCGAAGGAACCCGCCAGATGCTGGTTCTTTTGGACGATATTATCGAAGGCAAAGCCACAGCGGATACCATAACGCTGCTTGAAGAATTAGCGCAGGTGGTTAAAACCGGCTCGCTGTGCGCGCTTGGAAAGACAGCGCCTAACCCGGTGTTGTCTACATTAAAATATTTCAGGGACGAGTATAACGCGCATGTGTTTGAAAAGCGCTGTCCGACAGGAAACTGCAGATTGCTTACAACCTACAAAATCATTCCTGAAAAATGCAAAGGCTGTTCTCTCTGCGCGAAGAAATGTCCGGTACAGGCAATCAGCGGCGAACTGAAAAGTCCGTTTACCATTGACCCGAAAAAATGCACAAGGTGCGGCGTATGTATACAGAACTGCAAATTTGCAGCCATTGTAAAAGGATAGGTGAGTTATGAAAAATCAAACTGTAGTAATTGACAGCGCAACCGTTCCCATAGAGGGAGAGCGCAATTTGCTGGAACTTTGCCGAAAGGCGGGTATTGAGCTTCCCACTTTCTGTTATCATTCGGAAATAAGCGTATACGGCGCGTGCCGTATGTGTATGGTGGAAGTTGAAGGAAAGGGAATACTTCCCGCCTGCTCCACAAAAGCGGACGACGGAATGGTAGTGCATACCAACACAAAGCAAGTCAGAAATTTGCGCAAGATGATCATCGAATTGATGCTTGCAAGCCATGATCAAAATTGTACTACCTGCCCGAAAAGCGGTGATTGCCGGCTTCAATCCATTGCAAAACAATTAGACATAACCGATGTGCGGTTTAAAAAGATGCCCCACGAGGATCCGATAGATTATTCTTCGCCTTCCATATTGCGCGATCCCGGCAAATGTATACTCTGCGGCGACTGCGTGCGCGTATGCGAAGAAATTCAATCCGTAGGCGCGTTAGGTTTCGCATACCGCGGAGCAAGAGCGCATGTTGTAACTTGTTTCAACAAAGGGTTAGGTGAAATTGAATGTGTCGGCTGCGGTCAGTGCGCGAAGGTTTGTCCTGTCGGCGCTCTTACCCCCAAACACCAAATCAGCGAAGTTTGGGATGCCATCAACGATAAAACAAAGACCGTCGTGGTGCAGATTGCGCCTGCGGTGCGCGTCGCTTTAGGCGAATACTTCGGGAAAGACCCGGGTTCTCTCCATATGGGAAGAATTGTTACCGCCATGCGCAGAATGGGTTTTGATCGCGTTTATGACACTTGTTTCGGCGCGGATTTTACCGTAATAGAAGAAGGAAAAGAATTCCTTGAACGCAAGAAATCAGGCGAAAATCTGCCGATGTTCACATCATGCTGTCCTGCGTGGGTTAAATTTGCCGAGCAGTATTATCCCGATTACCTTAACAATTTATCAACATGCCGCTCGCCTCAGCAGATGTTCGGTTCTCTTTGCAAAGATTATCTTTGCAAGGAATTAAAAATCGCCCGTGAAAATATGGTGGTGGTATCCGTAATGCCCTGTACCGCGAAAAAATTTGAGGCAAACAGAGACGAGTTTAAAAAGAACGGAAACCCGGATGTTGATTTTGTAATCACCAGCAACGAGCTTGCGCAGATGATGAAAGAAAACGGCGTCGATTTTGACAAAATGGAACTTGGTTCTTTTGATATGCCGTTTGGTTATTCCACAGGCGGAGCCGTTATCTTCGGATCATCGGGAGGAGTAAGCGAGGCAGTGCTTAGATTTGCAAGCGAAACTCTTGAAAAAGGTTCCGCAAAAGAATTCAAACAATTACGCGGCGAGGACGGAATTAAAACGTCGGAAATCGCAATCGGCGGACAGAAATTACAGTTGGCTGTTGTCAGCGGTCTTTCAAACGCGAGAAGTTTAATTGACCGTATCCGCAAGGGCGAAGTCCACTACGATTTAGTGGAAGTTATGGCTTGCTGCGGCGGATGTGTCAACGGCGGAGGTCAGCCGATTTCAGGCGACAGGACTGCCGTGCCGAAACGCTCAAAAGGACTTTTTGATAACGATAAAATGCTGCAGTTCCATGTTTCATCCGAGAACCCCTACTTACAGCAAATGTACGCAGAAGGCTTGAATCATGAAAAAGCGCACGAGTTATTGCATACCTCTTACGAAAACCGCAAGAGAATCACGCAGGAAGATTTCATGCTTGGAAGCTCAACAGGCAACAAAGAGCTTACTTTGGAAATCTGCTTCGGCACAAGTTGTTTCTTGCGCGGCGCGCAGGATCTTTATAAAGACGTGATGAATTTCATCAGGGAAAACAGCTTGGAAGAGAAGATCGAGTTTAAAGCCACCTTCTGCGGGAAGCAATGTAAGAAAGGTCCTGTATTGAATGTAAACGGAAAGACGCTGGAAAAATGCACACTTGATATTGCAAAGGCTGAAATAAATACCGTACTTAAAAGGTAAGGATTGTTATGCAGCAGCAGACAATTTATACAATTACGGCTAACTGTCAGGATTGTTACCGCTGTGTGCGTGAATGTCCCGTAAAAGCTATACGCATTAACAACGGGCAAGCGCAGGTTGAAGACAGTTTATGCATTAAATGCGGAACTTGCGTACGTGAATGTCCTCAGCATGCTAAAACTGTCCGCCCCGATCTTGAAGAAGCAAAAGCATTGATTCAAGGCGGTAAAATTGTCGCCGCCAGCGTAGCGCCGTCTTTTGCCGCCATGTTTCCCGGCGCGTTAAGCAGACGTATTCCTTCCGCTTTACGCCAGTTGGGTTTTAAATTTGTCAGTGAAACAGCCGAGGGCGCAAAGTATGTTACCGAACAATCTTTTACAACGCCGCAGAAAGGCAGTATTTGCACGGCTTGCCCCGCTGTCGTCAACCTTATCGAAAAATACTATAGCGATTATTTGGACACATTAATTCCCGTGGTCTCTCCCATGATAGCTCACAGCAGAATAATCAAAGAAAAATACCCCGATTGCGTTGTTATTTTTATCGGTCCCTGCGCGGCAAAAAAGCAGGAGATTTTAAGACCGGAAAACGCAGGCGCTATCGACGTTGTTATAACATTTACGGAGCTTTTAGAATGGCTTTCATCGGAAAATATTCAATTGGACAACTGTTCGGAAAGCAGTTTTGATCAATTTTATGAAACAGGCGACGCTCGTCTGTTCCCCATTCAAGGCGGAATGTTAAAAACCGGAAATATTAAAAACGACGGAACGCAGGAGAATGTACTGCATTTAAGCGGCGCGGAAGATATTATGGAATTATTTTCCGGCAATATCGACTTGGAAGGCAAACTTATTGAACCGTTATTTTGCAAAGGCGGCTGTATCGGCGGTCCTTGCTACGGCAACGAAGGAGAATCCGCGGATCGGAATATTTTTACAAGACGTGAAAGCGTGATTCGTTACGCCGAAGCGGCGGGTAAAAACGACAAGAAATTTCCTCAGCAAAATTTTATATATCAGCCTAAATTTGTATCGGATGATCAAATAAAAGCCGAAGTAACTGAAAATCAAATTCACAAAGTATTGGAACTTACCGGAAAAATCGACCCTGAACTTCAGCTTAACTGCGGCGCATGCGGTTATAAAACCTGTCTTGAAAACGCCGCAGCCGTAGTACGAGGCATGGCTGAACCTGAGATGTGTATTCCCTACATGCGGCGTCTTGCCCAACAGCGCACCGACAGAGTAATAGACACAACGCCTAACGGTGTTGTGGTTTTAGACAGCGAATTGTGCATTGTAAAAATGAATCCGGCTTTTCAAAAAATGTTTACATGCAACAACGGTATTTTGGGAAGACGTATTTCATATCTTGTGAATGCGGATGGTTTTGAAACTTTACATTCCGGCGCTTCCGAGAGATGCGAATCCATTCAAACAAAGTACGGCATTAAGTACCATGAAATTTTATATGCGTTACGTGAAGAAAACCAGTATGTCGGTATTTATTCGGATATTTCCAGAATTAAATACGATGCCGGGCAGTTAGATACGATAAAAACGCAAACATTGAAGCACGCACAGGAATTCTTGGATCATCAAGTGCGTTTTGCGCAGGAGATGGCGCATTACCTCGGCAAAAGCACAGCCCAAAGCGAAGAAATCGCAAAACGCCTGATTGGACTGTACGAAGAAGAAGGCAATTCGGCTGTGCCGAACAGTTAAGGTGAAGCGGCATGAAATTCTTTGACGATTTTCTTAGTCAAAAAAATAAAAAAAATCACGGCGTCTGCGGAGACTACTGTCTTTATGATCGCACTGCCGCCGGCATGGTTTATGTGTTATGCGACGGAGTCGGCTCAGGTATTTACGCGAACATTTCAGCCATAACATGCGCTAACCGTATTCTGGAACTGATTCGGTGCGGAATGTCTATCAGAATAACCTGCGAAATGGTTGCGGCGTCAATGCACCGCGCCCGCAAAGAAGACATACCTTTTTCCGCTTTCTCGGCGGTTTCAATTTCACCTGACGGTCAATATACGGTTTATTCTTATGAATCGCCGAATCCGATTTTATTAAAAAACAATCACGCTACTGTTCTTACTCCGCGTTTTTACACAACCGGCTTTGAAGTAATCGGCGAAACTACCGGCATGCTTAATATGGGAGATTCTCTTATTATGTTTTCCGACGGCGTAAGCCAAGCCGGTCTCGGACACGGACACGGTCTTGGTATCGGATCAGACGGAGTTTCATCTTTTATAAATCTTAATTTTAAATCAAACGATATTATCGGCAATCTTCCGTGGCGTATTGTAGAGATGTGCAAAACCGTATCGGGAGGAAACAACGAAGATGACACTACCCTTGCTCTGCTCCACTGCCGTGAAGCGAAAGAATTAACATTGCTGACGGGACCGCCTTCCAATCGTTCCATGAATCATACTTACGCGGTAAATTTTATGAATATGTCCGGCAAGAAAGCTATATGCGGTTCTACAACAACGGATATTGTGGCGGAGGAATTGGGATTAAAAGTGGAAACCTTATCTATGGGTAAAACTTACGGTCAACTGCCTGAATATCATATTGATGGAATTGATTTAGTTTCTGAAGGCGCAATTACGCTTAATCAGGTTAATAATATTTTGGACGAACCTGTTGAACGCCTGACCGATGATTCCGTAGCGGAGCGTCTTTGCTTTATGCTGCACGCCGCCGATATTATCAATTTGATGATTGGAAACGCCGCAAATTCCGCGCATGACGATTTGATCTTCAAGCAATCCGGCGTAAAAGTCCGCAAACATGTAATCCGCCGCATCTCCGAAAAATTAAAAAACATGGGTAAATTGGTTATAGAACACAACTATTAGTCCGCCTTGACAATTCGGTAAAATTTTATTACAGTAAATTAATTACCGGAGGGTGATACCATTTGCGGAATTATCGGTTATGTAGGGAAAGAAGACGCTGTTCCCATTATAGTTGAGGGGCTTAAAAAGCTTGAATACCGAGGATACGACTCCGCCGGTATAGCGATTTTTGGGAAGAACGGCTTTGACGTAATAAAACAAAAAGGACGGCTTACGGCGTTGGAATCAAGACTGTCGGAACGTCCGCTTTCAGGTAATTTGGGAATCGGTCATACACGCTGGGCGACTCACGGAGAACCGTCGGATACTAATTCCCATCCGCACATTGGCAGCAAAAATAAAATCGCCGTTGTTCATAACGGTATAATCGAAAATTATAAAACAGTAAAAGAACACCTTGAACACAGCGGAGTAAAATTCGCATCTCAAACGGACAGTGAAGTAATCGCGCAATACGCGGAACATCATTACAGCGGCGATTTGCTGGACACTGTTATTCATACCGTAAACGCAATGGAAGGCTCTTACGCTCTTGGAGTTATGTGTGTTGACGAGCCTGACATTCTTATCGCCATAAAAAAAGACAATCCGCTTATTATCGGAGTGTCAGATAACGGAAATTTTATCGCTTCCGATGTGCCCGCTGTGTTAAAACACACGAACAAGGTTTATTATCTTAACGATAAAGAAATAGCGGTACTGCGGAAAAACAGCATACAATTTTTTAATATTGATAAAGAGCCGATTGAAAAAAAAGTTGAAACCATAACATGGAATCTTGACAGCGCGGAAAAAGGCGGGTATCCGCATTTTATGCTAAAAGAAATTATGGAACAGCCTAAAGTTCTGCGTGAGACAATTAACTCGGCGCTGAATACTTACAAGAGCGTTATCGATAAACTTGACATTTCAAAATTTACAAAAATAATAATTACAGCCTGCGGCTCCGCCTACAATGCGGGAGTTACAGGCAAATATGTGTTTGAACGTTTATGCAGATTTCCGTCCGTAGAAACGGAACTTGCAAGCGAATTCCGTTACAGGGACGCCGTAATTAACGATAAAACGCTTGTCATCTTGATAAGCCAATCAGGCGAAACCGCAGACACCATCGCCGCTATGCGTGAGGCGAAATCTAAGGGAGCGGTTACGCTTTCAATTGTCAATGTGGTCGGCAGTACAATCGCCAAAGAAGCGGATTACTGTATGTTTACGGCGGCAGGACCGGAAATCGCCGTAGCGACTACAAAAGCGTTTTCCGCACAGCTTGTTTTATTGTATGTTTTGGCAATCTGGTTCGCCGTAAAGCTGGGGAAATTATCAAAAGAAGAAGAACAAAAATTGATGGCGGAAATAAACGCCCTGCCTGAAAAGACGGAACAAATACTCAATCGTATAGGCTCTATTCAAATGTACGCTTCTACCGCTGTCGTTTACAAAAGCATTTTCTTTATCGGCAGAAACATCGATTATGCTATTTCGCTTGAAGGTTCTCTTAAACTTAAAGAAATTTCTTATATACATTCGGAAGCGTACGCAGGCGGCGAATTAAAACACGGCACTATCTCGCTCATAGAAGAAGATACGCTGGTTGTCGCTCTTTCAAACTGCGAATCGCTCTACGGGAAAATAATGAGCAATGTGGAACAGGTTATCAGCCGAGGCGCAAAGGTACTGCTCATAGGAAGCTGTCCGGACAGCAGTTTAAAAACGGATAAAAGTTTGGAGGAAAAACTTTATTTGATCGATCTACCTAAATGCTCTGATTTATTTTCTCCTTCGCTGTCGGTTATTGTTTTGCAGCTTCTAGCTTACTATGTTGCCGCAAATAAGGGACTTGATATTGACAAGCCCCGAAACCTTGCCAAAAGCGTTACTGTTGAATAGCGGAGAGGGCGGCGGAAAATGGAAAGCGCTTTAATAGCTTCAACATCGGAAAAAGAAACTGCTCTGCTTTCTTCGTTATTAACCGCCGCAGAAATCACTGAGATTAAATGCGTGCAGTCATGCGAGAGCGCAAGTAAAATTATTTCCAAGCAAAATTTTGATTTGGTAATTATCGACACGCCGCTTTCGGATGAAACAGGAGAAAATTTTTCACGTTACATCGCAGGCAAGGGAGCGGCGCAGGTTATCCTCGTTGTTAAAAAAGAAACTCTCGGCGCTTTACCGGATGATTATGAAAAAGAAGGGATTTTGGCAATTTCAAAACCGATTGATAAAATTGTTTTTGAAACGGCGTTAAATTTCGCAAAAACCGTTCAAGGCAGAATAAAACGCGTACAAGATGAAAACGCGCAGTTAAAACAAAAAATAGAAGACATACGCATAATTGACCGAGCAAAATGTTTGTTAATTTCGTACATGAAAATGAGCGAACAGGAATCTCATCGTTATATAGAAAAGCAGGCAATGGATATGCGCTCGTCAAGAAAGATTGTAGCGGAGGGGATATTAAAAAGGTATGAAAACTTTTAGAAAACTTAATGAAGAATGCGCTGTTTTCGGAGTCAGTTTAAATACTGACGAAGCCGCCGGTATTACATATAACGGCCTGCTTTCGCTTCAGCATCGCGGTCAGGAAGGAGCGGGAATTGCCGTTTCTTTTAACCGCAGTATCGTATGCCACAAAGATGTCGGTTTGGTAAGCGAAGTTTTTTCCGGCGAAGAATTTAAAAAACTGCCGAGGGGGAGCGTGGCTGTAGGGCATACACGTTACTCGACAACAGGAAATAATACTAAAGAAAACGTAGGACCGTTTGTTACGGAATATTTAACGGGCAGAATTGCTACGGCGCATAACGGAAATGTTACAAACGCTTCCGAGATACGCAAAGAATTGACAAACCTCGGACTTCATTTCGGCGCAACCAGCGACAGCGAGGTTGTCTCCTCTTTAATTGCGTATTATATAACAAAAGAAAAAAGTTCTATTGCCGGAGTTACCGCCGCCGCAGGTTTGTTAAAAGGCGCTTTTTCCTTATTAATAGCGACAAGCAAAAATAAATTGATCGCTGTCCGTGACCCGAACGGCTTCCGTCCTCTTTGCATCGGAAAAAACGCAACAGGGTATGTTGTCTCATCCGAGTCCTGCGCTCTTGAAGCCTGCGGCTTTGAATTTGTGCGTGATATTCTGCCGGGCGAAGTTTTAGTGATAGACAAGGGCGAGATACGGCAGGAAGGCGTAAAACTGGAAAAGAAAGAAACGGATCACGGTCTTTGTATTTTTGAGTATGTCTATTTCGCCCGCCCCGATTCCGTAATTGACGGATTAAGCGTTTACAACGCCCGCTATAACATGGGGCTTACTTTGGCGCAGGAATATCCCGTACAAGCCGACGTTGTCTGCGGAGTTCCCGATTCAGGACTTGAAGCCGCATACGGCTACAGCGCCGCAAGCGGTATTCCGCTGGTTTCGGGATTTGTAAAAAACAGATACATAGGAAGGAGTTTTATTTACCCGACGCAAACCCAGCGGGACAGCGCAGTCAGATTAAAACTCAATCCGTTATCTGCAACTATTCGGGGAAAAAGACTCGTTCTTGTAGATGATTCCATTGTGCGCGGCACAACAAGCGAAAAAATTATTAAGAGTCTTAAAAACGCAGGGGCGAAGGAAGTGCATGTGCGTATTTCCTCACCGCCCTTCCGCCACACCTGCCACTACGGCACGGACATTGACAACGAAGAGAACTTGATAGCAAATAAAATCAGCCTTGATGAAATATGTAAAAAAATAGGCGCAGACAGTTTGGGATACATCAGCATAGAAGGACTGAAAAAAGCGTGCGATAAATGTACGTTACCGTTCTGCACCGCTTGCTTTACAGGTAACGCTGATACAGAATTCGCTAAGAAAGATGTTTTTGAGTGATTACAATACCCTAAAAAATCCGCACTTTAAATAAAGCGACTCGCCGTACCCCGTAAGCACGGGATGATCCTGCGCCTGAAAACGGAAATCCAACTGTATCAGGCGGCGTTCGGCATCTGCGGCGGCGTCTGCTATCATTTGCCTGAAAGTGATTTCGTCTACAGCCTGACTGCATGAACAGGTTATAAAGACGCCGCCCGGACTGACTAATCGTATCGCCCGTAAATTTATTTCCTTGTAGCCTCGTAACGCTTCTTCAAGAGAACCGCGTGATTTGGCGAATGCCGGCGGATCGAGTATCACCATGTCAAATTGTTCTTTACGTTTTACCATATTACGCAATTCGTCAAAAACATTGGCTTCCGCCGCCGTCACACGATCCGCAGTGCCGGAAAGAGCGGCGTTTTTTTTCGCCGTTTCAAGAGCCGGCACGGAGGAATCAAGCAGGGTAAGTTTTCCCTGTGAACCGATTGCGTGAAGACCAAAGCCGCCCGTATACGAGCAGGCGTCAAGGATACGCAATTCCTTACCTGTTTCTTTTTGCAGCATTTGCGCGTATTTGCCGCAGAGAATATGATTGTCTCTTTGATCAAGAAAAAAACCTGTCTTCTGCCCCTGCGCGCAATCAACAATAAAAGGCGAATCTCCTTCAAAAATAACTATTCCTGTTTCGGGGAAAGAGCCTTGCAGTACTTCTTCACGCAGGGGAAGTCCCTCCAACTCACGGACATGAGCGGCGGATTTTTCGATAATACCGCAAAGAGCGCCTTCGGGAATAAACGCCGCAGGATATATTTCGCTGTCTTTCGTATCAGCGGAAGCGGCGATTGTTATCACTTCTTGAAGCGCCTCAATTATCATTTCTTTGCGGCTATCCATTCCCCAGACGAGAAATTGCGCGGAGAGCCAAAAGCGGGGAGCGCCCAGAGCGGATTGTACAAGTTCAAAGGTGAGGGGACGCTGTGTTACGGCGGCTTCAATTTCGGCTAACGGCCAGCCCGCAAAACAATCGATTATAAGACCGGGTAAAAAATCCGCCTCGGCAAAAACCAGTCTTGCGGACTCAACGGAAAGGTTACGGAAAAATTTACGTTTAAGAACGGCTTCACGGATACGGCGTTTAAAAAAACCTTTATCGATACCTTCTTTGGAAGGGCTGTAAATGCGGGCGGTGATTTTTGAGTTTGGGTTTACAATCGCTCTGCCAAGGTAATTTTTGCGGGCGCTTTCTACATCTGCGCATTCGCCCGGAACAAGCTGAGAGTGTTCCTTGCCTTCAAGCACGCTGTCAATTTCATTGCCGTAGACCCAAGGGTGTCCGAGCAGGATACGATCCTCCTCGCCCTGTCTTAAAATTATTCGTTTCAATATAAATACAGATTACCACTATTTGCGCAGATATTCCATAGCGTTGACTTAAAACTTTTATTTGTATAATATGGAATAAACAATGAAACAAGTTACAGGGCGCAGTTTTATTCCTTCTTATGTGATGACTTTTATGGTTTTTGCCGTTATCACGCCGTACCTTGCAATCATGGTTCGCGGATTAGGTTACAGTCCGATTTTGATCGGGATACTGCTTGGCATCTTTGAAGGTTCTGCGATAGCGGGTCCTTTTTTATTCGGCTATTGGGCGGATAAAATCGGCAACTTCCGTATTCCGATAATTGTTTCTTGCATAATTCCCGCTATTACGGCAATTCCTCTGGTACGATTTGTTAATCCCGTTGTCAGCGCGCTTTTGCTTGCGGGTATGGCATTCGGTTTTCGTTCATCAACTTCTTTATTGGATTCAATTACTACTGTCAGAATAGGAAAAAGCGGCGACTACGGAAAAATACGGGCATGCGGATCTCTGGGCTTTATAGTTTTTCTTCTTTTTCTTCAATACACTCCGTTCTTAAAACCAGACAGTTCAAAAAATATCGCTTTTTGGATCGTTGTAACTTCTGTTATCGTCATAGTCTATTTGTTTTTTCTTCCTCGCTCTCTGTTTGATTCTATTGAACATGAAAACGACAAACTCAACGGAGGCGAAAAAAGTATACCGCTTCTTTCGGCTTTTTTTATCGGAGGCTTTGCGATTATTTTTCTATGCCGTTTTGCAATGTCATCGGTCTATACATATTTTCCTTTGTACCTTACCGAAGTACTTAATTGGGACGCTGTCGGAATAATGTTTGCTCTTTCTTCGGCATCGGAAATTCCCATTATGTTTATCTCGGTAAAACTTCTCCGCCGTTTCGGCGCGCTTCCGCTTCTCGCTGTTTCGGCGGGAGGAATTGCCCTGCGTCTTTTACTGTGGGCGATTTTTCCTGACAAGCCCGTGATTATTGCGGCTCAGCTTCTTCACTCGCTGTGTTTTGGAACTTATCATCCGGCGGCAGTGCAATTTATTTCATCGGTTTTCCCCGCAAAACAACGGGGGATAGGAATGCCCGTGTACTTGGCTCTCGGTTCGGGACTCCCCGCTCTCCTGGGCAACATGGCAGGCGGCGTAATAGTGGAAAATCTCGGCTACAACACGTTATTCGCAATTTACGCCGGAACAGCGGTGATTGCGATAATTATTTTTTGTTTTATCAGGAAAAAGTGATATATGTAATGGAAAAAATTACAGGGGATAGACTAAATTCCGCAATCTTGACAAACATTTCGTAAAATGGCATTATTAGATTGAGTATAAGGATTGGAAATGACCGCGTATTTGGCGCTGGAAAACGGCACTGTATTAAAAGGCGAATATTTCGGCGCTCAAGGGGAAATTACAGGGGAAGTCGTTTTTGCTACCGGAATGACCGGTTATTTGGAAACCCTTACCGACCAAAGCTATTTCGGACAAATTGTCATGCAAACTTTTCCCCTGATTGGAAATTACGGGGTTATTCCCCCTGATTTTGAAAGCGCCAATGTAGGGGCAAGGGCTTACATTGTTAAACACCCGTGTAAAAACCCGTCCAATTTCCGATGTGAAGGAACTCTTGACGCTTTCTTAAAAGAACGTAATATTATCGGTTTGTACGGAATTGATACAAGGGCGCTTACAAGAATCATCCGCGAAAACGGAGTAATGAACGGAAAAATAATGTCCGCCCCTCCTGCGCCCAAGGACATTGCAGAAATTAAAAAATACTCAATACTCAACGCTGTCGCATCCGTCTCCTCGCGAGAAATTACAAAAATTCTGCCTGATAATTCGCAGGTGAAAAAACGTGTGGCGTTAATGGATTTCGGAGCAAAGCGGGGAATAGCGAAAGCCCTTGCGGCTAGGGGCTGCGAAGTTTGGATTTTTCCGCATGACACAAGCGCGCAGGAAATTTTAAAAATGAAACCGGACGGGATTATGCTAAGCAACGGTCCGGGAGACCCTGCGGAAAAAGCCAACGATAAAATTATTGAGACATTGCGCTCTTTGCAAAAAAGCAGCGTAACAATTTTCGGTATTTGTTTGGGACATCAGCTTATGGCGCTCTCTAACGGATATGCGACAAAAAAATTAAAATTCGGTCACCGCGGAGCGAATCAGCCTGTTAAAGAAATATCTACCGGGCGCGTTTACATTACAAGCCAAAACCACGGGTACGCTGTTGTAGCAGATAACGGTTCTTTTGTGAACGTAAACGACGGTACTTGCGAGGGGTTGGATTACGGAAAATCATTCTCCGTGCAGTTTCACCCCGAAGCATGCGGCGGTCCTCTTGACACTTCTTTTCTGTTTGATCGTTTTATAGAAAGGATGGGCAAATGAATTTAACTGAAGAAAACGTAGTCGCTTATTTTCAGCCAATCCTTGCCGCCGATTCAAACGAGGTATACGCTTATGAAGTTTTAGGCCGATATATCGACGAAAACGGAAATGTAAAATCGTTAGGGGCTTTTTTTAATAACCCCGATATATCAAACGAAGAAGCTTTAAGAGTGGACAGAATAGTAAGAAAATACGCCATAAAAAAATATGCGGAAGAAAAACGAACGGAATACCTGTTTATCAATATAAGATTGGCGTGGCTTTTGCCGTTTATTGAAAAACCGGAAGAAATGATATCTTTACAGTTAGCGAAAAAATTCGGCGTTCCGAATGAGAAATTGGTTATTGAAATTACGGAAGAAGATTTTAACGCAGATGAAGAGTATCTCCGAGCTATAGTCCACTACAAGAGAGCCGGTTGCAGAATAGCGTTAGATGATTATGGGAAGAAAGCCAGTAATATCGACAGGCTGGTAAAACTCCAACCTGACATTATAAAAATCAATATTGATTATATTCATAACAGCGAAAACTCTTATCATTATCGCGAATATTTACGCGCTATAGCGGTCTTTGCCGACAACGTAGGCATAGAAGTTTTACACGAAGGTGTAGAGACGGAGCGTCAGCTTGATATTTGTATTTCCTCTAAGGGAAGATTTTATCAGGGATTTTTACTCGGAATGCCTCAGCCTTCAATGACAAATCCCGCTATTAACACATTTGTTTTCTCCACCATGATAGCGTTAGCTTACAACGCTATTCAAACAAATGTCTCCAACACGGAAATCTTAAGAAATTCTCTTGACGTTCAAGTTGAGAGTTTTTTAGAAGAAAATCCGTTTGATAATGAAAAAATAAACGACGATAAATATCTTACAAAGATTTTCCTTAAATTGTCGGAAGTAATAAGGGTTTATATTTGTAACAGGACAGGAACCCAGCTTTCCAATAATATAGAGAAAAAAGACGGCGAGATTGCATACCGCGATTTTAAAAACAAAAATTGGGCATGGCGCGGATTTTTTCATGAAACAATAAAAGCGTTTATAAGAGGCAGAAAAAGCTGTCTTTCAAATCCGTACCGCGATTTTACTACAAAAAATAAAATATTCACTTACTGTTATGCGGTAACCGATAATATATTTTTATTTGCGGATATGATAAAAGAACCGGAAAAAGGAAACGATCATGCCGCTTGATAAAAACATAAAAAAAACAATGGTCATAGGCTCAGGTCCGATTGTAATAGGACAAGCGGCGGAGTTTGACTATGCGGGAACTCAGGCTTGCCGTGTTCTGCGGCAGGACGGCATTGAAATCGTCCTTGTAAATTCCAACCCCGCAACCATAATGACAGATAACAACATCGCAGACAAAATATATATTGAGCCGCTTACGCTTACCACCGTTAAGCGTATCATCGAAAAAGAACGCCCCGACAGCATTTTATCCGGTCTCGGCGGGCAGACGGGACTCACTCTTTGCATGCAATTAGCCCGCGACGGTTTCCTTGATAAAATGAACGTGCGCCTGTTAGGTTCTTCACCCGAAACAATTGACAAAGCCGAAGACAGAAAAATTTTCAAGGAAACCATGCAAAGCAACGGTCAGCCTGTAATTCCTTCGGTGATTGCCACCGATGTGCAGACGGCTGTTAATTTTGCCAATGAACTTGGGTATCCTGTTATCGTACGCCCCGCCTTTACGCTCGGCGGTTCAGGCGGCGGCATTGCGTCTAACGAAAATCAACTTAGAGAAATTTCCGCTAACGGATTGTCGCTGTCGCCGATAAATCAGATTTTAGTTGAAAAATCCATCGCAGGGTGGAAAGAAATAGAATTTGAGGTTATGCGAGACCGCGCAGGAAACGTAATCACTGTCTGTTCAATGGAAAATTTCGATCCTGTCGGCATACACACAGGCGACAGTATCGTTATCGCTCCCTGCGTTACGCTTGCCGACAAAGAGTACCAGATGCTGCGTTCCGCCGCGTTGAATATTATCTGCGCTCTGGGCGTTGAAGGCGGCTGTAACGTACAGTTCGCCCTTCACCCCGACAGCTTTGAGTACGCTGTTATAGAAGTAAACCCACGTGTTTCACGTTCTTCCGCGCTCGCAAGCAAGGCGACAGGCTACCCAATTGCCAAAGTAGCGACAAAAATAGCCATCGGCTACACACTCGACGAAATTATAAACGCCGTTACGGGAAATACATTCGCCGCCTTTGAGCCGACCCTTGATTATGTTGCGGTAAAATTCCCAAAATGGCCTTTTGATAAATTTGTGTACGCCCAAAAAGAACTCGGCACGCAGATGAAAGCCACAGGTGAAGTCATGGCGATTGCCGATACTTTTGAAGAAGCGCTTGTAAAAGCCGTGCGCGGCGCGGAGATAGGGCTTAACAGTCTTACCCTGCCCCGCCTGTCCGCTAAATCCGACGATGAAATCCGTAACCTTTTAAAAACAGTAACCGACGAGCGTCTGTTTGTTTTGTACGAAGCGATAAAGCGAGGCATCAGTATAGATGAATTATACAATACAACAAAAGTAGATCGCTGGTTTTTATACGGGCTTGTAAATATAGCGAATAACAAAGAAAAATCAAAACCTTTTGTTTATAAAATGGTAGACACCTGCGGCGGCGAATTTGAGGCGAAAACGCCGTACTTCTACTCTATTGAAAACGGATCTGAAAACGAGGCTCTGCCCTTCATTCAAAAAAGCGCGAAGGAAAGAATTGTTGTGCTTGGCTCTGGACCAATCCGCATCGGACAGGGAATTGAATTCGATTATGCCTGTGTTCATTGCGTGTGGACTCTTAAAAGCATGGGTTACGAAGTTATCGTAATTAACAACAATCCCGAAACCGTATCTACCGATTTTGACACAGCCGACAGGCTCTACTTTGAGCCGCTTTGCATTGAAGATGTAATGAGCATAATCGACATTGAAAAACCGTTAGGTGTCATTGTGGCATTCGGCGGCGGCACGGCTATTAAATTGACAAAAAAACTCCATGAACGCGGCGTAAATATAATCGGCACTTCGGCGGACAGCATAGATATTTGCGAGGACAGACAGCGCTTTGACGTACTGCTTGAAGAACTGCGGATAAAACGCCCTAAAGGGTACGGCGTTGCAACGGAAAAAGAAGCTCTTGACGCCGCTGACAAACTCGGCTTTCCTGTGCTGATGCGTCCGTCCTATGTGCTTGGCGGTCAAAATATGATTATAGCGTTCTCACCCGATGATATCCGCGAGTACATGGAAATTATTCTGCGATCAAAACAAGAAAACCCCGTTCTGATAGACAAATACCTTGAAGGTATGGAAATAGAAGTTGACGCTCTTTGCGACGGCAATGACGTTTTTATTCCGGGCATAATGGAACACATTGAACGCACGGGTATCCATTCAGGGGACAGCATTGCAGTCTATCCCGCCCTGAATATTGACGACGCATTAGCGGAAGAAATATTTGACGTTACGCAAAAATTATGCATGGCGTTAAAAGTTAAGGGTCTTGTCAATATTCAATATGTCCTGTATGAAAACGATATTTATGTTATCGAGGTAAACCCAAGAGCGTCGCGCACTGTTCCGTACTTAAGCAAGGTTACGGGAATCCCTATGTGCGAACTTGCCACAAAAATAAGCGCAGGGCTTACGCTTGCGTCTTTGGGATATAAATCCGGTTTCGGTAAAATACCTCCGTATATCGCGGTAAAAGTGCCGGTGTTCTCTTTTGAAAAACTTGCAGGAGTAGATACGCATTTAGGACCTGAAATGAAATCAACGGGAGAAGTTTTAGGCATCGGTAAAAATTTTCAAGAGTCTCTCTACAAAGGACTTGTCGCCGCAGGCTACAAAATGCAAAAGAAGGGCGGCATTCTTATAACCGTGCGCGACAGCGACAAGGCGGAGATTACCGATGTTGCCAAAAAATTCTCGCAGTGCGGATTTTCGCTTCATGCGACAAGGGGAACAGCCCGCTATTTAGTCGAGAAAGGCTTGGAAGTTCAATCAATAGATAAAATTACAGATAACAAAGATGTCAATACGGAAACCCTTTTGGCAAGCGGACAGATAAGTTATATCATTTCTACGTCCGAGAAAGGCAGAGACCCGGCGTTAGACGACGTAAAACTCCGCAGAAAAGCCTGCTCCTTAGGCGTGCCGTGCCTTACGTCAATTGATACTGCCGACGCTCTTGTGGACGGATTGCTTTCCGGTTACAGCGAAATAAGTACGGAATTAATCGACATTAACAACATGCGGGATGAGCGTTTAAAAATTCCATTTACAAAAATGCACACTTGCGGCAATGATTTTATTTACTTTAACTGCCTAAGTACGGAAATAGAATCGCCTGAATCGCTTTCCGTGTTTTTATCTAACAGGCATACCGGCGTCGGCGGAGACGGAATTGTGTTAATACTGCCGTCAGATACAGCGGACGCAAAAATGAGAATGTTCAATGTTGACGGCAGCGAAAGCAGTATGAGCGGAAACGCGATTCGCTGTGTGGCGAAATATTTGTTCGACAGCAATATTGTAAAAAAACACGATATGCAAATTGAGACAAAAAGCGGTATAAAAAAACTCTATCTTTCCACGCGCAACGGAACGGTATCGTCCGTAAAAGTTGATATGGGACGCGTAGAGCTGCGCCCGGAAAAAATCCCTGTCGATTTAAAGGGAGATTGCGTAATAAACAAAAAAGTAACTATCAGCGGCAAAGAATACGAAATTACATGCGTATCAATGGGCAATCCTCACGCCGTGGTTTTCTGTAAAAAAATAGACGATCTTAACCTGAGCAAATTAGGTCCGTTGTTTGAAAATGATCCGCTGTTTCCCGACCGCGTAAACGTTGAGTTTGTAAAAGTGATGGACAAGAACCATTTAAAAGTCCGTATATGGGAACGAGGAAGCGGCGAAACCCAAGCCAGCGGAACCGCCGCCTGCGCCGCAGCGGTAGCCGCGACATTGAACGGTTACTGCGACAAAGACGCCGACATAAAAGTACGCCTGCCCGGCGGCGATTTATTTATACGTTACACCGATGAAGCGGTCTACATGACGGGCGGCTGTATTAAAATTTTTGATGGCACGGTGGAAATATAACCGAAGTTATAATTTTTAAGCAAAAAATGTGGTTTTTTCACAAGCATATATAATAACACTTGACAAATTCCATTATAAATGTTAAATTAATCCTATACCTTTATAAAACACTTACATTTGGAGGAATATAATGAAAAAAATTCTATGCTTTACAATATTAAATTGTTTAGTTTTTGGTACGGTTTTTGCCCAAGCAAAACCGGCAACACCGCCGCCTGCGGCGCCCGCAAAACCCGCGCAACCGGCTAATAGTTCAAGTAATGAACAAAAGAATGCTCTGGCAATAGATACATTCCAGATGTTAAAAGGATTTGTCGCCAGCGATTCCGACAGTAAAACTTTTATGTTCATTAATGCTCTCAGTTATGAAAGACTTATCGTTCCACACTTTAGCATTGGCGGCGACACGGATCTTTGGTTTATGAAAGTTTCTAATGTACCATGTTTTTATTTCAGCATGGCTGTGGAAGGGCGTTACTATACTCAGGCTAGTTTTGATAAATTCTTTCTTGGTACAACGCTTGGAATTAACTTATTGTCAATAGACGGAGAAAAAGCCGAGCCCGCTTACGGCGGTTTTTTCGGACTTATTATTTCACTTAAAGCAGGTTATAAAATCACAATCAAAAATATGTATATAGAACCGTCTCTGGCATATGTTCTGTCAAAATCCGGCGGCTTCGGGGGGCTTTCAGCGCTTTTTGGCGGCGGTTCCATTGCGACACCTCTTGGCTGGAATCCCGGACTGCGTTTTGGATTTCAGTTCTAAATAGTTACGGAGGAGTTCAATTATGAACAATAAAAAATTATTTTTAATTTTGACAACGGCGTTTTTGCTGATAGCGGCCGCATGCAGCGGCGGTTTTATAGATCCCGGTATGATAGACCAACCCGGAGGCGGCTACAGCGGCGGTTCCGGCGGCGGCTATGGAGGAGGCGGCGGCTACGGCGGGGGTTACGGAGGCGGAGGCAGTTCCGGCAGCAGCGGGACACTTACCATAACGGATATTCCATCACAATACAATGGAAAGTATGTGCTTTGCGCTGTTAACGGAGAAAGGATAGGTAGTAATACTATAGGTTGGCAAAATTGGCAATTAATGACTATTCCTCAAATTTCAAATGGAAAGATAAATATACCTCTGTGGACAATTGACGGAATGAGTTATGTAGGATTTTCAGGTAATGGGGAATTTGTGGTTAAGGTTGGTCTTCATAATTCTAATAGGCCTGATGATGATGAAATAATTAGTGGTTATGCGATTGTTAAATTTTCCAAAGGCAAAGCCACAATATCATGGAGTGACGTGGAATTTGATCCATAACGAAACAAAAGTGTATGGAGGAGTTTAATATGAATAATAAAAAATTATTTTTAATTTTGACAACGGCGTTTTTGCTGATAGCGGCCGCATGCAGCGGCGGCTTTATAGATCCCGGTATGATAGACCAACCCGGCTACGGCGGTTCCGGAGGCGGCGGTCATGGAGGCGGCGGAAGCGGCGGAGCCGGTAGCGGACCAGGATCAAGTATCAAGTTAACCGAAAACAAATGGACTAATGGCACTATTGCAAAATCATCTATATGGTATTCAATTAATGTTACAGCCGGAAATACATACTATGTTTGGTGGAATACCGGAACTAGTCCTTTTGGAGTTGATGATCTTGAAGTTGATCCTTCATATGGTGATGGATCTAAAACAGGAAGGATTTTTATTATGTCACAATATTCAAACCGTCCTGGCGAACTTGTATTTGACGAAATGTTTGACCCTGCATGGGATACCCCTCGATCGTTCACAGTCGCTTCTTCCGGTACGGTATACTTGACAGCTACGCCAGTTTTACCCGGCACTTTCGCCATTGCTTACAACAGAACCGGCACACGGCCTGACACTACTCCTTAAGTGATAAAAAACAGCGGCGCTTACCGCGCTTATCAAAGGACGAATCGCAAGGTTCGTCTTTTTTTATACCCCTTAACATTGTTTTTTACAGGTGATATAGTAGAATAAGGAGTTTATCAATGAGCGAAATGATCCTTGTGCTGGATTTCGGCGGTCAATATAAAGAGCTTATCGCAGGTTCTGTCAGGAAATTATCGGTTTATTCCGAGATAAAACCCGGCAATCTAAAAGCTTCCGAAATAAAACTATTAGACCCCATCGGCATTATCCTGACGGGCGGACCTAACAGCGTGTACAAAGATGATTCTCCAAAGTGCGACCCTGAGCTTTTTTCGCTGGGAATACCGATCCTTGGCATTTGCTACGGTATGCATCTTATGTGCTATACCTTAGGCGGCAAAGTTGAATCGGGCGTTGTGGGCGAATACGGACGGGTTCCGGTAACGCCTGTTAAAAAATCAAAACTGTTAAACGGCAAAGATACATTTACGGCTCTTATGAGCCACAGGGATTCCGTTACGCGAATGCCGGAAGGTTTTTACATAACGGCAAAAACTTCTTCCTGTATAGCGGCTTGCGAAAACGCCTCAAGAAAACTCTACAATACTCAGTTCCACCCCGAGACAAAACATACCAAGGGCGGCAAGAAAATCATCAGCAGGTTTTTATTTGATATATGCGGCGCTAAGGGCGATTATAAACTTGATGATTATATCAATTCTCAATCTAAAAAAGTGCGGAAAAAAGTTGAAGATAAAAAAGTTTTGCTCGCCCTGTCAGGCGGCGTAGATTCTTCCGTATGCGCAAGCCTTTTATCCAAGGCAATACCCGGACAGCTTACCTGTATCTTTGTAGATCACGGTCTTATGCGTTTAAACGAGGGCGACGAGATAGAAAAAGTATTTTCAAAAAGAAAACTTCGCTTTATTCGGGTTAACGCAAAAGAACGCTTCCTTTCAAAATTAAAAGGCGTAACGGAGCCGGAAAGAAAACGTAAAATAATCGGCGAGGAATTTATCCGCGTGTTTGAAGACGAGTCGGCGAAATTAGGCGACATTCCTTTTTTGGCTCAGGGAACAATTTACCCCGACGTTGTGGAGTCGGGCGGCAAACACGGCGCGGTTATTAAGAGCCATCACAATGTCGGCGGATTGCCGGAAGGATTGAATTTTACCGCAGTTGTCGAACCGCTGTCCGGTCTTTTCAAGGACGAGGTTCGCATACTCGGCAAAAAACTCGGCTTGCCTTCGTCGCTTGTAAACCGCCAGCCGTTCCCGGGACCGGGACTTGCAATTCGCATAATGGGAGAAATTACGGAAGAAAAACTTGATGTTCTGCGAAAAGCCGACGCAATTATGCGCGAGGAATTGGACAAATTAAAACGCCGCCCCGATCAATATTTTTGCGTACTTACCAACACGCGCTCGGTAGGCGTTAAAGGCGACGACAGAACTTACGATTATGTTATCGCCGTAAGAGCCGTAAAGACCGACGATTTTATGACATGCGAGTACGCTCCCCTGCCCCACAAGGTATTAAACCGCATTTCATCGCGGATTACAAGCGAAATACCGTCGGCAAGCCGTATTGTCTACGATATTACGTCGAAGCCTCCGGCTACTATAGAATGGGAATGATTGTTTTTAGATATCGAATATAATAAACTATAAAACTATAAGGGATTATTATGATTGTAATTATTAAGAAAGACGCCAACGAAAAAAGCGTGGAAAATCTTGTCTCGTGGCTGGAAAATCAGAAACTGCACGTCAATGTAAACAAGGGCGTGTATCAAACTGTGCTTGGATTAATCGGCGATACGCACAGCCTTAACTCAGAGCTTGTCAGCGGCATGGACATTGTAGAACGCGTTCAGCGGATAAGCGAGCCGTACAAAAAAGCCAACCGCAAATTTCACACGGACGATACTGTTGTTGATATGGGCGGATACAAACTCGGCGGAGGCAATTTTCAGTTTATCGCAGGTCCCTGTTCTGTTGAGTCAAAAGAACAAATATGCGGTATCGCAAAATCCGTAAAACAGGCGGGAGCGAATCTTCTGCGAGGCGGAGCGTTCAAGCCCCGCACTTCGCCCTACTCGTTTCAGGGTCTTCGCGACGAAGGCATAGAATATTTACTGGAAGCAAAAAAACAAAACGGAACGCCGATTGTTTCAGAGATAATGAACGCCAACCATCTGCCCATGTTCGAGAATGTCGATGTTATTCAGGTCGGCGCGCGTAATATGCAGAACTTTGAACTTTTAAAAGAATTGGGAACGATTAACAAACCAATCTTGCTGAAGCGAGGGCTTGCAAATACTCTTGAAGAACTTTTAATGAGCGCAGAATATATCATGTCGGGCGGAAATGAGCAGATTATTTTATGCGAGCGGGGTATTCGCACATTTGAAACAGCGACGCGCAATACTCTGGACATTTCTGCAATACCGATGTTAAAACGATTGAGTCATTTGCCTGTCATCATCGATCCAAGCCACGCCGCAGGAGACGCCGCTCTTGTTTATCCGCTCTCTATGGCTTCAGCGGCGGCAGGCGCAGACGGATTAATCATCGAGGTACACAACGATCCCGCCCATGCGTTATGCGACGGACCGCAGTCAATTACCCCCGATGCTTTCGCCGCTTTAGCAAACGACGTTAAAAAAGTTTTGGAAATTGTAAACAAGAAGTAATAAACAAGAGGGAATTATGGATATTGATAAACTTAATCAGGAAATGGACGATATTGACGAAAAATTACTGAAACTGTTTGAACAGCGCATGGAGCTTTCGCAAAAAATAGGTCAGTGCAAAGAAGAGCTTTCCCTGCCTTTGATGGATACGGAACATGAACGCAAAATCCTGTACAAACTTTGCGAAAAAACACGCCCTGAAATTTCAGGCTATGTAAAAGTTTTATTTTCTTCTTTGTTCGAGATAAGCAGAAGTCAGCAAAAGACTCTTATTCATTACGATTCATCCGTAAAAAAATTACTCGATGATATTGCTTCGCAAAAAACCGAAGCGTTTCCGTCACGCGCAACTGTTGCGTGTCAGGGCGTGGAAGGCGCGTACTCCCAAGCCGCCTGCGACAAATTATTTTCTCCGGCGGACATTACTTACTTTAACAATTTTGAAGGAGTTTTTCAGGCAGTGGACGGCGGCTTGTGCCGTTACGGCGTAGTGCCGTTGGAAAACAGCACAGCGGGCTCTGTTAATGAAGTTTATGATCTTATGAACCGTTATCGTTTTTATATTATCCGCAGTATTAAATTACCGATAGCGCACACTCTGCTAGCCGCCCCCGGAGCGAAGTTGGAAGACATTAAGGAAGTGTTTTCGCATGAGCAGGCTATCCGCCAATGCAGTAAATTTTTAAAATCATGGAACGGTGTAAAAGTAACGGAGTGCGCCAACACCGCAATGGCGGCAAAGCAGGCGGCAAGTTCCGGGCGTACGGACGCGGCGGTTATTTCTTCGCGTGATTGCGCCGAATTGTACGGTCTGCACGCCCTTTCGTTTAACATTCAAAACACCGACAATAATTACACACGATTTATTTGCATTTCCAAAAAACCGGAAATATACCCGGGCGCGCACAAAACCAGTCTTATACTCGCCCTTAAACATAAGCCCGGTTCTTTGTACAGCGTGCTTGCTAAATTTTACGCGCACGGAATAAACATGCACAAACTGGAAAGCCGCCCCATTTCCGGTCAAGCCTTCGAGTTTATGTTTTATTTTGACATTGACACGCCCGTAATCTCGGAAGAATTGAAGCAAGTACTGGCGGAACTTGAACAAGAAACCGATATGTTCAGTTTCTTGGGAACGTATCAGGAATTTTAAGGATTATTGGTATCGGGCTTTTCCAAGTTTTTATAATTAATCCCATGAATATCTTTAATTAACTGTAATACGCAGTCACTGTTATTTGTATTATATACCCAATTACTGTCAAATTCTTCGATTGTATTTTTATTTCCGCTATCGCCAATCACAAGACTATGAAACTTTGTTTCGTTTTCTTTTGCAGTGTTAATTTGATTTCTGGTTTGTTCATCAAAACCGGACATCACAAAATCGGAAACCATTATAACATCGGCTTTTTTGTAGTCTTCTGTTTCCAACATTCTGAGAGCTTCCCGCATGGCGGGGATTGCGTCTGTTCCGCCGTTAAAACTCATGGAAAGGAATTCAATAAGTTTATCAAAGTTGTTCTTCAAATCCGTCAGATTGAGCGTTTCAATGGCAGTTGAAAACGAAATTAAGTAACATTTCCGGTTATCCCTTACCGCTATTTTAAGGAGGGCAAAGCTGAGAGTTTTTGCGACTGTTTCAGGCGTGCCTTGCATGGAGCCGCTTGTGTCAACACAGATGATAATTGGACCTTTTTTTTCTTCTTTTTCCTTTTCCTTGCGCCGCTTTCTTTGTATTTCTTCTTCCTCCCAGAAAAAGACTTTTGCCTGATATTCAAAAGTTTGCAGTTTTTTCTCGGCGTATTTTTTATAAAAAAGCAGTTCCGTTGTTTTATCGGCAAGCAGGACGGCTTCGGCGGGAAGCATACTGCTTATGTCGTCGCTTTCGTGGACACCGACAAGTTCCGATTTTGCGGCATGCTCTATTTTCCATGCCGGCTTAGGAACCATTTGGGAAAAAACTTCTTCTTCGTATTCAATTTCCGCCTGCCTCATTCTTCCGAGCATTTCGGCAAGTTTCTGTAAAGACGTATCTCTTTGTAAAAGTTCCGCGTATTTTTTTAATATGTCAAAATTTATTCTCTGCCATTGTCCCTTGCTCATATCCCAAAGACGCCCCATTTCCCCCATAAAAGGATCAAGCAATTCCTTAAGTTTTTTAAGCTTCTCTATTTGTGCGTAAAGTTCTTCGCAGAATTTTTTGCGCTGTTCTTCAATAATGTCCAGTTCCCGCTTCAGTTTTTTCTGAAAAAGCAAACTATCCCATTTTTCGGTAAAACGCTCCTTTACGGTTTGAAAACTAATTTTTTTTCTGTTTTTTTTGCTTTTCTTGTCATCTTCTTTAAATAATAAACTTTCTTGAAATTCTTCCTGATAAAATTCAGTATCAAGAATTTGCGGTTCATAAGTTTCCTGTATAAATGGCGCGGTAATTTCCCATGATTTTTCAAAGGTATCTTCATCGGTTTGTTTAAAGTTTTCTAAAAGTTTTTGTTCATTTTCAAAGGGATTCTCCAATGTTTGAATCTGTCTTTTTGTCTTATTGATAAATTCTAGAACATCCGAGGTAATTTGTTCGGCAAGACAAGGATCTTGAGCACAGATTTTCCTGATTTTCTCGTTTGAAAGAATATTTTCTATGGCTGCGGAAAAATTATCGGTATTTTTATTGGATAAGGCCGAGGAAACATAATGCTCCTTTTTTTGTAACTGCTCATAAATAAAAGAGGCAATTTCTGCTCTTTTTTCCTTATCAGCGACAGAACCAAAATTAATGAATTTATCAAACTTGCTGCCATTCATTTATTACAACTTCTTCATCTTAAAGTTTTTGGTAACCGTTTTGAATCTCCCTGATTTCCAGTTCGATTTTTTCAACTTCTTTCTGTGTCTCATTTATGTTGGATTCAACAAAATCTGCATAATCTGAGGGAACGAACAGGTTTGTACGGAGATGCTTCAAATCTTTATTCTTGTATTGTTCTATCTGGTTTCTTAAATCTCCGGTATGCTGTAAAAAGCCATCCGCTCTTTCATCCCATGTTTTTTCTACGCTTGGATGAGGCTTCTTAATCGTTTGTGTTGTCTCAAGATTATACTTTATATTATCTATAAATATACTATACATTGAGTTTCCTGCTCTTACACTACAATTGCCATGAGCTTGCATTCGACGATAAGATGTATTATAACAATATAAGGTTATATTTTGATCTCGGGAAGACAAAGAATAATAATCATTTATGCCGATATAAAGAGTATTATTAGACGAATCTTCAATTTGATAATAATCCTCTACAGGCTCAAGTCTTTTATTTATTTGTGTTTCATCGTCAATTTCAGTTTGGAATTCAACAAGTTCTTGTTTAATTCCTTCAAAATCAAAAGAAATGGAATAACCATGTTCTTCAATGGCGGCTCTTACAAATTGCCATACTGTACCCGCTTGATCTTCTTTATTCCATATACAATGATGTATCAAAAAACAGTCCATAAGATCAACTTCCGCCCTGTCATTCAAAAACGCGGAAGTACGCATTAACCGGATAATTTTACGCCATCGGCGATCTGAGACATAGATTTGTTTTTCAGTGTTTTTTTCATTATCTTGATTATGCTGTTCTATCTTTTTCCTAATAACTTGAATAACATTGAATACATTTTCAGGAATAACAATCTGGTCTGTTTTTTTACCCCACTCCTTATACTCGTTATCGGTAATACTCCCCTCAACTTTCTCATCAAATAAAGTCGAAGGCATAGCTATCATCCCATTAAACTTTTCCTCATCTCCTATGCCTTCAACTACAAGCCTCACCAGAAATCTGTCCCATAGAGCTTCAAGTCCCTGCTCTTTTTCAGGGAGTTCATTTGAGGCAGAAATAAGGGCTTTCATGGGGACATCTATTTCTTTTTCCCCATTACGGAATTTCTTTTCGTTCAAAATTGTAAGTAATGCGTTTTGAATAGAAGGTCCGGCTTTCCAGATTTCATCAAGAAAAACCACATCCGCGGCGGGGAGATAATTTTTAACTATGCGGACATATTTATCTTTCTTCAGTTCGGAAATGGAAACAGGTCCGAAAATTTCATCGGGCGTACTGAAACGGCTCATAAGGTACTCAAAAACTTTTGCGTCCTTATAGGCATATTTAAGCCGCCGGGCAATGAGGCTTTTGGCAACACCGGGAGGTCCAAGCAGGAAAATACTCTCCCCGGCGATAGAAGAAAGCAGGGCAAGAGCCATGACTTCTTCTTTTTCGTAGATGTCCGTGTTTAGTTGTTCAAGCAGCTTTTTTATTCTTTCTTTTACTTTTTCTGCCATTCTGTACTCCTAATATGTTATTTATAATCATAACTAACTTATTCAGTATTGTTTTAATAATTTAATTTATCATATCTTTGATATAAAAACAATTAGCAAATTATATTTCTTCTTCATAATTCTCTAATAGGGGAGTTGTCTATAAATTCTTGAAACTGTATAATACCCCCATGAAAGTAATATCAACCAATTCAGCGCCTGCGGCAATCGGTCCGTATTCTCAGGCTATCGTTGTTGACGGACTGCTCTTTGCGTCGGGGCAAATTCCATTGTCGCCGGAAACAGGCAATGTGGTATCGGGCGGCATAAAAGAGCAGGCGGAGCAGGTTATGAAAAACATAGCGGCTGTGCTTGCGGCGGCGGGGAGCGATTTTACAAAAGTTGTAAAGACGACTTGCTTTTTAATCACTATGGATGATTTTGCCGCATTCAACGAAATTTACGCAAAATATTTTACGGAAAAACCCGCTCGTTCTTGCATAGCAGTGTCCGCTCTGCCAAAAGGCGTTTCGGTCGAAGTTGAAGTTATCGCAAAAGTTTCCTGATAATTTTTTGCGAGGCAAAATGAAAAAGATTATTTTCCTGTTTTTTTTATTAACCGCCTCGAACATCTTCGCGCAAAATAAATTTACGGATTTTTCTCTTAAAAGCCTTCAATCGTATAAGTATAAAACAAGTCCCATTACCATACAAAAATTGGCGTTTAAAGACATTCTCCAATATGCGTATAACGTAAAGTATACATCGATGAATTTGACGGTGAGCGCGCGGCTGAGTATTCCTAACATCAAGCCGGAAGATATCAAGGGGATAGTGATAATGCTTAGGGGACATCAATTCCCGGGTGGCTACTATACGGGGAAAGGGACGGAGTATCCCGCAAAGGGTTATTTGCAAAGAGGTTGGGCGGTTATCGCGCCTGATTTTTTCGGGTACGGTTCTTCTTCGCCAACTCCGCCGCCGTCAACCTTGCATCAATTTTATTGCACGATAAACGCAGTGGAATTGTATAAAAGCATAGAAGCCGGCGGCAGAGCGTCAACGTCAGGTTTGTTCAATTTTGATTCTTCTGTTCCTCAGGCGGACAGGACTGCCCTTCCCTCTGATTTTAAGAAAATTGTAATTTGGAGCCACAGCAACGGCGGACAGGTAGCGCTGCACTTTTTAACGATTATACAAAAACCTGTTACAACAGTACTCTGGGCTCCGGTCAGTCTTGCCTTTCCCGACAGCGCGGCTCACTACGGAAGAAACCCCGAATGGGCGGTAAGTTTTAAGAAGGAATACCCTGCAAAAGATTTTTCCTTTTTTACCTATCTTGATAAAATAGCGCCGAACACTCCTATACTTCTTGAACAGGGTGATAAGGATAAGGGCGTTCCAAAGGAATGGAACGACGCTCTGGCAAAAGCTTTAACGGATGAAAACGCCCGCCGCGAAAAAGCCGGAATCGGGAAAATCCTTTTACGTTATGAAGTTTATGCAAATGCGGATCACAATTTAAATCCTTACTGGAATACGGTTTTGCCGAGAGACGCCGCTTTCTGGGAGCAGTATTAAGGGGTATTGCCAAAAATATAAATTTCATGATATAATAAATCAGAGGGGTTAAATATGGATTTTGATAAACTAAAAGCTAAGATTGAGTCCGCTGAAGTCATAGAAGGTTTGATTCTTTTAGCAAATAATATTTTTGATAAAGACAGCGATGACGTAAAAAAAACCGTTGAAATGCTTATTACATCGGCATATTTAATGGGCAAGAAAAACGCGATAAAAGCATAATAAACCGATATAAATAAATTCCCTACTTCCGCTCTTTCATCATTACATACGGCTGTTGTTTTGTTACAGACTTGTACGCAGGGCGGATAATTTTTCCGTTGTTTACAAGTTCTTCCAGTCTGTGGGCGCTCCAGCCTGCGATACGGGCGACGGCGAAGAGAGGCGTAAAAAGTTCTTCGGGGATGTCGAGCATGCTGTAAACAAAGCCCGAATAAAAATCGATGTTGGCGCTTACGCCTTTGTATATTTTGCGAATTCTGCCGATGATTTGCGGCGCTAAAATTTCCACTTTTGAATAAAGTTTGTATTCATCGTATCGATCTTTTTCTTTCGCAAGCTGTTCGACAAATTGACGGAAGATAAGCGCGCGAGGGTCTGACAGCGAATATACGGCGTGACCCATTCCGTAAATTAAACCCGATTTGTCAAAACCTTCTTTGGAAAGAAGTTTTTCAAGGTAGGTTGTTATTTCGGCGTCGTCGTTCCAGTCTGAAATTTTTTCCATCATGTCACGGAACATTTGCACAACTTTGATGTTTGCGCCGCCGTGCCGAGGTCCCTTCAATGACGCAAGCGAGGCGACAACCGCCGAATATGTGTCGGTATGCGACGAGGTAACAACATGGTTTGTAAAAGTCGAGTTGTTACCGCCGCCGTGTTCCGCATGAAGCACAAGGGCAAGGTCTAAAAGTTTTGCGTCAAGATCGGTGTAACTTGAATCGGGACGCAGCATGTGAAGAATATTTTCCGCAACGGAAGCGCCTTTCAGCGGCGGATGAATTACAAGGCTTTTATCCTCGTGATAATGCAGATAAGACTGATAACCGTAAACGGCAAGCAGCGGAAATTGAGAGATAAGATTGATCGATTGACGCAATACGTTCTGTGCGGAAATGTCGTCGGGATTTTCGTCGTAGGCGTAAAGAGTCAGCACGCTCTTGGAAAGCGAGTTCATCATGTCCTTGCTGGGAGCGCTCATAATTGTATCACGAACAAAGTTGGCAGGCAGAACGCTGTTATCTTCCATTAAACTTGTAAATTCATCAAACTCAGTTTTGCTGGGCAAATGACCGAACAAAAGAAGAAAACTCGCCTCTTCAAAGCCGAACCGTTTTTCTTTCAAAAAACCGTCAACAAGTTTTTCGACGCTGATACCCCGATAGTAAAGTTTGCCTTCACAGGGGACAAGATCGCCGTCCTCGATTACATAGGAAACTATCTCGGAAATTTCGGTAAGACCGACAAGCACGCCTTTTCCGCTGATATCACGCAAGCCGCGTTTTACCTCGTACTTTCCGTAAAGCTCGTTGTCAATCATTCCGCGCTCAAGTATCGATTTTGAGTATTTCTCGATTAACTTGTTTCTTTCTAAATTATCCATAGGCTTATTATAACTTATAATAACGGCTTGCGAAAGCCTAAAAAATCAGTATAATAGGCTCATAAGGATATATTATGATTAAGCCGTCGTTGGAAGAAACTACCCAAATAGCCAAAAGCGGGCAATACAGCGTAATACC
>Ga0268262_10001076_pt1 | contig 34803 bp, 33 predicted proteins | sample TergutNc150P3_FD_190354 | JGI IMG/M metagenome (GOLD analysis project Ga0268262, IMG submission 190354) | Nasutitermes corniger P3 segment gut microbial community from laboratory colony in Florida, USA - Nc150 P3 (SPAdes) (version 2) | ecosystem: Host-associated > Arthropoda: Insects >...
GGGGGGGGTAAAGCATCATTTGTTTGATTGCAAATTTTCTATGCGAATGTACGCATAAGAAAGCCTCGTACTGAGGCTCTGCTGTGCAATAAGCAAATGTTGTTTTGCGGTCAAGGAACATATATACTCATAATATAGAAATTTTATTTTCAACCTCTCAACCACAATGAAAAAAATCTATCATAAACATAATAATAACCATTTTCGCCTTTCAAAATTAAGGTTTTATCCGTAAGAGATTTGAGTGCTAATTTCACGCTGCTGGCAGCTTTTAAACCGTGTTTCTGCATAAAAGAGTATTCATAAGGAGATTTTACGCTATGTTCCTTCGCTATTGCCCTGAGCAAGTATAGCTGTCCTCGGGTTATCATTTCGCAATAGGTTTTATATGTTGCGTTTTCTTCTTGCAAAATTCCATTTATCGCTTCCTTTGCGTTTTGTTCCGAATAATTTGTTCTGTCCATAGCAAATAATAAATTGAGAACCAATTGAACGTACCATGTATGCCCTTGCAAGTTTTCATAAACAAAATCAAATACTTTTGCTGGTAATTTCTTTTTGTATTTAGAAAACATATTCATTGCAAATTTTCTGTAAGATTCAATTTCTATTTCCTTTAAAATTATTTTTTGCGTACTTTGGTAAAATGGTCTGTTCACCGAAGAAAACATAGCATCCATCAAATGCTTTTTGCTTCCAGAAAAAATAAAATGAACATTAGGCAAAAATTGCATATAAGAATAAAGTTGAGCTTCTACATTTCCCTCTGGATAATCTATAATTTGTTGAAATTCATCTATGGCAATGTAAATAGCTTTTCCGCTCTTTTTAAGATATGAAAAAATTTCTTGTAAACTATTTTGTACTTGCGGTTTGTCCTCTAATTGTCCAATAATGACTTTATCTAAAAGATTTGTAAATTCAAGTAAATTTTGAGTTTTGAAAATATCTATATAAAAACAGTTTGAATTTTTATTATTTTTCCTTAGGCAATAAAAAACATTATGTATAAGCCCAGTTTTCCCAATGCGGCGTGGGCTTATTAAAGATATGTTTCTGCCGTTTTGCAATGCGGACATTATTTGTTTTGTTTCTGCGGCTCTATCGCAAAAATAAGCGGGGCTATGATAGCCAGATATTAAAAACGGGTTTTTAGGTTTTGTGTCCATACCATAAATATAGTAAAAAACATAAAATATGAAACATAAAATATGAAATGCAATATACCAGTCACTATAACTACCTCAACAACACTCAAATCACCACAGGCTATGTCGCAAAAACGGCGAAATTTGCGTAAAAATGGGGTTTATTGGCGTTTCTTTTTGGTTGTGAGTGGAACTTATAGTGATTTTTTCTACATTACCATTGATGCCTCAAAAATATTTCAACATAGCTGGTCCCTGCAACTCAACCGAGCATTATATGCTTGACCCTTTGCGTAATATAGGCAAAGAACTGACGAACTTAATAGAGCGAAAGAATTATTTTGTCCTTCACGCCGCTCGGCAGAGCGGAAAGACAACCCTTTTATGGGAACTTGTAAATAAAATAAACGCAGAGGGTAAGTATTATGCCTTGTATTGCTCTTTGGAAGGTCTGCAAGCACTTACCGAACCTGAAAAGGGAATACCAGAAATAGTTCAAAAAATAGAATCATACATAAGAAATCAAGGTTTGCCAAATAATTTTGCAAAAGATGCCAACTACGGTAGCATATCCAATGTGCTGAATGATAGTCTTGTTGATTATTGTCGCTCTTTGGACAAACCTCTAGTAATACTTTTTGACGAAGCCGATTGCCTTAGCAACGGAACTTTAATCACGTTTTTGAGGCAGTTGCGAGAAGGTTTTGTGTCCAGAGCAAAAGTGCCATTTGTCCACAGCATAGCTTTGGTAGGAATGCGCAACATAAGGGACTATAAGGCACGTATTCGCCCAGACAGCGAAACGCTCGGCAGTGCAAGCCCATTCAACATAATTTCAGAAGCAATGACTATCAGCAATTTCACCAGCGAAGAAGTTGCGGAACTTTACAATCAGCATACCACAGCAACAGGACAGGTATTTGAAGAAGATGCAGCCAAGTTTATCTTTGAGCAAACTCAGGGACAACCGTGGCTTGTGAATGCCATAGCAAGAGAAGCGGTTGAAAAAATCTGCAAATCTGATTATTCCACCGTCATAACACAAGATATTGCAAAGCAAGCCATACAAAATATAATTCTAGCAAGAGGAACGCATTTTGATTCGCTTATGGAGAGGCTAAAAGAGGAACGTGTCCGCAACGTTATAGAGCCACTGATTCTAGGCGATAATCTGGCAGTGGATAGAATTTCGGATGATTATCTTTACACTAGAGATTTGGGCTTGATAAGGGAAGTAGGGGGTGGAGTGGTTGAGCCGGCGAATAAAATTTATGCGGAAATAATAGTGAGATACTTGAATTACACTTTGCAGGAAAATTTTAAAACGGAAATGCCAAACAACGACCTGCCCAAGTACATAAAAGCAGGTAAAATAAACATTAACACTCTGCTTAAAGATTTTCAGAGTTTTTGGCGTGAGAACAGCGAGATATGGGTAGAGCGTTACAAGAAAAATCTTTACCAATATGACGAAGCCGCCCCTCATTTGGTAATCCAAGCCTTTTTTCAACGTGTGCTAAACGGTGGCGGTCATATTAGCCGAGAAATGGCTTTGGGCAAGAACCGTGCTGATATTTGCGTTGAGTGGGAGAAACAGAAATACCCGATTGAGCTTAAACTTTACAAGGGAACTAAAACAATAAAGGATTCCACAGAGCAAATTTTGAAATATATGGATAAAGTAGGCTCAAAAGAAGGCTGGGTGGTGATTTTTGACCGCACACCCAAGAAAAGCTGGAGCAAGAAACTTTATGTGAAAGAGGTTAAGCAAACAGCAGGAAAGAAGATAACGATTTTTGGGTGCTGAAAATGATCCAAATAAATAATCTCAAAAAAAGCTTTGGCTTGCAAGAACTGTTCAGCGATGCTGGATTTCAGGTTGGTAGGCAGGAGCGCATTGGCGTGGTTGGTAGGAATGGCAGTGGAAAGTCCACGCTTTTTAAGATTATTTTGGGCGAAGAAGGTTATGATGGCGGCAATATAAGCATACCGAAAAATTATTCAATAGGGTATTTGTCTCAGCATTTGCATTTCACTCATCCAACTATTTTTGAAGAAGCCTGCTCCGCATTAAAACCAAATGAGGACGGCTGGATTGAAAGCTACAAAGTGGAATCCATTTTGAGCGGACTTGGTTTTGACAAAGAGACCATTGAAAAAAAATCTCCGGCAATGCTTTCGGGAGGTTTTCAAATTCGGCTCAACTTGGCAAAGGCTTTGGCATCTGAACCGAATATGCTTTTGCTAGACGAACCCACAAATTATTTGGACATAGTTTCTGTGCGGTGGTTGCAAAAATTTTTGAGAAATTGGCAAGGCGAGTTGATGCTCATAACCCACGACCGCCGATTTATGGATAGCGTTTGCACTCATACACTTGGGATTCATCGGCAAAAAATGCGAAAAATGCAGGGCAGCGTGGCAAAACTTCAGGATGCTATTTTGGCAGATGAAGAAGTTTATTTGAGAACAATGGAAAACGATGCTGCAAAACGCGAGCATTTGCAAAAGTTCATAGAGAGATTCAGATATAAAGCGTCCAAAGCCAAAGCGGTGCAGAGCAAGGTAAAGGCTTTGGAGAGGCACGAGCCGCTTTCTAATTTGGAAAAAATAAAAACTTTGGATTTTGAATTTACAGAAACGGATTTTCCAGCAAAAAAAATGCTTACCGTGCGGCATTTGAGTTTTGGATTCACAAAAGATTTGCCCTTGATTGAGGATTTGAATTTTGAACTATATAGAGGCGACCGCCTTGCCATTGTTGGTCCAAACGGAAAGGGCAAAACCACGCTTTTGAATTTAATAGCAGGCGAACTCAAACCAAACTCCGGTAGCGTTGATATTCACAACAGCACCCTTATGAATTATTTTGGGCAAACAAATGTGAACCGATTGGATTTGGGCAAAACTGTGGAAGAGGAAATTCAGTCTTCTCTAGAAGACAAAGCGAGGGGCAAAGCCCGCTCGCTCGCTGGCGTTATGATGTTTGAAGGCGACAATGCCCTGAAAAAAATACAAGTGCTTTCCGGTGGTGAACGCAGCCGAGTTTTGCTTGCAAAAATTCTCGGCAAACCCTGCAACCTGCTCTTGCTAGACGAACCCACAAACCACTTGGATATGGATTCCGTTGACAGCCTAATAGAAGCCTTAGACGAATTCAAAGGTGCCGCAATTTTAGTGAGCCACGACGAAGAAATCCTCCACGCCTTCGCAAAACGCTTAATAATTTTCGACAGCGGACAAGCCAAATTCTTTGATGGCACCTACCAAGACTTTTTAGAAAGAGTAGGCTGGACCGCAGAAAAACCGGAAAAATCAGGAGAAAAAAAAGACAAAACTGACAAAAGAGAACGCGCCGAGCAAATCCTCCAAAAATCTCGTGCTGTTCGCCCGCTGGAACAAAAAATAAAACAGTTGGAAAACGATATTCAGCAAAAAGAAAACTTTGTGGTTCAATGCGAAAAAGATATAATTACCGCTGCAGAAAAAGGAGATGGCTTGAAAATTGCGGAAATTTCCAAAGAGATGGAGATTGCAAAAGGGCAGGTTTTGGATTTGTATGAAGAGTGGGAAAAGGTTAATGAGGAGCTGGCTCAATTTTTTTTATGAGCAAAGACAGAAATTTTATTGAAGACATATTGAGACCCTTTGATAATTGAAAAAGGGATATGAGCGTAGGCACTCTTTTGCCGCTTTCAAAAAGAGATATGGTTTGCCTGCTCAAACCGCATCTCTCAGATAATTCAAACTGAGAGAGATTGCGCTTTTTACGCTCATCGCACAATAATTTCCTAAAGGCATTTATTAAATTGCGCGAAATAATAGTATTTTCCATATAAAGAAATATAGTTTTTATTCGGTTGGTGGAAGCCACTTTTCAATCACAAATTCCACTCTCCTGTTCTTTTTGCGATTTTCCTCGCTGGTGTTTGGAACCAGTGGTTCGTAGTTTAGCTTGGAACCTATGCCGAGTATGCGTTTTTCATCTATTCCTTGGGCAACAACATAGTTTCTCACCGCTTTGGCGCGCTCATATCCAACTATCCTATTTGTTTCCTTATCGCCTTGATCGCAGGTGTGCCCATTTATGTAAAAACGCAGTTCTGGGTGTTCTTTGAGCAGAGCTATTATCGCATTCAAGGCTGGCATTTGCTTTTCGCTAGGTTTGGTTTGAGTTATGTGGAAATCGTTTAAAACCTGATTTTGTATGGAATCTATTTTTGCTTGCAATGTTGCGGCAGAGCCTTCTTGAATGGAAGCCAAACGTGCAATTTCTTTTTTTGCCTCTAAATGGGCAGCTTCTTCTTCCGCTGCCAAACGCGTAGCCTCTTTTTCCTCCGCCAAACGCGCAACTTCTTTTTCTGCAGCCAAGCGAACAGTTTCTTTTTCCAGTACCAAACGCGCTGTTTCTTCTTCTGTTGCTTTGCGGCGAGCCTCTGCTTCTTCAATAGCACCGGTATTAAATGATAGTTTCAATTTCAAGCCAATGGCTAATGGAGTAACTTCTTCTACTATATTGTTAAAAACAAAGGCTCGTTCTTGGCTTTTATATTCTACAACTCTATTGGAATTTCTTTTTGTGATTGGATTTAGCCCATAATCAAAATAGATGCCGGTATAAAGCCTAAATTCTTCATTTAGTTTCCATTTTATGCCTGTTTCTGCCGAAAGCAAAACTGCGGTTTGCAAAGCCAATTTTTTTTCGCTTTTTTGTTTTGGATGTGTTCCAAATCCCAGAAATTCCTGAGTTGTAAATTCATCATCCACATATTCGCTGTAGCCGGAATTTTTTATGGAATCGGCAAAGGCTTTGCTCTTTACAGTTAAAGGAATGCCTATTTTTGTGCCAGCCGCAGCATAGACCAGTTTCTCTTTATAGTTGCGTTGGTATTGAAGCATAAATGGAATTTGCAAAAGCATAGCGCTTTGTTCTTCTTTGTAGCCGTATATTGTGCTACGAAATTCCATATCATTGCCTTGGAAGTCGGTGAACGGATATGGTCGCTGGGTGTATTTTTTTAAATTGTACTCTGCATTATAAAATGTCATTTCCAATCCGCTTCCAAGTCCCAAGTTCGGAGCGAAAAAATAGGAATATCCAAATCCCAAAAGACCGCCGAGCCAAAAATTATTATCGCTTCCCTTTTCATCACTCATCAAAGTGGACAAGCCACCGCCAGCATAAACGGAAAATTCACTCCCAAAGGTTTGAACTCCCATTGACAAAATTAAAAAGATAGACAAGATTTTTTTCATTTTAACACCTCTGCAACTCTAATTGCTTTTTTTGTACCGGTTTTGCTTTTCAATACTAATACATAAGCGTTTCTGATATTTCTTACTTCTGGAGGAATTCGTCCTTGCGCATTAAAGTGGGCTAAACGCTTGCCAGATATGCTGTAAACATCCACCGTTTCAACATCGCTGAAACTAACTACAGGAGAAATTTTCTTGGCAATGGGTGCTTCAGGAACTTCGTATTCGCAACTGATGAATTTTTCATCATCTGCATCTGTTATTTCCACATAATATTTGCCCGGACTGAGCGGTCTGCCGTCTTTATATTCGGACAATGATTGTTTATATCCCACTTCTTGCCCGTCTCGGAACCATATATAATCGTAGTATTTCAAATGCAAACTGTTATTGGAGGGATTGTTGATCACCGTTAAAGTGTTGTTATTCCAGAGAGACACTGCTATTTCTTTAAATGGAATGCAAATTTCTGGAAGCACTTTGAAGTTCACAACAATGTCCTTTTTTTCTGAAATTCCGCTGCCGCTAATTGTCACAGTTACAGTGTATATTTTTGGCTTTAAACCCAAAATAGGCTTAAGTCTAAATGCGGCAGAACCGCCAACCGCGATGCTCGCTTTATCATTTGAAATTGTGAAATTTGCCGAATCTTTGCCGCTTATCTTGACTTTTAACTCTCCAGTTGGTCGCCCGCCATTGTTCCCTACAATGACGTTCATAGATGTTTGTGAGGAATAACCGGATATCGCATTGAAATTATATGGGTTGCCAGGATGAAGCGATATGCTGGGAAGCACAGTGGGAGACGTTACCGGTGGCGTTACAGGCGGCGTGACTGGAGGTGTTACGGGCGGCGTAACAGGCGGTGTCACAGGCGGAGTTGGAATTGTATCTGGAGGTGTAACTGGTGGCGTTACAGGAATTGTATCTGGCGGCGTTACGGGCGATGTTTTCAGAGGCAAAATTGGGCTAATGACTATTGGATTTATTGCCGGATAATTCGGATTTTCCATGCTAAACCAAAGTATTTGCGCTCCTGTATTTTTTGGTTTCAGATTTAGCTTCCCCACACCATTGTCAAACTGCACTGAATTGGAATTTGTTATTCCAAAGTCATCAGGCGAAACACCAGTTAAATCTATGAGGCGTGAACCGCTGAAGGAATCGTAAATGTTTCCGGTGGTTATATCCTTAACTGCCATAGTAATTTCAATGTTTGTATTAACCAATGGGCTATTGTCGCTAGCGGAAACTTCTATTTCATAATCTGGTGGAGGAATTTTAATCTTCACCCATTTGTAATCGGAATTATAGCTAAATGCTCCTGAACCTCTAGTTGATTCATTTATGTACCACCAACTGTATCGGCTGGCGTAGTTATCTGGTATTCTTAAAACCACATCTTTTTCTTTCATAGCCGATGTATTGCCAGAGACAATAAAAGTACCGCTGTTAGCTGTTAAGGTGCCAATCTCAGAATAAAATCCTTCGCTTTCATCGGCATCGCCAGCGGTCATAGTCAATAATCCGCCATCGGAGGCGAGCCTATCGCCAGCCATTGTAATGGTAATTCCTGCATAAGAGGATATTCCGTAGCTTTTTGAGCTGGCATTTCCTCCTTGGGCATTTAACTTGCCATCTCCGGTTATGGTTAAGCTACTTCTAGAAACAATGCCTGCGCTGTATTCTTTAAGGTCTGTGCTTCTATTTGAAACAAAAGAATTATCACCGACAAGCACCAGCGTTACTGGCGTGGGCTGGCTAAAATAAAGAGCATAAGGCGCAGTTGTTGTCCAATTAAAACCGTATATTGTGAGCGTGTTTGTTTCAGCATCCCATGATGTTGGTATGGGAATTTCATTATCTGTGGAAAAAATTTCGTGAGCTGGCAAGGTGCCAAATTCTGTGTAGGCATTGCTTGCATAAAAATTACCATCACTTTGGTTGAAGTACAGCGTACGGTCTTCTACATATTCTTTAACCGAAAATTCCACATCCACACGCCTCATTATCACAGGTCCGCCATCCATGTCTTTAGGAGCCACTACTAAAACGAATGCGCTATATGTCCCAACATCAAGCCCTAGTTTCGGTTTCACTGTAAACTTTTGTTTTTCATATTGGTTCATTCCATCGCTGGAAATTTTTGATAAATCAAGTTCAAAATCATCTGCATCTCCCCCCGAAAGATAAATTGTAAGTTTTCCGATTTTACCTCCTATATTTGTCACCGTTATTTCGCGTTCTGGTTGTTTTGTGTAATCAAACACTTCCTCAACGGCTAAAGAATATGAACTCAGCGATATATCGTAGCCAGCTTCCATTGCCAATTTTCCGGTTTCTAGGTAATACACTTGGCTTCCTGCATCTGCTTGAAAATATTTGGCATCGCCAAAAGGGTCATCGGGAGGGCTTGGCGGTTTTGCTCCTGTATTCACAAAAAGACCGTGTTCCGCGACTTTTGTTATCCAAACTTCCATACCGCCCGTGGGAGCCGGAACTCCGCTAGTGCCATCGCCGAGCGAGATATATCTGCTTCCTGCCATATAAACATTGCTAGGGCTGCCATTGCCTTTGTTATTATCTTTAATCACCGCTGTTCCACCAAGCCTGAATACGCTTGCGGTTTTGTCTGGGTCGGTGTCTGTGGCAAGCGGCGTGTTTGCAAAATGCACACCTCCGCTATAACTTGTGGCACTTGTGCCGCAAGAATTTCCAAATACTATGCCTCCACTCATATTAAACGTAGCTCTGAGCGCATAAATATAAACACCACCACCGGAAAGATTTGTTTTATTCCCTGTGATTTTTCCGCTGGTCATATTGAATATACCTCTGCTATCAACATACACTCCGCTGCCATTATCGTCTCGAATGGTATTATTTTGCAGCGTTGCGCCATCGTTCATATTGAGAATTCCGCCATCGCCAACAAAAACAAGCGATCCATGAGCATTGGTTAAATACGGAGAAATATTGTTGCTTCCATCAAGTGTAATATTTTGCAAAGTGAGTGAACCCTTTTTTATTGTAAACAAATTGCCAGTTGTTGCGCGAGTGAGCTGGCGTGGCTGGTCAGTTGAGCTTTGCAAGGTTAAGGTATAGCCATTATTGTTTATTTCCAAAGGCGAAGTGATAGTAAAATCAGCGCCAATGGAAATGGTCATATTAGAACTACCAGTATTAAACGCTTTAATTTGAGAATTTAAGCCATCCATATTAAGCACTACCGATTGCGCCCATGATGCAATGGCTACGAACAACACCGACACCCAGACCTTAAAGCCTCCAAAAGCTTTCATAATATGTCCTCATCGTTTACAAATTATAGGGTAATTATAGAAAATTTTTCTACATTACACCCTACCAGCGGGAGTAGCTCAGCTGGTAGAGCGCTAGCTTCCCAAGCTAACGGTCGCGGGTCCGAATCCCGTCTCCCGCTTTTCTTTTTAGGAGAGCATTATGGCAGTAAAAAAGCAGTCCAAAGCGGCAAAGAAACAGCCCAAAACGGCAAAGAAGCAACCTAAAGCTGCGAAGAAGCAGTCCAAAGTAGCGGCAAAGAAGCAACCCAAAGCGGCGGCTAAGAAACAGCCCAAGAAACGGCTGCCTACCAAAGTTGCAAAGAAAAAACAGGTGAAGGTAGCAAAAACCGAAACTGGAAAAATAAGTACTGGTCAATATGGTTATTTTGATGATGAAAATAAAGAATATGTGTTGCGCATTCCGGCAACTCCAATAAAATGGTGCAATTATGTGGGAACGCTCGCTTTTGGCGGTATTGTAGATGCCACTGGCGGCACTGTGCTTTGCAAAGGAGACCCCGCTCTCAACCGCATAACCAAATACATAAGCCAAATGCCTTGTTCAGATTTCAAAGGCAGCACAATTTACATTCGCATAAAAGATAAAGACCACGTTAGGATTCTCTCTCCCTTTGTTGTCCCTACCTGCACAATGTGGGATAAGTGGGAATGTCGCATAGGTCTTTCCTATACAAAATGGATAGCCGAGGGTTTTGGTTTGAAGGTAACAGTGGTTGTTTTTGTTCCATCAAAAAGCTCAACTTTAATCCAAGATATTTCCATTGAAAATGTGTCTCGCAAAAATATGGAAATAGATGTGGTGCCAGTTTATGAGTTCAGCCATTTTGATGCCTTAAAGCAGCTTACCAATGCAGACTGGGTTCCTCAAACCATGACCGTTGAGGCACACAAAGAAAAAAGCGGTCACGTGATTTTAGAGCAATACGCCTTTATGAAAAAGCAATATGCCGTAAATTATTTCACCGCAAGCCTGCCAGCAGATAGCTTTGACGGCGACCGCAGGGAATTTTTGGGCTTCAACGAAATAACCGGCTGGGCAGCTCCCTCCACGCTTTACAAAGGCAAACTTTCAAACAGCACCGCTCTAAGGGGCGATAACATAGCAGCCCAGCTGTTCAAATTCAAATTGGCTCCCAAAAAAGTTGGACGTGTTGCAACGCAACTTGGGCAAGAGGAGAGCATAGCGGCAGCGATGCCGGCAATTAAGAAATACCGGGACCTTAAAAATGTGGACAGGGCATTCGCAGACCTCGCAGATTTCTGGAAACATTATCTAGCAGCTTTGCAGGTTAAAACACCAGATGCCAGCTTTAACTCAATGATCAACGTGCATAATCCGCGCCAGTGCCACACCACAAAAAATTGGAGCCGCTATTTAAGTTTATACCAGCTAGGCTTTGGCAGTGACCGTGGAATTGGCTACCGCGATTCCAGCCAAGATTTGCTCGGTGTTATGAGCCACATGCCCGAAGAAGCACGTGTGCTAGCAGAAAATTTGCTCTCCGTTCAATTAGAAGGCGGCAATGCGATGCACCAATATTTCCCCAGCACAATGGAAGCAAACGAGGGCGATTCACGCGAAAAAGAAGACCGCCCAAAATACTATGGCGATGACCATCTGTGGATTGTTTTAACCGTTGCTTCTTATTTAAAAGAAACTGGAAATATGGAATTCCTTAAAAAAGAAATTCCGTTCTATAACAAAAAGAAAGAATTAGAGGCTAGGGAAAAAGGCACTGTGCTGGAACACTTGAAACGCAGCCTTGCATTCTCCTGGAACGATAGAGGCGCGCACGGAATTCCGCACTTAGGTTTTGCAGACTGGAACGATACCGTTAATTTGCCAACAGGCGCGGAATCCCTTTTCAACGCAAACCTTTTTGCAAAAGCCTTGCTGGAAATGATAGATATTTGCGAAGCCATTGAAGATAAAGAATTGGTAGAGCAGTATAAGAACTGGTACGAGGAAATCAAAGCGCAAGTGAATAAAACCGCTTGGGATGGCGAGTGGTATGTGCGTTGGTTCGATGAAAAAGGTGAGCCGCTAGGTTCGTCAAAAAATCAGTACAACAAAATAGATTCACTCGGTCAGAGTTGGCCCGTGATTAGCGGCATTGCATCCGAAGAATATGCTAAAACGGCTTTGGATAGCGTTAACAAACTGCTGAACACAAAAAATGGAATTAAACTCTCTTGGCCCGGCTACAACGGCTTTGACCCACACGTTGGCGGCGTTTCAACATACCCTCCCGGAGCAAAGGAAAATGGCGGTATATTCCTCCACGCAAATCCCTGGGTTATGATAGCCGAAACCATAATTGGAAATGGCGACAGGGCATTTCAATATTACAGCCAAATAAATCCAGCAGAGAAGAACAATGGCAAAATAAGCGAATTTGAATCGGAGCCATATTGCTACCCGCAAAACATTCTCGGTAGCGAACACAAGCAATTCGGTTTAGCGCGCAATGCGTGGTTAAGCGGAACAAGCTCTTGGACATATCAAGCCGCAACCCAATATATTTTGGGCATAAAGGCTACATTTAAAGGCTTGTCCGTTAATCCCTGCATTCCAAAAGCTTGGAAAGAGTTCAGCGTTAGCCGTAAATTCCGTGACGCGGTTTATGAAATTTCCGTGAAAAACCCAAATGGCGTGAGCAAAGGGGTAAAATCGGTTACCATAGACGGTAATGCTATTGAAGGCAATGTGCTTCCAATTTTGACGGGCAAAAAACACATTGTTGAAGTGGTTATGGGAGAGTGATGAAAACCTATATTTACGCAATAATAGCCATAATTGCCTTGATTTTGGACCAAGCGACAAAATTATGGGCAGATTCCCATAACTTAGGTTGGAGTATGCCCATTATAGGTGATTTTCTTCGTTTTACCCTAGTTTACAACGAAAATGCCGCGTTTTCCATGAAACCCCAGAGCATTCCCCAGAGCTTTTTGCCTTGGCTTTCGCCAACCGTGTTTTTTGGAACCTTGGTGGTTTTAGCCTGCATAGCGGCAATTTGGTTTTTCAGGGGTTTGCACAAAGATGATTACTTGTCCAAACTAGGCATTGCCCTTATTATAGCGGGTGCTTGGGGGAATTTTTGCGACCGTTTGCGCATAGGCAAGGTGGTGGATTTTATAGATGTTATGTTCATAGACTTTATTTATGAACGCTGGCCCACATTTAATTTGGCAGATTCTTGGGTTACAATAGGAATATCACTGTTGTTTATAAGTTCACTAAAGTTTTCTCCACATTCTGCCGATAGATATATAAAAAGGAGTGTTCAACATGGATGTAAATACCGCAGTAAACGCATTGGCCGTCAAAAATTACGATTCGGCCTCAAGTACGGGTAAAACCGGAAAAACAGGGAAGCACGAAGCTCATCAGGCTCCGAACTATGCGCCAAAGAATAAAGAAGAGGGCACCCAGACCCCCGAAGATACTTTGGAAATTAGCGAAGAAGCTGCCAAAAAGAGCGATAGTGTCAAGGAAAAAAACAAGGGTCAATGGAAAAACTTTGATATGGATGCTTTCCAAGGCAGCATTCGCGACGCGCTTATGCAGTCCATTAACCAGTCAAAGGATGCGCTCAAAGCCGCAGGCGTTGAGTTTGCCAAGTACAATAGCGATTCCATTTTGTACGATTTGTCTGGGATGAAAGATGTGGAAGAATCCAAGGTTCCTGACTACTGGAATGCAGAAAACACATCTCAGCGCATAGTGGATTTTGCGATGAGTTTTCGCGGTCTTGCAACTGAACTCTCCGATGAAGAGTATATAGAGCAAGTTCGCGCGGCAGTTGAAAAGGGATACAAACTCGCTAAAAAAGACCTCGGCGATTTGCCCGGTCCCACCGCTAAACTCTTTAACAATACATATAATTTGACTATGAAAAAATTCGATGAGTTGCTAGAACAGGCTAAGAAGGGAGCAGCCGAATAGATGTACTCATCACCTCCTGCACTAGAAAAACTAGTGCAGGAACTTTCAAAATTGCCGGGCATAGGGAGAAAAACCGCTCGCAGGCTAGCTTTCCATTTGATTTCTGGAGACAGGGAAAAAATGGAAGAGTTGGCAAATTCAATTTTAAACGCAAAAAACAGGCTTGTTCATTGCAATAGATGCTATGGAATTTCCGAGAGCGAAATTTGCCAAATATGCGCTAACACCCATAGAGATGGCGAGTTGCTGTGCGTTGTTGAAAGGGCAAGCGATATTTTGCCTTTTGAAAACAGCGGCGCATACAAGGGTTTTTATTTTGTTCTAGGCGGTGTTCTTTCACCCCTAGATGGCATAAAACCAGAAACTTTGCACATTCCAGAATTAGTTGAGAGAATAGAAAAGGAAAACATAAAAGAACTCATTTTAGCCTTAGGCTCTAGCCCAGAGGCAGAAAGCACCGCGCTCTACATTGACCGCCGGCTAGCAAACTTACCCTGCAAACGCACAAAACTAGCCCGAGGCATACCCGTTGGCAGCGAGTTGGAATTTATAGATGATGTGACGATGTTAAGGGCTTTTGAGGAGAGGGTGAGGGTTTAGGGATTTTGTAAATGTTCGTTCCATGAGCAACGGTATTGTAGTTGCCCAGCAAAAAAGGTTGGCATTTACCAAGGTTGATTGAATAGTTGACAAATACGGGAAAAATATGTATATTTATTTATATGATAAAACTCTCTCTTATTCACACAGTAGCAATTCTTGCGTTTTTTTCCACGCTCGCAATTAGCCGCGAAGAAATCAAAATGCCTGGACAAATGAAAATAGCTACAAGAGAAGTTAGAGATAAGCATTATGAAGAAAGGAAAGAAGAAGAAAGACAATTCATGAAATCTATACAAGACGAACATGAAGAAATGATAGAAAAGAAAATAGAAGAAACCGAAAAGCATAAAGAGCATGTTCCTCACAAAAAAGATTCCACACATACTCCACCAATCATCCTACATTAAATTTTCTATATTTATCCTAAAACGGAGATAATTTTATGAGCCGCAGAGAACGCAGGGCAAATGCACGTAGGGCAAAAATTGAAAATTTGCACAAACCGGTCAAGGCTAACCGCGGGGTTTTGATAACCGTTGCCATATTCACGGTAGTCATAGTTATTGCCACCTATTTTATTAGATATAGCAACACCTAAAGAATTAAAGGTGTAAACTGTTCAAAAATGCGTCTAGCTCGGCGTTGATTTTTTGCCTTTCCTTGTTCTCCATAAACCAGTCAATGGTTTGTTTTATCCCTTCGCTAAATGGAATTTTGGCTTGTTGCAAAATCTTTTGCGTGTGTGAGTGTCCATAGAGTAGTTCCGTCTCCGTGCAGAATAATGGGCTTGCCTGCGAGCATCCTTGCGGAATTTGTCCAGCCGGAACTGCCCATAGCTGCGGGTATAATGGTATCGTAAGTATGCGAAGGTCGTACCACTGTTATTGGAAAATCTTTTTCCCTGTACTCTTTGAAAAATAATTCCTCGCAGGCAATTTTGTTGCGCGAGTATAGCCAATAGGGATTTTTCAACGGAGTGCTTTCTGTTATGGGTACCGCACTCAGTGGCTTTTGATATGCAGAGGCACTGCTGATGAATATGAACTGCTTGCAAATATTTCCGTAAAGCTCGGTATCTGTTTTGGCTTGCTCCTCAGTGAAGCATATAAAATCTGCCACAACATCAAACTTCAAATCTTTTATGATATTTTTCACAGAATTTGGATTGCCAATATCTGCTTTTAGCTTATGAACCTCTCTTGGTAGCTCGCGTCTCATAACAGAACCGCTATCTCTGTTCAGTACCCACACCTCGCAGCCTTTTTTGAGAGCCTCTTGTGTGCAATTCCAGCTAATATTGCCATTTCCGCCAATAAACAAGACTTTCATACGCCAAAAAGATACAAATAACTATATTACCCCAATGACTAGACCGAATTTGCTTCCTGAGTGGAAAGCTCTGGAAGCGCAAGCTCGCTGCGCACAGAAAACACATATGCGCGATTTATTCAAAGCAGACCAAAGCCGAGGAACAAAATACTGTTTAGAGGCGGCTGGCATTTATCTGGATTATTCCAAAAACAGGGTTAATTCAGATACCCTTGACCTGCTGGTTAATCTGCTCCAAAACTGCGGTTTTGAAAAAATGAGAGAAAAGTTCTTCTCCGGTGAAAAAATAAACCTCACGGAAAAAAGAGCCGTTTTGCACACCGCCCTTCGCTACCAAGGTACAGAGCCTATACTGGTAGATGGCAAAGATGTTATGCCAAAAGTGAGAGCCGTGCTCGCCCATATTAAAGAATTCACCGCGCAGGTTCGCAGCGGAAAATGGAAAGGGCATAGCGGTCGCCCCGTAAAAACAATAGTGAATATAGGCATAGGAGGTTCGGATTTGGGACCTGTGATGGTTTGCGAGGCTCTCAAACACTATGCAGACGAAAATTCTCCAAAGGTTTATTTTGTTTCCAATGTGGACGGTACGCACATAGCAGAAACATTAAAAGAGATCGATTTGGAAGAAACCCTTTGGGTGGTGGCTTCCAAAACTTTTACAACCCAAGAAACAATGACCAATGCAAACACCGCCAAAGCCGCCGTGCTTGCCAAGTTTGATGGCGACATTGCCGCGATAGCCAAGCACTTTATAGCTCTATCCACCAATGCGGCAGAGGTCTCTAAATTCGGAATAGATACAGCCAATATGTTTGAATTCTGGGATTGGGTTGGCGGTCGCTATAGTCTGTGGTCTGCCATAGGGTTGTCCATTGCGCTGCGCATAGGTTTTGAAAACTATATGTTTTTACACGCCGGTGCCTACGATATGGACCAGCATTTCAAGTCTGCCCCTATTGAGCAGAATATCCCTGTTATCTTGGGCTTGCTCGGCGTTTGGTATAACAATTTTATGGGTGCAGATTCCTACACAATTTTGCCTTATGACCAATATATGCACCGTTTTGCGGCATATTTCCAGCAAGCCGATATGGAATCCAACGGAAAAACAATAGACCGCGAAGGGCATAGGGTGGACTACCAAACCGGACCTATTCTATGGGGCGAGCCTGGCACAAATGGGCAACACGCTTTTTATCAGCTAATCCATCAAGGCACAAAGATGATTCCTTGCGATTTTATTGCCCCTGCCAATACACTTAACAAAGTAGGCGACCATCACCGCAAATTGCTCTCCAACTTTTTTGCCCAAACCGAAGCCCTGCTAAATGGCAAAACTCTGGAAGAAGCCCAAAGTGAACTAATCCAGTCTGGCAAATCAGACGAAGAAGTGGAATTTTTGGCTCCTCACAAGGTTTTTGAGGGAAATAGACCTTCAAATTCCATTATGGTGAAAAAAATAGACCCAAGAACTTTGGGGGCTTTAATAGCAATGTACGAACATAAAATCTTTGTTCAAGGCATTATTTGGAATGTGAACAGCTATGACCAATGGGGGGTGGAGCTGGGCAAGCATCTTGCCAGCAAAATTCTGCCCGAACTGGAAGAAGGCGAAAATTCCCCAGATATTGAGCTTAACCACGATTCCAGCACCAATGCTCTAATAAAGTGGTATTTGAAAAACAGGGAATAGGGGGAGGGGGGCATTATGAACAAAATTCTTTTTTCTATGCTTTTTTTGGCTTCTTTCTGCTTTGCGCAGCAAAAAAGCATTGTTTTGGACGGTGGCATAGAGGTTACTTCCATAGACGACCAGCCAAGGGAAATGGATGCCTCTCTTTTTAGCGGCAAATTAACCGAAGCTCAAAAACTCGCTTATATGCCAGGCGGCAAAACTCCGGCATCGGTGAATGTGTTTTTGGTGAAAATCGGCGGAAAAACCTATTTAATAGATGCTGGTTTTGGAAATGCGGTTAAAGACAAGCGCATAGACCCAAAAAAGATAGATGTAATTTTCATAACCCATGAGCACGGAGACCATATTTCCGGTCTTTTAAAAGAAGACGGCACAGCAAACTTTTCCGCCCCAGTATTCATCTCCAAGCTGGAAAGCGAATATTGGCTAAAAAAAGAAACCCCAAACTCCGATTTGCAAAAGAAACTCTCAAATGTTTACGCATCACGCTACAAAACCTTTAACTTTGGCGACACTCTGGCACCAGGCATTGTTGCCATAAGCGCAATAGGTCACACGCCCGGACACACAGCCTTTTTAATAGGAACAGGCAAACAAAAACTCTTAATAGCAGGCGACTTCCTTCACGCCGCCGCTTTGCAATTTCCCGAACCAACCGAATCCGCAAGTTTTGACATGGATAAAGAACAAGCCGTTAAAACCAGAATATCTCTGATGGAGCAATCCGAGAAAAACGGCTGGGTAATAGCTGGGATTCACGTTCCAAATCCCGGGTGGGGAAAGGTTAAGAGCAATGGGAAGGGTGGATTTATTTTAAATAACCCGTAAGCCGCACATAATTCTCCGGCACGTTTAAATTCCAAACGCCGGTTTTCCATTCGGCTTTTTTGTCTATGTTTTTTATTTCCAGTTTCAAAGAGTCTTTTCCAAAAAAAGCCAAAACGGAATTATCATTGTATTCCAATGTCAAGTTTGAGGGTTTTGAATTATCGCAGTTCAGGGAGTTTATTTTTTGCCCAAAAAATAAAAGCGAAAATTTGTGGATATTCACGCCTCCATAGACCGGAATAAAAACGCAATCTCCATTTCCCTCCATATAACGCTCGTTTTGCGAAAAAACTATTCTCCAGCCTTCTCGCTTCCAAACGATGCTTGCCGCGCTGAGTCCCAAAGTTCCGCTTAACTCAAGGCGATATTTCTCATTTGGAACAGCAAACAAAACCGCAGACAATTTTTCATTCACACTTCCCTGCGAAACAGCGATAACCGCCTTTACTTTTGCGCTATCTGGCAAGGCAGCTTGCTTATCTCCAAAATAAGTTTGAGGTTGTGGATTTCGGGAGCAGGAAAATGTCTGAACCAGAATTATCAGAATTAACAGTATCTTCAGAATTTTTAAAACGTACATTTTTGGTTATTCCTTTATTTTTGCCATATAGGCTTTTGCTCTTTCGTCTAGTTTTAAGGCTTCGCAGACTTTGGCTAGGTGTAGCCAGAGTTCGTTGGCTTTCATTCCTGAGGCTTCTAATTTTTCAAGGATTTTCAGGGCTTCTTCGTATTTGCCTATTTTGTACAGCCCCCAGGCTTTTGAATCTAAATATGAAGATTCTTCTGGCGAGTTATGAAGCGCTTTTTCCACAAGGGACAAACCTCGGTTCACATCTTTATCGTAGTCAATAAGCATATAGCCCAAATTATTCAAAGCGATATGGTTTTCCGGCTCAGAGGTCAAAAGCTGTTCTAACCACACAATGGCAACGGTTATGCTATCCATCATTTCATAATTATTCGCTATTTTAAGCGCTACTTTTGAAGTGAATTCCTTTGATGGGTGCATATAAAATATGGTTAATAAAACCTCGTTTGCCTCGTGGTATTTCTTTAAATTAGATAGAATTTCTGCCTGAAGAAAACCGTATTCGGCATATTGTATTCCGTTTGCCTTGAATGCCTCGCCTAGCAAAACGGCAGTTGCGGAATCAGAGGTATTTGTTTTGTCGTAGAGAAAAAGCTGTTTTTCCAAAAGACGCGGAGGATAATCCAATTCTGGAAGGAGAATATCGTATATCCTTTTAAGCTCAGGAAAATTTTGCACAAGCTCCAGCAACTGGGCATATTCGTAAAGAACGCCCAAATTTCCGCTTATTTTTTCTGCCGCTTTTTTATAGTAATTCGCGGCGCTGTCTAAAGTTCCATTTTCTCTGTAAAGCCTGGCTAGAAAAAGAAAATTATCTCCTGTGGCTTTGGGGCTTTGCACTGCTAATTTGAGCAAGGGAAAAGCTTCGCCGGATTTGTTTTGCTTTAATAAGATTTTAATGAGTTCGTCCAGCAAAAAATGGCTGGTTGGTTCATTGGCAAGCGCTCTTTTATAAAAAAGTTCCGCAAAAATAATTTTGCCATCTTCCATCATATCCAAAGCGCGCAAATAAGATTCGTGCGCCACGGTTGTGTTCGGGGTATCTGCTTTTAGCATAGTGTCTATTTTTGCAAGCTCTGCCGCCATATTTATTTTTGGTTCCGCATTTTCAGCAGAAACAGCCTGTACAACGGGCTTTGGACTGCTAGAACAAGAGATTATAATTGCAAAAAAAACAAGCAATAATTTATTATTTTTCATTTTCACTCCGCTACCGTTAAGTCTATTGATGTTCCTGGTTCCAAATATTCACCGGGCTTTGGATTTAGTTCCAAAACCGTATTTGGCAATTTGTCTTCCAACTGAATGGTTATTATGCCTCCGACTTTGAATCCCAGTGAATCTATAATCTCCTGCGCTCTGGAAAGCGACATTTGCCGCAAATTTGGCAGCAAAATTTTCCCAGAGCTATTGCCCGAAGATATTACAATATTTACTTTTGAACCTATGCGCACACGCTTGCCCGCTTCTGGCTCTGTGCGAATAACCACTCCTCTTGGAATTTCTGAATGTGCCCCTTCTATTTTGGAACCGAGCAAAAGCTCCAGTCTTTGCAACGAAATTTCCGCCTGCCTTTGGCTTGTGCCCCGCAAATCTGGAATACTCACCTCTTGCCTGCCCTTTGAAAGAGTTAAAAGAATGGTTCTGTTTCTCTTCACAGTCCTGCCTGCGGCAGGCATTTGAAGCAGCACATTATTTGCCTCAATTTCCCCACTATACCTGCCATCCTTTGCCCACTTTACATTTAAACCAGCACTGCGCAAAACGGTTTCGGCTGAGTCTGCTGGCAAATCCACCACATTCGGCACAGGCATTGTTTTTGCCGACTGCCCAGACATAGCGGGCATAATAACCCAATTTGCCAAAATTGCAAGAAAAAATATAGCGAATATCCAAAAAACAATGGCAAAAAGTATTGGACTTCGATTTAAATATACAAGAAAACGTTTCATGTTATGAGGTTTAATGTAGAAAATAATTAAGTGTTTAATTTATTTGAAAGCCCAAAGCAGTAGCCTATACCTAAGAGTTGCTTTATTTACTATATTTGTACCCAATATGAAAACCAATTTTTTTCTTTTGGCGACAATGCTTTGCTTCTCTATACTTTTCTCTTGCACAGATGTGCAACGCGACAACCCTGACGATGAAAAGAGCATTAATCATAAAGGGAGTTCCTCCTCGCTTAAGTCCAGTTCAAGCTCTGCGAGGGCGTCTTCATCTAGCTCAAAGCCGAGCAGTTCAAGTTCTGTGAAGGTTTCTTCGTCAAGTTCAATATCAAGCGGTTCGGTTTCTCCATATCGCCTTGTTTGCGAAGTTAATGTTGATACGGGAATTGCAGATGAGCCTATTTCTGAGTATGATATGCCTGAGGTGATGTGTATAATAAACAAGGAGGAGTTTTTTTTGGAGCCGGAATACGATTTTGAGTGGATTGATGCTCCTAATTGGGATGCTCCAAAAGCCGGCACTTATTCTAAAATTAAAGTTAAAGTAAATAACGATGCCGAAGTTTGCCAAGGCTTAACAGCTACATGCAGCGGCACTTTGACTATACTGAAGGGCATTTCATCTAACTCAACACCGAGAAGCTCAAGCTCTGCGTTTATATATTCGTCAAGCTCAAAACCGAGTAGTAGTTCTAGCACAACAAGCAGTGGCGGCGGCGGAAACTGTAAAAGCGGTGAAACACGAGGAGATATGTGTTTATGGAACGCAGGCGGTGATTGCTGGCCGCTTAGTGGTGCTGATGAGGAGGCTAGAAGATCCAATTGTGCACAGAATGCTTGGATATTCCAAGGCGGAGCTATGGGTGAAGACACGGGGTGTCGCGGTGGTACCTTTATTTGCGGTAAAGATAATAATCCTCCAAAAGGAGGTGCGCCTTCTCTTGGCTGTTGCCATTGGGAAACAGAAAGCGACTGTTGGGATATATATACCGAAGAGGATGTAATAGCTTGCGGTGAGGACAATAATAAGTTCTCGAATACTCCATGTCCAAATAAGGGTGGTACTTGTCCCAGTAGTATTAAATAAATTTCTACATTATTATTAAGTTCATCTAAATTAAGGATTTATTTGCAATATGGCAGACATGACACAAGAGCAAATCAATAAGATGCTGGAGTACATCGCTCAGGGCATGAGTCCTGATGAGGCGGCAAAAAAAGCTGAGGAAGAAGGCAAATAATTTTCTATATTCTAGCTATGAGTAATAAACTTTTTGGTCCATTTTTAGATGACAAAGCCGTTTTAGCCACGGTGCATCAATATACTACAGCAGTTGTGTCTTTGGCTGGGCTTGATTGCAACTGGACAGATGATGGCGGTGAAGACGGCGAAAAGGATTATTTTAACCTTTGGGCTGCGGTTAGCTTTTACGAAAAAACAGACAGGGTTTTCCTGCAAGGCGGCAGATTCAGCAATTGGAACGTGGAATATGAGCTTAAGCTGGTGAGTACGGAAAAAAACATAGGTTTGTATCGCATATCTTTGAATAGCGCAAGTGAATTTCCCAATGAATTTGTGATTCGCTTGGAAAGAGAAAACGGCGAGTGCATTTACGATAATAACAATTTACGCAACTACTATATAGAACGCGGCAGAGGGCACTTTGCAACAGCAATTTCGCAAGATGGCAATGTATTTTCCTTTGAGTCCATAGTCCCCATAAAGGTTCTAAACTATTAACCATATATGTTTGACGCTTTAACGGAGTCGCTGGAGTCAACTCTAAAAAGCCTGCGTGGGCAGGGCAGGCTAACCGAGGAAAATGTTTCCGCTTCACTAAGGGAAGTGCGCAGGGCATTTCTCGCAGCCGATGTTAATTTCAACGTTACAAGGGATTTTGTTCAAGCCGTAAAAGAAAAGGCTCTTGGGCAGAATGTTTTGACCGCCGTTAGCCCTGGGCAAATGATTGTGAAAATAATTCACGATGAACTTGTGGAAATTATGGGGGGCAAGGCAAAAGAGATTTCGCTTGCTGGCAAGCCCCCTGTGGGCATTATGATGGCGGGGTTGCAAGGTTCTGGAAAAACAACCTTCGCTGGCAAGCTCGCCCTTTATTTTCGCTCAAAAAAGAAAAGAAAGCCTTTACTCGTGGCTGCCGATGTGTACAGACCCGCTGCCATTAAGCAGCTCCAAGTGCTTGGAAAGTCCATCGGCGTTCCGGTTTACGAAGAGGGGCAGGGAAATCCGGTTGAGATAATAAAAAACGGTTGCAAATATGCCGAGCAAAACGGCTTTGACCTCGTTATTTACGACACCGCAGGCAGATTGCAAATAGACGAAGCATTGATGCAAGAATTGGAACAGGCGAGAAATGCTGTTCGCCCCGAAGAAATATTTTTTGTTGCAGATGCGATGATAGGGCAAGAAGCGGTGAATGTTGCCGAGGAATTTTTTAAGCGGTTGAATTTCACAGGGGTGTGCCTTTCCAAAATGGACGGCGATACCCGTGGGGGTGCGGCTCTTTCCATTCGCAAAATAACAGGAGTTCCAGTTTGCTTTGTAGGTGTTGGCGAAAAGGTTTCGGACATCGATATCTTTCACCCCGACAGAATGGCGGGGCGTATTTTGGGCATGGGAGATGTGGTTTCGCTGGTGGAAAAAGCCCAAGCTGCCATAGACGAAAAAGAGGCAAATGATTTCCGCAAAAAAATACTCAACAATTCTTTTGACCTAAACGATTTTTTAAACCAACTCCGAACAATAAAGAAAATAGGCAAATTCAAAGACATAATATCGCTCATCCCAGGGCTTAACAAACTGCCCCTAGACCAAGTAAACGAAAAGGAGCTGGTTTATGTGGAAGCGGTTTTAAGCTCAATGACCGCAAAAGAGCGCAAGCTGCCCTCCACAATAAACGGAAGCCGCAGAATCCGCATAGCAAAAGGCTCCGGCACAACCGTCCAAAAAGTGAATCAGGTTCTAAAGCACTACGACGATATGAAAGCCATGTTCAAAAATATGGGAAATATGTCTAAACGAATGGGCATGAACCCCACCGGCTCAAATTACACACCGCCCAAAGATAAAAACAAAAAGAAAAAACACCGATAGGAATTTCTATATTCCCTTTAATAGAAATTTGTCAAGAGGCGTTCATGAATCAAAGTACAATGCAGTTAATAACCGCCAAAATAGATAGGGCTTTGGAGCAGATTCGTGTTTTAAAGTCCGAAAAGTCCGAGTTAGAGGCTTTGGTTGCCAATTTGCACGAATGTATAGACGAAAAAGACAAAACCATAGAACTCTTGAAAGAAACCGAAGGGCAGCTACACGCCGAAATTCGTTCCCTGCAAGAAGCCTTAAACGAAAGGGACTCAAAGCTGCAAGTGGCAGAAGATGGTCTTTTGCAAAGCATAGAAGCCTTGAACAAAACGCTTGGCATAGAAGCAGAAAATGGTCCTCCGGGGCTATTTGATATGAGGGAGGGCAATGCTTGAACATCAAAATTCACAAACAAGTGAAGATTGCTGGTACGCCTGTGCATATTAGCACACCTCTTTCCGAAGAGGTTTTGCAATCTGTTGTTGCGTACGTAGGAGAAAAATACGACCGGCACGAAAAAGCAATAGGTTATAAACCAGATGATGAAAAAAAAGTAGATGCCTTGGTGATAACCCTCTTAGATATTGCCGCAGAATTGATTTCTGCCAAACAGGAAATAAAAAGACTAAAACAAACCGACACCGAAGTTCTAGCGTCTGTGGATATTTTAAATAAATACCTAGACGATTCTGAAAATGAAGTTTAAAAATGAAATTCAAGTTTTCTTTAGCATCTGTTTTAAACCATCGCGAGGTTTTGGAGAGAAACGCAGAAATAGCCTTGGGCAAGGAAATTCAAAAACTGGTGAAATTGCAAAATGAGAGGCAAAATTTACTTGACGAATACAGAGACCTAGTAGCTGCAAGAGGTGGCATAAATACAAATAGCGCCGAGAATTTTATGGGTTTTATAAACTATGCCCAAAAACTCAAAGACTTGACGGTTGAAAAAAATGCGGAAATAAAAAAACAAGAAGTCCAAGTGGAAAAAGCACGTGCCGAACTCATTAAAAAAACTCAAGAGAAAAAAGCCTTGGAAGTTTTGCAAGATTCCCAAAAAGCCGCATTCAAGCTAGCGGAAAAACGAATGGAGGCAAAGCAAACAGACGAAGCCGCCACTCAAAAGTTTTTAAGGGAGAGGTCCTAGCAGCAAAGGCACTGTCATATTGATGCCGTTTTGCTCAAATATATCCCTTATGTTTTTGTTCAACTCCGAGAAAATGCTGGGCTGTTTTTCCGGTTCATTTGTGTAAATGTTGAGTTCCATTTCGCAGGCATAGTTCCCCAAATTTTTCACCAAAACAAAGGGAGCAGGGTTATCCAAAACATATTCCGATTTGCGAGCAGCCTCTATTATAAGCTCTGCGGCTCTGCGCCAAGGAACATCGTAGCAAACGGTAACAGTCATGTAAAGTATAATGCCATTCTTTTCATCTCCAGAGGTACTGTAATTCACAACATTGGAAGACAAAAGCGTTCCATTGGGAACGGTCACCACTTCTTTTTTAGATGTTTTTATGCGAACCGCAAAAGGAGTTTTTTCAACCACATCACCGAGCACTTCGCCAACCTTAACTCTATCTCCCAATTTGAAAGAACGCATATAAGTTAAAACAAGCCCCGCCACAACATTTGATATAATCGTGGTTGAACCGAGCGAGAACAAAATTCCTAAAAATACAGAAACTCCCCTGAACACCGCTGTTTCTGAATCTGGCAAAAGCGGGAATATGAGAATTACCATAAAGGCATAAGACAAAAATCTCAAAAGATTAAAAGTAGCATGTGCCCAATCTGGATAAAAACCAGGCAGAACAAGTTTCTCCGTGGCTATTTCCTTTGAAACGAATCTCATCACTTTTACAAAATAATGCGTAACCGCTATAATCACAATTATCTGCAACAGCTTTGGAATATAAGCCACAAAGCCGCTAACCATAGACAAAAACGGATTCAGCAATCCGTGCAGCAAAGCCCAAGCCCAACCTCTTGTGACAGGGAAAATAAATGCCAAAAGAGTAAGTGAAATATAAAATGAAATTATATAACTTGCATACATTACGCACCGCGAAGCAAAAAATCCCATGTGCAGCAAACGCGCCGAGTTGAGCAATGTGTAGTTGAGAAATTTAATGTCTTTGAGATAGTGCTGGCTTTTATTTAATATAAATGGATTTATAACTTTTTTAAAAAGTTTTTTAACCAGCATATAAACCACAATCTGCCCAACCACAACAGCAAGCGTTAATCCTATCCTGCTGGCAATATAAAACCAGTCAATCTCTTTTAGATAATCCGAAACTTCCGTGAACATGGGGTTAATTTAGAAATTTTTTAATTTCTATATTTCACCATTATGTATTTCACCCCTCTTTTCGTTTTGCTGTTTCTCGCCCTCGCCGCCTACGGGCAGCCACAAGAGCAAAAGCGTGTTGCGATACTGAGAACCGTGGACGATGGCAGCCCTGAGATAGAGCCTACCGAGCTAATGCACTTAACCGCAAGACTGCGTGAAATAGCAAGCAATGTTTTGCAAAATCGTTATGGCATAATGACCGAGCAAACCATTATAGACAAGCTAGGCGGCATTGACAATGCTAAAAATGCCTGTAAGGAAGCAGAAGGCTGTTTGGCAAAATTGGGAGTAAAATTGAATGCGGATTATATAGGACAGGCAAGGCTTGGGCGTTTTGGCGGTAATTTAACCATTAGCGTTGAACTATACAACAGCGGAAACAGCCTTGCCATCCATACTATTAGCGGCAATGCCAAAGACGTATTCGGCTTGCTAGCAGTAATAAACGAGAAAGCGCCCGAAATGTTTAGGAAAATGCCCGGTGTTTCCAGTGGTTCAACTTCCCCTTCTGTCGCGGGCGGCATAGGCGGAGTGCAAGTAAAGGGAACCGATTACGAATTTGCTGGCGAGAAACGTTATTTAGCGAATATATCAAGCGACCCCGAAGGAGCCAGTTTGAGCTTTAACGGAGTGCCTGATACTCGCTGCAAAACAACGCCATGCAGCGTTGAGCTTGGCGAAGGCAGTGTTCGCATTATTGCTGCGTTGGAGCAATACGAAATGGCAGATACAACCGTTTCCATAAAACAGAATAACCAAAGCATACGTATTCGGATGAAAGCGAACTTTGGTGTTTTGGAGATAAAGCCTGCTTATTCTGATGGCATAGGCAAAGATGAGCGATGGAACTTGACAATAAATGGCAAGGCGGTTTCCGCTTGGGAAAATAGGCTTTCGCCAAATAAATACAAGGTGGAACTTAGCCATAGATGCTACGAGGATTTAAGTTTTGATGTTGGCATAAATAGGGACAAGCGTGAAGTTTTTGATATGGCGAGTTATGTAAAGCTGAAAAAGGGCGGTTTGGTTTTGAATGCGGAGCGTGATGGGAAGCCTGTTAGCGAGGTGGTTTTTGTGAATGGTGTGCAGGTTGGGGAAACGCCTTTTAGCGGGTCGGTGGCTGTGTGTGCTAGGGTGGAGATTGGGAGTGGTAGGGAAAGAGTGGATGTGAATTTGAAGCATAATGAGAAGGTGGTGCATACGGTGAAGGGTAGTAGCTATAAGTCTGCTGTTTCTGCAAACCAAATGACGGCAAGTAAAGAAGTTCTTAGTATCATAACGGAAACACATCCAAACGCCCGTATAACGCTCGGCAATTATGATGTTGAAAAAGAGTTTTTCGAAATAGAAGTGCAAGACACAACAAATGTTAAAAGCCCCTTCCATTTTGTGGGCAAGGTAGAAATTCCGCGCGACGTAGCAAAATCTATGAACCGTAGCACAGAAGGGTTTTTGGTGGCTGTAAGCTATCTAAACTACCCATTTGTTTCTGGCGATTCATCCTTCAATCTGGCAATGAAAGGGCTTGCTATTTCTCGTAAGGCTGTTTCTCTCAAAGTATTTGGCGGTTTTAAGCCTTTGGGCAGATTTGAGTTGATGAAAGGCTACAGACAATGGCGTACTCATGCAGATTCACTATTGAACGGAACGCTTAAACCGCAAGGTTTGAATTACGCTCTCAGCAACAAGCAACAACAGCTTACGGCTACGCAAAACGAGGCACAAAAAAAGTTAAATGCCCTGAACAGCAGAACCATAAGCGTTTACAAAGATGCCAGAGGCACAATTATCTCAATAAGTGATGTTCTGTTTGAGTTCGGAAAAGCAGAATTGAAGCAGGAATTGAAGGAAAATCTTGTTGAAATTTGCGGCATACTCAAAAATTTGCTAACCGATGCCACCGTTATTGTTGAAGGTCATACCGATAACGTGGGCAAGCCAGATGTCAATAAAAAATTGAGCCAGCAGAGGGCAAATGAGGTTTTGAATTACTTGGCGGGCAGAGGCATTGATAAAAAACGCCTAAAATCTGTTGGCTATGGTGCAACAAGACCAGTGGCTGACAACGTCACAGACGAAGGCAAAGCCAAAAACCGCAGAGTTGAGATTGTGATAAGAGATGGATAATAAAAGGGGTTTTATGATGAGGTTATTTGCAGAATTTCTGTGTTCTTTCTATTTGTCTGCTACTTTCTTTTTGAACTATTAAGAAATCCTTAATAGTTGAATTGTTGAAAATGCGTTGATTACCCATATTAACCATTCGCGGAATTTACACGATTTAAAAAATCGCTTGGAGAAATAGCAGAAACAAATGAATTTTTAAAATCTGCTATATTTCGCGTTACAATGTAATCGGCATTTACAACCTTTGCACATTCAGCTTGCAAACAGTCTTCCACATCGCTGAACAAAGAATTTTTCAAAGAATTTACAATCAGCAATTCATCTATTTTCACAATATTTACAATTTTACTTAAATTCAGCAATAACTGTTTCATTTCGTCTATAGAATAAACTTTTCGCAAAATATAAAACATATTTGTAAAACTATGAGCGGCAACAAAACCCGTTATTGTTTTGTCGTAACACTTTTCTAAAATTTCCTTTGCTTCTTTATCAAAAGGCTCCCTGCGAACCAAAGCATCTATCAAAACATCTGTATCAATTAACGCTACCATATTTTTCCTCTAAAGAATTTGCCAATTCCTGTTTGTAGCTAAAATCTTTTGGCAATTCTTTCTTGGGAAAATTTATCAAAAAATCAAAAGCCTTTTTTCTCTCGCTATTATCATATTTTGTGTTTTCTTCATAACTAACCGAGTCTATGAAAGTCACAATAACTTCATATCTCTCTTTCACGGGTATAGGCTCGTCCACTATAACCGAATTTCCATCATATACGCCTTTAACAGCAAACATAAAAACCTCTATTTGGGAATATAGAAAAAATTGCTTATATCACCACCCCAAACTCAATGCCTCAAATAGCGGATATTTTCCCACATTCTTGGTAGAGCGTTTTTAGATGGGCGTTTTCCATTATTCTGGTAAAACCTAAAAATTAGGAGATAGCGTTATGGACAAAAAAGAAACTTACTCCAAAAATGGATTTACGCTCTATCTATCATTAATTTCATTCTTTGAATAAATTTTAAAGTCTTTAATTTTTTTAGCACTTCTCATATCGCTTAACATATTTTCCCAAGAATCATTCTCTGTTTGAGCAAACTCACTAATAGTCACAATAGCTATGGCAGGAATTTTATCGCAATATTCCCTAGGAATACGAATAACGTCATTCTCAATTTCTGTTTTAAAAGCAACTGCTTGCATAAGTTATAAGATAGTAAATTTTAGCTTGCATTATAGGCTTTAATTGCATCTATTCCTGAAAATCCTAAAAATTAGGAGATAGCGATATAGGCAACTCTATTTTACTCCAAAAACGGATTTATGATTTCTTTGTGTGCTAAAAAAATCTATATTTCACCATTATGTATTTCGCCCCTCTTTTCGTTTTGCTGTTTCTCGCCCTTGCCTCCCACGCACAGGTGCAAGAGCGCGTTGCGATATTGAATACGGTAGATGACAGCAAGCCGGAGCTTGATCCAACGGAATTAAATTACTTGACCGTTAGCCTGCGTGAAATAGCTGAGAAAATGTTGCCTCAAAAGAGATATTTTGTTATGACTTCGCAAAGCATAATAGAAATGCTGGGTCCAGAGAGAAAAGAAGAATGCAAAAACAAATGTATGCTAGACATGGGCAAGCTAATAAGCGCAGATTATATTGGTCAGGCGAGGCTAGGTCGTTTGGGTGGTAATTTGTCCATAACTATGGAATTGTACCATACAAAAGGCAATTTAATCGGTTCCTTCACAGGCAATGCCAAAGAAGTACTCGGCTTGGTAGCGGTAATAAACGAGAAAGCACCCTCAATGTTTGGCAAAATGCCAGATGCCTTAGTAGGTTCAAAAGCTCCTTCTGTCGCGGGCGGCATAGGCGGAGTGCAAGTCAAGGGAACCGATTACGAATTTGCTGGCGAGAAACGTTATTTAGCGAATATATCAAGCGACCCCGAAGGAGCCAGTTTGAGTTTTAACGGGGTGCCTGATACTCGCTGCAAAACAACGCCGTGCAGCGTTGAGCTTGGAGAAGGCAGTGTTCGCATAATTGCTGCATTGGAGCAGTACGAAATGGCAGATACAACCGTTTCCATAAAACAGAATAACCAAAGCATACGTATTCGGATGAAAGCGAACTTTGGTGTTTTGGAGATAAAGCCTGCTTATTCGGATGGCATAGGCAAAGATGAGCGATGGAGTTTGATTATAAATGGCAAGGCGGTTTCCGCTTGGGAAAACAGGCTTTCGCCAAATAAATACAAGGTGGAACTTAGCCATAGATGCTACGAAGATTTAAGTTTTGATGTGGGCATAAATAGGGACAAGCGTGAAGTTTTTGATATGGCGAGTTATGTAAAGCTGAAAAAGGGCGGTTTGGTTTTGAATGCGGAGAGGGATGGGAAGCCTGTTAGTGAGGTGGTTTTTGTGAATGGGGTGCAGGTTGGGGAAACGCCTTTTAGCGGGTCTGTGGCTGTTTGTGCTAGGGTGGAGATTGGCAAGAACAGAGAAGCGGTTGATGTGAAGTTAAAATATAACGAAAAAGTCAATTACACATACAAAGTTGACTTAGGTGGCAGGCGCGGTTCTGCTACTGGTGGTTTCAACGATGGCTATGCAGAAATTGGCGATGCGCTTGGTGGCTTGATGGGCGGTAGCGCAGGCGGTCTTGGCACAAAAGCCAAAGGCTCTTTAAAGGCTCCGAGCGCAAGAGACATAGATATGGGTTCTGGCGATGGTTCTCGCTCCAAAGCAGAAATTATGGCTGTTGTTAATGTTCTTATGCCGGGTCTCAGGAATATATACAACAAGTATTTGAAATTGAAACCGGGCTTTAGCGGCAAGGTTACTCTCAAATTCACCATTGCACCTAGTGGCGATATTGTTAGCATTAATATAGTATCTTCAACAACGCATTATGACGAATTTGATGAAGCCGTTAAGAATATGGTGGCAACTTGGAAATGGAAGGCTATAAAGAGTGGCAATACTACACCGACAATACCATTTAATTTTACAGAGTAATGAAAAATTTAATTTACCTCTCCAAAACAATCAAAGCCCTCTTTTGAACGCTATTCGGTATAACATAAAAATGCGTTTCGGCTATCTTATAATCCGTTGATTTCCAATTATTCAACTCCTCTTTAACCGTCGGACCCTTCATAAAATAAGCCCGCCCCCCCTTTTTCAAACAATTGCCAAGGCGAGGTAGGGTTTCTGCAATGCTGCCAAAAGCGCGGCAAATAATGCCGTCAACGGGTTCTTTCATAGATGCGCTTGTGACTTTGTGACCAAAAACGCTTATGCCTTGCAAACCGAGTTTTTTTATAACCATTTCCAAAAAATTAATTCTATTTGGGCGAGGCTCGCATAAAATTAAATTTATATGCGGATTCACAAGTTTTAGCGGTATGCCGGGGAAACCTGCTCCAGAGCCTATGTCAAGCATTTTTTCGGGAAATTTTTTCACAAAAGAATTTATTATAATGCAGTCTGCGTAATGCCGCTCCACTATGGTTTCAAAAGCGTTCAGGCGGGTTAGGTCTTGGTCTTTGTTGTTTTCTCTCAGCAAACCGTGAAATAACCAGAGCTTGTCCAAAGTATCTGGCTTTAGTTCAATGCCGTGCTTGCGGAGCAAAATATCCAAACTCTGCCGGCAAGGTTTCAATCGTTTATTATTTAAAATCAAGCTCATAATTCATCTTCTGTGCTGCCATCCATCTAAAAGCAAATACGGAATACACTTGTACAAAATCCACGCCCTCGCCCAGTAAATCCTTCACTTTCAAACCGTGGTCTATTCCGCCACAGGCAACAAGTGAAAATTTAGGAAAATGTTTTTTTGCAAGCACCGCTTTTTTGAATGTATTTTCGTAAATAACCCGACCGGAAATTCCTCCGCTGGTGCCTTTTTCATTCAAAGCTGGCAGGGAATAAGAGAGTTTATCGCTTGGGTAGGTGTTTCCCAAAATAATGCCATTCACTCCAAATTGAGCTAGTAAATCCAAAAGCGAAAGCAACTGTTTGTCTGTTAAGTCTGGGCTTAGTTTTGCATAAACCGCTTTGCGGCAGTCGGAATTTTTTCTAAAATTTTCAATTTCAGAAAAAATCTCTTTCATAAAACACGTATCCAAATCCAAACGCTCTTCGCCTGTGTTTGGGCAGCTCACATTTACTTCCAAATAATCTGCGGCTTTGTAGGCTATTGAAAAAGTTTCCAGCAAATCTTGCCGCCTATTCTCTTCTGCTATTCCGGGTGTTTCTGCAACGGAAATCCCAACTGCAAATTTATTTTTGCTCGCTTTGCCAATTTGCTTTTCTACCCTTGCGGATATTTTTTCTACTCCATCGTTGTTCAAACCCATAGAGTTGTGAATAAGGCGGTTGGATTCGTCCAAGCCAACTCTTGGTCTGTGAGTATTTCCAATTCTGAAATTTCTCGTTGCCGTGCCAACGGTTATTCCTCCAAGTCCAAGGTTTGCGTAATTGTTTATTCCTTTGCCATTTTTATTTGCGCCTGCGGCTAAAACTATGGGTGAACATAAATTTATCGGCTTGCTGCCATCCGAAAAATTCACAACCATCTCTTTGCTCGCTAATCTTCCACCCCACAAGGGAGAGAATTTTGCATAAAGCCCAAGGCAGGAATGTCTGAATTCTGCTTGGTTTTTAAAAATGTGCCGGATTAAGGCTAATAATTTATCGCCAAAATCAAGTGTGTAATCGTGGTTAAGTGCCATATTCAAATCCCCGATGCTCTGTAAATTTGTTTTTTGCAAGAAGCGGCAAGCACAGATTCGCCGCCGAAAATAAAACATTCTTTTTTTGCACGTGTTATTGCCGTGTATAAAAGTTCCTTGGTTAAAATTGTCTGCTCGTTTTCTTCACTTGCTTTTTCAGGATACACAACCGCAACTTTCTCGTATTCGGAACCTTGGGATTTGTGGATTGTTATTGCAAAGGCATCTTCGTATTTTGGGAGTGTCAGCAAGGGGAAGATTCTTATTTCATTTCCATTCAAAAAATATGCTCTTTCCTTATCTTTAACACCAGTATCGCCGTTAAAAAGATTTTGCTGATAATTGTTTTCTGTGATTATTATTGGAGTGAATTTTGAATGTTTTGATTTTAATAACAATTCCCTATTTATATTTTCCACTCCATTTCTCCCTTTTTTAATTGCGCATAAAATTTGAAATGATTTCAAAAATATCATAGCTTCTTTTTCATTCTCGGCTTTGAATAAAGGTTTATATTCTTCAAATAAATTTTCAATGGATAACTGACCGCAATAATGAACATTCTCGTTATCAAAATTCTTTGCCGAGTTATCTAAAATTTCTTCGCTCAATTTTACAATTCCCGGTGATTCTTGCGCTCGCCAATTTTTTGTCAGTTCTGTATATATATCTGGATTTTTCTCAAACTTCGCGCAAATATCTGCAAAAACGGAACCCGCTTCAACAGAGGCTAATTGGTGTTTATCGCCTAGCAAATATAAATCGCAGTCGCTTGGAGCTGCATCCAGCAATTTAGACATCAAAGGCAAATCCACCATTGAACATTCGTCTATTGCTATGATGTTTGCTTCTAGGGGTTTGTGTCTTAACAAACGGTGAATGGTTTTTGCTTCTAATTCTATGCCCTGATTTGCCAAACTCTCCTTCATTCTAAATGCAGCTTTTCCGGTTGGCGCAGCCAATAAAATTTTTTCGTTTAATCTGTTACTCAGAATTTTTGCGAGGCTCGTTGTTTTGCCTGTTCCGGGACCTCCTGTTATTATGTGGAATTTTTTGTTTTTTTGCAATTCATTTATTCTCTCCAATATTCTGTTCTGATAAACAAAGTATCTCTGTATATATAAATTTTTCCCATCAAAAATCAAAGGACGAATTTCGCTGCCACTTCCCACAGCTTTTGACTTTTTCAATTCTGCTTTTTCATTTTCGCCATCTATTTTCAAACATATACTGCCCTTTTCAAGCTGCTCCAAAACTTTCTCCGCTAAATCCCTTACGGTTTTTGAAACCTTGTATTTGGCAACAAGATATTCAAGCAAAGTTTCTCTTAATTTCTCCATTTCCATAAATTATAAATCTCAAAATTACTATATTTCCCTTATGACTTCCGAATACTGGATCCTCTTGGTTTTTCTCTTTCTAGGCGCATTTATTGCCAGTGCTGCTATAATAGTCGGGAAAATTTTGGGCTTTTCTTCAAAAGATGGCAAAGCTAAGTACAGAGCCTATGAATGTGGCATGGAGGCTTTTGGAAATGCGAGGGTACAGTTCAAAGTTGGATATGTGGTTTTTGCCCTTATATTTTTGGTGTTTGATGTTGAGGCTCTTTTTCTTTTTCCAATAGCTGTGCATTGGCGAGGCATTGTTGATGGAACGCTTGGGGTTCCGGTTTGGCTGGCTTTTGTGGATTTGGGAATATTCTTTGCCGTTTTGGCAGCAGCTCTTGCTTATTCTTGGAAAAAGGGCTGGCTCAGGTGGGAATGAGTGCGCATAAATCAGTATATAGCGCAATGCGCAGTTACTA
>Ga0268262_10001077_pt1 | contig 34789 bp, 24 predicted proteins | sample TergutNc150P3_FD_190354 | JGI IMG/M metagenome (GOLD analysis project Ga0268262, IMG submission 190354) | Nasutitermes corniger P3 segment gut microbial community from laboratory colony in Florida, USA - Nc150 P3 (SPAdes) (version 2) | ecosystem: Host-associated > Arthropoda: Insects >...
TTACAGGCGATTTGGTTTCAACGCACGCCTGGATAATGGCCTGCATTTGTTCCATATTGTTAAAATTATACGCCGGAAGGGCATATCCGCCAGAAACCGCTTTTTTAAAAAGGTCTTTTGTATTTACAAGACCCAATTCTTTATAACTAGTCATTATTTTCGCTCCTTAGTTGGCTATTATACAGCCTTTTCCCATATTTAGCAAGCATACGTATTGCTTCATTACATTTATCCCAAAATAATTTCTTGATGTTATAGGGTACTAATTATTGCAAATATGGTAAAATACGGCTGATATATGAGACGGATACTCAAAATATTGATAATTGTCGCAAGTCTTGCCATAGGGGCTGTTATCGTAGCGGCTGTCTTTTATACCCGTCCGCCTGTATTAATCGTGACGGAGGAGTCTTTTATTGAGTTATATGGAAAGAAAAGACTTAAAAATGAAACGTTACTCTCGTCAATTTTCATGTTCCGGCCATTAAAAACAGTTGTTGTCGCCAATGACGCAAGCGATGATATTGTCCCTTTTGCCATTAAGGAAACCTCCGCCAAGCCTTATTGCGTTCTTTTTCCCCTAAGATTTGTCCAATCGGCGCAGCTTTACAGGGAGCAAACCCCCGATATTCCTGTTGTTGTGCTTGAAGGAAGATACCCTGAGAGTGAAAAACCGGCTGAAAAGGCGCTTGGCGCTGATAAATCCGAATATTTTATCTATAAAACAGATATAAATAACGATTTTTACAATTTAGGGCTTGTAATTAGCGCTCTTAAACCTAAAGAGGAGCCAAAAAATGAGGATTCCGCTCCGGAGATGGAAAAAAATGAAAAAATTGCAGTTTTTCTTGATAGAAATCTGTCCCAAATGAAGGATATTTTTATAAAAGGGTTATATGACAGGGGAATTCTTACGGAAACTCAATTTTTTAACTATTTTTCACAGAGTTCGGAAAAATCAGATTTTTCCTGTGTTATCCTTGTAGGCTTAGGTTATGAATATCTGGACAGGAAAACCGGCGTCCCGGTCATTTCTTTTACGTGGATTGACCCTTTTTTAATACCGTCTGACGTGGTTATGGTTGTTAACGATTCACCCTTGGCGCAGGCGCGTCAGGCCGTCAGAATGGTCGCCGTCGGGGAGAAAACCGGCCTTATTAAGTCCGAATTCGTGGTATTAAATAAGAAAAAATTTGACAAGGATGTTGCCGCCCTGATAAAAAAACAAGGTAAAATGTAAAAAAACCTTTAGCTATGATTTGACAAAGATACTTCAAAATAATATAATTTAAATAGATTATTAAAGGAGCTTAATGATGAAACAAAGAAGCTTGAAATTTATCTGCCTGATTATATGGGCATGTATAACGGTTTTATCAGTCCATGGTCAGTACAGAGCCGAAAACCTTAACAACTGGGTTTTGGAGACTTTTAACGGGAATGGTGACTCAATATATAAATGGAAAGTGGAAGCCAGCCGGTTTATCACCAAAACCGACCAAACCACTTACCCGTTGCTCACCTATGTTGACGCATACCCCAGCCAGGCTTTCAGGGCGGGAAGAGCCGATGGCACCCCAAGAAGCCTTGGATTGAACGGCCGTTTTGATCGAAGAGGTTATAACTGGATTGATATTTACCCGGTCATGGCTGATGACCCCGATGAAAAGCCGATTGGAATACCAATTCCAGGCAGAATGAAAAGAATGGACATGTGGGTATGGGGATCCAATATGAGATATTACATGGAAGTTTATTTCAAGGATTATAACGGCGTAATTCATATTCTTAACTTTGGAAGCGTTTATTTCCAGGGTTGGAAAAATATGAGCGTAAATATTCCCACAAACATTAATCAAACGGTATGGACGGAATCAGAACCTGAAAAAAGGGCGAGGGAGCTTGGAAAAGATATTTCGGATAAACCTCAAATTAAAGACGAACCTACTTATCCAAGTTTGCACTTTATAAAATTCAGATTGTGGACCCAGCCTGTTGAAAGAGTTGACAATTTTTATATTTATTTTAAACAGCTTAAAATTCTGACGGATATAAATGAGGCTTTATTTGACGGCAGCGATTTGGCTGATTTTAAGAATGTTCAAAAGCTCTGGTCTCAGAAATAAGGAGTATCAAAATGAGGAAGTTTTTAACTATTACATTAATTTTATGTATCGCCGGCTTTGCTTTTGCCCAACAACAACCAAGACAGGAAGTTGGCGCGCCTGAACCGGATAAACTTGGTATTGACGCGGGACAACAGTTAATAAAAGAAGTCTCCGTTGACAGATTTGAGCATGACGGTTTCTGGAGATCCAGAATATCGCATGACGACGGTTTTCCTACAAGCAGGCTGTTTATAGGTTCTCCCGCCGGGAAGCAAAAAATTCCCGATGAGGAAGGCATGAATATTCCTGACCAATACGTACTTGGTACAAGAATAGATTTTCTGAGAAGAAGCTACAGCCAGTTCTTTATTTATCCCGCGCGCCCAATTCCAATTGAGGGAATTACAAAAACCGTTTCCGTGTGGGTTTCAGGACGTAACTTTAATCATGAACTCTTCCTGTTAATTCAAGATTTCTTTGGCAGAGATTATGAGTTTAGCTTTGGAAAACTCAATTTCATCGGCTGGCAGAAACTGACTGTTGTCATTCCTCCGGCTCCTGAAAATGAAGGACAAGCGGGCGTTATTCAAAGAAGCTACCATTATCATGGCAACTATGGCATAAAAATAACGGGCTTCAGAATTAACTGCGACCCGATGGAAGCAAGGGGCAGCTACTATATTTATTTAGACGATCTCCGCGCCGTGACCGACCTCTTTACCGAGAATCACCGCGACGCAGACGATATGGTTGACGGCTGGTAGAAACCGGAAAGGCTGCTGATTAAAACGGCAGCCTTTTTATTATCCTCATGATATTAAAAGGAAAAGGAGTTGCCCCCGGAATTGCCGTGGGGCATATTTATATCTACGACGAAAAATTTGACATTCCCAGTGAAAGCCTGGTTGCCGCGGGAGAAGAACAGGCGCACCTTGATCGCTATTATTCAGTAAAAAAAGAAGCTCTTGACGAGATTGAAAAGATTAAGTTATCCGTTGAAAGCGTTGATCCGTCAAAAGCGGAAATTTTTACCGCGCACAAGGAAATAGTGGAAGACATCATCATTAACGAAGAGATTCCGGCGCGTATACTTAACGAGCATTGGGCGGGAGACTGGGCGATTTATCAGGTTTATGAAACCGTCCTTGGCGTTTTGCGAAAAACGGCGGATCCGCTTATCGCCGAACGCGCCGCGGATTTTGACGACATCCGCGCCATGCTTCTTCGTTTATGGTATGGGCAAAAATCAAGTTCTCTTTCCGCCATTAAAGAACCCTGCGTCATCGCAGCCCGCGAGCTCAAACCTTCCGGCACCGCCGGTTTTAATGGCGGTAAAATACTGGCAATCCTTACCGAAACAGGCGGGGTAACGTCGCACGCCGCCATTATCGCCAAAAGTTACGGTATTCCCGCCGTTCTTGGCATTGAAGGGCTTTTAAGTTCCGTGAAACAGGGACAGATCTGTGCGGTTGACGCCGGAGAAGGAACGGTAATTATTGATCCGGAGGAAGGCATTGTAAAAGAGTATCAAAAGAAAAGCGGCGTTTTTAACCGCGACAGAAAAGACGCCGAAACATTCCGCAAGAGGGAAGCGGTCACCTCCTGTGGAATAAGAATTGACATAGGCCTTAACATTTCAAACGCCGATGACGACGAGCTTGGCGCGCAAAGCTACACGGACGGCGTAGGTTTATTCAGGACTGAATTTCTTTATATGGGGCGTAACACCTTGCCCTCGGAAGAAGAACAGTTTACAACTTACCGGAAAGTTCTGGAATGTTTCGGCAAAAGACCGGTTATTTTGCGCATCCTTGATATTGGAGGAGACAAACAGGTATCCTGTATAGAACAAAAACACGAAGATAATCCTTTTTTGGGAAACCGAGGTTTAAGATTATGCTTTAATAATCCGGATATTTTTAAAACCCAGTTAAGGGCCGCTCTTCGCGCTTCACTTTACGGCAATCTCTGGCTTATGCTCCCAATGGTCGGCTCCCTTGACGATATAAGAAAAGCAAAAGAAATAATTTCTGAAACAAAAGACGGGCTAAAAAAAGAAAAAGTTCAATTTGGCGAAATTAAGATTGGCATTATGATAGAGGTCCCCTGTATCGCCCTGATAGCCGGTTCAGCTGCAAAAGAAGTTGATTTTGCAAGCATAGGCTCAAACGATCTTTGCCAGTATTTATGCGCCGCGGACAGAATGAACGCCGCCGTGGAGACTTATTACCAGAGCTATCACCCTGGCATGTTCAGGCTGATAAAAGAGACGGTTACGGCTTTTAACAACGCCAAAAAGCCGATATCAATTTGCGGAGAGCTTGGAAGCGATCCCTTCGCCATACCCGTACTTATTGGACTGGGTTTGCGTAAATTCAGCATGGGAGCCGCGTCTGTTGCGGTTGTAAAGAGGGCGATTTCCGCCGTTACTGTCGCGCAGGCGGAGGAAATGGCGAGGAAGACGCTTGCGTTTTCTACGGCGGGGGAGATTGAGAGGTATTTGGTTGAGTGCAGTGTTAAATAATGCGGGAAAAATTTATTACCACGAGCCGCCGCCTTTAATCGTTTGAATCGTGCCGTCCTCGTTGTATCTCATTTCAACTACCTTTATGCTTCTAAGCCATGTCACGTCGTTTGACGGACGGCTGTCGTGAAAAAACAGCCACCACTTTCCATTGAACTCGACTATTGAATGATGGGTAGTCCAGCCTACTACAGGCGTTAAAATGACCCCCTGATATGTGAACGGGCCATAGGGATTATCGCCTGTCGCGTAACACAAAAGATGCGAATGACCGGTGGAATAGGAGAAATAGTATTTTCCATTGTATTTATGCATCCATGAAGCTTCAAAAAACAGGTTGTCGTAATCTCTGACGGGTTTGCCTTTCTTGTCCAAAAGAACAATGGGTCTTGGTTCTTCGGCAAACTGCAACATATCCTCGCTAAGCCTTGCGACACGCGCCAGGGAATGCGATTCACCGGCAGGATGGCTTCCCGATCCGCCAAAGTACAAATAATATACGCCGTTGTCTTCAAAAGCGCATGGATCGATACTGTAGCTTCCTCTAATTGGTTCGCTCTCCGGAATAAAAGGTCCTTCGGGACGATCCGCTATTGCCACGCCGATGCGAAAAACATTATTTTTATCCCTTGCCGGAAAATAAAAATAATACTTGCCGTTTTTAAACGCTGCGTCAGGAGCCCATAATTGGCTTGTTGCCCAGGGAATATCTTTAAGATCCAATATTTTCCCGTGAGCGGTTACTTCGCCATTTTCCACATCGTCCATTGAGAACACATAATAGTCTTTCATTTGAAAAGCTTCGCCGTTGTTATTCGAAGTTATACCGCTTTTCCAATCGTGGGAAGGATAAATATACACTCTGCCGTTAAAAACATGGGCGGATGGGTCAGCCATATAATCTTTTGGATACAAATATCTTGCCTTTGGCGCCGCTTCCTTATTTAATTGGGATTGTGATCCGCAGCCGCAGATTGACAACATGATTATAAGCATTAAAAAAACTCCAAACCTTTTCATTAATAATTCTCCTTAAGTAAAGCGTTAAAATAATTATTCATTCAGTAATATCCGTACCGGATTTTTTTTCATCCTCTTGTTTAATTATATCCGTATCAGGTTTTTTTTCATCAGTTACAGGCTTTTCCCTTTGAATAATTTGAACCAAATGCTCAATATTTAAAAGAAGAACAGGACTCCCTGAAAATTGTATGCCTTTGAACATTGAGGCAAAGGTCATTGCGCCCAATGTTTTTGGTATGGGGTAAAATTCTTCATCGGGTATTTCAGTGTCGCGTTTGACTTCCGCGGTCAATAAGACTATTTTATTTTCGTTGCTGTTCCATTGCCTCAGAATAACGCCGTGATAAACGCTTTTGTCCTTCATATTAAACAGACCCGGAAGGGAAACATAGGTATTCCGCTTTTCCTGATCATGCTGAATGGTTTTTTCAGTTTCCTGATTGTACAGCATCATTGAACCAACCGCCTCCATTGGGATTGCCAGGGTAAAGCTGGGATAGGCGCTTAAGAATACCCGCATTATTTGACCGCCCCTTCCGCGGCTGCGCGGGCTAATATTCGTTGGATGTCAATCACAAACACATCCGCGTCGTTCCATTTAAACGATGCGTACACCGTACCGGTTGTTTCATCCGGCCTTGATCCCGCTTCAAGATTGTTCAGTTTATCCGGCGTTATGCTGGCGATACCGGCCACTTTATCAATGGAAAAAGCGACATTGTCGATATCGCCTTTAATAACCAAAGCTTCATTGCGGGGGCCTTGCACGTTGGTCAATAAAAAACCGATGTCGAACAAAGCGTGGGGAACCGAATAACGGTTAATGAAGCCCAGCGCGTAATATGGTAAAAGGGGCAGCGGAAATACGGGATCACAGTTGGCGACTTCGCCGACAACATCCGCCGGAAAAGCGTAATGCCGATCAGAAATGGAAAAAATTAAAAACTTTTCTTCATGTGCGCCGTTCGGCATTTCCGCCGTTTCTGACATGACATTCCTCCCTTATACTTAATTATTATACCATATCCTTGCGGTTAGGGGAATCACTTGTTGAATCGATATATTTACTATGATAAAATTATATTTGAGGGCGCGGAACTAAAATGAACAAGACAAAAGCGGGATACGTTGAAGGAACTGTATCAATAGTAATAAATTTTCTGTTATTTATCCTGAAACTGTGGGCAAGTATAATATCGGGTTCCGTCGCGCTTGCCGCTGACGCCTGGCATACATTGTCCGATTCCATCAGCTCGGTAGTGGTTGTTATAGCGGCAAAATTAGCGGCAAAAAAAGCGGACAAGGAACACCCGTTCGGACACGGCAGATGGGAACAGATTGCTTCAATTTTTATCGCGGTTATTTTGGCTATCATTGCGTATAGTTTTCTGGAAAGCTCCTTCAGGCATTTTTTGGATAAAGATAAGGTTGAATACGGGAAAATAGCGGTAATTGTAACCGCCGTTTCAATTATTGTAAAAGAACTGCTTGCGCAATACGCGTTTTATATCGGGCGCAAGGCGGATAATTCCAGCGTAAGGGCCGACGGGTGGCATCACAGATCGGACGCTCTTTCTTCCGTGGTTGTGCTTATCGGCATATTATTCGCGAAAAATTTTTGGTGGATTGACAGCGTGCTGGGGGCGATCATCGCCATTATGTTGTTTTTCGCGGTTTTTACAATTTTAAAAGAAGCCATAAATAAACTTTTGGGCGAACAGCCGCAGCAGGAATTAATTGATAAATTAACAAATGAAATTAAAAATGTATATTTTGATGATTTAAAAATTCATCATTTACATATTCATAATTATACTTCCCATAAAGAAATAACTTTTCATATAAGGCTTAATAAAGATTTAACGATAGAAAAAGGCCATAGGGTCGCGTCGGAAATTGAAGAAATTATTTTGGATAAATTTGGCATGACCGCGACCATCCATGTTGAACCGTTAAAATATTAGCGCCGATAATTTTAGCGTAATGTCCTTAATAACGTCCTTAATTCCGGGTTTGCCGTGTTTTCCGCAGGTTTTGTTTTTTTGGCTTGAAGGATTACCTCGTCTCCCGGCTCAATACGGTCAAAGAAACCGTTTCTCGCCAGGGCGCCAATGGCTATTTCTTCGTCAACATTGGTGATTGTCAATTTTCCTACAAGCTCGTCGCTTGAATAAATGATGGCGATGCCTTCGTTGGCCGTTTGCATACGGCCCCGTTTTACAACGTCGTATACTGTATCCTGCTGTATACCGTCGGCTTTTCCCTTGTTAATCAGCGCCTGTCCCTGCTTTCTGATAAGAAGCCTGCCGCGAATCGGCAATGACGCGGAAAGCTGTGTTACTATGCCGCGGGAAGCGTCGCGCAACCTGTCAACTCCGGTGCGGTAAGTGTAAAAAATTCCAGCCGGAGATCCCGTCCTGCCAACAAAAGCTTCGGCTTTTATTGAAATGTCGCGTTCATTTTCCGTAACGGAAACAAGGACGAAATAATCCGCCCCGCTTTCCCTTGCGTGTCTGAACGCCTGGGAAAAAACCGCCTGGCGCAAATCCATATTCATCGGAGTAATGTTACGGTCGTGCACAAGCAATTCGCGAATAACGCCCGCGGCGACAGAGCCCGCGTCCGCATGGTAAAAACTTGACTGCCCCGCAAGGGAAAAGACCGCGATCTTCCAATGTCTCTCCGCCAAATCAACGGGGTTTACCTGCCACTGTTTAAAGAGCGCGTTTGATAAAAGGGAACCGTAGGCTTCCACAGCGTCGTTTATGACGCGGTCCGCAACGCCCTGATCCTGCAAAAAGCGAAGTTCTTCAAGGTAGCGTGCGGGGTAGCCTGAAAGCCTGAGCAGTTCCGCGTATTCGCGCCTGTCTGCCGCAAAGGGATTCATTCTTAAACCTCGGCGGTACTCAAAAAGCGCCTGTTCAATTAAATTGCGCTGGCGGTAATTTCGCGCTTTGTTAAAGTGCCACATCGCAAATCTTGCACGGCGCGGATCTTCAAGGGTTGTGGAAGAGAGTAGGGTTTCTTCCAACACGGCGCGGATAAATTCATCTTCTTCATTAACGGAAACGGCTGTTGTAAGAATTGTTATCGCGTCCTGATTGCGGTTCATTCTGATAAGGGACAGCCCTTTTAAATACCACGCGCTCATGTCCTGCCTGTTGCCGGCAATTATCACGTCGCAAAGCCGCGCCGCCTCTTCATATTCGCCGTTGCGGTAACGGAGAACCGCCATTAAGGAGCGGCTTGGAGCGTAATCGGGTTTATAGTAAAGGGAACGGTCGGCGAAACCAATGGCCTCAGTAATTTTGTTGTTCATCGAGTAAATGTAAGCGGCGTAATAATAAACGCGGTATTCGCCTGGATGCTGTAAAAGGGCGCTGTTAATATAGGCGGTGGCGGTATCGCCGTCGCCAAGTGAAAGGGTTACAAGGGCGAGTGAAATTAAAAGTCTGCGGTCGTCGGGGTAACGCCTTACCGCGTCCCGGTAGCGAAGCATGGCTTCGGAAGGCCTGTTTCTCGCGATGTCAAGTTCTCCGGCGGCAAACAGGGTTTCCCTGTTGTAAGGTTCTTTTGCAAGTATTTCATTGACAAGGGAAGATGCGGCGTCAAGTTGTCCAAGCGCAATCAGGATAAAGACTTCCAGATTCGCGACTGACATATTGGTACGCGCAAGTTGTTTCGCTTTTCTTACCCAGTTGAGCGCTTCGTCAAATTCCGCAAGTTCGTAGTAACATTCCGCAAGAGAGGCGGTTCCCTCCGCGTGGGCGGGATTGAGTCTTAAACATTCAAGGAATGATTCGACGGCGGAGTACCAGTTTTCGTCAGCCATCTGGTTTTTGCCGCGTTCAAAATACGCGGCCGCCGACCCCTGCGCGGCACCCTGCGTCTGCGCTGCAGCCGCTACGGGAAAAAACGACACGGCGCAAATGAGACAAAATAAAATTAGAAAACGCGGCACTGAATTATCCCTCCCCCCTAAAAACAACTAATCCTTTTTATGAGTTACGATTTTTATCGAATTAATTTTATGCCCGTCCATTTCCTGTATGATAAAATCGTAATCCCTATATTCAATTTTCTCATTCTTGACCGGTATTTTGCCGAACAGATCAAATACAAAGCCGCCAAGCGTATCAAAGTCATCAATGGGAAGATCCATGTTTGTTTCTTCAGCCAGAAATTCAAGGTTTACCCTTGCGTCACACAGCCATGCCCCGTCTCCAAGTTTTACCACGTCTTCTGTTTCGTGGTCAAACTCATCCTGAATGTCCCCGATTATTTCTTCTATTATATCTTCCATTGTAACAATGCCTGACACCCCGCCGTATTCGTCCACTACAACCGCGATATGGACTTTTTTACGGCGCATCTCCCGTAAAAGATCGTCGATATGTTTGGAAACGGGCACGAAAAAAGGCTTTCTGACCATTGTATTTATATCTAAAGGCCTGTCGTTTACAAGCGCTTTTAAAATGTCTTTTACATGCAGTATGCCTATTACATTGTCCACGGTGTCCCGGTAAACCGGAAAACGCGAATGATCGCTTTCAGAAATACCTTTAAGCAATTCTTCCTTTGAGGCGGAGGCTGAAAGAAAAACAGTGTCGGTTCTTGGAACCATCACTTCCTTGACGGTCGTGTCCGATAATTCCACAACGCCTCGGATCATTTCTCTTTGATCTTCTTCCAGTTCTTTAATTGCCTGTGAATTTATCTTAAAGGGGGTTTTCAATTTTCCGCTCCCTTATGAGGAATTATTTGTTCCGCTCCAAGCTTGTTCAGTATCTTCTCCTGCAATTCGAGCATAGGCTCGTCCTTTTCCAAAGTTTTATGATCCATTCCGTCTAAGTGCAGAATACCATGAATTAGCAATCTGCGTAACTCCTCATCCTGTGGGGTTTGAAAATATTGCGCGTTTTCTTTCAGGGTATCCAGGGAGATGACGATGTCTCCAGGAAAGTACGTTGTTTTTTTCCCTTCTTTTATTGTTTCACCGAGGTTGAATGAAAGTATGTCCGTGGGTTCGTTTTTATTGCGGTATTGAAGATTTAAATCGGCGATTGTTTTATCGCCGCAAAAAAGAACGGACAGTTCCCAATTATCGCGCTTTATTTCAGCAAGGACTTTCAGGGCAAAGAGGCACGCGTTATCGCTCCAAACGGGCAGGGGGACTTCCTGGGCGCTGACGGTTACGTTATTCATCCTGCTTTTCCTCTTTTTGTTTGGGGTATTCAATTCTGGCGTGGTAATAACCGACAAGCACTCTTACAAATGACTTTTTAATTATTTCAAGGTCGCGGAAAGACAGATCGGATTCTGAAAGCTGCCCGTGATCGATTTTAGCCTCGAACAGCTGTTGTATAAATTTATCAATCTTGCCCGCCGTAGGCTTGTTTAAAGTCCGTACCGCGGCTTCTGTGATGTCCGCAAGCATTACGATAGCCGATTCTTTAGAGCGCGGCGGGGAACCGGGATACGAAAAATCTTCGGAACTGACCGTTACTTCCTGCTCGGTCGCCTTGTTGTAAAACCACGAAATTATTGAATTGCCGTGGTGTTCCGCGATGATTGAGATTACGTCTTTGGGAAGCCCCAAACTTTGCGCTTTTTCAACGCCAAGCTTTACATGGCTTCGTATTATTGTGGCGGAAAGGCGCGGGGCTATTTCATCGTGCCTGTTATGATCAGTTTGATTTTCAACAAAGTAGTCGGGATTTTCCATTTTCCCGATGTCATGGTAATAAGCGCCTACCCGCGCGAGGAGGGCGTTAGCCCCGATATCCTGGCAGGCCTGCTCTGCGAGATTTGCCACCATCAGCGAATGGCTGTAAGTTCCCGGCGCCGTTGTAAACAGTTTGCGTAAAATTGGCGCGTTTAAATCGGACAGTTCCATAAGCCTGAACGGCGTTACGGCGTTAAGCGCGTGTTCAAGGGGCGGCAAAAAGCCCAAGGTTAACATCCCGCAGATAATGCCGTTAAGCGCCGCCCAAAACAAAAGGGCGGGGTATTCGTAAAAGTTAGCCTGGCGGATGAGCAATACCACTATAACCGCGAAACAATTTGCAATCGCAATTACAACGCCCGCTTTTATCAGGCTCATTCTGTTTGACTCATTATGAAGGACGGTAGAAGCGGCTGCCCCTGAAACAAGCGCGATTAAATATGAATAGATGTCAAAAGCGCCGGTAAAATATGAGCCTAACGGCAGGGCTATCGCCATGATCATTGCGGTTCTTTTTCCCATAAAAACCGCCAGCAGCATTATGCAAAGTCCCGTGGGAATAGCCAGGGATATGGGGAAGGCGTCAATGACGGAAGTAAGGTATTTGATTAATACCGAACCTATGATATAAGCGCCGGTAATGGAGGCAAGCAGATGACGCTCGCTGTTATTTAACTCTTTGCCAATAATTGCGCGTCCCTGTAAAATAACATACATGGCATATAAGGAGAAAACAAGGAAAACAGTGCCGATAATTTTTCGTATTTCTTCCGTAGAGCCCATGTTTTCGCATACGATTATAACCACTATGGTAATGACGCATAACGCCAGGCTGAAAAGGGCCGGGCCTGAACGGAAACGGCTTAATACCGAGCTTATGACTTTTTTATCATTTTCATTTTTCGCTTTCATTGTATGCCTGTATTATTTTTTTTATGAGGGGATTTCGCGCCACGTCGTTTGTGTGAAGGAAAGTAAAACTTAACCCCTCGACATTTCTTAATATTTCCATGGCGTGAAGGAGTCCTGAATCCGACTTGCGGTGAAGGTCAATTTGAGTGCTGTCCCCCGTGATAACCGCCCGCGTGCCGTTCCCGATTCTTGTTAAAAACATTTTCATCTGTTCTTTGGTGGTATTCTGCGCTTCATCCAGAATTACCATGCAGTCGTTTAAACTTCTTCCCCTCATGTACGCAAGAGGGGCGATTTCTATTGAACGGGTTTCTTCCATTCTGTTTATCACGTCGTAGGGGACAAGCGATTCCATGGCGTCGTAGAGCGGTTTTAGATACGGGTCTATTTTTTGCGCGAGATCGCCGGGAAGAAAGCCCAGGTTTTCACCGGCTTCCACAACGGGGCGGGTAAGGACAAGTTTTCGCATTTTTTTGGAGAGCAGCATTTGAAGGGCGTGGGCAATCGCGAGATAGGTTTTTCCGGTACCCGCCGGACCTATGCAAAAGCAAATCTCATTCTCCCTCATTCCCTGAATATAGAGCGCCTGGTTTCTTGTACGGGGATAGACGCGGTTAAAACCGTGCGGGATTTGAATCATTGAATCGCGGAAGAAACTGCCGCCTTTTTCCCCAGTTTCTGAAAAAGGCAATTCATCCGCAAGGGCGCGGATATAATCGGCAGAAGGCTGTTCGCCCTCATTTACCGCTGTGATAAGATTATCCATTATCGTCCTAAAGCGTTTGATTCCGGCTTCATCCCGGCTTTCAAAATGAATTTCATTGCCCCTTGCCGTTATGAACCCGCCCAGAGTCCCTTCTATTACCTTAAGGTTTCCGTCATTTGCCCCGCAAATTCCGGACAGAAGTTCCCTGTTCTCAAAAGCTATAGTTATCCCGTCCTCCAAAAATACCTCTTTAATGATTCTATTCCCGATAAATAGGCTAGTCAAGTGACCTTAGAAACTCCATTGCCTGTTTGCCGGTATCGGGGCTTGAGTTTTCAAGCAGTATGTCAATTCCCGGTTTGCGTTCCACAAGCAGTGATAATAGGGCGGGATAGTCCAATTCACCTGTTCCGGCGGGCAGAGTGCCGATTTTCCCGTTAGCGCCCATTTTAAAGTCTTTGGCGTGAATGGCGACAATTTCGTCTCCAAAAGCGGAAAAGGCTTTTTCAAAAAAATCTTTCTGGCTTTGAAAAGGCGAATTTTCGCTAAAACCTGCATTGGGGATTAAATTTACGGGATCGTAAATAACTCTCAGGCAGGGGGAGGCAAGTCGTCGCATAACGGTTTGCATTTTTTCAATGCTTGATACGGTGTGCTGATCGGCGACGGCTTCAATGGCGGCGATGGAACCGCATTTTTCCGCGGTTTTAATCAGCCGTTCCAGCGAATGGCAAAACAGGTCAAAGGCTTCCTGTTTTTCCGTATCGGGATGAAATGAACAGTCGCCGTTGCATGAGCCCGTTTCGGTTCCCACAATGGAACAGCCGAAATCGCGGGCATGGCGCAGATGTTCTTCAAAACGGCGAAGCTGTTTTTCGCGAATCGCGAGATCGGGATGAATTGGGTTTATATAACAGCCAAGCACGGCGATTGAAATTCCACGTTCCTCAAGAGTTTTTTTTATCCCTCGGGCGTAACCGGGCGTGATGCCTCCCGCTCCAGGAACGCCAGATAAAGCTTTTGCCAAGGCAAGCTGAATGGAAGCGGGCTTGTAGGGGGCGAGAATATCCGCCAGTTTTTCAGGCGTTACGTTTTTTCCGTAATCATGCGCCCGCAGTCCTATTTGAAACATGGCCAATTTCCTATTCGCTGAGTAAGATGTAGAACAAGTTTGCCGTATCGCCTTTTGTAATGGCGTAACTGTTTGCGGCAAGGTTCACGGTTAGCGTTCCGTCAGCGCCGATTTTCTGGTTTGTTCCGTTTATCTTAACGTTCTTGCCCGCAGCCGATTCTTTTTCAATTCCAAATATCAATTTCAACGTCATGGCTTTGTTAATGCTGAACGCGATGTTTGTACCGGATTCCATTTTCAGACAATAGTTATATATTGTGCCGTTTACGGTTGCCGTACCTTTATCTTTGGAGTAATTTCCGGTGATGGAAAAGAAAGAATTATTTCCGCCTGCGGAGGTAAATGTACAAATAATCGGACCGGTAACTGGTTCGCCGGGATTTTCAGGATTGCTTGGAGTGCCGGTATTTCCTGAGTCGCCGGGAGAGGAAGATCCGCCGCCTTGAATGGAAATAAGTTTTGATTTGTAAGCTTTAATGGCTGCGTCTAAAGAGCCGCTTCTGTCGTGATTACTGTCGTCAGCGGCGGTGAATGTCCATGTGAAATCAGCCTTCGCCTTGCCGCCAGTGCGCCCAGCATACTTTATTACTTTGTCTTTTGCTACGGCGGGAGTATCTGCGGTGTAACCGTACATGGCGGAAGACGTGTCAAAATTGTTATACGTAAATTCTCCCTGTTTGGTCTTTACCGTATCAGGCACGGTTTCCATTCTGCCGCTTACTTGGTAAGCGTCAAAATGAACCGTATTGGCGGCGCTCCAGGGTTTATAGGTACTGGTACTTACGCCTTCCATGTAGTTGTTATACGCCTTGATCATGCCGCCGTCTTCGCTTGAGAAAGTGCCGCCTTTCTCGTCCGCGCCCTGTTTGGTATCGGTGCCCTGCATTGAGATTAGCATTGGATTCTTGCTGTTGCGGAAATAGTTCCCTTCCGCAAAAATTGAAGAATTCCTTGTGGCTCCTATACCGTACTTGGAGATGCCGTCATAGTAGTTATTGTAAACATGGACGGAATGGAAACGCACGCGGGGGTGGCGGCTGTCCGAGTGATCGTACCAGTTGTGATGGTAGGTAAGGTATTCCGCAGGCTCAACGCCGTTACCCAACAGGTTACACTTGCCCGAATCCCAAAAGTGGTTGTAAGACATTGTAACGTAACCGGACGTCTTGCTGTCAAGCGAACCGTCTCCCTTATTTTTGTCGCCGCCGCCGTCTTTACCGTAGAAGAAATCGTTGTTATGCACCCAGATATTTTGATTGTCCACCTCAAGCGATACGCCGTCGTCGGGGAACATCATAAAGCCTAAATTGCGGACCTCCACATTGTTGTATGAGCGAATATGAATGCCCCATCCGTAGGCGGTTGCGTCATTGCCGACGCCTTCAACCGTGATGTTGGCGACATTTCCTTTTTTATTGCCTTTAAAGTCCAACAGGCTGAGGCTGTTAAGCTGCCCCGACATATCCGCCGCCGTAATCGCGCCGATTATGCGGATTGCCAGCGGAGTGGAGTCATATCCCTTCTGGCGTTTTGCCAGTATGTCGCCGATGCCGACGCACACTGTTGTTTTTTTGTCGCTTTCCTTGACGGCCAGTTCAATAGTTTTAGCGTTAGCCGCCGTCAGATACAGAACCTGCGCTCCTGTTTTGAGCGTCCCGTTAGCATTGTAAGCGCCGTTAGCGTTCCCTTGGGGAGACGCTGAGGAGAACGCGAAACCTGAGCGGTCATGGGACAATACTTCGATTGACTGTTTAATCGCCTCCGATCCGTATTCACTTCCCGCTTCGTTTACGGGCATTACCTTTACCTGATAATCTCCCGCCGCAAGACCTAATATATCCGCGCGGTAATAATCAGGGTATTCACGAATAAGTTGGGTGTCAATCTTTGTCCAACCGCTGATTGAGCCGCCTTTGCAGTACACGTTGTAGCTGGAAGCGCTGTCCAGTATATTCCATTTTACATAAAGCGACTCAAGCCATCCTTCGGATTCAAAAATATTTATCGAACCGGTTGATTCGCTTGGTTTTTCCGTAACTATAACTGTAACCGAACCGAATTTTTCCGAACCGTCCTGAGCCGTGGCGATTATATTTGCCGTTCCTTTTGCCCTTGCCGTCACCACTCCCGTTGCGGAATTCACCGTCGCCACAGCCGGGTTTTCAGATGACCATTCAAGCGTTTTGTCGGTGGCGTCCGAGGGAAGAACCGCCGCCGAAAGCGCCTTGCTCCTCCCCTCCACCAGAGAAAAATTCCCCCCGGTGACGGCGACGCTGTTAACCAAAATCTGCGGAATTGTTGATTGAGATACCGTAATTATTATATCATCGTATGCTTGCGAACCGTCTTTGGCTGTGGCGGTAACGGTGGCTATTCCGGCTTTAACGGCCTTTATATCCCCACCCTGACTGACTATCCGCACTGCGGGATCATTACTTTCCCATGTTACATTCCTGTTGCCCGCATTGGAGGGAAGCACGGTTACGCTCAGTTTTTTTTCATCTCCAACGATAAGCGCCAATTCATCTCCTTCGTTGATTTTAATTTCCTCAACCGGCTCGGGATCTTCGTTTGTTACGGTTATCGTTATTCCCTGCGACCAGACTTCCGAACCGTCCTTTGACATCGCTTTAATTATTGCGCCGCCCTTGGCTTGCGCGGTGATTTCCCCGTTTTCGCCGACTGTCACCGCGCCGTTGTTACTGCGCCATGTTACCGCTTTGTTATCCGCGTTATCGGGGCTTACCGTTACGGACAGGGACGCGGTTGTTCCCGTTTTAAGCGTAAAATCTATTTCGTTTATGGTAATTTTTTCGACCAGTACTGGATCCCTCACGTCGGGAAGAGCCGGAGTATCGCCTGAGGGGCTTTTGCATGCAAAAGTCATGATGCATAAAAATAGAAATAGACTCCCCGCAATTTTATGGGATAATTTGTTTTCCATATATTAACAATAAATTAATCTAATTGTAATTTTGCTGTCTGTCTGTTGTATTTTTCAGTTTTATAAATGGCGTTTTGGGGATGTTTCTAATTGCTCATCCCACAATTTTCCTCTTATATCATTAATGGAGGACATTTATGAAGAATTCTACCAATAACCACACGAACCAACACGAACAAAAAGATATATTTTATAAGGAAGAATGTTTTGAAATAAACAAATGTATCTATGAGGTAAATAGAAAACTTGGCGTTGGTTTCCTTGAAGCGGTATACCAAGAAGCGCTAGAAATTGAATTAAAACGGAAAAATATTCCTTATGTTTCAAAAAAAGAATTAGAAATATTATATGATGGAATTCCACTTAGGAATAAATATATTGCTGATTTAATTTGTTATGAAAAAATAATTATTGAACTTAAAGCAGTATCTAAAATTATTAATCAACATAAAGCGCAGTTAATAAACTACATGGCGGCTAATGGTGTCACCTCTTTTGGTTTTAAGGTTACGGTGCTGGCTCCAGTATTTCAACCATAATGCCGTTAAGGCTCCATGAACCTCCTGTGGCGCCTACATACAGTTCTGTCAATGATCCGGCATATTCGAGTTCACATTTTGCAGGCGCGGTATTGCCCCCGCCCATAGGACTTTCCTTAGAAACCAACTGAGCGGAACCGCTATGCAAAATCATGGTTCTATTTGCGGTAGCAGAAGAACCAAATCTGCCATAGATTGTAATGTTATACCTTGTTCCGCCGCCGATTGGGAACTTCACGACCCTGTTCGTGACAAAAGCACTTGCACCGTTAAGTTGAACTCGTTTAGTCATAACGAGATTATCCAGACTGTTAGTTTCGTCCGAATAATTCCCCTGGGCACTATTACCGGAAAAAATTATGGTTAAATCTCCCACAACATTAGAAGAGGTGTTAGGAAAATTAAAAGAAGCACTAGTCCCAGGCCAACTAATGGGGGCATCTTTCATCGCATTCTGGAACCATGTATCCGAAAAATTATAAATTGCAGCTATCTTCTTTACTGTAACTTTATACCCCTCGGACACCTGAGTATCTTTCGCGGCAAAAACCCAAACATCGGCGGTTTTAACAAAAGCGGAACTTGCGGTTAGTACTCCGTTGGTAATATCCACTCCTGTAACGTCAGCGCCTGCCGCGTTGTTGGTAGATTTTGCTGACCATGTGACAACGGAAGAAGCCACCGCATCGCCGTTATTTTTTACGTTAAATGTGAGCGATTTATTCGCGGCGGGTACGCCGTCCGCGTCAGACCAAATCCAGTCTTTCGCAACTGAAGGGGATACACTCAAACCTTCCGGCAGCGGATCAATCTTTTCAATGATAACGTCAAAGATTCTTAAGCCCCCGCTGCACGCCAATTGAACGGTAGTGCTTGTTTCTCCGGAACCATAGAAACTGGTATTATCGTTAACGGCGGTAGTAGAATTGGTTGGAGCCAGAGTCCCCGCGTGAACACCGTTAGCGTACACAATCGGGTAGCGTTTGGGATTGCCGCCGGTATTGGAATAATACATGGTGATTTTAAAAGGTACGCCCACATTGGGAATTTCAAGGAAATAACCTTTGTTTGCGTCATTTACGTTAAATGTCGTATCTCCGGAACTTCCGCTTCCTACCAGGGTCACAGGCAGAGTCGCGTTATTTGTTTGAATATTACCGCTGCTCGACCCGGAGCTCGCTCCGTAGAAGGGTTGCCAGCGTATATTCAACGGCGAAGTGCCGCCATCGGTGTTGTAACTGGTTGTCGTACCCGCTTTAAGTACCAGGCCTCCCGCTAAGGTTGCGTTAGTTGTCATTACGGTGGAATTGTTAGCGGGGCTGTTGCTGTCATACACCGTCCAGCCGGTAATGGCTTCACGGAAAGACCATGTATGTTTCCAATTTTCGCCGGTAGTGTGCGTGTCTCCGGCGGCTGGAAGTACTACGACTTTTACCGTATCTTTTATCGCCGTATTCCCGTCCGCCGTGGCGGTAATGGTCGTATATGTAGGATTATTGCCATTCGCGCTGGCCGTAGTTCCCGCCGTTAATGTGCCGTTAACGACAGTTACGGCCCCCGCTCCCGTTTCCCTGTCACTGCTCCATATTACGACGTGGTTAGAAGCGTCCGTATTAACAGGGGCGGTCAAGTGCGCCGTGCCGCTAATCGGAAGATAAAGATACTTTATGTCTCCTAACTTTTCGGCGCCGTTGATTGTGATGCCCGTCACGGGAACGTCCACAACCGATTCATCATTTACCCTTACCGTTATCTGATTTATGATGTCAATGTCATCATCGCTTATAAGGGTAATATCCGCCGTGCCGTTGCCTACGGGGGTTACTAATCCGGTATGATCTACGGTTACTACGTCTTCATCGGAAGACTCCCATGATACCCCTTGATTTGTCGCATTAGGGGGAGTTATCTCATATTCCAATTGAATTGCCGCCGGGTTAAAAACGCCGCCTACCGGTTTGGTAAATTCAAATGGTCCGGTGGAAGTGATTATAACGGTCTCTACCGCGACATAGTTCGTCGGATCAGCTACCTTAATAGTCCATGATTCGGTAAAGTCCCCATCGGCGGTTTTAACGGTAACGGTTGTCAAATTCTCACCGCTAAGCGCCTTCGCCGTCGCCGTGCGTGCGGCTTCATCCCATGTTACATAAGTATCGGGCGTTACCGTCCATGTGACCGCTTTGTTTGTCGCGTTTGACGGCTCCACTATAACGGTAAAGGTTATGGAAGCGGGTAAATGGGCTTGAGTGCTGTTATAATAGATTATACTGGCGCCGGAAGTGCTGTCCTCAACTTTCAGCGTAACGCCGGTAACGCTAACCGTAGTAGCAGGGGGAGGGGTCTTAGTCCCGCCCCCGTCATCCTGACAACCTATGAAAATAACGGCTAATAATACTAAAACGCCGAGAATTGCGCTGAATTTTGTTTTTATCATTACAGTTCCCCCAAAAAAAATTATAGTTATCTAAAATAACTATAAGGAGTCAAATTGGAACTATCCTGACTATCTTTATGAAAATACCGAACAGCGGGACAAAAACTTTGCGTCCTCTGCGATTTCGCGTCTCTGCGAGATAAAATTTGGGAATAATTTCCTATTTTCTAAATTCCAAAACCGTCCCCGCCTGCGCCGGAATTAACGTTGGCAGTCCTGAGTAATTTTCCGGCGCGTATTGATACGCGGGTGTCCACGGTTTTGGATTTGACGCCCTGCCCCACCATGAGGTATTGCTATTGGCTATGTTATTATCGTTATAGTAAAATTTAACGGGGTATAACGACGGGTTCGTGTCGAACCATTCAACGGTTTTGCCCGTCTTGGAACTGAAATAGTTGTTCTCTACAATAAACTCCGCGCCCCAGCCCGGACCCATAAAAGAGCCGGTATTCTCTGAATTGCCGATGTCATTGTAAAAATTGTTGTAAATGTGCATCTGTGTTCCCCGCGTTCTGGGCATGCGCTGTGTGGTTCCGTGAAAATAATTGTGGTGCAGGGTAATTTGCCTCTGATCGGCGATGGCGTTCGCTTCGCTGTCGCTTCCGGCTACAAGCATTACCTTGTCGTGGTTTGTAAACTCGCACCATGAGACGGTGACGTACTTTCCGCGGGGAATGTCAAAGGAGCCGTCATGGTTGTAGTTGCGGCTTAAATCCCTGCACGTTCCGTCCGTGAATTTGCAGTGATCCACCCAGACGCCCTCCGAAGTCCCCTGTACGGTCAGCGCGTCAATGCTCGCCTTGGAATCAACGTTAAATTTTGTGTCTTCTTCCGTTGAGCCGTGCGCGTCATAAAAAGTTATGTTTCTGATTATAATGTTCGACCTGTTGTTGATGTTCAATCCGCCGAACATTAGGCGGGCGTCGTTAATTCCGATTATCGTGGTATTAGATTTTATGTTAAACCTTATGTCGGCATGAACGCGTTTGTGGGTTGACGGATCAAACGCGTCAAAATACGATTTATCCGCATCGCTTATCACGCCGTCTCCAAGGTCTATGTCCCCTGAGACGATGATAAATTTGGCGCTGTCGCCGTCGATTGCGCCGGTAAAGGCCTCTCTCTTTGCCCTCGCGGTTGGATAAGAAGCGTCGTCAATCAGGGTGAGGCTTGCCGGGTTCGCGTAGAAAAGCCCCGCGCCTGAGTTCGCCTGATCCGCCCAGCCGTTGGTTGTTATTTTTTTACCTTTAAGGCTTGTAAAAATTTCCTGGGGGGTCATAAGGCCGCCGGGCTCTTGCGGCGGCGGCGCCGTATTGGTTACGGTTACTTTAATCCCTAAAGAACGGACTCCCGAACCGTCTCTTGCTTCAGCGGTAATGATCGCGTAACCATTGGCTTTTGCGTTAATAAGACCTGTGTTCGCGTTGACTGTAACTATGTTTGTGTTACTGCTTTTCCATGTTACTGTTTTGTTGCCCGCGTTGTCGGGGCTTACCGTTACCGTCAGGGAAGCCGTTTCCCCTTTGTTAAGGGTTCTGTCACCGCCATTAATGGTAATTTCTTCGACCAGTATGGTTATGGGAGTGGGAGTGGGAGTGGGAGAGGGATTTTTTTCGTCCGGCGGCTGGACATTATCCGTTGAGCTTTTACATGTAAAGACCATGAGGCACAAGGCTAAAATAAAAATACCGATAATTAAAAAAGATTTTCTGGTCTTCATTGTTTTTTCTCCTTAATAATAATAATAATAAACTAAAAGTAAACTTTTTTCCATAGGTCATTTGGTCATTTCGGTAACATTTCTATTTGAGGCATTTCGCCATCTTTCCATCTGCTTTTTATACAATAATTTACAATATTATATTTTTTGAACTAACACTCTTCCAAAACATTTTTTACCGTTTTCATAAGGAAAATATTGCGTATCTTGAATAATTTTATATCCTTTTTCCAATAATCCGTTTAATATTGGGCGGGCGGATACGGCAAAAGGTTTTTTATAATCATTCGGTATATAACCGTTATCTACCACTAACTTTTTAGTATCGTCATATTTTTTATATTTTACGGGAATGTCTTTCAACGGCATTATTTTTAATTGTTTATATTTTGGTCTGTCTTTTATTGGAATGTTTGTATACCAATGCCCTGCCGCTCTGGTAAGTTCTCTTTTAGGCGTTAAATACCAATCTACTTCATTAAACCCGGCCCATACCTGATTATCTTTGAAATACGGAATAAATGCGGGTGTTATAGGATTTGTTACATTAGAAATTATTAAAAATTTTTTCCCGCTGTTAATAATTATTTTCCAATAATCCGTTGCTTTTGAAAAAGGCGGATTTGTGCATACTATATCGGTATCTTCTTTGAGTATTTTTAACGACAGAGGGTCGTCAAAACTGCCTGTATATCCTTTGGGATATTCCTTAAATTCATGGAAACCGTCTTTTGTAAAAACATACCCCTTTGTACCCTGATTAAATAAATCCCCGTTGTCGCCAAAATGAGTGCATATAAGTTTTTTTATTCCAAGCGCGGTGAAGTTATTTATAAAATATAAAGAAAACGCAGATGTATGTATTTCATCATCGCCAACAGGATCGTCGCAATTACAAAACACGGTTTTATTTTTCCAAACGCTTTTATTATACATTGACAGTTCTTTTTCAACATCTTCATATCTGGTATAAAATTCGTCATTGTTTCTTTTTTTCTGCGCTTTTTGAAGTACATCTTTTTGTGATAATCCTCTTTCTTTAAGAGAGGGGGCTGTTTTCTTTACGATTTTTACTATTTGTTTTTTGTCGTCTGTTTTAATGTATGTTTCTTTATTATTCGTCTTGCCGATTTTACATTTTCCAAGCTCCAGCGATGCCTGAACAATATAAATATACTGTTTTGCCTTGCTTGTCGAGGATTTAGCCTTATTTCTTGCCAAAATAAGCCCCTTTTCCCGTTAATTTCATGGGTATAATATACCATATTTATAAAATGCCTTACAAGTGCCGTTTTTTGGGGGGATTTCTCCCTATTAAGTAAAAGTTTTTTTCCACATAGTAGTCTGTAACGACTAAATATTTAATTGTTACAAACTACTAGATTAAAAATAAACCGCCCCCCGAAGGAGGCGGTCTTTGGTAACTTTATGCTTGCTGTATTGTGTCAGTTACAGGTTGGCTATTCCATGGGGTATACAACTTTGATGCAGTAGAAATTGTTGTTTTGCGAGTTATATATACCTATAGTTGCTGCCCCTCCTGTATATGTAACTCTAAGGGGCCAAGGATTGACAGTAGATGCATCTGTAGAAGAAATAGTGCCATTAGTACCAACTGAAGTATCTAGTGTATTATCACTATTCAGAGCAACCACGTTAATCATACGACCACTTCCGCCTGATTGCATATACAATTGAATCTCACAAGGTCCTGTAACATTGAACTTCAATAGTCTGTTAGCAGAAGTGCCAGCAGAACCATTTCCGTTTGAACCTATTCTGTGAGAAAACGTCATATCACCGCAAGAATACTTATTTATTGCACCTGGCGCTTCCTGAGGACCCCACCCATTAGTACCAACAAAAGTTAAGCCGTCATTTGATCCACCGCCTGCATAAGAAGTATAATTTTGTGCAGTAAAAGCATACCAAGGCCAAATGGGATCCGAGAAATTCCATGTTTTATTTGGAGTATATTTCTTCACCGTAACTTCAAAAGCTGCTGACTTTACAGTCGTACCGCCCTGGCCCTTGTTAGAACTGGCAAAGACTTTAACCGTTGTATCGGCGGAAATAGCGGTATCTGATGCTTTCAAAACGCCGTCGGCATCAATGGTTGCGGCGGAAGTGGCTGAACTGCCGTCTGAACCTGTTACAGACCATGAAATATTAGCGGTATCACTCGCAGGGGCGGGGGTAACTTCCGCAGACAGAGTTATTGATGTGCCGGGAATTGTGCCGTTTCCTGCCATTATCGTTTTGATGAGTTGCTTTACCTCAATTGTTTCAACCGCAGGAATTCCTTCAAAGATATTAAATTTAAATTCCGCATAAGCCGTTCCTGATTCGGCTTTAACTATAAATTCGCCCGCTTCGGTGGCTTTTACAAGCCCGCCGGTTGTTATAGTGGCGCCCGCTCCCTCCTCAGAAATTGACCAGGTGACATTCTGGTTCGCGTCAGACGGGATTACCTCCGCTCTTAACTGAACGCCCGTGCTGGGGAAATCAGCTTTCGTGCATTGGTAATCATAATCGCTTCCTGCGCCTACAGCGTTAGTGGCTGTAATATTTACATTTATTACCGGTACAGGGTAAGGGGCTGCGTCTGTAGCCGCTTCAAATACAGTTTCTGTTCCGTCTTTAATAACGATATTGGAAATTTCCACGGTTACTCCGGATACAATGAAACCTAAATAGTAGTAATCTTTATCCGATTGCAGTTTGGTATTGACTTGATCGCCGGTTCCCGAACCTCGTGTAGCGCTTCCTATTAATGTAACTCCGTCAGCTTTGTATGCGTAAATGGTATAGACAGATGCGTCTGTACGTTCTACCTTAATAACATATTCCTGCTCCTGGAATCCTGTTTTCTTACCGGTTGCGCTATCAGCATTTTCAAAGTCAGGAGCGAAAGTGCCGAATGCCGTTGACGAGTTATCGCCAGAACGGGAAGCGTACATTCTCTTTGTCCCGTTCCATGCGTGGCGCATTCCCACAAAGTACAGGGGAGTGTCGGCGGTTACATCAGTTGTAGGTTTGGTGAATATTCCGGTAATAAGGCAGTTACCGGTGCTGTTTGGTTCAGCGGTGGTTCTTCCGCCTGTTATCCGCACGCGCGCGCTGATGCTGAAGGGGTTATATGTACCAGCAGTTTCTCCTTCACTTATCTTTATTGGTTTGTTAAGATATACAATTGTGTTGCCTAATACATCTCTCCACGCGCCCGGTACGGTAGCGTTAGATTCATTATTAACAATGACATACCTTTTATCGGCGTTTAAATCGGGAAGAACGGTTGTCGTCGCCGCGTCGGTAGTATCATTCTGGTTATGAACGAAAAGCTTGGCTTCAATATTGCTTGGGTCATCCATAACGGAGACTAAAAGCGTGTCTGTGGCAGAATTACCGTCCGCCTTTTTTCCGGAGCTGGTTACTTTAATGGTAGCCGTGCCGTCTTTTAGGGCTGTAAGTTCATTATCTTCCGATAATTCTAAAACTCCGTCATTATCCACCAGTTCAAAGGAATAACCCTTATCAGCGGCGGTTCCGGGAAGTACCTGCGCGGATAAATCCACCGTTTCACCAACAAACATTGAATACGGAGGATTTTCCTTGTAACCGTCCACCAAAATAGAAATTGACTGTACAAGTGTCGTATCACCCCCTGGTCCTGGCCCCGGTCCCGGTCCCGCCGCCGGATTATTTGTTTCTTTGCTATTATCCTCAGGACATCCCGCGAATAAAACCGACATTACCGCGATCAACGCGGACCACTTAAAAAACTTCTTCATCTTTCTCTCCTCCTGAAAAATATTTATTTAATCCGGCCAATCCGGTAAATTAATTATTTAGTGACAATTATTTCAAAGCGGTATTCCGCCAGAGTCTGTTTAAGCGGATAATCCACGGGCGGAATGCCCTCAAAATTATCCAAGTTAAGATCGCGGGCGACGGCTATGAACTTTGCGGTCGCCTGCCCTCCGTCTGGAATAAGCACACCGTCTACTGTTATTTTTCCTGTTTTGTAGGTAGTCCTGTTCATTCCGGGTAATGTAAACGGCGTTCCGGTTCCATCAATTTTTATGGCGCCGGAAGGGTTACAGCTTTCCATGAGCCATTCAATGCGGTCGTTGTCCGCCCATGTGGGGGTAAAAGACGGCGTAAGGGCGATGCCTGAATCCTGAACCGCGTCTGCGGTGTAAGTATATTTATTCTCGTTTTTACTTCCTTCAGGGGCTAAAGAAACGGTTACTACTTCAACCGGAACATAAGCGGGGGTGGTATCCGGCGTTGAAAAAACGGGATCGCCATCTCCATCCGCATTGTCCCAGATATTTATCTGGGAGAGTTCCGCCGAACAGCCCATCAACGCAAAACCGGCGTAAACGGGCTGACCGTATTTTATGCTTGGATGAAGGGCGCTGGTGCCGGAGGCGCTTTCCCTTATATATTGCGGATTGTTGTAACTTTGCCCCGCTCCTTGCGGTACCAGAGCGTTTGTCTTGCTGTTGCGGACAATTAATGTATATTCCTCGCTGGTACGGGATATTTCTAAAATGTATTCGGTTTTATAGCTGATGTTATGAATTATATGACCGCCCGGGTGGCTGCTTGTTCCCGCTGTAAAATTGATGCCGCCTGAATCGGTGGCGTAATAAAAGCGGATTTCGCCAAGGGGGTTACTGCTGCCGGTGGAACTGCGGAACATCATTCCGGCGGCGCGCGTTGCCCCGCTGAAAATCTGATCCCCGTTTGCCGCCGGAGCGTTCATCGGCGCGAATACTCCAAATTGAATTCCCTTGCTGGTGCTGAAACCTTGAACGGCAGTCATCCGTACCCTGGCCGTGATTTTATAATCTCCAGTTAACGGTTTGTTCCAATAGACAAAATACCCATCAACAAAACCTGTAGCCGACAAGCTTGAAGTGCCTAAATACGACAGCCCCTGAATGTGGTACTTGCCGTCTTCCCAGCGGCCTAAAGTTTCCTGCGTGGTTACTTCATCGGGATTAATGCCCGTGTCCATGGAAAAGAACCGCAAGCCCTCGTCAAAGACAAGGTCTTCGGTTGTTCTTCCTTCGCCGCCGGGAACAATTAAAGCGCCGTCCGTGTCGCCGCCTTTATCTTTATCATTTGTTGAACCGGAAGCGGGCGACTTGTATTCTTCACACCCGCCGAAAGCAAGAAAAATTAATGCGGTTGTAATAAGGGCGGCTTGCGCGAATTTCATTTTCATACTCTCACCACATTCCCTGTATGCCGGGCGTTACTCCGGTTACTCCGGTCAGTTTCATAAAATTTCCCAGCTTTGGTTTGCCGGTATTTTGATCGATTTCCAGGAAATCACCGATAATGCTCGGATCAAACGGCGCGGTATTGCCCGAAAACGCGGTTTTGCCGCCATAATACAAATTGTTGTAACTGTCGTTTACGTTGGAATCAGCCATAATATTGCCGTCCACATATTTGTTTCTTCCGTTTTCTTTTCCGTCAATATATAACGTGCTGACGCTCCTGCCGCTTCTCCATACATAACCGGAAGCTGGAGACTTGGGCTCCAGTCGGTCGTCGCGGTGAGTTTTTCTGACCGACCACCATGAAAAAACCTGGGTAAGAACGGCGTCAAGCCCTTCATGGCTTGCCGAGCCCGCGCCGTATACGGCGTAATTTGAACTGCCGCTGCCGGCTTGTTCGTTACGGTTGTCATTATCAACCGACGTGCAATAGGTCAGGCGTACCGCGGGATCTGAATTGCTTGTAAAGCCGTCGCCGTCATTCTGGAAGGCAAGGCAGTTTATCGCCAGATGGGGAATCGAAATGCCCTCACCGCCCATCTTAAAACCGTTTCCGCCCGCGCGTGTGGAATCGCCGGCTTTGGGCGCTGCTCCGCCGTAAATAGCGGCTATCTCCGCATTCATGTAACGTCCGTTCATATAGGCGAAACATTCTTCAAGGATCATCGCCCCTATCGCGCCCGTTTCCTTTTTCGCGAAAAAGTCATACCCGTCGTCAATGTTATGATGGGATATGCAGCGGTAAAAATAATTTCCCGGTCCGCAGGTAAGCTTTGCGCCGAAGCCGTCCGCGTTTGTACGCGAATCGTCGGCATTGGCGAAAGACTCGCAGTATTCTACGCGGTTATACGAGGGCCACATCGATTTCGGCTCATAACTGCGCCCTGAAACCTGGAAACCGGTATCGCCGTTAAAGTAGGTTTTTATCCAGCTTAATTTGTTGTAACTGCCGAATATGGTAAATCCCTTGTTGGAGTCGCTTGTATTTCTAACGTGTATGCCTTCTATGTGCCAGTAATCCCCTTGGAGTTCAAATCCGCGCGAGTCATATCCTCTGGTGGAAAGGTCTTTGCGGAAATCAAAAATTGCCTTGTTGCGGTGCTCCGCCTTCATGACTTTGTAGTATTTGTAATATTCGGGATTGGCGCGTTCGGCGTCGGTGGGTTTTTCAGGATTGCTTACAACGGCAAGGTTCGGTTTTCCTGAATTGTACCGTGGGATAATCAGGCGGATAGGTATCTTTTGTTTGCCGTTTATCATCTGCGGGGCATCGCACGGGGTATAAATTCCGTCCATTAGCATTATGGTCTGACCGGGGGCGATGTATGAAATGGCGGTGTGAATATCCATCGGGCTGTCCTTTGCACCCGTGTTGGAACTCTTCCCGTCAGGCGACACCCATATTATGCCGTCAGGCGTACTCAAGGTTTTGTAATTTACCAAAAAACTCTGGAAGATGGGTTTTATATTGGTCATCAGATATTCTTTTCCGATAAGATAACCTGATTTTGACTGTTTGGTATCCGGATTAAACACAAGGCTGAATACGTTATCCCCCAGGGAAAGAGAGTCTACGGGAATCTCAAAAAGCGAGAAAGGTTCCGCGCTTGCGTTGGTAGTTTCCGTTATCCATACGCCCTTGTACGCAAGCGCTTCCTTACCGTTCATGCTGACAAGCAGTGAGCCTTCAACATTGGAACGCGCGATAAGGGTATAGCCCGCCTGTGAAACCGCGGAAGGGGACTGCACGCTGAATGACGGCGCGACATTCGTCGCCGGAGGATCTACGCGCTTCGGACACAATGCCGCGTCCGATTCTTCATAACTGATATTGGTGATGGTTACCCGCGCGTCGCGGGCCGCAAAAAAACCGACATAGTATTTTTCTTTGTTAATTTCGAATAACAGATCCGGAAAGGGCAGTTCCCTGTCGCTGTATTCCAGCACCTGACCGTCTTTCGGGATACGGTCTTTGGTCGTCCCTTTTCCGACTCCCGCAGGCGGCGTAATCTTCGCTTTAAAACCGGAATTTGTTTTTTCAAGACTTAATTTGTAGATAAGCCCCGCGGTCGGAAAATCCGGGCGGCTTTGTATGCCATCCTTGCCCGAGCCGTACATCGAATAATCGGCAAATTCCCTGGGTAAAAAATAAAATTTCGCAAAGTCCGCGCGGGCCACATAGTTGGGGTTGGTGATCGCTTCATTATCTTCGCTTGGATCGTCTACGCCCGTTCTCCAGTATACCCGCGCTCCGCGTTTAACCCCGCCGACCATTATCATGTTACCGGAGCCGCCGGGGCCGTCGGGCCGGTTAAAACCGGTATAATAATGGCCGCTCCACTTCTCATACTTTAAAGCTTCCATTGTATAGTTGCCGGTATCAATGTTATATTGAGGAACATAATCACGCGCCATTATGCCGAACGCTTCCTGCCCGTTCAGATCGGGTCTGCCCCCGGTAAACCCGTAATTGTTAATATAAAAATCCGCGCTTATCTTGAAATTTTGATCTTTGTCAACTTCTTTAAAATAATAGGCGATGCCGTCCTCGCTGCCCGCGATCTTTCCCGCGTTATTGGTAGTGTTTATGGCTGTAATGACTATTTTACGGGGCCCGTCGTATGTTACTTCTTTAGTATTAAAATCGCCGCTTTCAGAATCCTGTATTACGCAACCGTAAGGGCGGATACTGGGGTCAGTTGGAAGAGGGTTATCATAAACCTGTCTGGAACTGGTGCCGAAGGCAATCCGGTTCATTATCCCGCTAGTACCGCCGGAAAGATAAATTGAATGGAATCCGTTTTCATTTTGTTCTTTATAAGCAAATTCATCGTTAAATAAACGGCATGTACTGACAGGTAGTGCCAGAAAAATTACGAGTATTAACCATAATTTTGCTTTCATAGTTAATTTATATTTCCGGTAATCGGAAATATCCCGCTTATTTTTTGGATAATACTGACATTAACTAATTATGACGGTAAAACACAAATACTTAACGGAAATATTTCATTTCACGGGCGCATATTTGTATTAAAGAAAAGCACAACAGAGGAGGATTCATGAAAAAAAGATTGTTAATCGTTTGTTTTGTCTTAACGGTTATAGTTTTACATGCCGCCGCCCAGGATAACGAACCAAAGTTTACCGTTACAGGCGATCTTACCACCATTTATACGGTTGGAAACGCGGATGAAACGCAAAAATATCCGGAGCCTGTCGCCGGAGCTTACGGGGGCGATCCCGCCAAAGCCGCTAAAATGAACGGTTATTATACCGCGGTTAATTTATACGCCAATCTTCATCCGTTTCCCTGGCTTGACGGTTATTTTAAACTGTATGCCATTCACAGGCCCGGTTCCGTTTATTTTCCCCTGCAAATGGAAAATACCGATCCCAAGGATTTTACCGCCGATATGACGTTTGATTCGGTGTATGCCAGGGCGAATGTTTTTCAGGCGTTAAATCTCAGTCTGCCCGTGGAACTGTTTGTGAAAGCGGGAAAATTCAAGGCTCAGGCTTCCGCCTTTGGCGTGGTGTCAAAATACGGTACGGAGCAAATACTGTATTTAATGAACATAAAAAACGATTTCACATACGAAATGGGCGTTACTATGGATTCGCCTGTTAATATTATCGCGTCGGCGGCCGCCAACTACAGGCTTAATGAGGCAACTCAGCGTTATTTTGATGAAGACGGGATGGAAGATCACGGAATTCCCGTGCCTGACAAGTATGCCCCTCAAATTTTTGCAAGTCTTAAAATGCAGAACCTTGAATTCTCGTCGGTAGCCCTGTCCGCTGAAGTATTATACGGGAACAATGTTTCCAACATTTATTCGGGAAACGCCATAGGGTTTTCCACCCTTTGTTCGATTGGCATTAACGATAATATAAAAGTTCCAATAGGGTTATTGGTAAGTTATTATGAAAAGAATATTGATATGCTCGCCAATGCCGCGGTTGTTCCTGAAAAAGGCGATAATACGATGAATTTCAGGGATTCCCTCAGCTTCGGACTTGGAACCGGATTGCGTTTAACAACGGATTTTATTAACGTGGATTTTAATTTAGCGGGAACGTACAATTCGATTAAGCATTATTACCGTAATGATCTTGAAATAATTAAATTTTCGGCGGACGCGATGGTTACCATAAGCAAGAGTTATTTTATCGGGGGGGGAATAATCCTGGGAACCGTTAATGATGTAAATTGGAAAACCAGGGACGATGCCGACATTACAAAGGACGAATATGACCATACTTTTACCCTCGCGGATAACTTAGGGTATGAAGTTTACGGCGGGATAAACCTGTCAAAGGCTGGAAAAATCGTTATAGGCTTTAATCAGAATAAAGGTCTTTCACTCAACAATATGCTGGAGGCTAAAGTTGACGGGCAGATGAAATACAAACAGTTTGAAACTGAGTGGAAAGACAGGTTGATAGAAGCGGGCGGTCTTTATTTTAAATTTGTAGCCAAGTATTGATTAATGCGGGAAATAGACCTAACGTCTTTTGGCGGAATAGCGGACGGCGTTACAGATAATTCAACCTCCTTTGCCTCAGCTCTGCAAACGTTGAAAGAAGCGGGCGGCGGCAGTTTAAAGATTGGCAAGGGGGTGTGGCGCACCGGCCCAATTGAGATTTTTTCCAATATTACAATTTCTCTGGACGAAGAAGCGGTTCTCTCTTTTATTCCCGAACCGGAACGCTATAAACCCGTATGGACCCGCTGGGAAGGGCTGGAGTGTTACGCGATGCATCCGTGTATTTTTGCGACGGGGCGGGAAAATATCACCATTACCGGTAAAGGCGTTCTGGACGGGGACGGCAGGCGCTGGTGGGACACTTTACGAGACAAAAGACGCCTCGGCCAGCAGGTGCCGCAAACGCCTCAGGAACTTGCGCTGGCGGCGCTTAACATCGGTTACGAGACCCAGCAGTCGGGAGGCGGCGGCAGGAAAATGCAGTTTTTGCGCCCCCCGCTGGTTCAGTTTCATAACTGCTCAAAAATAAGGCTTGAGGGCGTAACGCTTCAAAATTCCCCCTTCTGGACTTTACATCCGCTGTATTGCCGGGGCGTTGTCATTTCCGGCCTTACCATTAAAAATCCTTTTGACGCCCCCAACACGGACGGCATGGACATTGATTCCTGCGAGGACGTGTTAATCGAAAACTGCATGGTCTCGGTTGGGGATGACGGCATTGTGCTAAAGTCAGGCTCGGGCGAGGACGGCATACGCGTGGGGAAACCCTGCAGAAGAATAACCGTGCGTAACTGCATGATAGAGGACGGCCACGGTGGGATTGTCATCGGCAGTGAAACCGCCGCCGGCGTTTATGAAGTGCTCACTGAAGATTGCCTTTTCAGGGGGACCGACCGCGGGATCAGGATAAAAACCCGACGCGGCAGGGGCGGAAAAATCCACGACCTGGAATTCCGCAACCTCACCATGGAAAATAACCTTTGCCCCTTTGCGATTAATATGTTTTACCGACCCGGCGCGGCTTTAACGGACGGCTATTTCAGCCAGAACGCCCTTCCCGTGAACGCGGCCACGCCCTCAATTAAAAACATCCGTATTTCGGATGTCAGGGCTTCCGGCTGTAGGGCATCGGCGGGTTTTATCGCCGGTTTGCCTGAATCGCCTGTGGAAAACGTAGTCATCAACCGCTGTGAATTCTCCACCGACGAGCGCTCCGGTATAAGTCCTAGTGAGTCTGATATGTTTTTGGGCATTCCCGCTATTACGGAAAAAAGTATTCGGCTTTTGAATGTAAAAAACATTCAATTTAATGAAGTAAATGTAAGGGGGCCGGTCGAGGCTTTTATTTATCGGTAGTATTGAGTAAAATATAGTCATGCCGTCGGAAAAAAAGAGGGTAGGGCTGGTTCTCGCTTCAATTCACACGGGGATTTCCCTGAATGTTTGGGACAGTTTTGTACGCACGGCCGCCTCTGAAAATATCAGCCTTTTTATTTTTCCGGGGGGCAGGCTTGACGCCCGCCATAATTTTGAAAATCTCCGTAATTCTGTTTATTCGCTCATAAACGATGAAAACCTTGACGGCTGTATCAGCCACAGTTCGACCATACACTACAACCAATCCAGGGAAGAATTTGAACATTTTCATAAAAGTTTCGATCCTCTTCCATATATAACACTCGGTTTTAAACTGCCCGGGCGCCCCTGCGTGGAATTTGACGCTTACAACGGAATGAAAGCTCTGGTCAACCACTGCATCCGTTACCACGGCGCCCGCAAAATCGCCTTCCTGCATGGACCTGAGTTTCACCAGTCCGCCCACGCCCGCTTTGAAGGCTATTGCGACGCGCTGATTGAAGGCGGGCTTGTCTTTGGCAATACCGGAAAAAAGGGAGTTATTCAGTCCCCGCTGGTTAGCGGCCCCTTTAACTGGGACGCGGGCGCGGCGGCGGCGGCTCAGCTTTTTAAGGAGCGTTCCCTTATTCCGGGCAGGGACTTTGACACGCTGGTAGGCTCCAGTGATTTTATGGTGCTGGGGGCCATCAATTATTTTGCCGAACACGGGTATCATGTGCCAGGCGATTATCGCTGTGTGGGATTCAACAATTCCGAAGAAAGCAGGATTACAAAAAGCCCGCTTTCCACGGTTCAGGTTCCGTACAAGGAAATGAGCGTTGAATCGTTGAAAATACTCCGTAAAATAATGGGCAAGAAAAAAAACTCCCCCACCCATGACGTCTTGCTTCCTTCAGATCTGATTATCCGTGAATCCTGCGGCTGTTCCGGTTTTCATATCGCCGCGGGGGAGGGACGGACAATCAGGCAGGTTAATATAGAAAACAATGTTGAAGAAACGCTGATAAAAATAGTTGATAACCGCCTTAAACCCGGACCGGCCGGTATGAACGGTTTGGTGCGTCCGTTAATTAACGCGCTCTTTCATGAAGGACGGGATAAATTTTTTTCCCTGTTTGAAAAAAATCTTATTTCTTTTTTAAACTCAGGCCGCGAGCCTGAACATTTTTTAATGCTGGTGGATGAGGCTGCGGCGTTGGAACTGCCTGAAGATATACGCAACCTATTGCCTTCCATTTACAAAAGCATTATCAGAATTTATGAGCGTTTCACCGTTCATGCCCGTTATGAGAAAGAAGGCCGGAACACCGTGTTAAATTCCCTCAAATGCGATCTCCTTGGCACCCGCGACCGTTCTTCCCTTGTACAAAATTTGGCGCGTTATCTGCCAAAGATTGGCATACAAAGGGCGGCGATTGTTCTGTACGGCGATGAAAAAACTTCTATTTTTATCGGCGGTTTTTCCGATGAAGGGATCTGCCCGATTAAAGAACAGCGTTTTCCGTCCCGCCTGCTTGTTCCCGCTTCAATTAAGTCCCAGTACGCGGACGGTATTTTTATGGTTCAACCGCTTTTCATAGAAAACCAGTCCCTGGGGTATTTTGTGCATAATGTCCCAATCAACGACGGGGTGATTTTTGAGGAATTAAGGTCTACTGTAAGCTATGCCTTAAAGGGCATTTTCCTTTTGGAAGAGACGGTTAAGGCAAAACAGGTCGCCGAAAGGGCGGAACAGGCAAAAACTGAATTCCTTCAAACCCTGGAAAACGGCCTGTATGACCCACTTCAGGGAGTGATGGAAAAAGTAGAATTTTTGGAAAAACAGGCGTTTTCCGCTAATATTTCAGGGAATTCCATGTTGAACCCCCCCCCCCCC
>Ga0268262_10001078_pt1 | contig 34782 bp, 36 predicted proteins | sample TergutNc150P3_FD_190354 | JGI IMG/M metagenome (GOLD analysis project Ga0268262, IMG submission 190354) | Nasutitermes corniger P3 segment gut microbial community from laboratory colony in Florida, USA - Nc150 P3 (SPAdes) (version 2) | ecosystem: Host-associated > Arthropoda: Insects >...
ATATAGATTTGTTTTTGTCGCCGGAAGAAGTTGCCGTTGTGGATGTAAAATTTGCATTGGCGAAGGCTCTTTACGAAAAACGCAAAAATGCGAAAGCAACTCAAATAGAAGCGGCTAAGAAAATCGGCACAAGTCAAGCGAAAATAGCGAAAGCGGAAAAGGCTCATAGCTCTGTTTCAGTGGAGTTCATAATTCGTTCTTTGGCTGGGCTGGGAGCTACTCGGAAAGAAATTGGAATGGCTATAGCGAGATAGAAATAAATTTTCTACTTTACCTCCTGTGCCAGTTCTCTCTGTTTCTCACTTAAAAGCAGGCTATGGGAAAAAAGTAGTTTTGCAAAACATTTCCTTTTCGCAGGAACAAGGAGAAATCAGGGCTATTTTGGGAACATCCGGCTGCGGAAAGTCTACGCTTTTGAATAATATTCTGGGACTGGAAAAAGCTATGGCTGGTGAAATAGAAATTTTAGGCACAAGATTAAAAGCGGGCAAGGAGCAAGTTCCGCTTTCTGTGCAAAAACGCATGGGGGTTTTGTTCCAAAACGGTGCGCTACTTAGTTCCCTAACTGTTTTTCAAAATGTTGCCCTGCCAATTCGCCTGCACCGCCCAAAAACTCCAGAATCAGAGGTTAGGGATATGGTGGCAAGCCGCTTGGAAAAGGTGAATATGCTCCACGCCATAGACAAATTGCCAAGCGAACTCAGCGGCGGAATGAAAAAACGAGCGGCGCTCGCGCGAGCAATAGCCCTAGACCCCGAACTCCTCTTTTGCGATGAACCGAGCGCAGGCCTTGACCCCGTCACAAGCCGTGCTTTAGACGACCTTTTGCTGTTTTTAAGAGATAATTTAAAACTCTCGGTTTTAATAGTCACTCACGAATTGGATTCCATTAAAACAATAGCGAATAAAATTCTATTTTTGAAAACCGGAAATGTTCTTTTGGATACCGATTTAAAAACCGGACTGGAAAGTGATATAGAAGAAGTGAGGGAGTTCTTCACAAGAGGAGAAAGCAATAGTGGACATAAAAAAGATTGAAGATGGATTTAGACTTATTTTAGAGGGTTTGGGAGAAAACCCAAGTAGAGAAGGCTTGCTTAAAACGCCTGAGCGCGTGGCAAAAATGTATTCAGAACTTTTAAGCGGATTGGACTCCAAAGAAAATGAGAAAGATATTTTAGCAACTCAGTTTGTTGAAAAATACGATGAGATGATTTTGTTGAGAGATATTCCAGTTACAAGTATATGCGAGCATCATTTTTTGCCATTCACAGGTGTTGCGCACGTAGCTTATGTACCCGGCAATAGAATTGCGGGGCTTTCAAAGCTGGCACGAGCAGTTGATTTTTATGCGCACCGTCCCCAAGTGCAAGAAAGGCTAACCACGCAAATAGCCGAGCTTATTCACCGCTCCCTTGAGCCACAGGGTGTTGGAGTTGTTATGGAGTGCGTTCACACCTGCATGACAATCAGAGGCATAAAAAAAACAGGTTCAGTGATGTTCACAAGCAAACTCATTGGCACATTCAAAAGCAATGCTACAACCAGAGCAGAGTTTATGTCGCTTATTGGAAAGAGATAGCACGTAAAACATTTTTTCTATATTGCATTCCGCAACCACAACCTAAAAAGGAATGTATTATGAAAAAAATTTCCCCTCTAGTTCTTTTTGTTGTTTTTACAGTTTTTGCACAACAACAAAATAAAGCACCTGCGCCTGCAGTAGCTCCTAAACCAGCACCCGTAGCACCTGCGCCTGCAACAGCTCCTAAACCAGCACAGCCTGCACCGCAAGATATAATACCAGAACCTGTAGTGCCACTAGTACCAGCTCAACCTCTACCAGAAGAAATAATACAAACGGCACCACCACAGCCACCACAGCCAGTGCTATTACCTATAGATCCTAAAGACACGCTACCACTACCACCATTGCCACCATTGCCGCCAACGCCAATACCACAAGATACAACACCAGTAGTACCAGCAGCAACCGACAGCACAAGAATAGCACCTACACCTGCGCCGCTTCCGCAAGATACAACGCCACAGGTAATACCACCGAAAATTGACAGCGCAAGCGTAGTACCTACACCAACACCTGTGCCAACACCCACACCAGCACCGAAAGACACAACGCCTCCACCTCCGCAAAAACCTTCGCTACCAATGAATACCATCACCGTTGACCTTGGACCCACGATTATAGGCGCGGGCATAAATGCGACTGCTAAAGCTCTCGGAGATAAATTGAAAAATGTGGATATATCCGCTTTTGGCATTGGAGCGCAATATGAATTTCAGCCTATTAGGTTTTTGAGTTTGCCCTTAAAATTTGCCTATATGGATTTTAAGACAAAGGTAAAAGAAGAAACAACATATATGAAAGATAGCATCGTAGAGATAGAGATGCCACCACCTCTACCACCAACAACTGGTACAATTCAAGTGAAAGCCGAGCTTGAAGCTAAACTTAAAGCCGAGCTTTCCATTTGGTCTATAGAAGCTCACCCTCGTTTATATCCTTTTGGAGGCTCTTTCTTCTTGGAAGGAATGGTGGGTTACGCAAACTTGGCAACAAGTTTCTCAGGTGATGCCATTACAAACGTAAATATAAAAGCCAATGCCCCTAGTATCCCACCTGGCTTTGAAATTCCTGATGTAGATATCCCTGAGCCTGGAGAAGATATAACGAAAGACACGTCTTATCTTGTTAAAATTGATACTAAAGCATCAAGAGGTTATTTAAAGTATGGTGGCAAGCTAGGATGGAGAGTTGATTTTGGCAAACCGGGTGGGTTTGTTTTTGAACATGCAATTGGATGGTACCTCGCAAGCGGGCTTGGCAAAAAAACAATAGTTGGACAATTAGCAGATTACGTTGAGAAAAAAGCGAAAGAAGAATTACCTCCCGATTTAATAGTGGAGAATCCAAAAGCGGATATTGGAAAATTTGACGATGCTTTCTCATTGCTTGAAAAATTTATATTTGTGGGCGGACCTCGTTATACATTCGCCTTTGGGTGGAGGTTTTGATTTTTCTAATTTGCATATCCTATGCGCACAATAGAGAAAATAACGAGCAAAGGGTTGCCTCTCAGAGGCAACGACATAGACACAGACCGCATTATACCCGCAAGGTTTTTGAAGTGCGTAACTTTTGATGGCCTTGGCGAACACGCCTTTGAAGACGATATTGAAGGCATTAGCAAACAAGGCGGTACTCATCCTTTTAGAGATTCCAAATACAAGGGTGCGGGCATTTTAGTTTCCAATCGCAATTTTGGATGCGGTTCCAGCAGAGAGCATGCACCACAGGCTCTTATGCGATTTGGAATAAAAGCCATTATAGCAGAAAGCTACAGCGAAATTTTCTTTGGAAACTGTGTTTCTATTGGCATTCCCTGTTTTGTTGCAAACCACGAAACAGCCGAAGAAATTTTAGAGGGCATAGAGAAAAATCCCGCTGCTGAATTTTCTGTGAACGTTAAGGAACTCCGTGCCAAGTTTGGAGAAAAATCTTATGAACTAAAATTGGCAGATGGCCCGCGCGGGCAGTTTTTAGACGGCTCCTGGCACGCCCGGAGCGTTTTGCTTTTGAACAGAGATAAAATTGAAGCCTTGGCGAACTCCTTATGAAATTTTTAATAATAATTCCCACTTACAACGAAATGGAGAATATACCGGAGATTATTCCACAGATTTTGTCGCAAAACGAGAATTTGGAAATTTTAGTTGTTGACGATGGCTCTCCAGACGGCACAGGAGATTTTGTTGAAAATTTATCCAAAGAAAACAGCAGGGTTCATCTTTTGCGGCGTGAAAAAAAGATGGGCCTTGGAACAGCCTACGTAGCAGGCTTTAAGTGGGCACTGGAAAAAAATTATGATAGAATTTTTGAAATGGATGCAGACGGCTCACATAGCCCGCAGGCATTGAATACTTTTTTAAAAGAAGCAGAAAGCGCAGATTTGGTTTTGGGAAGCCGTTATTTGAACGGGAAAATTTCAGTTGTCCACTGGGACTGGAAAAGATTGGTTTTAAGCTACTGCGCAAATCTCTACACAAGATTTGCAACGGGAATGCCTTTTTACGATGCCACAGGCGGTTTTAAATGCTTTAGCCGCGAGGCCTTGCAAAAACTAGACCTTGGCAAACTAAAAAGCGATGGCTATTGCTTTCAAATAGAAACCACCCATACTCTTTGGAAAAAGGGGCTTAAAATAAAGGAAATCCCCATAATTTTCACAGACCGCACAAAAGGTTCCTCAAAAATGAGCGGCGGCATAATATCTGAAGCCTTCTTTTTGGTGTTGAAACTGAGATTCAGGTCTTGATTTTTCTATATTGGGTGGGAAATCGAAACACAACCATAGCGAGGTTCTTATGAAAAAAATATTCTCAGGCATTTTATTTCTTGCGATTTTTGCAAATAGTGCCACCATAAATCAAGGTTCCGTTATAGGAAACTGGACATTTGAAAAATCCCGCAGATCCGGTTCCATAGTAACTCTGGAAGCAGATACCATGAAACTCACAAGCGACTGGAAATTAAAGGAAGTGAGCATATACGATATAGACTATCCAGATTATGGACCTCAAAAAATAAATTTGAAATACAGGTTAAGAATAACTTCCGAGGGAGAATATCGCCTCTCAGGTTCGGAACTCCAAAAATACCCAGACCCAAAAAATCCTCCCACAATAGAAATAGAAGAAGGTTCTATGAGTGATGCAGAGGCTGCTCAAAGCTCCAGAAAGGAAATTGAAAAGCGTATAAAAGAAGAGTATAAAAACTTTATGCCTATTTTGCATATATCAGATACTAAAATGGAACTTCAAGCCACAAATACTAACTTAAAATTCACAAAACCAAAACCCCTTCCCGTTTCAAAATTAACAAGAGACACAGTGCCATTTTTCGCCCCAGAAGGCTGGCGTTTTCCAGAGTCTGCAAAGGAACTCGCCTCTTTTGCTGTAAGAAATAAAAATGACCCTAAAAATCTATTCACAATAGTAAAAGGCGATTTTAACGGAGACGGTCATATAGATGCCGCAGCATATTTGCTGAATGAATTAACAGGTCAAGTTGCATTATTTACGAATATGTCTCTCAAAGACGGCACTTACGACTTAAGCCCTTATGGTAGTGCAGACAAAAGTGCAGTTATAGAAAACGGAGTTATGCTCACCGATCCGGGCGAATATGTGAATACAGCTACCAAAGCCAAAGTCACAATAGAAAACCCCGCTTTTATCGTCATAATTTTTAACACTGCGGCAAACCTTGTTTATTGGAACCCTAAATACAAAGAATGGGTTACTATTCCGCTGGGGAAAAGGTTTTAAAAATTGAAAAAATCATAAACGGTGGAGCGGGCTTTGCTCGCCTACCTAATGGTTCTATTTGCTTTGTTGAAGGTGCCCTGCCAAACGAATCGGTAGAGATAAAAATAACAGAGCAAAAAAGAGATTTTTCAAAAGCAGTCGCAACAAAAATCCTAGAGCCACACAAAAAGAGGCGCATTCCCCCGTGCAAATACTATGGCAAATGCGGAGGCTGCAATGCCCAGCACGTGGAATTTGAGGAGCAAATAGAACTATTAAAACAAATCGTCTCAGATTTATTTGCACGAACTGCAAAAATAAATTTGCCGCAAAATTTTGAAATCCATTATGACAGCGAATGGGCTTATCGCTACAGGGCGCAGGTATTTGCAACAAAAGATAAAAATGTGCCATGGGGTTTTAGCGAGCGAGCTGCAAATAGCACAGTGCCTATAGAAAAATGCCTTGTTTTATCGCAAAATTTGAACGAAAAACTAAAAGAAAATTTAGGATTGAAAAAGCGTTATTTATTTGACAACAAAAGCGAAGAATTTTTGGGCAAACATATTCACGCAGACGAAAGCGTATTTTTTCAGAGCAATTTGGAAATATTGCCAAAATTAATAACCGAAATTCAAAAAGCCGCAGGTCAGGGCGAAATCTTTTTGGATATTTTCAGCGGAGTTGGGTTATTTTCCGCATTTTTGCAAGAGAAATTTGAACGTGTAATTGCCGTTGAGCAAAATCCCCTGTGCCAAAAATTCGCAGAAAAAAATCTTGGCAAAAACTGCGAATTTCACGCAATTAACGCAGAGGAATTTTTCAATGAAAATACTTCCCTTTTGAGTAAAGCCTGTATTTTAATAGACCCACCCCGCGAAGGAATGACTGATGAACTTTGCCAGAGTCTTTGCAAAAACAAAACTAGTAAACTGATATACGTCTCCTGCAACCCCGCCACCCTCGCCCGCGACACCCGCAAACTGCTAAACGCGGGCTATACCCTAGAAAGCATCCAAGGCTTTGCTTTTTACCCCCAAACCTTCCATTTGGAGATGATGGGGGTGTTTAAAATATCTTCCATTCTCCATTCTCAAAATCAACCGTAATCTTACTATCCGCTTTTATCTTTCCTGCAATGATTTCCCTTGATAGGAAAGATTCCAAATGCTTTTGGATATACCGCTGAATTGGTCGCGCACCGTATTGAGAATCGCAAGCGTTTTCTGCAATGGCTTCTGCAACAGCGGGTTCAAAAACAACCTCTATTCTCTGCGCATTTAACCGCTTTTCAAGAGCATTCAATTTAATCTGCGCAATCTGAACCAGCTCGCTCTTTTCCAAAGATTTGAATATCAAAGTGTTATCCAAGCGATTTAAAAACTCTGGGCGGAAAAATGTTTTCAAATCTTTCTCCGGTAAATTTGATGTCATTAAAATCAGGGTATTTTTGAAATTCACCTTTCTGCCCTTGCCATCTGTTAAATGCCCCTCGTCTAGCACTTGCAACAAGGCGTTGAAAACATCGGGGTGAGCTTTTTCAACTTCGTCAAAAAGCAGCACGGCATAAGGATGCGTACGCACCGCCTCCGTTAATTGACCGCCCTCATCGTAGCCCACATACCCAGGGGGGGCACCTATGAGCCTTGCAACGCTGTGTTTTTCCATATACTCGCTCATATCAAAACGGAGCATTGCGTTTTCGCTATCAAAAAGCTCGGCGGCAAGGGCGCGGGCGAGTTCGGTTTTTCCAACTCCTGTTGGTCCAAGAAAAAGAAAGCTGCCAATGGGAGCATTTTCCCTTGAAAGACCGCTTTTGTTTCGCAAAATTGCGAGCGAAACTTCTTCCACAGCCTCATTCTGCCCTATAAGCCTTTTGTGCAACCTGCTCTCCAAGTTCAAAAGTTTTTCACGCTCGCCCTCACGCAAACGGGAAATAGGAATACCTGTCCAATGGCTCACAACCTGTGCAATGTTTTCTTCGGTAACAACTTCCGAAACACCGTCTGGTTCGTTTGTGCTAAGGGCAGCTTCCAAATCCTGAGTTGTTTTTTGCAATAGCGGAATTTTGTTGTATTTAAGCTCTGCCGCTTTTTCCAGTTGGTAAGAAGCCTCTGCTTTTTCCATTTCTTCTTTTGCAGCACGTAGCTCTGCCTGCGCATTTTTCAAGGTTTCAAAGCGAAGCCTTTTTTGCTGCCAACGCTCCTGCTGTTCCTTTACATCCAAATCCGCCGCTTTTAATTCCTCTTGCAATTCTTTTAAACGCTCTTTTGAAACGGCATCGTTTTCCATTCCAAGTGCTTTTTCCTCTATGCGAAGTTGAAGCTGCCGCCTTTGCAAAGTGTCTAGGGCTTCGGGAACTGTGTCTAGCTGGGTTTTCACCATGCTCGCAGCCTCGTCTATTAAATCCACGGCTTTGTCTGGCAAAAAGCGGTCTGAAATGTAGCGGCTGGAAAGTTGCACAGCGGCGACCAAGGCGTTGTCTTGAATGCGAACCCCGTGGTGGGCATCAAAGCTCTCTTTTATACCGCGCAAAATGGAAAGAGCTTCGTCTGGGCTGGGTTCTGCGACTGGAACGGGTTGAAAGCGGCGTTCCAATGCGGCATCTTTTTCTATGTATTTGCGATATTCAGAAGTTGTGGTTGCGCCTATGCAGTGCAATTCACCGCGAGCAAGCCCAGGTTTTAGCATATTACCCAAATCCATGCTGCCTTGCGTTTTTCCCGCACCCACTATGTTGTGAATTTCGTCTATGAACAGAAGCGTGTCTTGCTCCTGTTCCAACTCGTCTAAAACGGATTTTAAGCGTTCTTCAAATTCGCCCTGATATTTTGCGCCAGCTATCAAAGCGGATAAATCAAGTGAAAATATTTTTCTGCCCTTTAAAGCGTCTGGCACATCGTTTTTGTGAATACGGTGCGCGAGGCCCTCTACAATGGCGGTTTTCCCTGTGCCCGGCTCCCCCACGAGCACAGGGTTATTTTTTGTTTTGCGCGCCAAAATGCGAATCACCCTGCGGATTTCCTCTTCGCGCCCTATCACAGGGTCTAATTTTCCCTCTGCGGCAAGAGATACCAATTCTTTGCCAAATCTGTTCAAAGCGGAGTCCTCTTTTGCAACCGCCGCCGCGCTCATAGGATCAGAAAGCCAAGTGCGAACCGCCTCCGCATTGCCAAGCGCATTTTCAAAAATTGAAACAAGCTGCCTATCGCCCGAACTTTTCATCAAAGAGATGAGCAAATGCCCAGGCTCCGCACTGCTGCCCTGCTCGGAACGCACCAATTTAACAGCGGCTCTCAACACACCCGACAAATCGCTGCTTGGGTGGCTATCCGCATCTGTGCTTTCCACAATGCGTGGCAGTTTATCCAAAATCTTTTGAACCGCAGTTCGCATCTCCTGTGTTTTTGCATTTTTTGCCTTGAATAGATTTTTCAAGCGTCCGTCTGGGTTATCCAAAATAGCCGCCGCCAAGTGTGGAGTGCCCCACTCGCTGTGGCTCGCCTTGTCTTGGATTTCTTGCGACTTGGCTAAAATTCGCTCAGATTGTTTTGAAAATTCTTGCATATTAAAGAATAAGGCAAAAGCTGTGCCACGCTAAAATAGGCTATTTTTCAAGGTTTTTGGGATATATGTGCCAATTTGAAACACCTGTGTTTTGTTTTGAGGTTGCATTCTTTTTGCTCAGTATCCATTGCGAAAAACTCTCTCTCGCAGCAGAAGCTGCGAGAGGATATACAGGCACCCCGAACTTATCAGGAGGGGAGCGATAGAGTATCTTGAGGATTTACCACTGTATATCCTATTAGGCAAGTTAGAATTTTTTTTGCATTTTGGCAAGGGTAAAAGTGAAAAAAGGTCACTTTTTACACAAAAATGAATAAAAATCCATTGTTTGTTTAGCTATACTTTTCCAACTAAACACAAATTCTGCCCGCTTACGAGCATCTTCACCCATTTTTTTGGCAAGGGATGGATTTGTTAGCAATATATTGAGTTTTTTCGCAAAATTGCTCTGGAATTCCTCGGGATTTTTTGGGGAAAAGTCTGTTGGGGACTTGTGCTCAAGCTCAATCAAAAATCCTGTTTCGCCTTCAACTATTATCTCTGGGATTCCCCCAACGGCACTGCCCACAACAGGGGTTCCGCAAGCCATTGCCTCTAGGTTTATTATGCCAAAAGGCTCGTAAAGCGAAGGGGTTGCAAAAACTGTGGCGTGGCTGTAAATAATTCTGAGCTCTTTATGATGCATCATCTCTTGAATCCAAATTATGCCGTCTCGTTCTTCGCTTGCCTTTGCTATTAAATTCTTGCATTCTTCCGCTAGTTCTGGGGTATCTGGTGCGCCGGCGCAAAGCACAATTTGGGCGTTTTTATCTATTTGCGGAATGGCCTGAATAAGCTGAGAAATGCCTTTTTGCCTTGTTATTCTGCCAACAAAAAGCACAAAAGGTTTTTGCGGATTTATACCGTGTTTTTTCAAAATTGATTCGTCATAAATTGGGTGGTAAAAATCCGGGTCTATGCCGTTGTAAATAACTCTAACCTTGTTTTCATCAACTCCGTAAAGTTCAATAACATCTTGTTTCATATCCTTGCTAACGGCAATTACTCCGTCTGCGCTTTTGTAGGCATTTTCCTCAATCCAGCAGCTCATAGCATATCCGCCTTTGCCGAGCTGCTCGGATTTCCAAGGTCTGTGCGGTTCCAATGAATGTGTTGTTAGCACAAGGGGAACCTGATACAAGCGGCTTGCCAGCACTCCGGCAAAATGAGAGTACCAAGTGTGGCAATGCACAATGTCTATGTCGCGCATTGTGGAAATCCATTGTAAATTTATATCCAATGGCGCAAGGATTTTTTTGAATTTTTGATCTTCAAATTCACCAAATCTGCGAACATGGGCATCTGCAAAGCAATGCACGGATATTTCGCAGAGATTTTTTAGTTCCTTTGTTAAATATTCAACGTGTATGCCTGCGCCCCCGTAAATGTTCGGCGGGTATTCATTGGTGAGTATTGCAGCTCTCATTACAAGACCCTGTACCCTAAGGTTTCCAAGCGTTTTTCCAATTGGTCTTGCATTTGGTCGTTTTCAGATAGCCATTGCCGTTTTTTTGCAGGATAGTCTTTGCGCAAGGGATGCCCTTCAAAATCTACATGGTTCAATATTCTTTTCAAATTTGGATGCTCGTCAAACACAATGCCGAACTGGTCCCAAACTTCGCGTTCTTGCCAGTCTGCAATGGGGTAAATTTTGCTCAAAGTTGGGATTTTCTCCTGCTCTTCCACCTGAACCTTTATACGCACACGTGCCATATTCTTGGTGTTTTTAAGGCAATAAATAACCGCAAAGCGTTTGCCCTTGTGGTTTTCCATTCCTAGGTAATCCACCCCAACGATGTCTATCAAAACGTCATAGTCAAGGGATTTCACTACCTCTACAAGTTTTTCTCTTTCCACAATCCAACATTCGTCAACAGCACGTTCGTCTTTAATCGCATTGTCCATCGCTATTTCTCCAGTTTTTGATATTTTCCAGCTGTTCTTTTAATTTCTTTTTTCTCTCTTCCATGTAAGACTGGTTTTTTATTTTCTTTTGTAAATCTAACATTGCGTCAAAAAAGGCTTCGGGGCGGCTTGGGCAGCCTCCTATGTAAATGTCAACTGGAATAATGTGGTCTATGCCCGGCACGGTGCAGTAGCAGTCGTAAAAACCGCCGGAGCAGGCACAGGCTCCCATTGAAATTACCCATTTGGGTTCCATCATCTGTTCGTAAATGCGTTTTAGTATGGGTGCTTGTTTGAAGGTTATTGTTCCCGAAACAGCCAGCACATCTGCCTGCCTCGGTGTAAAGCGCACAAATTCGGAACCGAGGCGCGAAAGGTCGTAGCGAGCAGATTCGGTGGACATAAATTCAATGGCGCAGCAAGCCGTTCCGTATGGGAAGGGCCAAAGCGAATGCAAACGACCCCAGCTCACAAGTTCGTCTAGCTTTCCGGCAAAAAATCCCGAATTTCCTTTTTGCATATAAACCTCTTAGGGGGGAATATAGAAAATGCTACCTTTAATGAGCCAGCCTGCTATCAATGAATTTTTTGTCTTCGCGTTTTAGCGAGCCATTTTTCTCCAAAGCGTAGGTCAAGGCTTCTATGGCACTGTTCAAATGAGCTATATCGTTGTGCTTCAACTCGTCCATTCGCCTATTAAGGGTGGACTCAACGTTGTCCATTCGTTTGTTCAGGGAAACCTCAACGCCATCTATCCGCCTATTAATGGTGGATTCCATACGGTCCATTTTGCTGTTAATCAGCACAAAACCACTGAGACCGAATACCAGTATCACCAGCATCCGCACATTATCTCCGCTGAATATAAGATTCAAAATGCGTTCCATAACAGCACCTCCTTTAAAGATACAAAACTGTTACTGCCACTGCAAGGTCTAGCCTTTTCTTTTTTCATAGAAACCTCCTTTTTTTGGTTCTATTACTTAGACGTAAAAAAAGGGGAAAAAAATTCAGAAAAGTGAAAAATGCAAACAAGTGTTTGCAAAATTGTGCATTTTTTTGAAAAACCACCCCACCTCGCGTAAAAAAAATGTATATTTTCTACATTATTCCCTAATGAAACTCCGTTCACTAACCACAATAGAAGGCCGCAATATGGCTGGAGCGCGTGCGCTTTGGCGCGCTACTGGTACAAAGGAGAGTGAATTTGGCAAGCCTGTTATTGCTGTTGTTAATAGCTACACAGAATTTGTGCCGGGGCATGTGCATTTGCAACCTGTTGGCAGGTTAATTGCAGACGAAATTCGGAGAGCTGGCGGGGTTCCAAAAGAATTCAACACCATAGCCATAGACGATGGCATAGCTATGGGGCATAACGGCATGCTCTACAGCCTGCCCAGCCGCGACCTCATTGCCGATTCCGTTGAATACATGGCAAACGCCCATTGCGCAGACGGCCTTGTGTGCATCAGCAACTGCGACAAAGTGACCCCCGGAATGCTCCTTGCAGCAATGAGGCTGAACATTCCAGCAGTTTTTGTGAGCGGAGGTCCAATGGAAGCAGGCAAGGCAACGCTTTCAAGTGGCAAAGAAGTTCATTTGGATTTGATAGACGCTATGGTTGCCGCTGCAAACCCAGATGTTTCTGAAGAGGATATGAAAAAAATTGAAGATGCTGCCTGCCCCACTTGCGGCAGCTGTTCGGGAATGTTCACCGCAAACTCAATGAACTGCCTAACCGAAGCCCTTGGGCTTTCTCTTCCCGGCAACGGAACAATAATGGCAACTCACGCAGAACGCAAAAAATTATTTGAGCAAGCCGCAAAACTCTCCGTTGAGCTTTGCAACAGATTTTACGATAAAAACGATTCCTCTGTTTTGCCCAAAAGCATTGCCACAAAAGAAGCCTTTGAAAACGCTATGCGGCTGGATATCGCTATGGGCGGTTCAACAAACACGGTTTTGCACATACTCGCGGTTGCAAACGAAGCGAGCGTGAATTTCACAATGAAAGATATAAACGAGCTTTCCCGTTCAACGCCTTGCCTTTGCAAGGTTGCTCCTAGCGTAAATTACATTCATATAGAAGATGTGCACAGAGCGGGTGGAATTCCTGCCATTTTGGGCGAACTTGGCAGTGCAGGACTCTTGAATTTAAATGTGAATATGGTACATTCCAAGGGCCTTAACGAGTATTTGAACAAATGGGATATAGCACGTGGGTCTGTAAGCCCAGAAGCCTCGGAACGCTTTTTAGCCGCACCTGGGGGCAAATTCAATTTAGAAGCATATAGCCAAAACACAAAATACCCTAGCCACGATTTAGACAGGGAAAAGGGTGCTATAAGAAATTTAGCAAACGCATATAGCAAAGACGGTGGGCTTGCGGTTCTCTACGGCAATTTTGCGCTGGATGGCTGCGTTGTGAAAACAGCGGGAGTGGATAGCTCAATTTGGAAATTCACAGGGCCTGCGGTGGTATTTGAAAGCCAAGAAGAGGCAGCAGATGGAATTTTAAATCGCAAGGTTAAAAAAGGCGATGTGGTGATTATCCGCTACGAAGGTCCAAAAGGCGGGCCGGGTATGCAAGAGATGCTCTACCCCACCAGCTACCTAAAAAGCATGGGGCTTGGCAAGGAATGCGCTTTGGTTACAGACGGCAGGTTTAGCGGCGGCACAAGCGGGCTTTCCATTGGGCACGTTAGCCCAGAAGCTGCGAGCAAAGGCAATATAGCTTTGGTTAAAAACGGCGATGTTATAGAAATAGATATTCCAAACAGAACCATAAACATAAATATAACAGAAGCAGAGCTTGCCAGCCGCCGCGCAGAAATGGAAAAACTGGGAGACAAAGCTTGGAAACCCGCTAATAGAGACAGGCAAATTAGCCAGTCACTAAAAATTTACGCAAGTCTTGCAACAAGCGCAGACCAAGGCGCAGTGAGGGCAAAATAGCTATGCCATTTTTTCGCCTTTCAATTTTATTTGCATTTTTTGCCTTTTCTTTTACAAGGGCAGCTTGCCCAAGTGGTGATGATGATTTTAAAATTTTCGCTAAAATTAATGACAAAGATAAAAAACCACTCGGTTGCGATGAGGAGGTTAGCACAGAAATAACTTATGGCGATACTTTAACACTCTCAGTTGAACCTGATACTGGAACTTACACTTGGACAACTGCTACTGGTACAATAATAATAAAAGATAGTTCCTCTTTTTCTCCGAAATTTTCAGTTTCAGAAAATCCACCAGAAGACGGCGTAACAGAGATTTACAAAGTACGAAAGAAAGGAGGTTCAACAAAAACCATAGAAGTGACCATTCTAGGCCGCCCAACTCACACAGTTTCTTTTGATACAGATGAAGATGACGATTATACAGAGATAGACGACCAAGAAGTGATGGAAGACAGCCTAGCCACAATACCAATAGAAACAGACTCTTTAAAAAAAGCAGGCTACGTTTTTGTGAAATGGGATTTTGATTTTGAAAAAACTCCTATAAAAAAAGATACCACGATTAAAGCAATATGGAGAGTTAAAGCATACTTAGTCTCTTTTGATACAGACGGTGGAACGCCAAGCATAAGTCCCCAAATAGTAGCAGAAAATGGTTTAGCCAAAGAACCAAAGGAAACTTTAACAAGAACAGGCTACGAGTTTGACGGCTGGAATTTCGATTTTAAAACTTACATAACAAAAGATACCACAATTAAAGCAAAATGGAAAATCTCAACTTTATTTGTTGGAGACACAATTGTATTTGACTCTTCTGGCTATGATCTAAACACAAAATTGAGCAGCAAGCAGCGCCACTATTTTGTTGCCAGCCCAAGCCGTTGCGAAATAAAAGAAAAAGACACTATCAAAATACAGATAATGATAAAAGACCCAGATATAATTTTAAAAATAAAAGGTGAATGGCCAGGAACCTTAGACGAAAAAGGTTTGCGCTATGAAATTCCCTTTGTTTTTGGCAAACTCGGTAATCTCGACTCCAATAAGCTCATTTATGAATGGTTTTCAAAAAAAGATAACTCATATCTCAAATCTGATACAATTATAATAGAAACTCCTGTTCCCTTTAAAGATCCCCTTATTAAGAAAAAATGGAATAACATTTGGTTTGTTAATAATAATCCGAAAACAAATGGTTTAAAAGACTCAATTATAGAATTTGAATGGTTCAAAGATAATAATAAAGTCGGCGATTCGCAATATTATTCCACAAACAGCAATCCAAAAGATGTCCCTTATAACGTTGTTATGCAAACCTCAAAAGGCAATAGTTTAAGCACAAAAATTTCCACCTGCCCAGATCCAAAGGAAAATAAGGAAAATATAAATAATGAACAAACGCCAAAACCAACACTCACAAAACAAGTACTTGGCATTAATGAAAAATCTCTGAATAAAAGTTCAAAAGTTTACAATTTGAATGGCAAACTAACAAAAGAAACACCCGCAGGAGTTTACATTGTTAAAGAATAGAAACAAAAAAATTCTGTTTACCTTGGTTCTTCTGGTTCAGACAATTTTTTCCCAAACTTTGTATGAACTTGATGTGAACTATGGTTTTGGAGTTTCTGAACTTTCGTTTAACAGTGTTCCGGGCATTGCATTTTCAATTTATCCCATTAAAAATTTTGGTTTCTCTGCTGGAGTTCAGTATTCCTATCGCTGGCAAACAAAAACAAGCAAGTATATAAACGATTCAAACCCAGCAGTAAGAGACGTTGATGGAGATTCTCTTATTCTTATATACTCAATAAAAGAGTACGAAGAAAAATTGGAAGGAAAAATTTTGCAAATTCCCCTTCTATTGAAATTCAGCAACGACTCATATTATGCTGCCGCAGGCGTGAAAATTGGAGCAATGCAAAAAGCGAGCGTAAATGTAGATTATAGCGGACTGGAAACAAAAGGTTATTATCCTCAATATAACTTAACGCTTCCTATTCCTCCTGAACAGGGTTTTGGTCCACAAAGAGACTCGGCTTTCAATACAAAAATAAATTCAAAAAGTTCAATTATGATAGCGGCAGAAGGTGGCGTAAGAGCAATGCTCACCGATAATTTTTCCATGATTATAGGTATATTCGCAGATTACTCTGTCAATGAAGGTTTCAATAGAAATTTAAAACCCATGATAAATAGAATAGAGAACAAAAATAGAAATGGAGCAAGCATTGTAGCAAATGATAGATGGAAATCTTGGAGGCCTTGGAGTGTGGGAGCTACAGCAAAATTTTCCTTTATGCTAGGGCATAATAAAGATATTAAAGATACTCCACAAGAAATATGTGCCATAGAACCCCAAGTTCAAAAACCCTTAACTAAAGAACCTATTGTTATTCCTCCACCTCCGCCCACTCCTGTTACTCCAATGAAAATGCCAATCAGATTTGTTCCACAAAAAAACGATTCTGTTATAATACCCGACCTTCCTAGATTTTTATTGAATAAGAAAGCCGATTTTACGTTCTATTATCCAGAAGAGCAAGAGAAATCTAGCACAACCGATTCCATTCATACGGCTTTGACTGCACAAATAGCAAACGTTTTAAGGGAAAAATCCGATTCGCAGCTAAATTGCGTTGGCTATTCCGAAAAACTTGTCTCTGCCTCTGTAGCCTACGAAACTGCCTTCCAGCGTGCTATTGACATTCGTTCTAACTTAGTTCGTTTTTATGGCATAGAAGAAAAGCGAATTTCCATATATTCTCAAGGTTCAAAAAATACAGACTACAGAAGAACTGAGTGTTTTGTAGTTGAAAATCCTTAAACCAACATCCACATTCCAAACACAATGCCAGTGATGAACAACGAGGCATAAACGGCAAAAGAGCCATTCTGTGTGAGGCGCACTCCCCTGCCAAGCCAATGCAAAGTGCCTGCGATAAAATCACCCATTGCATCTATAACATAATGGTCAAATCCCTTTAAGAAACCCGCAACGAATTTAATTAAAAAACCGCGGGTAAAGGCGTAGTACATTTCGTCAAAGTAAAATTTGTGATAAATAATTTTAAACAAAGGCGAGCGGATATCCGTTTCCAAAGCTGCTTCTGCATTTGCTCCCTTGCGGGCATAAAAAAGTGCTGCAACTGTGATGCCCAAAACACCAGCTAAACTAGCTGCAAAAGGCAACCACTCTGGATGCGAAAGAGAGATATGTTCCAAAAAGGGAGAGCCTTCAAAAATGGGCGGTGTTTCCACAAATGCAGCAAAAAACTTATGCGAAACAAAACCGATGGCCGCCGCAGGAATTGCCAAAACAACAATGGGGAAAGTCATCCAAGGGTCTTCGTGAGCGTGAGCAACTTGCTCGCTTCTCGCCTTGCCGTGGAATGTTAAAAAGAACATGCGGAACATATAGAATGCAGTTAAGCCACCCGTGAAAAGCCCCGCAAAGAACACGGCATAATTGCCAGAAATCCAAGCAGAAATCAGGATTTCGTCTTTGCTCCAAAAACCAGAAAATGGAGGAATGCCCGCTATTGCAAGGCAAGCTACCAAGCACGAGAAATAAGCGAAAGGCATTTTTTTGCGAAGACCGCCCATTTCGTCTAAACTATTGCTATGCACAGAGTGTATAACGGAACCTGCTATCAAGAACAGCATGCACTTAAAAAATGCGTGAGTGAAAACGTGGAACATTGAAGCTGTGTAGCCACCAACGCCAAGGGCAAACATCATATAACCGAGCTGGCTAAGGGTTGAATATGCCAAAATGCGCTTTATATCTTTTTGGGTGCAGGCTATTATTGCTGCAAACATCGCGGTAAATGCGCCTATGAATGCGGCAACTTCCAATACAGAACCGATGCTTGCAAAGAAGGGGAAAAGCCTTGCGGTTAAATAAACGCCAGCTACAACCATTGTTGCGCTGTGTATTATTGAGCTAACAGGCGTGGGACCTTCCATAGCGTTTGGCAGCCATATATGCAAGGGAAACATCGCGCTTTTACCCCAAGCACCCACAAATACAAAAACAGAAGCTAAGGCAAGCCACTTGTGCGAAATAACCATATTAACAATGCCAAGTTTTTGCGGGTTATTCCATTCCAAGAAGTCAAAGGAATTCAGCATAAAGCCAATTAGCAAAATGCCTAGCAAAAAGAAGCTATCTGCAAAGCGGGTTAAAATAAAGGCCTGTTTTGAGGCAGCCACCGCAGAAGGCTTGTGATACCAAAAACCTATTAGCAAGTAGCTTGAAATTCCAACCAATTCCCAAAATATGTAAATCTGAATTAAATTTGTGGCAACCACCAAACCTAGCATTGAAAAAGCAAAGAGACTGAGCAAGGAAAAAAAACGCCCTGCGCCATCGTCTTCTTTCATATAGCCAACGCTGTAAATATTGACAAAAAATGCTATTACACCCACAACAACGAGCATCATAACGGAAATAGGGTCGCAATAAAAGGAGATTTTAAGGGATATTTTGCCAAAAACTTCGCTAATTAAAGGCAGCCATTCCCATTCCCAAGGCATGGCAACACGCTCTGCCATAGGAACATTTGCAAAATTTTTTACAAATTCCGAGGCAAGCCCAATGGCAAGCACCATTGAAAATCCCGCCATCAATATGGAAAAATAACCCGCCGCTTTTTTGTGTTTGCAAAGCAGGGTTCCATTAACAACAAAAGACAAAAACGGAAATGCGAGAATAAGCCAGCTATTTGCCGCAAAAAACGAGGAGTTAAAAGATTCTAACATTTAAATGCAAAATAGAAAATTCTAATCTTGCGTTTAAATATCCTGATTTTTCAGCAGCCTTTTATAATAAAAGTCCGCTGTGTATAATGCCGCTGCGGGGTTATGACCCGTCACTCGGTCTTTGGTGATCAGCGTTGTGACGGGGGCTTCTGAGTATTTTATGAACAAAGAGTCGTGACCTACGCATAGCCCTATTATCACATTTAAATCGGTTTTTTGCTTTGCCAAGAGTTTTGCCTGCAATACGGGGTTGCATATAGCCTCAAAACAACCTTTTTGCACCTTTAGGTTATCTGGTATGCCAACTTCTGTTTTATCTATGGAACCCACCTTGCAAATAGCACAGTAGCTTTTAATCTCGTGGGCTTTTAAGATTTTTACGAATATTTTTGCTTCTGCAATTAAACCTATGCAGGTGGCTATGCCAATTTTCTTGGCACCTATTCGCCGAGCAAAGGCTATTATCTCCTCCACTCTGGTGAGTTTTCCATAATAAGTACCCTCAATTTCCGCAGCGGCATTTGATAATTTTGAAACTATGGGGTCGGTTTTATACAGTTTTTTGATGCTGTCTATTTCAGCCTTGTCAACCTCCTCGCCCACGCACAGCTCTGGAAATTTTTTTCCCTGCCTATAACAGCTTTGCATTCCGCAGTCTGAGCAGCAAAATTCCTTGTTTTTTTCCATATTCCATTCTCCTTAAAAGTTTAGGGTTTTAACGAACAATTTTTCAAAATCCGGCATATTTGCCAGTTCCAAAATTTCTATCTCTTTTATCTTTTTTTCCATTTTATCTCTGTATTGCTTGCCCAGCAAAAATGCTATTCCACCGGAGCTAGATGTGTTGCCAACGAATTCTATTTTGCCTTCAAATTCCTTGGGCATAAGGTTGATGTTTATTAAACTCTTTGCCCGCAGATGATACCCAAAAGAACCAGCAATCAGCACCCTACCCACTTGCTCTGGAGGCGTGTTTTTTGCTCTTAGCAAATATTCAATGCCCGCACGAATTGCTCCCTTTGCCAGCTGTACCTGACGTATATCTTTTTGCGTGAGAATAACATCGCCATCTACCCGAAATACTTTTTTCCCATCTTGCTCTATAAGACGCTCTGCTAAAAAAGGCGGCAACTGCGCAGCATCGCTGAATTTTCCGCTTTTATTGATAACATTGTGGAACACCAGTTCGCCCACGATGTCTATCAAACCGCTGCCGCATATACCAACAGCCTTTGTATTCCCTATAACTTTTATTCTAATTTCACCATCTGCAATTTCAAATTCCTCAACCGCACCTGCTCCGGCTCGCATACCCTTGGCTATATTCATACCCTCAAAGGCAGGACCTGCAGCGGTAGATGCAGCACAGAGTTTTCCATTTGCTCCTATTACCATTTCTCCATTTGTGCCTATATCCACAAAGAGTGTGACGCCGTTTAATTCAAATAGAGAAGAGGCTAAAATACCAGATGTTATATCGGCACCGACATAAGCCGAGATACAAGGCGGCAAATATACCACGCCCGCATTTGAGATATCCAGCCCCATATCTGCGGCTTTTAAAACGGAAAGACCTTCAATAGCAGAGGTATAAGGATATTTTCCAAGAGCAGCCGGCTGTACTCCTGCCGCAAGATGCAACATGCAAGTGTTGCCGCTGAAAATCGCTTCGTATATATTTTCTTTGCTCGTGTTGCTACGTTGCTCCAAAATTTCAAGCATCTTATTGACTTCGGCAATTAAAGCACTCCGCATGGTTTCCAAGCCCTCTTCGCTGCTCGCAAACTTAATGCGCGAAAGTACGTCCTGCGCATATACAGCCTGTGGGTTCATAGCAGAAACCGAATCAATTTCACGCCCATCGTTTAAATCTATAAGGGATAAAACCAGCGTGGTTGTTCCTATATCCAAAGATAATCCCAAATTTTTTCCCGTTGTATTTCCGGCTTCCGTACAGAGAATTTCCTCCCCTGCCCTAACCTCCGTTATGCTTTTTTCGGCTACATATTGCTTTTTCACATTTGGGTTCAATTCAATGTCAAAACTTTTCCCACCCGATAAAATTTTCAATGTGTGGTTTTTCTCTTTTTCCGGTGGAAAAACGCTCATGTTCTCAAGCACGTGTGTTTCGCAGGCCAACACATAAGTTTCCTCTTTGCTACGTGAATCTCCTGCCAACTGTACATTGCACTTTCCGCATACTCCCGCTCCGTTGCAAGGCGATTCTATAACAATGCCGAGTTGCCGAGCCGCTTCAAGAACGGTGGTTTCTTCACTAACATCTATCTCACCAACTCCAATAAAGTTAATGCAAGGCAAAACTATCCCTCCTTCACCGATTGCGTAAATGCCTTGATATTATCCAAAGAAGAAGAAGTGCTAAGTCCGCAAGCTGGAGCGATGATATCTATTTTTTGTTCCACAAGTCGTTTCGCTTGTACAGATACTTGCTCTGGTTTTCCGAATTCAAGCATATAGGTGCTTAAATTCCCCATAGTAACAAGGCTCGGATATTCTTCTTTCAACTCACGCAAATTCACTTTTGCATCTGTAGAAATTGCCTGTGAGCGAATTTCTGGAATGTATTGTTTAACACTGCCTAAATCTCCGCATATATGCACGATAACCGGAGTTCCAGTTTTGCCAATTCCCTCTACCAACTTGTTTAAATAAGCAACAGCGTATTCCTTGAACATCTTTGGCCCTAGTATTTCTCCGGTGGCAGTTGGGTCGCCTACTGAAATAACGGTCGCACCGCCCTCAATCATCAACTGGGCATAAGCTATTAAAAAATCTACAACATAGTCAAGCACCTTGTGCGAACCCTCTCTATCTTTTCTAAGCCCCTTTAAAAAGTTCATAGGGTCTATAACCGATGCCGCTGTGCTTATGGGGCCTGTTAAGTTTCCTATAACCGGAACATCTGCATTTTTGTGGGATAAGTGCCACCCCGCCTGCACCACATTGGAAATTCTCCCTTGTTTGAGCATTTGGCTAATATCTTTGTATTCAACCTGCGAAGCATCTGCAAAGCGTTCCGTTTGAATTTTTGGTTCGCAATTAAGTGTGCCAAAATTTATCTCGCTGCCAAGCACTTCTGCTTCAACCGTCATGCAAAACGGAATACCAAAATTCTCAAAACCTGTGTGGGTATATACATCTTCTGCAAGAGCGGCCATCAACCTATCGTCGTGATGTGCCTCTGGAAGCGTATGCCCCGTACTGTTCATAACATCCACAATAGCTGCGTTCATCATTCCACCCGGGCAAACAACAGGAGGGCGGTCTATGCTTTTTTTATCGAAAACTCTAAAAAGTCTTTCTTTGGGGCTAATTGAATCCATTTAAATTCCTCCCTTTGCCCGCACTGCATCCATCATCGCATGTATGTTTGCAAATGGCGTTTCTGTGGGCAAACTACAACCAGAAGCCACAACCAAACCTTTTGGCGAATCCGCCGCCTGACTTATGCACTGCTCCACGGCTTTTTTCACGTCATCAACTGTGCCGTCTAGCATAACTTCGGAAGGGCGTACATTGCCCATAAGCCGTACTCTGTTTCCAACTTTTTCCTTTGCCTCTGTTAACGAGGCTTCGTTGTCAATGCTTATGCAGTCTGCGCCGGCATCTGCCATTAAATCCCATATATGGCTTGTCCTTCCGCATATATGCAGAGTTACGCTCTTTCCCCTGCTGTGAATATAATCAATTAGTTTTTTCAAGTAAGGATAAGAAAAAATTTGAAAATGTTTTCTGCTTATAACCGTTCCCGATGACATAGGGTCTGTTAAACTTGGTGCAGCACCTTCGTCTATAATTGCTTTTGCGTAGTTGAGTGCGCTTTGCAGCGAAACTTCGCATAACTTGTGTACCGCTTCTGGTTTTTGAAGGGTCATGCGGGCTAATTTTTCCGTTCCCATCAAAAATGATGCTGTTGTGAAAGGGCAAGTGAGCGCACCCGTAACCGGCACTTCCAAACCCACTGCATCCAAAGCGCATTTGGTCGCTTCCAAAAATTGCGGAAGGCTGGAATCTTTGTGCGGATCAACTGGAACAAGGGAATCTATTTCGCTTTCATCTTTCAATGCTGGAGTTTGCAGATATGCGGTTTCGTCTGCTGGGATTGTGAGTTTTGCACCCATAGCTTCGGCAAGCGTATAAAGGTCTGTGAAAATCCTTATATTGTCGTAACCGAACAGCCTATATGCAGCTACGTGAGCTTTTGCGAGCAGTTGGCCATTCCCTCTCAATTCGCACACCTTTACGCCAATAACACGGGCAGCGGTGTTGCCTACAATGGGTACGCAGGGAAGGCGGTCTATCTCTTTGCCTTGACTATACGCCTTTGCACGTTCCAGCGGTGTCATTTTGTCTTTCATTGCGCGACCCCGCACAAATCTCTTGCCAAGCGAACCGCTCCTGCCGCATTTCCAGAATATCCGTCTGCGCCTATTTTTTTTGCAAAGGCTGGTGAAATAGGTCCACCGCCGATAATCACTTTAAATTTCTCTTTGATATTTTTTTCTTTCAGAATATCCACCACCGCTCTCATTCCGTCCATTGTGGTTGTCATAAGGGTAGATAACCCTATGATGTCTGCATTTGTCTCCACCGCTTTTTCCACGAACTTCGCAGGCGGTATATCCCTGCCCAAATCAACCACTTCAAAACCAGACGATTCCAGCATTATTTTCACTAGATTTTTTCCGATATCGTGAGTGTCTCCCTCAATAACGCCGAGCACAATTTTATATTTCTGCGCTTGTTCATCCGTTTTGATATGAGGTTTCAAAACGTCCAAGCCAGCATACATAGCATCTGAACACATTAAAAGCTCTGGAATAAAATATTCCTCTTCTTCAAACAGAACTCCAGCGCGTTCCATGCCTTTAGCGAGCCCCTTGTCAATTGCTTCATAAGCATCAAAGCCACTGGCAACCACTTCTTGTGAAAGAGATGCTGCGGTAGCATCTTCCATATTCACAACCGCATCTGATAACTTTTGGTGAACATCATTTTCAGTATTAGACATATATTATTACTCCTATTTAAGAAAATAGTAAATTTATATGTTTAATATGATATTTTACCCACATTTTTTTAGATTTTTTTCACTTTTCTGAATTTTTTTCCGTTTTTTTACGTCTAATGTACAAAAGGTAAAATTGGGGGTAGATATGGGAAAAGAAACATTGAATTTGCCCAAATATTGCAGAATTTTAAACACGTAGCCAAAATTTTTATATATTTAAAGTAGGGAGTTTATTTTATGAAAAAACTTGCTGTTTTGGTTATGGTTGCCTTTTCAATGCTCTTCCTCGCTTGCGAAGAAGACGTTATTCCCATTCCTTTGCCACCTCCAGCACAGGCCGTTGGCAATGACTCCGTAGCACCACCAGCCGAAAATGCGCAGCAACAGCAGGTTGCTGTGGAAAAACCCAGTGAACCAGCCAAACCCGCAAAAGCAGCTCCTCCTGCCAAAGAAGCTCCGCCTCCGCCTGTAAAAGTTGCCAAAGAACCCCCTCCCCCAAAAGACCCTCCAAGAGCACCCACCTATTACAGCGGTGATGCAGAACAACTCAGCAGAGGCAGATATGCTATTCAAGTATCAATTGTTCCAACTGAGGCATCTGCAAGAAGAATTATTAAAAAACTCTCAGATGAGGGAATTAAGGCATATAACGCAAAAGTTGATAATCCAGACCCAGAAAAAGGCATGATTGGCACATATAATAGGGTTAGAATTGGTTTTTTTGATGCAAAACCTGTTGCAGAAGCATTTGCCAAATCCAGACTGGAACCCCTTGGCTACCGTTGGTGGGTGGATAGAAGCAGAAACGACAATATTGGCAAACTAACAGATTCTGGATCAGAGCCTTTTGTTGTTGAGAAACGTCCTGAAAAAACACCTAAACAAATGACTGAGCAAGAGAGAAAAGATGCCGAAAAAGCAGCTGCCATAGCCGCGGCTAAAGAAGAATACAAAGCTATTGCAAAAGCCGCAAATGCTACTGTTAACTCTGCTCCTGCCTTGCCTCCACCAAAAATCCCAGCCAAAGCAAATACTCCGCCACCTGTTATTAAAACTCCTGCCGAAGAAGCTGCTCAAAACAAACTTAAAGCCAAACTCAAGAAGTAGTTTTTACCTTGTGAAATGCTCCAGCAAGTTTTTCCCAGAAAATTGTGGATTCTGTTTTTTAGCTAGTCCCTCTAGAATGTCAAATTTAAGGGGGCTATTCAATATATGCTCTTTTAGATGATGAGTTGCCATTCGCCTTTCGTATCTAAAGGGATTATTGTACCATGCGGTTCTAATACCATCTGTTGTTATATATTCCAAACTTAATTTTCCCTTATGCACCCAAAAAGTGTCCGCTTCGGCGGCGTGAGACCATTTAATATAAAGAGAGTCGCCCGGTGCATTTCCATAGCGAATTCCGGCTTTGTAAAAACCAGGCAGAACTTCTCCGTTTATTGAAATATCACCTCTAGGTAATTCCTGAGCAAAAACTGCTAATGGAAATTCAAAACCTAGAACTAATAACAATAAAATTGCAAGTCTCATTAGGCACTACTCCTCAGCATCAGAGCCTTCTCTAGATGATGTTTGAAACACTTCAATTTCTTTTCCGTGCTCGCGAATTTTCTTTTCAATTTCTTTGGAAACTTCCGCGTTCTCCTTTAAGTATTGAAGAGCATTCGGCCTGCCCTGCCCTATTCTCTCGCCATTGTAAGAGAACCAAGAACCGCTTTTTTGAATTAACTCCAAATCCACTGCAAGGTCTAGTATGGAGGCTTCTTTTGAAATTCCTTGCCCATAGAGAATATCAAATTCGCACTGCGTGAATGGCGGCGCAACTTTGTTTTTCACAACCTTTACTCTGGTGCGGTTGCCCACGGAATTTTCGCCTTCCTTTATGGTACTCACGCGGCGAATATCTATGCGTTGAGTGGCGTAGAATTTTAACGCATTGCCTCCGGTGGTGGTTTCTGGATTGCCAAACATAACGCCTATTTTCATGCGAAGTTGGTTTATGAAAATCAAAGCTGTGTTTGACTTATTCAGCAAGCCCGTTAATTTGCGGAGAGCTTGGCTCATAAGGCGGGCTTGGAGGCCCATGTGGCTATCGCCCATTTCGCCGTTGATTTCTGCTTGGGGTACAAGGGCTGCAACGGAATCTACCACTATAAGGTCTATTGCGCCGGAGCGAACAAGAGTTTCGCATATATCAAGGGCTTGCTCTCCTGTGTCTGGCTGAGAAACGAGCAATGCCTCTATATCCACACCGAGCTTGCGGGCATAGCTTGCATCAAAGGCATGCTCTGCATCTATAAATGCGGCTACCCCGCCCGCTTTTTGAGCCTCTGCTATGCAGTGCAAGGTGAGCGTTGTTTTGCCAGAAGATTCTGGCCCAAAAATCTCAATTATCCTCCCCCTTGGAATTCCTCCAACTCCAAGCGCTATATCAAGCTGAATGCAACCGGTTGATATAACGGGAATCTCTACCACAGGCTCCTTGCCAAGAGTCATAATGGCACCTTTGCCGTGATTCTTTTCTATTTGCGCAACGGCGGCTTCCACGGCCTTTGCTTTTTCGGGTGAAAGCGAACTTTTGCTCTCTTTGCTTGCTGCTTTTTTAGACATACTGCCTTCCTTTGTTTGGGTTATCTACCCATATTATAGTAAAATAAAAACAAAAAATACTGAACAAAAGGGCAGTAGTTGTATTTTGCATACATCTGTTGACAAAATTCACCTCGCTTGTGGGGGGTTGCTGGAGTAAAAGTTTGTTTTTGAGCCTTTGGTTATGCCCTCGTGCCATAAAAGCCAGGATTTTTTGGAAATTCCACCCGCATAACCGCCAATCCCATTTGCCGCTGTTATTCTGTGGCAGGGTATTATAATCGGAATGGCATTTTGCCCGCAAATATTTGCACAGGCTCTCACTGCGTTGGGGTTGCCAGACAAATATGCGAGTTCCGAGTAATGTATGCCAACAATGGGATAAGTATTTGGCAGGGAATAAATTACCGACCAAACCCTTTTCTGAAAATCCGTGCCATTCAAATCTAAAGGTATTTTTGAACGCAGCTGGCTGAACACGCCCCATTGCTTGGCAAAATAGCTGTTAAGCGCAGAAACGCACAAAGCCATGCAATTCCTTGCATACTCGCTTTGAGGAAACTCTAGGGTATTGTCTGCTTCTTGCTCTTGCGATAAATATCTTATGGCTCGCAAGCCTTTTTCGGAAGTTTCTACACGCAACACCCCTATTGGAGAAATATAGTCCAAAATAACCTCTTGCTTTTAGCTCACCGCATCGGACAAACTGAACATCGGCATATACATAGCTACCAATATAAAACCTATGAACCCACCGAGGAATACTATAATCAACGGTTCTATCATAGAAGTCAAAGTATCAACTGCCGCGTCCACTTCTTCATCATAAAAATCCGCAACCTTAATCAACATGTTGCCAAGCCCACCGGTTTTTTCGCCCACGCCTGCCATTTGTATAACCATTGGCGGGAAAATCTTTATTTTAGGCAAATATCCATACAAGTCGTTTAATAAGGATTGTTTTTTATCGTATTTAAAAGACAGAGGCTCGTTCATAGGCTCGGCTATTGGCTTTCCTCCAGATATTGAGCTTTGTATATAAAGTATAGCTTTTTCCACAGCGGTATTGCCTGCTGTTTTGGCTGTCACGGTAAGTGCATCTGTGATAGCAACACCAGCATTCAAAAGCGTGCCTAGTGTACGTGAAAAGCGGGCAATGGTTGACTTTGTCAGCAAATCTCCAAAGAGCGGTGATTTGAGCATCATACCATCAAACACCAAGCGAAATCTCGGAAGCTTTAACAGATATCTGGCAGTAACAATAATTGCTATAACAGCGGTAACCCAAATTAAAACATTGTCTCTTATCAAATCAGAAGCTCCCATAACCACCCTTGTTGGCCAAGGCAGACCAATGCCTGCATCTTTGAATATGGATACAAACTGCGGAATAACAAAAGTGAGCATTATTATCACAACAAGAATTGCCACTATCGCTACCATAGCAGGGTATGTCATGGCCTTTTTAACTTTTCTCTTTAACCTTTCGTTTGCTTCTTGATATTCAGCAAGCCTAAGCAGAATGCCGTCTAAAATGCCGCCAGCTTCACCGGCTGCAACCATGTGAATATAAAGCCTATCAAACACCTTTGGGTGAAGCGCAAGAGCATCTGCAAGAGATGAACCGCCATTGATAGACATTGTGATTTTATGTATTGTAGCTTTTAATGTTGGATTTGTGGCTTGTTCTTCTAAAATTGCAAGTGATTGAATTATTGGCAGGCCAGCTTGGCTCATAGCAGAAAACTGGCGAGTGAAGCGAGCGATTTCTTTTGATTTTATTCCCGTACCAATAGAAGGCAGTTTTATTTCGGTTGGTTTTTTTTTGAGGCTCTGAATAGTTAAATGCCTGCGGATCAACATTCCGCGTGCCTCTTCAAGGTCGCGCGCTTCTAATTGCCCGCTAAAATCAGCACCTGTTGACGAAACAGCCTTGTATAAAAAAAACGGCATTTAGGCTGGGCCTCCTTTCTTAAGCTCTTTTTCCAGCAACAATTTTTCCAAATTTTCTGGGTTAGAAGATTTGTTCAGAGCGAGTAGTCGGTCTATTTGTCTGGATAGAACCAAATCGGCAAGCCTCATATTCATGGTGTTCATTCCGAATTTCTGGCTTATCTCTATTATGGATTCTATTTGGTGAACCTTATCGTCTCTAATAAGAGCACGAATTGAGGGCAAAACATTCATAACCTCGTAAGCCATAACACGCCCGCCGCCTACTTTGGGCAAAAGGGTTTGGCAAATAACGCCTTGAAGCACAAATGAGAGCTGCGTTCTTATTGTTTGCTGCTCGCCTTTTGGGAATGCATCTATTATGCGGTTTATGGTTTGAACGGTTGAATTTGTGTGCAGGGTTGCAAACGCCAAATGACCAGTTTCTGAAATGGTTAACGCTGCGCGCATTGTTTCGGTGTCGCGCATTTCGCCTATAAGCACCACGTCTGGGTCTTGGCGGAGTGCCATTTTTAAAGCCTGTGCAAAACTGGAAGTATCATTGCCAACTTCTCGCTGATTTACCATGCAATTCTGGTGAGTATGCAAAAATTCTATTGGGTCTTCTATGGTGATGATATGCTCGTGCCGCTCTTTGTTTATTTTGTCTATCATAGCGGCGAGCGTTGTTGATTTGCCACTGCCTGTAGCTCCAGTCACAAGCACCAACCCAGATGGGCGTTTTGTGAAATCTGCCATGATTTTTGGTAGTCCTAGTTCTTCAAAGGTTTTTATGCGAATGGGAATTATGCGAAGCGCAAGCCCCACGCAGCCTCTTTGCAAATAAGCATTGGCACGAAATCTGGCTAAATTATTTATGCCAAAGGAAAAATCGCACTCCTTGCTCTGCTCAAAAGATTTGCGCTGCATCTCGTTCATAAGGCTATAAGACATTCGCATTGTTTCTTGGGGAGTTAGTTTTTCTTCGCCAAGGGGCTTCAATTCGCCATGCAAGCGAACCAAAGGCGGAACTCCAACGGTAAAATGCAAATCCGAAGAACCCATATTAACCATTTGGGTGAGCAAGTCTTGAACATTATATGGCATATTATATAGGAATGTAGAAAAAAATCTCGTGCCTATAAAGGCATTATTAGAATCCTACCCACGAAGTGAAACTGGCAGGGTGAGTAAAAATGGATTTTTTCGCTATTCTGATAATTCTACGATTTTTGCAGAATTTCCATTTAAGGACCATAATGCAGAGACTAAAATGTTTGTGTCAAGGACTAAATTATCCATTTAATCTTGCTGCTTGGATTTCGGTTTCTATTTCTTCGTCTGATAGGAAGCCTCTTGCTTCGGCTTCTGAACGCATTTCGTTTAAGGCTATCAAGGCTTTTAATCTGTTTATGAATTTAATGGTTTTGTCAAATCCGCTTTTGACTTTTGGGATTTTGAACATAATAGCCATTGGTTCGCCATTGTCCATTATGGCTAGTTCGTTTTCTAGTTCCAATTTGTTTAAGACAAATGGAATTTCAGTTAGCTGTTGAGTTGCTATTGCATTCATAGTTAAAATATAGAAAACAAACCCGCTCAGCAACTGCATAGCGAACCACCCACCACCTAATCCCTCACACAACGAACGCTGAACGTGTACTCTTTTTTGAAGCTAGAAATACCAGCTGCACTATCCAAGCTCATGCTTATTGCCGTGTAGGAGCCGTAAACGGTACTGTGCTCAGTAGCAGTCCACCAATAGCCTACCCTGCCGATACCATAACCGTAATGGTCCGTAGAATAGCCTTGACCGCCCGGCAGAGCGGAAAATTTATACGTGTCCTCGCCGTTGCCTGATTTTCCATATTCATCATCATCCCAACCGCTGTTTGCTTTCAAATGCAAGCCTGCAAAATAATGCTGACCACCTGCAAAATCCAAAAGTTCCTCCCATTCTGCTTCGCTTGGCAAATGCCAACCGTTTTGGCAAACTGCCATAGCCGTACACCAATCATACAATCTCCCGTATATGCTACAGTTCTCTGTTTTTTTGTCATAGCAATAGCTACTTTCAACATCGCAGTTCAAATTCTGTGCCATCCAAACCTGACCGTTGATTTCAACGGTTCTGTAGCCGCTCATATCGCAGGAATAATTGCCAACATTACTGCAAGACACAACTGAGGAAGAACGGCATCCCAGTCCCATATAATTCTTTCCGCCCGAATCCCAGCAGTTATCGCGTTCAACGCCTGTGCAGGAGAAAAGCAGGGAGGCTGCCACTATTCTTAATATATTTCTCATTCACAATTCTCCTTAGGTTGATGTTAATCTTTGAGACAACGAACACTATACAAATTACCCTTATCGACGCCGGCGCCGCCAGAAACACCATCGTCTCTACTCGACATTCCCCAGAAGTAGGCGTTTGATCCCAAAGTTTCTAATTCTGTGCTACTCCACCAAATGCCATTGTAGTGGAGCCCGCCCCCGGGACCCTCACCACCCGGCAGGGCGGAAAATTTATATGTGTCCTCGCCATTGCCACTGCCGTTGCCATTGTCATACCAGTCCCATTGATACCAACCGTTGTCCGCTTTCAAATACTTGCCTGCAACAAAACTGCCACCTGCAAAATCCACAAGTTCCTGCCATTCTGCATTGCTTGGCAAATGCCAACTTCTGGGGCAAACAGCCATAGCCGTACACCAATCATACAATCTCCCGAATTTGTTGCAGTTTTCTGTTTCGTTGCTGTGGCAATAGCTGCCTTTAACATCGCAGTTCAAATTCTCTGCCATCCAAACTTGACCGTTGATTTCAACGGTTCTGTAGCTTTTCATAGAACAGGAATAACTGCTACCAGCATTTTTACAACCCGAAGGCACAAGTTTATCTACCATATATTTTTTGCCGCCCGAATCATAAGGATTATCACGTTCAACATAAGTGCAGGAGAAAAGCAGAGAGGTTGCCACTATTCCTAATATCTTTCTCATTTCCAATTCTCCTTAGGTTGATGTTAATTTTTGAGACAACGAACACTGAACAGGACATTCTTATTGCTAACGTTGCCTAGAGCAGCACTCTCGCTACCGTCCATAAACAGTATGTCACCGTAGTCGCTAGCACTCCACCAGTAGCCGATGGTACCGATATTGTTGAAACTGCCATAGTCGCCCCTGCCACCCGGCAGGGCGGAAAAGTCAAATTTGTCCTCGCCATTGCCTGATGGTTTACCGTAATGGTACCAACCGTTGTCCGCTTTCAAATACTTGCCTGCAACGTCTTTGCCACCTGCAAAATCCACAAGTTCCTGCCATTCTTCATTGCTTGGCAAATGCCAGCCGCTGGGGCAAATAACCTTTGCTGTACACCAATCATACAATCTCCCGTATCTGTCGCAGTTTTCTGTTTTTCTGTCGTAGCAATAGCTACCTTCAACATCGCAGTTTAAATTCTGTGCCATCCAAACTTGACCGTTGATTTCAACGGTTCTGTAGCCGCTCATATCGCAGGAATAACCGCCAACATTACTACATGCAAAAACCGAGGAAGAACTCAAAGGCTTAACCGAAGAAGAACTGGAATTGCCTTTCTTATAATTAATGCCCCCCGAATCGTAGGGATTGTCGCGTTCAACGCCTGTGCAGGAGAAAAGAAACACAGCCGCAAGCATAGAAAATCTCAGAAGCATATATGCACACCTATACCCGAAGCCAAAAGCACACCACCGATAATGTAAAACAGATTCCTTTGGGTTTTGCTGCTTTCCACTTTATCCCAAGCCTTGTCGTAATCAGGGCGATCCAGCCCGTCAATGTTATATTTATCATAAAAATCTTTCACTTCTTGGTCTTTCAAATATCCAACAGCAAGCAAGCCTGCCCCTGCCAATTCCAATCCCAGCCCAACCCAAGTACTGGTTCTTGGAAAAGGCTTGACCTCAGGTTCTGGCTTAGGCTCCAACTTGGCAACTTCTGGCTTCTCAACAACTATAGGCTTGGCTTCAACAATCATTCTCTTGAATAAATCGGTAGCCTTCTCGTCTATGAGAGCGAGCAAGCCAGCTATATCCTTTGAGCTGCCAGCGAATGAGCCCATCAGGTTGCCGCTCTTAACGCTGTAGAGTTCAACCTTTATGGTCAAATCCTCGTTGAACCGCCCTATCCTACCCTGAGCCACGTAGTCTGCATTAACCTCCCTGCCCAGTTCAGCAAGGCAACTGGACTCCTTGCACACCTTCACGGTGTTTTCCATAGAACCCAAAAAAGCTACTATGCTCTCGGTTGTCATCACGCCGAACCTATCTGCTGGCAGAACATTGACCGCAGTCTCGCGCAGCTTGTCGGTTAGGTAGGTCAAAGAGGCAACGCTTATGGAATCGTAATCGTCCATAGTGTTGATGATGGCAATGCGCTCCTGCTGCCCGTAGGCGGCAAGGGCGAGAAATAGCAAAAAAAGAACTTGTTTTTTCATATCCTTTTAATCCTTCAATATCTGTGGAAAATCATCGCCCTCATTGCCAATCAGCAAAAGGGGCTTAAAATCTTGGTCTAGCAATAATGTTTTGGGCAGGGGCATCTGTGCATCGCCTTTCTTGGACAAGCCGAATTTTTCGGGCACATTGTTGAACTTGTCAAAGCCAAAGAGCCATTCGTCTTTTACATAAGTGCTGACAAATTTGCCCGACTTGGCATAGTCCGCCTCTCCCACATTTATAAGAACAATGAGAATGCCGCTTTTCTCCAGTTCAGCCGAATTGTTAGACAATTTGGCTATGCCTTCCCTGCACGGCACGCACCAAGTAGCGTAAAAGACGAAAACAACACGCCTGCTGCTCCTCTGCTGGGCTATGGATTTCAATTTGTCCTTGCTCAACACTCCGTTGTATGTGCTCTCGCCGTCTTTGGCTACAAGAGCGAACCAGGGAATCTCTCCCTCCAACTGTTTTGATAAGGGGATTCGCTCGGATAGCTTAACTTGTGCGAAAGATAAATTCGCCAAAATAGCTATGCAAGCGATAAACATCAGTCTGCGCATTTCGGTACCCATTCCTTTATCTCCTTTTCCCATTCGTTCAAAAAAGCGGCTTTGGGAAGATTATCCGCTAGTTTATCCCTCGCCTTGGATTCGTGGCTCACATCAATGCCTTTCGCAGGCTCCCCTGCTTTGAGCAGTAAATATGATTCGCCGCCGCAGGATTCAATGGAGAGAGAAGGGTCGTAGGCACATTCAACACCGTAGGCAGAGTTTTTGCACTTCTCCGCGCAATGGAATTTCATATTCAAACCGCCTGTGCAGTCCGATTTCTCCATCTTTATCTTTTGCGAGAGAATGGCAAAAACAACGTTGGAACATTCATTCCCTGTGTCTTGCCAAAAAACCTTCATATTCTGGCAGTAGCTCTTGTAGTTCTCTTTTGTTTTCGCATAAATATCACTTGCCGCATAAGGGCTTTTGACTCCCCAGCCATCGAGCAGATACTGAATCTTGACAAAATCGTTGTACAGCGTTTGCGTTTTGTGCCAAGCGGCGTTTTTCTGCTTGGGGTGTTCGGTGCTCATTGCCGTGTTGGAAGCAAGCGAGAGCGAATCCGCCAGCTTGCGCTGCCGCTCAATAAAACCTTTAGCCGCATCTGCTTTGCTCATGCAGACCAAAACGCTTGTTTTATCGCCGCTGCGTTTTTTGCTCGCCACTCGTGCGTCTTGGGCATTGGAGAGGCTGGATTCTATAACCGTTTTGGATTCATAGCCCGAATTCAAATCCTCCTTTCCGTTTGAAACCTGCTGGCTCACGACTCGCTCTATCGTAACATTGACCGATGAGCTTATCTGCCTTGAAAGCGCGGAATGGGCTTCTGACAACGCTTCGTTCTCATTCACTCCTATGCCCAAACCGCGGAACTCATCGGGCTGGCACTCAGCTACAGGTTCCGCAGGAGGCACTGATTTGGAAGCGCAGCCCGTAAGAATCAGGATTATCAAAGCAAGCAATATTGCAGGCACATTATACCTCTTTACTTTTTGTATTTGGCGTTGTAGGCGGCGGTGCCTTCGTTAAGCTTATTCATCATATCGTCTTTCTTAACGCGAAGCTCCAGTTCCTCTTGACCTGCGGCAGCAGCTTGCACCGCATTTTTGAGAAGCTCGGGATTCATCACATAAAGGGAGTATATCTTGAAATGACCGCTTTCCTTGTTGAACTGGACTATGGATTTATAAGACGTTGTTCCGTTCAGTTCCTTATGGGTTGACTGCCTAACGCCTTCTTCCCATATCTTTTTTGCCTCGTTGCTCACGTTCTGGGCATAGGATTCGCTCAAACGTTCCACGAATGTGTTAAGCGTTTTTGCCATGTCGGTGCGCGCTTCATCGCCGGAGATGTTGCGGGCTACCATCTCGTCGGTGGATTCGCCCATGCCTATGCCGCAAGGGATAAAGTTGCTCTCCAGGTCTTTTTTTATCTCCAGCAGCTCGTCTGCGGGCGTTTTGACTGATTCAAAACCTCCCGTGGCTGCCTGCTGCGTTTTGGACGGACCGCAGGAAGTGAATGTGAATGCCATGGCTATAGAAATAGCCGCCGATAGAAAACGGGTCGTTTTCATAGTGTACCTCTCTGTTGAAGGGAAATTTTTTTTGCCTATATATATATAGGGGGGGG
>Ga0268262_10001079_pt1 | contig 34773 bp, 31 predicted proteins | sample TergutNc150P3_FD_190354 | JGI IMG/M metagenome (GOLD analysis project Ga0268262, IMG submission 190354) | Nasutitermes corniger P3 segment gut microbial community from laboratory colony in Florida, USA - Nc150 P3 (SPAdes) (version 2) | ecosystem: Host-associated > Arthropoda: Insects >...
GAAGAAACAGCCCTTGTGAATTATCGGTGTATTTAAATCGTGCCATAATCTGTTCTCTCTAAATATGCTCTGCTTTTTATGCAAATTATTTTTCAATCCTGACAAATTTTATTTTTTCAACAGTCTCGACCGTTTTTTAATATGGCAAACAATAAGGAATAATTTTGTATTGATTACTGCGGATAAAAATATGAAATTATATGAAAAGGAAGGATTAAAAATTTTGTATTAAAAATAAGATTTACAAAGCATGTGCAATAAATTATAGAACTTTGCGGCAAACAGCCGCAAAATCCTATGATTTATTGAGTTATTGTCAACGTTGAAAGTCTTACCTCTTAATATCAACTTCCCCATTTGGAGGTACCACAATATTTGTCAGGGTAAATGTCTCCACCTTATTGGTAAGGGAACTTTTGGAAACAGCACGAATATTAAACTTGTTATCCTTATTTACTGCACCCGACGGAACCATAACTCTATTTCGATTGCCAGTTAATGGATATTCCGGGTTTACTAAATTGTCCCCCCAGCTTGAGGACCCGGCAGCCATTATATACACTCCTATGATTCGGTCATCCGACCCCCCCAGACTGTTATTGATGTAAATGTAATTTGTCAGCTTTTGATCTGTCTCCGCTCTTTTCTGCGGAAGCTCGCCGGAAGTATAGCTCCAACTGCCGTCTGCATTTTTGTTCCATCCCACTCCTTTGCTCGCAGAACTATCGGATTTAGTACTATTAGAGCTCGATTCTTTTTTATCCGAACCGACAAGACCGGATATCATAGAAACATAGCCGCATGAGACACTAAAAAAAGCGACCATAACTGTTAAAGCAATTGCTTTAATTTTCATTTGTTTTCTCCTTTTGTTTTTTTTAATTTTTGTTTTTTGCGTATATCCGTTAAGATAAAATACTATATTGTTCAGCCGTTTTACAGGCAGACAATCACAAGGCTATAATGACAGGCGAAGGCGCGGGTTGCCGCGATTAGGGGGAATTAAATAATTTATGATTTTTATTAAATGAAGAAAAATCTTTCCTTTTAGGAAAATATTACAAAATTGTCTGTCTGTCTGTCGAGACATTTTGTTCCTCCTGTAAAAAGTCAACTGTTTTGGTTTAAGTCTTTCTTTTTTTGTTGTATGCAGGTTGTTTCGTATATGTTGTTGTGTCAAGGAAAAAATAACATACAATCGGCAGACCGTTTACGTTCAGGTTAACCGTTTACGCTCCGGCAAACCTAATATATTCGCGGAACGCCGAGACGGCGTTCCCTACGAAATTACCGTCTTATGACAGGTTAACGTCTGCGCAAACGTAACGGAATTCACTCACCATTCCCTTTTTGTCAAAGGTGAGGAATATGGTGAAACCCCAGCCGTCAGGAGCGAAGCCGAGAGTCCAGCGTTCGCTGCCGTCAGCCGATTTGCTTTTCTCGACGGATAATTTTTTACCGAAAGTTTTTTCAATATATTCCTTGTTGCACCACGAGACGCCGACAAAAATTCCGCCCAGTCCAGCGCCCTTGCGGGTGAGGGTAAATTCAAAGTTGCGGTGGTCCTCGTATGTAAGTTCAAAGCCGTCAAAAGACATGACAGTTTCATCGATGTTACCGCGCCATGAGGGACTGACCTGCCGTTTAACAGACTTGGCTTGTCCCCAGCGCCGCATGATTTCAGGCACATTAGCGCCGAGGTTCAATGTAACCAGACGGCCTGTCTCAAAGAAGCCGGGTTCCTTAACAGGTTCAAGCAGTCCGGCTTCGACCCATCCGGAGGGGCAGCGAGATGAGACGTCCACGATGAACAGCCAGCCCGGTTTTGTCTCATCAGCCACGTAAAAATCATAATTGTAAAAATTTTCGCCGTTTAAGTCTGCGCCTTTCAGCTCGCCGGAAGATTTGGAAGGTCCTGCATATACAGGAATACGGCTTTTGCCGCGTACTGCCGAAAATACATGCTTGAGAATTTTTTGCTCTGCCATTTTGCGTTGCGCAGCAAGCGACGAGTCCACAGCGCCATAGCCCTGACCGTATGGTGTAAGGCTGAGTTGTTTAATGACAAATTCCTCGCTGTGTTTAATCTCCTCGTAAGAGTTCACTTTCACAAGATCAGCGCTGACATAGCACGGCGTACGCACGCCCGCGGCATTGCGGTCATTAACGCTTCCCGTATCTTTATCCAAAAAGCCGACAATTCTGTACCATGACATTTTGGCTTTATCGTCGCGTATAGACCATTTTTCCGCTACGAACATTGCGCCCGGATTAACCTGCCCCTTGACAGTTGACTCTACGCTTGGTTCTGAGCGCAGGCGAACGTTTGTTTTGACTACAGTCAACGCTACAATCCCGCTGTCTCCTTTACCGGTTGCTGTCTCGCCGGGCTGCGCAAGAATAGCCGTTGCCAAAATAAAAAAGGGAAGCATGCGCAGCCTTGGTAAAATCATTATTTTTTTCATATTATTTTTCCACATAAAAGTATTCTGCCGTCAATTTTTCATCAATCATAAAAGTATTCTTCCAGCGATGCGGGATAGACGCCGTCGGCTTTCAATTTAATAGAACCAGCTATAGTTTTTATTGTGACAAAATCTTTATAAATGGCAGCCTCAAATTCATAGCCCTTTTCATTATAACGGAAAGTGTTTCCGTTTAGCTGGGCTGTTCCTTTGATATCCGTCTTCATCGCGCTTTTACCGTTGTCCCATTCGATATAAAGTTTAAAATCCACATCTCCCTTTTTTTTCCCGGGCGAAATATAAATGTAACGGGTTTCCCATTCGCCGGCTTTGCAACCGTAAGTCGCTTTAGAAGCCGGTGTTTCTGATAAAAAGGGCGCAACGCGGCTTAGCTTTTTATTTGAGCCGTTTACTATAAGCGTTCGTCCGGGGAAAAGTACATTGTAAAATGCCTGAGGGTGTTTGCCGATTTCTTTTTCCATTTCGGGAGACAGTTTTTTCAGCTCCATGTCCATTTTCCTGAACATGCTTACTGCGTCCGGAGCCGGCTGCCATGTAGCCTGAAACTTTCCGCCGCTAATGCGTCCGCTTAATTCCCCCTTGATTTTGCCTTTGCCTCCTGAGAGTATAACCGCGCTTATGCCGTTCACATTTCCTTTGTCGTCAATTGTGCCCATAATGGGTATGCTGGTCATATCCTGAAAGCCGGGGTCAACATATTCGCCGCGGAACACATTGCCCATGCGCGCAAAAACAATCTCTGCGCCTGAGTGGTCGCCCTTACGGCAAACCCAGTATTGATACTGCGTTACGGCGTCTTTTCCGGCTTGGCCGCCTGTTGCTGCCAGTGCGACGGCAGCAGCTATTAAAAGAAGGTTCCTGATTTTCATATTAAAGCCTTTTTATCCGGTTATCCGTTTCCATAAATATGTTTTTTCCAGAGGGATTTTGCAAAATCGACAAATGCGGGAGGAGTTTTTTTGTTCAGGAATTTCTTGTCCAATGTGTATTTGCCGCCCATAGCGACGCCGTACTCTGCGGGCAATGATAATTTGCTCTCTCCCGTCATGGTATATACGTCTTTGTTGTCGTACATCCTGAGAAACATCGAATTGGGACTGACATCTCCTCTGCACGATTTAAGATACATCAGCCAGATTTCCGCAGTGCCGTTATTATCAATATCTGTAATGGAAAGCGCGCCTTTTACAAATTCCGCCACAGGGTAATTCATACATTCAAACTCCATGTCATATACTTTCCATACTTCTTCCCATTTACCGTTCTTCTTTAGAAAACGATGAGCGTACAGCGCTTTGTTTGACAAAAAATCTCCGCCTTCGACTTCATTCGTCGTCACTTTAGTTTCCGCGGTTATCACAATGTTTTCCCCTGTATTGTCCGCGTATTTGTACGCTTCGACAAGGTTGCCCATGTACCTGATTCCGACCGGTATATGGGCGGGATTCAGTTTTTGCCGGCTTATTACCTGTTTCTCACCGGCGTTTGGCTTTGAGACGGATTTTTGTCCGTACGATACGGCAAATATCATGATTAATGCGGCTGCCGTTAAAAAGACCTGATATTTTTTCATTTATATTCTTCCAGAGCGCTTCTATACGTTTAGAATTTTGCGCAGTAATCGTAAATAAGTTTCCATAACCGGTCTTTGTCCACAGTCTTGATAATCCGCGCTTTTTGCGCTCCCACAGGCGCCTGCCGTTCATAAGCCATTGACTGTCCGTAAGCGTGGCCGTAATCGGTACAGATGTCAACGGGCAGCGTCACTTCTTCGGTTATAAGCGTTTTATCAATGATGATAGCCGCGACTATAACGTCCCAGATGTAATGCGTATAGTCTTTGTTTTCACCGTAAAGTTTCACCAATACATTCTTGTTCAGCATATCTGTAATCATCGGATTTTTTACTATACTGCGAACCTTTTCATATTCGGGTTTTTTGAATGTTATTTTCTCGCATACGTCAAGCCCTACTATGATTTGTTCTTTGAAAGGCGAACGTACCACTATTTTTACGGCTTCGGGGTCTGCCCACCAGTTAAACTCGGCAGTGGGAGTTGTGTTTCCCGGACGGAAAAACGAACCGCCCATATAGATAATCCTTTTTACTAAAGGCACTATTTCAGGCGCTTTACGAACGGCAAGAGCCAGATTGGTACATGGACCAATGGCGGCTATCGTCACCTCGCCCGGATATTTTTTTATCTGTTCGATAATAAAATCCACAGCGTGCTGCTGAATTGGCTTTATTGTCGGCTCGGCTCCATATTGCTGTTTATAATACGAATACCACGACTCAGGTTCGGGATAAGTATATGAACCTGCCCAGTAATCGTGGCCTACGCCGTAAAGTTGACGCTCAAGCGGCATAGTCTTATGGCGGTCTGGACGCAAGGGACGTGTAACTCCCATAGCAAGCGGAACCTTCGTAGCTTTAATCGCTTCTAACTGACGCAATCCCCATGCTGTTCCGTCCGCAACCCACGAATTACCGACAACCGTTGTAACGCCCAACAAGTCAACGTTCGGGGCAATCTGAAGCATCATCATGGCAATACCGTCGTCGAAAATCTCAACCATGTCGGTATCAAGGATTATTTTTTCTTTCTTTTGAGTCTGCGCCGAAACCGTAAACGACGCAGATAATATCAGTGCGCATAACGCGCTGATAAAAAATGCTTTGTGTGACATAACGTTACTCCTAATTTTTAATTTTTATTCGTTTTATTCCTTTATAATCAACCGCGGGTTGTTTTTCAAGAAATTCAATTGTAAAGTCTGAGGTCGTGCGAAAGATGCTTCGTCCTTCGTCTGCCTTTTTGTATTTGCAGATGGCTGCAAGGTAACTGTTCATCACTACTTTATAGGTGCGTTGAAGGTTCAGCTTTGAGCCGTCCGCCATTTTCACTTGCAGTTTTTTTATCTGTTTTTGTTTATCGAGTTCCATTTCATAGGTGATGCCCGATACGTAGGGCGGTTGTTTATTTTCGGCGATATAAGCCGCTTCGATAAAGCGTAAAACTTCCTGTCCCGTCAGATTATACATCCACGTTTCGTTGCCGAACGGGTCGAGTTCATATACGGTGCTTACAGTCAAAGGCCCTTTCGGGTACGTTTCTCTGCGCACGCCGCCGGGGTTTTGGAAAGCGATATCCGCGCCTGCCTCAATCCTGATGGCGTCTGCCATCAGACAGCCAAGTTCTTCGTAACTGCCGAAGTCTGTGACGGCTCGCGTCAGTACACGGTTAAGCGCTTTGTTATTTTTAAAATCATCAACCATCGCCTGAACGTCTTCGTCTTTGCCTGGAAAGGCGTTGATGTCGAGCAGACGGGCTTCCTTTTTGGTGACTTTGCCGTCGGTTATTTGCAGGGTGATATGCGTAACATATTTCAAATGTGATTCGGCCTGAGTAACAAGCATATTGTTGTGTAATTCCGTACCCTCAACGCGGGTGTGGGAATGCCCTCCAATCAGGAGGTCGGCAAAGGGATATTGTTTTGCCATAAGAATGTTGCTCTCATGGTCGTCGTGCACGAGCAGGATAAAGACGTCGCTGATGTTACGCAGCCAGCTGTATTGTTTTGCAACCTCTTCAGTTGAGCGGAAAGTGATGTTTTTTACATTGTCCGGATGCGTGTCTGGCAATCCGCTCACGCCCCGCTGTAACAACCCAAGTACTGCTATTCGAACGCCGTTTATTTCAAATATTTTATAAGGTTCTATGTGCAGACGCATCGAATCCGGCGCATACATATTGGCGCAAACATGCCTGAATTCGGAACGGTTGATTACATTGCGTAATGCGTCAATCTTTCCGTCAAACTCATGATTACCCAGACATGAAAGATTAAAGCCAACTTTGTTCATCAGCGCAGTCATCGGATACGACGGTTCAGGGTGCATGTCGTTCGCCGGATTGCCTGTACGGTTATCGCCTGCCGAAAAGAGAAGCAGGTCGGGATAAGCGGTACGCATACTCTTTACAAGTGCGGCAAACTTAGGGAAACGGTCAATAGACGCGTGCATATCATTCACGGCGAGAATGGTTATCTCTTTGGTCTGCGCCCACGCCGTGGCTGTCATAAATACGACAAGGAACGCCACTGCTGCCCGTAATGCCAAATTTTTCATCTTTAAAAATTTTTTACTCATACGAATATCTCCTTATAGTTTGAATTTTTTGTCAATAGTTTTAATGGTTACATCCATTATTGTGCTGTTTCCGGTAACACTTGTTACCACCCGCGTCCGAACCCCGATTGTTTGACTTTAATATATCATTACTATTATTTTTGCAATACATTTTTTATGGGATATACCGCATAATTTATTGACGTTTTGTATAGAATGGGGCAGGGCGTGCCCGTCTCACTTTAAATGGCAAAGGGGCTGTCTGATAAGTAACAGGCAGACAATCAGTTATATTCTTACGTCATTGCGAGCCGTGTTTTAAGTTCACCTGATAGAGCAAGGTAAACTCGGCGTGGCAATCCAGTAGGATAAATTAAGACTCCGGATTGCCACGCGCAGGTTACACAATCTATACTCAAGCATGGTTGAAGCGCTCGCAATGACATAATAATGTACTTATCGTTTACTTTTGTTACTTATCAGACAGTCCCCCTGCATGCTTTACATATATTTTTTCTAAAATAAACTTATTCCTTCCATTTCGACGGTCATCGGGCGGCCTACAGAGGGTTTCTCATAAAAAAAATTCTCTACATGTATATGACTTTTTTCTATAAAAAAAGTGGTTCAGTTTAAGAAACCGTTTAGTTAAGAATGGGGTAGGGAACGGCAGGGTGCATTTAGCTATTATTTTATATCTATTGCCAGTTATAATAATATACCATAATGACAGAAATATATGTATTATAAATATCCATGCGTGTCTTTCTATACTGTCTGCTGCCCGAACACTGCGTTCATGGTTCAGAAATTTACCATCCGCGTCCGCCGCCTCCACCTCCGCCTCCGCCGGAATAGCCTCCTCCATCGCTGCCCGAACCCCAGCTGTCTGAGCCGCTTGAGGAAGCGCTGCCGACCGACGTGCTGAACGATGAACTCAACGATGAAAAGACGCCGGTAAAAGCCGCAACGGTAAAACCGCTTGATAAAAAGTTTGCGTCGTCGTACCAGTCAGGACGGTAGCTGAAACGCATAAGCACGTCTCCAAATTTTTGGCACCATTCGTTACTCACGCCTAAAGCCATGGCGTAAGGCAGCAGTTTCTCAAACAGTTCGGGAGTGCGTTCCGGCGGGTTAAGCATGTTCAGACGGCGTTCTTCAGCCGTTTTCATGTACATCTTAAATCCCTCAAGTTCGGCTGCGAGTTTAGCGCCGTCTGGTGTGTGCATCCTCATCCTCTTTGCGTAGATTATATACAGCAGCGACATTCCAGAAAAAAATAACGCCGAGAGCCAGTGAATGTCGTCTCCGTCATAATCCGAAAAAACCATCATAAATCCTATGGCAAGAATGGTTATCGAAACGCCAAGAAACCACGTAGCGCCTCTCATGACTTCTCCCTTAGGCGTGTTGACAAACATTGTCTTTATTTCGTAAATGATGAACGGCGACGCCGCGGTAAAACCTAACGCTACCGCAGGGTCCATGCCTGTAAGCCAAAAGTACAGGCAAAAAACTGCGTTAAGCAGTAAGCCGCCCATACCGGCAGCGAGATGGTGCAGTTTTAAATAATCCTTAGTATTCCATCGTCTATATACAGAACTGTGTAAACCGCTTCTGGCTTTGGAAAAACGGGAGGAGTACACATCATTTACCGGCAACTCGTCCTTGCCGTCAAAAAGCGCAGCGTGTATATCCTTTTCTTCGGGGCGCAGCTTTTCCATATTCTTCCTGTTGACCAGCGCGTATTCATTCTTGCCGTATGTCTTCTTTTTGCAGTGGATACTCAAAGCGCCTTTTACAGCCATTTCGATAAGGGTTGACGGGAACGCTTTTTCCTGAAATTCGTTCAAATTTGGATCTTTCAGGTAAACGACTGCAGCAGGCGGCAAGTCGCGCGGAGGTCTGAACAAGGGTATGACGGTCTGTCTGGGAGGACGTTTCCCAGCTGCGATGCGGGTGATTAAAAAATAGACTGCGCAAATCAAAAAGCACCACAGCGCGTAAACTTTTTTGCCGTTTTCCTGCCAATACAGTTCGTCCTCAGTCGGCGGAGGCGGACGGGCAATGATGCCGCGCGTGAAACCTACGCCGACTGTAAGCCCCTCGCGGGGCTCCAGTGCGCGTGTGGTTTTAAACGCCTGTATTTTACCTCGGTCTTCCACTGTGCAATCCTTTCCCGCTTCGCCATACTTCCCAGTATAAAAAGCAGTCTGTATAACCTTCGCGCCTGCGGGCAGGGTGATTGCAGCCGAAGCCTGCTCAATGGGGAAAATCCATTCGACGCCCGTAATATTCCAGTACAAATCGTCATAGTCGTCGAAAAATCCGATTTGACCGTAACATTCGTAAACGATTACGTAGTCGTGTTCGCCGGCTTTGAGCCGCACATTCTCTTCGCCGATATAAATTTTAAACTTATCGCTGGCGGTAGCGGTGTGGTATTTGGAGTCAGCCCCGTCGCATTTCACAGAAAGGATACCGTAATTCATCTGCACGCGCTTGTTGTTCTTGTCCCTGCGTTTAAGAGGCAATTCGCGCACGATGCCCCGCTTTATCTCCCGTCCTGCTGCATATACTTTGATATGCTCTGCGACTTCAATTCTGCCGTCGGTTTCAATTTTGATGTCCGCGTGAAAGCGTATGATGCGCTCCTGCTTCACCGCATAGTCTGATATTTGCTCCTGCGCCTGCCCGGACATTGCAGCGAGGCAAAACAGGAACAACGTTTGAACTGTGATTTTTTTGATTATCATATAAATTCCATATTTTTATTATTAACTATTTCCAATTTTAAATTTCTGCTTTTCATTCTCAATTTCAGCTTTTTTTCCTTTACCATTCAAATACCATATTCCGGCAACGGCCAATACCAGCGCCGCGATACTAACCGTCGAACTATATTGTATCCATGCAATGCCGATGACTAAACACGCCCATACGAAGCCCATAACTCTTCTAAACGCTTTGAAACCTGCCTTGATAAGCCTGTCTAAAAAAGCCGATTTAAAAATATCCGGCAGAACGGAGAACATAGCTCTCCAAATTAACATCGACAGTATAAGGAGAATAAGCCGCAATCCCCATAACCATAGCATAATGTCTGCATGCGCTTCGGAAAACATCTCCACGGCTGTTACTGTACCGCGTTTTACAGATGAAAATATTTTGCCGTTTTCATCCGTATATTTCTCAAAAGTGCTGCCGCTGACTTTGGCGATGAAGGATATCTGGCAAGGTTCTATTTTGGTAAGCGTTACGCGCACGTCGCCGACAGACGGCTTGGAGGGCGATTTGCCGTAATAGACCACATTGCCGTTCACATGCACCATCGGCGCTCCGCCTGACACGGGCAATCTAAGCACTTGTATGTTATTGGCAACGACATTTTCCCATTGCTGCAGTTTGTCGCCGCTTAATTTCACCTCTGCCGGAACATCTCCGCCGATTGCCCCAAGTATGAACTCGGGCAGCCGGTACCCGCCGAAACGGACATCCGCATACACAGGTTTTTGCGGTATTTTGACCAATGCAAAATTGTTATGACCTGATTCCTCGAATTGTTGCGAATCAATCTGATAGGGGTACCAGTCCGTGCGGTAGTAATAGTACCCCTCTCTATCGCCTTTACCCTTTCTGTAGTGTTCCTTGTACTGGTAATACTCTACCTTGCGGTTGAGCAGGAGAGCCTTTTCGCTGACGCCGTACAGTTCGTCTGTAAGCGTTTCCTTTGTGTCGGCAAACGCGGAGGCATATATCAGTTTGCCGTCCAGCGCCGCATCAACCGCCGGCGCTTCTTCTAAAATCGTCACCGCTCCTTCGGCTTCGCGAATAAATTGCTGTTTACCAATGTAGTGGATTTCGTTATAGTAAAGCAGAAAGGTGACGAGACCTAATAAGAGGATAAATATAATATGCGGCACATAGTCTATAAAAGCCATTTTCTTTGTTGTTTCTTGTTTGTCCATAATTTTCAATTTCCCTTTTCCCCTTTAGCATTCAGATACCATATTCCGGCAATAATCAACGCCAGCATCACGACGCTAACTGACGGATTGTACTGTATCCAGGCAACGCCGATGACTAAAAACGTCCATACGCCGCCCATCACTATGCCGAATACGCCGCCCATAAATTTGCCGGCCGATTTTATGCCTGCTGCAGCAATACCGCGCAAAAAAGGAATCAATTTGAAAAATGCCATCTGCAAATCGAAATTTAATCTGCAAACCGCTATTGCCAGCAAAAAGCCGATAAGGCGAAGCGCCCATAACCATAGCATACTGTCTAAATGCGCTTCGGAAAACATAGCCTCGGCGGTTACGGTACCGCGTCTTACGGGTGAAAATGTTCTGCCGTTTTCAGCCGTAAATTTTTCAAAAGTGCCGCCGTTGACTTTGGCGATGATGGATATTTGGGATGGTTCTATTTTGGTAAGCGTCACGCGCACGTCGCCGATAGACGGCTTGGAGGGCGATTTGCCGTAATAGACCACATTGCCGTTCAGATGCACCATCGGCGCTCCGCCCGGCGCGGATTCTCCAAGCGCCTGCATATTGTCGGCAACGACTTTTTCCCATTGCTGCAGTTCGCTGCCGCTTAATTTCACCTCTGCCGGAACATCTCCGCCGATTGCCTCAATGATAAACTCCGGCAACAAGTATCCGCCGAAGCTGGCGTTTTTTGCATACATTGATTTTTGTTCTATTTTGCATACATTGATTTTTGTTCTATTTTGACCAGTACAAAATTTTTGATAAACATACTGTGGAAATTTTTAGAACTAATCGGCGATGCTGCCCATTTTGCATAGTGGGAATAGGTTGTCTTGCGGTTTTTTGTCTGCGATTTTTCCTCGAACTGATAATACTCTACCTTGCGGCGGAGACAAAGAGCCGTTTCGCTGACGCCGTACAGTCCGTCGGTAAGCGTTTCCTTTGAGCCGGCAAACGCAGATGCATATATCACTTTGCCGTCCAGCGCCGCATCTACAACAGACACGTCTTCTACTTTCATCACCGCCCCTTCGGCATCGCGAATGGATTTTTCTGTTTTAATGTAGTTGCTTTCGTTCAAGAAAAGCAGGGCGGTAACGATAAGCAGGAACAGGAAAAATATCCCATTCACCACATAATCCGTAAAATCCTTTTTCTTTGTTGTGTTTGGATTGTCCATAACTTTCAATTGTCCATTTTTTCTTCTCTCACCATCCGCCGCCTCCGCCGCCGCCTCCTCCGCCTCCGGAATCTCCGCTGTCGCTGCCCGAATCCCAGTCGCTTGAACCGCTTGAACTGCTTGAGACGGGAGGAGCGGATGCGCTGCCGACAGATGAGCTGAACGATGAGCCAAGATTAGTAAATGCGTCAGCAAATGCCGCAGCAGTGATTCCCGTTGCAATACCTGCGGTTAAATTGTCGTCGTTATACCATTGCGGACGGTAGTTGAATTTTTCCAATACGTCTCCGAACTTTTTGCACCATTCGTTACTCACGCCTAAGGCTATGGCGTATGGCAGCAGTTTCTCGAACAGTTCGGGTGTGCGTTCGGGCGGCATGAGCATGTTAAGCCGGTGTTCTTCAGCCGTTTTCATGTACATCTTAAATCCTTCAAATTCGGCGGCGAGTTTGGCGCCGTCTTCGGTGTACCTTATCATGCGGCGGACATATATAAAATATATCAGCGACATCGCCGAAAAGAACAGTACCGATGGCAAATGTACTTGTATATCGTCCGTTATAAAATCCGTCGCAATCCCAAACACAATTCCTATGTAAAAAAATGCTAAAAAACACGCACTAAAAAAGCTTGAGGCAAAACTATTTCTACCATCACTGCTGATAAGGATTGCAGATATCACAGCCTCAATTTGTAAAACGATGAAAAACGAAGCCGCGAAAAATGAATAAGCAACATCGCCGGAAGCGCTCGATAAAAATATATACAGCATAAAGACCGCATTGAGTATAAGAAAACCGAGAAAGTTATAACCAAAGTTTTCATGGAAGAAGTCTTCGATTTTCCACTGCTTTCCCAAGTTTGTTCTCAATCCCTGGGATGCGTTCATAAACTTTTCATTGTTCGTGTCATCCACCTTTACTTCCGGTTCGGACAATTGACTTCTCAGTTCCTCAATGTTTAGATTTGCTTTCAGATCGGGATTATTTTCCGCCAACTCCCGAATTTTGTCGAGCGCACTTGAATCATTATCTGTGAAAATAGCATCGTGTATCTCCTGTTCTTCGGGAATCAACTGCTCCGTATTCATTTTATTGACTAACGAATATTCGCTAGTCCATTTATTCTTTTTTTCGCACTTGATGGATATGGAACCTTTTACCGCCATATTTACAAGAGACGCCGTAAAGGCGCTGTTCTCGAATTTTCGCTTGTTCAGGTAAATCAGCGAAGCCGGCGACAGGTTGCGCGGAGGCTTAAATGTAGGAATGGCAATCTGTTTGCGGGGTTTTTTCCCTTCTTTTTTCATGGTTAGGTAAAAGTACAACATACAAATCAACACCCCTGTCCAACCGAAGACGGTATCACTGTATTCGTCCCAAAACATTTCGGCTTCGCTTGGCGGCGGAGGGCGGCTGATGAGGTCGCGCGGGAAAGCTGCCGCAACAGTCAACCCCTCGCCAACATCAAACTGACGTGTCGCAGTAAACGCCTGTATATTCCCGCGGTTGTCCGCAGTACATGCCCTTTCGGTAGAGCCTTTCACGCCTGTATAACAGGCTGCCTTTATACCTTTTGCGTTGCCGGGCAGGGTGATTGCCGCCGAGGCTTTTTCAATGGGGAACGACCATTCGTTGCCCGTAACGTTCCAGTACAGTTCGTCAAAGTCGTCAAAAAATCCGATTTGACCGTAACTTTCGTAAACTATTGTATAGTCGTACTCGCCTGCCTTAAGCAGCACGTCCGCATCGCCGATATAAATAAAGAGGTTTCCGCTTTCGCGTTCGATGCGGTATTTGGAATCCGCTCCGTTGCACTTCACCGCAAGTACGTTGTAATCCACAGGCACGCTCTTGCCTTTATTATTTTTGCGGGAAAGAGGTATCTTGCGATAGATGCCGCGTTTTATCTCTTTTCCTGCAGCATATACTTTGATATGTTCGGCGACCTCAATCCTGCCGTCGGTATCAATAGCAATATCCGAATGAAAGCGGATGATACGCTCGCTTTGCTGTCCGTAAGAGGGCAGACAGAAAAATAAGGCGATGAGTAGTATGTAAAACAGCTTTTTCATTTTATTAATATACATCATCATAGATATTGTTTCCGCGTTCTTATTTATACGAATATCTCATTCATGGTCTGAATTTTTTGTCAATAATTTTAATAATTCCATCCGATTATCAGGAGTGTGAAAAATTTAAGATAATGTATGTTGAAAAGGCAATTCTTTTGGGTTCTTATGCTAAAGGCTATGCTACAGAATTAAGCGATGTTGATATTTGTTTTTTTTTGAAAGATTACAATGGAAAAGATCCGGTAAAAATAATAGCGGAATTGCTTAATATGGGCGGAAAATATCCCGATGTTCCTTTTGAGCCGTTGGTATTTGAATCTGCTGAAATTCAGAGAGGCAATCCGTTTGTTCGTGAAATCCTTGCAGAAGGAATAGAATTGCTGTAATAGCAGCGTATTTATAACAGACCAATTCCCCTCACAGAGGGGAATCTACTTGCTTAACCTCCGAAACCTGATGTTTGATAAAAAGGACTCCATAAATTATGTCTAATCATGCGGGGGCCTGTGGCGCGTCCTTTGGCTCCCACCGAGTGCTGCCACCGGACGCTGCGCTCATGGCTCAGACGCTTACCAGCCGCCGCCACCACCGCCGCCACCGCCGCCGCCGGAGCGTCCGCCGCCGCTGCTTCCGGAGCTCCAGCTTCGTGAGCCGCTTGAACCGCTTGAACTGCGCGAGACTGGATAAACGGCCGCGCTGCTGACAGATGAGCTTAATGATGAACCAAGATTAGTAAAGGCTGTCGCAAATGCCGCGGAAGTGATGCCAGTTGCGACACCTGTAGTTAGACTGCTGTCATTGTACCATGCCGGACGGTAGTTGAATTTTGCCAACACGTCTCCGAATTTTTTGCACCATTCGTTATTTACGCCCAGGGCTATTGCGTATGGCAGCAGTTTCTCAAACAGCTCAGGCGTGCGTTCGGGCGGCGTGAGCATATTTAAACGGCGTTCTTCAGCCGTCTTCATGTACATCCTCAATCCTTCAAATTCGGCGTTAAGTTTTGCGCCTTCGGCGGTGAACCTGTTAGCTATGCGGTTGGCATATATAATATATATCAGAGACATCGCCGAAAAAAATATTACAGACGGCAAATGTAGTTCTACATCATTCAGCTCCAAATCCATGGTCGCAATAGCAAATATAATTCCTATGTAAAAAAAGGCTAAAAAACACGCAGTGAAGAAGCTTGCGAAAAAATTATCGGTACCGTCACTGCTGACAAAGATTGCAGATATTATAGTCTTTAGCTGCAGAATGATGAAAAACGAAGACGCGAAAAATGAATAAGCGGCATCGCCGGAATCGCTCGAGAAAATTATATATAGTATGAAGACCACATTGAGTATAAAAAAACCAAGAAAGTTTTGGGTAAAGTTTTCCTCGAAGAAGTCTCCGATTTGCCACTGTTTTCTCAGACTTGATTTTAGTCCGTCGATGGCTTTTATAAACTTTGTATAGTTAGTCTTCTCCACCTTTACTTCTGTTTCTGCGGCTTGACTTTCGAGTTCAGTGATGTTAAGGTTTGCTTTCAAATCGGGATTCTTTTCAGCCATCTCTTTAATTTTGTCGAGCGCTATTGAATCCTTTTTTGCGAAAATGGCGTCGTGTATCTCCTTTTCTTCGGGAATCAACTGCTCCGTATTCATTTTATTGACTAACGAATATTCGCTAGTCCATTTATTCTTTTTTTCGCACTTGATGGACATGGAACCTTTTACCGCCATATTTACAAGAGTCGCCGTAAAGGCGCTGTCTTCGTACTTGCGGTTGTTGATATAAATCACCGAAGCGGGCGACAGACCGCGCGGCGGCTTAAATGCAGGAATAACTGTCGGTTTGCGCGGCTTTTTCCCTAATTTCCGGTGGGTTGAGAAAAAGTAGAACAGGCAAATCAGCGAGCCAATACATATAAAGACAATATCTCTGTGTTCGTCCCAAAATGTTTTTAAGGCGGTTGGGCGGGTGACGATGCCAACCGGAAAGGACGCCGCAACGGTCAGGCCTTCGCCTACAGCCAGCGGACGTGTTGCGGTAAATGTCTGTATATTCCCGCGGTCTTCCGCCGTGCATGCGTTTTCGGTAGAGCCTTTCACTCCCGTATAACAGGCTGCCTTTATACCTTTTGAGTTGCCGGGCAGGGTTATTGCCGCAGAGGCTTTTTCAATGGGGAACGACCATTGGTCGCCCGTGACATTCCAGTACAGTTCGTCAAAGTCGTCAAAAAATCCTACTTGTCCGTAGCTTTCGTAAACTATTGTATAGTCGTACTCACCCGCTTTGAGCAGTACGTTCGCATCGCCGATATAAATAACGAGGTTTCCGTTTTCCTCTTTGGTGTGGTATTTGGAGTCAGTTCCGCTGCACTTCACCGCAAGTACCTTGTAATCCATAGGCACTTTTCTGTCTTTATTATCTTTGCGGTACAGAGGCAGCTTGCGAAAGATGCCGCGCTTTATTTCTTTTCCGGCGGCATATACTTTGATATTCTCTGCGACCTCAATCCTGCCGTCGGTATCAATGGCAATATCGGAATGAAAACGGATAATACGCTCGCTCTGCTGTCCGTAAGAGGGCAGACAAAAAAATAAGGCAATGAGTAGTATGTAAAACAGCTTTTTCATTTTATTCAACCTCTTCAACCTGTTTTAAAATTTTTAATCATGGTTCGGACAATTACCAGCCGCCGCCTCCGCCGCCGCCTCCGCCGCCGCCGGAACTACCGCCGCCACTGCTTCCGGAGCTCCAGCCGCTTGAGCCGCTTGAACTTCGCGAAACGGGAGGAGCGGATGCGATGTTGACAGACGAACCGAACGATGATCCCAAAGCCGTAAATGCCGTAGCAAATGCCGCAGCGGTTACACCTGTGGCTAAATTGTCGTCGTTGTACCATGCCGGACGGTAGTTGAATTTTTCCAACACGTCTCCGAATTTTTTACACCATTCGTTACTCAGCCCTAAAACCATGGCGTAAGGCAGGAGTTTCTCGAACAGTTCGGGCGTTCGCTGAGGAGGCGTGAGTATGTTTAAACGGTGTTCTTCAGCCGTCTTTATGTACATCTTAAATCCTTCAAATTCGGCGTCAAGTTTTGCGCCTTCTTCGGTTGACCTGTTAGCCATGAGTTTGGCATATATAAAATACATCACCGACAGCAGTATAAAAAACAGCACAGATGACCTGTTTACTTCCTGACTGCCGTCCGTAACCACTGCCGACATAGTTCCCACGAAAAGAAATGTTATCATACCGCTCAATAAGCATCCGCCTTTTACTTTAGTTCCTGCATATAACATATAATGACATACCACAAAGATGAACGGCGATGCCGTAAGAATCGCAAAAGAGTTCCCTTCTTTCTGGTTTATCAGCATATACAGCACAATGACAACATTGACTAAGAGACCGCCAAGAGCGATAGATCCCCAGTTATCGTTGAAGAAATCTTCGAGTTTCCATTGTTTTTCCAAGGAATCTTTCAGGCACTTATCGGCTTCCTTAAACTTTGTGTAGTTTGTCCTGTCCACCTTTACATCTGCTTTTGGCAACTGACTTCTCAGTTCCTCAATGTTTAGATTTGCTTTCAAATCGGGATTATTTTCGGCCAACTCCTGAATTTTTTTGAGCTCCGCTGAATCCTCAGCGACGAAAATAGCTTGGTGAATCTCCCGTTCTTCGGGGCGCAGACGCTCCGTATTGTTCTTACCGACCAGCAAATATTCGGTCTTATATGACTTCTTTTCGCATTTGATACTCATTGCTCCTTTCACAGCCATTTCGATAAGGGTCGCAGCAAACGCTTTGTTCTCGTACTTTTTATTGCTCAGGTAAAAGACAGAAGCGGGCGAGAGGTCGCGCGGAGGCTTAAATGTTGGAATTGCTACCGGTTTTTGGGGACGCTTCCCTATTTTAATGCGTGTGATTAAAAAGTAACATGCGCAAATAAAAAAACCCAACATACCGCAGATAGAAGAGCCGTTTTCTTCCCAGAATATTTCGTCCTCGGTCGGCGGAGGCGGACGGCTGATAATGTCGCGCGGAAAAGATGCCGCAATTGTCAGCCCTTCGCCAACAGCAAACTGACGTGTAGCAGTAAACGCCTGTATGTTCCCGCGGTTGTCCGCCTTGCATGCATTTTCGGTAGAGCCTTCCACTCCCGTATAACAGGCTGTTTTTATCCCTTTTGACTTGCCGGGCAGGGTGATTGCCGCAGAGGCTTTTTCAATGGGGAACGACCATTCGTTGCCCGTAACATTCCAGTACAATTCGTCAAAGTCGTCCAAAAATCCTACTTGTCCGTAACTTTCGTAAACTATTGTATAGTCGTACTCACCCGCTTTGAGCAGTACGTTCGCATCGCCGATATAAATAACGAGGTTTCCGTTTTCCTCTTTGGTGTGGTATTTGGAGTCAGCTCCGCTGCATTTCACCGCAAGTACCTTGTAATCCATAGGCACTTTCTTGCCTTTATTATTTTTGCGGAAAAGAGGCAGCTTGCGAAAGATGCCGCGCTTTATCTCCTCGCCGGCGGCATATACTTTGATATTCTCCGCGACCTCAATTCTGCCGTTGGTATCAATGGCAATATCTGAATGAAAGCGAATGATGCGTTCGCTCTGCTGCCCGTAAGATGGCAGACAGAAGAATAAGGCAATGAGTAGTATGTAAAACAGTTTTTTCATTTTATTCAACCTGTTCAACTATTTTAAAATTTTTTATTTATTAATATACATCATCTCCGCTATATTTATTTGCCTGCTGTGCGGCGGCTGATGATGTTGCGCGGGAAAGATGCCGCAACAGTAAATCCTTCGCCCGCAGCCAGCGGACGGGTTGTAGTAAACACCTGTATATTCCCGCTGTCTTCCGTTGTGCAATTCTTTTCGGTAGAACCTTTCACTCCAGTATAACAGGCTGATTTTATCCCTTTTGCCTTGCCGGGCAGGGTGATTGTCGCAGAGGCTTTTTCAATGGGGAAGCCCCAGTCGCCCGTAACATTCCAGTACAGTTCATCGAAGTCGTCAAAAAATCCGATTTGACCGTAACTTTCGTAAACAATGACGTAGTCGTACTCGCCCGCTTTTAGCAGCACGTTAGCATCGCCGATATAAATGAATAGGTTTCCGCCTTCCTTTTTGGTGTGGTATTTGGATTCAGCTCCGTTGCATTTCACCGCAAGTACCTTGTAATCCACAGGCACGCTCTGCCCTTTATTATTTTTGCGGGAAAGGGGTATCATGCGATAGATACCGCGCTTTATCTCCTTTCCGGCAGCATATACTTTGATATTCTCTGCGACCTCAATCCTGCCGTTGGTATCAATGGCAATATCTGAATGAAAACGGATAATACGCTCGCTCTGCTGCCAACAAGAGGTCAGACAAAAAAACAAGACAGTGAGTATGTAAAATAGTTTTTTCATTTTATTCCACCTGTTTTAAAATTTTTTTGATTTACCGTTAAAACGTAACATTAGTAACCGCTTTTTCAGCGGCGTCAATTTCAAAAAAAGTTCCTTTGGCGAACTTGAACATGCCTGCAATGATGTTTGACGGGAAACGTTCAATATAGATATTGTTTTCACGTACAGTACCGTTGTAATAACGGCGTGAGAGTGACAAGTCCCCTTCCAATTCGGACAATTGCTTTTGCAGTTCCAAAAAGTTTGTGTTCGCTTTCAGTTCGGGGTAATTTTCCGCAACCGCCATCAGCCGCATGAGGGCTTGTCCGAGACCGGCTTCGGATTCCATCTGCGCTTCACGGCCTTTAGCCTGCATCGCTTCCGAACGGTAACGGGTTATCTCTTCAAATGTCTGCTTTTCGTGAGCGGCATACCCTTTCACTGTCGCTACCAGATTGGGAACCAAATCGTGCCTCTTTTTGAGGAAAACGTCAATTCCGCTCCACGCCTCCTGCATGAGGTTTTTAAAAGAAACCAATTTGTTGTAAGTGGAAATTACCGCAAAAGCCGTTATCAACAATACGCCAAGAATAATAAGTAATGTTATAGAAATCATATTTTAGTGTTTCTCCTTTTTTAAAAATTTTTATTTTGATTCAATTGATTCCAAATTTTTAATTTCATATTTAATACAATCCTCCAGAAACATCCAGCGCGATGCCTGTAATGCAGGTGTCGTCGTATTTACTGCCGGGATAGACTTCGACTATTTCAAAAGTTAAATCTGTTTGATAAACGGGTACTTTTTCAACTCCGCATTCTTTACAAGGTTTTGTAAATGCGCCTTTTTCGGGAATTTTTTTACCGGATTTGGCGGGATATATACGATAGGCTTTTTCAAACTCAAAAATCTGCGGTTTTATTGTATCTTTAAGCTGCAAGTCACACCACGGCTTACCGCCGACATATAAGCGCAGAGTCTTAACGCGGGAATTGTTCTTCCATGTAGCGGCGTCTTTGGCATAGCCGTTTACAATCATCAGTCCGGTAAAACAAATGTCATTATCATTGCCTTCGTTACACGATTTTGTTCTTATACTCATATTTACCCGCTCGCCGATACCGTAGCCTTTCACGCCCTCGCACCACGCAGCATCGCGGAAGCCTCCAATACGGTAATTCCTGAGCATTTTTTCATTGGAAAGGTTGTCCGCTCCGTAACTATAATTTGCTGTGGGTGCAAGAGTGGAACTTGCAGTAAAACTCTCCTCATATCCGCAAAAAACATCCCATTGGGAATCTCCGTAACCTACATAAGACCAAAAATGATAAAATTCGCCGTTAGGGTTTGATACAAACCAGTCATTTTCATCCTCCGGATTTTTACCGAATGTTGCAAATTCTCCGATTTTGGATGGTTGCAGCGATTTAATCCCCGCAGTGGTTTTAACATCAGCCGAAGCAAGTGCCGCCATAATAATAAACAAAACCGAGATGTAAAAAAATGTTCTTTTCATAATAATCTCCTAATATTGGTTCTTGTATTTTTCCCACAGTTCTTTGGCAAAAGCGGTGAATACTGCCGGACCTGAAGCAAAGGCGGCATCTAAGGTATATTCTCCACCGGCGTAATTATTTTCAGATACAGCCGACCTGGTGGTGCCGCGCACTGCATATTTTTTGCCGCCTTCATACATGATGATTTTCATGTCCATGGGACCGGGGTCGCCTGCGCAGTTCAAAATATATGCCATCCAGATTTCCGCTTCGCCGTTCTTGTTCAAATCCGTTACCCGAAAGGCGTCCGCAATAAATGAAACGGTCATACCGTCCAGATCACAGTCGCGCACAAAATCCGTTACGCGCCAGACCTGTTTATGCGCGCCACCTTTTTTAACGAGGTAACGGTAGGCGAAGAGTTCCTTACTCCGCACCTCGTTTTCGTACTTATCGGTTTTAGTAACAAAATCAGTCTCGGTCAGCAAAATCAGATTCTCGCCGGTTACGTCGGCATACGAGCAGGCTTTCACTATGTTCCCGTTTACTTTTGGGAACTTATACTTGGCAAGGTCTATTGGTTTTTCCAATACCTCAGTTCGCTTTGCTACAAGCACCGAGCCTGCGAAGAATATACATATAAATAAACCCAATAACGCTTTTTTCATAGCACACTCCATTTTTTATCATAAGGTTTCACCTTTTCTAATTTACTGAACGCAAATGTTTTTTACGGATACTCACATTGGATTTCTTTTATTGATGTGAACAATTTTTTAAATTCTTTACTTGCTTTTGAATTATCAAACCAAGCAATGTATTTTACTGCGCAATTTCCCCATCCAAAGGTCAGTAGATAAACTTTAGCATACTGAAATTTATTTACCGACTTTCTTTGTTCATTATACGCTACCCGTATTTCTTCAGGGTAAGCATTTTGGGAAGCCTGCTCCTCTGTCAAACGCTTCCATGCCGCAAGCAGACTGTCGCCGCCATTAATCAGCGCATTTGAATAGTAAGTGAGACATTCATCGGTTTTGTCAAATTTTCTAAGCGCTTCCATATTATTATTTAGATAAGCTTCATATTCAATTTTGTATAACTTATAAACTTGTTCGAGTTCCCGAAGTTTTTCCTGCCGAAAGGTTTCCCAAATTTTATCTTTAGGCAATTCCATATTTGACAGTCTTTTCTTTTTGTCTGAGTACTCTTTTTCAAAGGCATTTATGTTAAGCCGTTTAATATCTTCCAATTTAAAAACTGCAGGGTAATTATTAATATTAAATTCTTCTCCGCCTGCCAGCAGACAGGCATTTTGTATCTGTTGTTTTGCAGTTTTTGCCGAATCAAAAAAACCTTCATATTCGCATAGTTCGTCTTTCCAGACAAATGAAGCCTGCTTGGGCTCAGAGGCTGCGTTCCGGACTGTAATAAACATCGTTACTATACACAGCATGAATAAAACTATATTTTTCATTCTCGTTTATTAATCTCCATGCTTTTTTGTCTTAACTTCTCTTGTCTTTAACCGTTTGTTAGGCTATATCAAGGATGGCGTTTTTTAACAACCCCTTGATATAGCCGCGCGGCTTTGTACTATTGCTTTTCGTAAGTTTTTTTTAAGCCGTCTTCTGTTATTGTTACCTTTTTTCCGTCAACAGTCCCTTCGATTTTTTCACCCTTGATGGTGAGAGTGAGCTTTGTACCGTCTAACTGGAACGTCCCCTCACCTTGCTTTAACCCGCCAAAGCCTTTTTCTACTTTACCGCCGTCAAAAAATTCGAGAGTGAGGAGGGCCATGCCTACTTGATCCGCAGTCTTTTTACCGTTAGTCGGGGACTCAACAGTCGTTATCGTGTATACCCCTTTCAGTTCAGCCTTGCCGCCTTTGCCGCCGTCGCCTTTTCCGCAAGCGAACATCATTGACATGCTAAGAACCAGCGCAGCCAATACTACAATTGTTTTTTTCATGTGCTTCTCCTTTTAATTTAATATATACAAACCCGGTATTAACCGGGAATAGTATTTCTTTTTATACGGACTGCCGCCCTTACGACTACTGCGGCTATTTCTTCTGGTAAGTCAATTTTAAGTTGTCCTGCGTCAGTATTATCTTATTTCCGTCAACAATCCCCTCGATTTCTTTATTATCGAAGGTGACGGTGAGCTTTTTACCTTTTAATTGGAATATTCCCTCATCCCAATCCCCTTCAATGTTTCTTTGTACTTTACCGCCGTCGAGAAATTCTATAAGGAGATCGATTTCCACGCCGTCCGCTATAAGCTGTTGAGCCTCAAGAAATTTGCCGTCCGGTGAGTTTATGGACGTCAAAAAGTATTTCCCTTTCAGTCCTGAAGGGCCGCCTTTTCCGTAAGCGGCCGTCATTGTCACGCCAAGAACCAGCGCCGCCAATACCACAATTGTTTTTTTCATGTGCTTCTCCTTATATTAATTTAATTTAACTTATACAAACCCGGTATTAACCGGAAATAGTGCCTCTGCGACATTTAATTTGCAGTTTGCACTTCTTTCCCCTGTTTTCCTTTCTTTCCATCTCTTGTCATCAACCGTTTATTCCGAGCGAAAAGGAAAGGGGCGTTTTAAACACCCCTTGATAGCCGCACAGCGTTATGTTATTTTTTTTCGAAAGTCGATGATGAGCCTTCTTTCTCTATCATTATTAGCTTGTTTCCGTCAACAGTGAGCTCTATCTCCTGTTTTTTACCGTCTTTGTCAACACCGGAAATTGTGAGTTTTTTACCATCTAATTTATACGTCCCCTCCTCGCCGAAGGCTTTTACTTTACCACCGTCGAGAAATTCTAAATACAACATGGAGGCAAGCTCTTTAACCGTAGCGTCATCCAGTTTTTTTCCTTCCGCCTCCCCAGCCGTTAGAATGTATTTCCCTTTCAGCTCTGTTACGCCTTTGCCGCCTTTGCAAGCGACCATCATTGACAGGCCAAGAACCAGCGCCGCCAATACTGCAATTGTTTTTTTCATGTGCTTCTCCTTTTTATTAGATAATTTATACAAACCCCGTCTTAACGAGGAATAGTATTGCTTCTGCGACATTTAATTTGCAGCTTGAACTTCTTTTCCTTGTTTTCCTCTTTGTTTCAGATACCATATTCCCGCAACTGCAATAACCAGCATCGGAACAGCAATCAACGGACGATAGAATAACCAAGCGATGGATATGATGATTAACGACCATGCAAATCCTACAACTCCGCAAACTAACGCTACACCTGCGCCGACAATATTGCCAAGAAACGGTAAAACCTTAAACAGAGCCGGCAAGATTCCGAACATAGACTTCAAACCTCCGATTACCAGAACAATTCCAACTAAACGAAGTATCCATGTCATAGTGCTGTTAGCGGACTGCTCTCTTGCAAACATGGTGTCCGCGCTTACAGTCCCCATTGCTACGCTGGAAACTTCCTTTTTGTTGGAGGCAATAAACTTCTCAAAAGTACTGCCGACAACTTTGGCAACGATGGATATATCCGCCGGAAGTATTTTTGTAAGCGTTACGCGTACATCACCAATAGACGGAGTAGAAGTAGATTTACCGAAATATACTACGTTCCCTGCCACATGAACCATCTGACCCTCTTTCTTTAAGCCCAGCTCAGCCATTTTTTTTGTTATTTGGCTTTCCCACGCGCTCAGTTCCTGATTAGTCAGCTTAGCGTCAGCCGGAACATCTCCTCTGATGGACGAGATGATAAACGGAGGGAGCTTGTATGCGCCAAACGTAACGTTTTGCGCCTGCACTTTTTTGTCCTCTACTGTTGCCAATACAAAATTTGTTGCTTTGTATGCAGGGTCTTTAAATTCACTTGAATTAATCGGTTTTGAGTTCCACGCTGTTTCGTAAGTATAGGTGGTTACCTTTTCCTGTCCCCCGCCGATTTTGTCTTTTGTTTTTGTAGATGAATGCTCTACGTTCTGATAATACTCTACCTTACGGCTGACGGCAATAGCCTTTTCGCTAACGCCGAACAACTCGTCCGTAAGCACATCCTGCGTATCTGCAAAAGCCGACGCATGTATCAGTTTTCCGTTTAGCGCCGGATCTACTGTTGACACATCGCTCACAGATACAGTAACTCCTTCAGCTTCCTCAAGGGACTTTTTTGTTTTTACATAGTTCCCCTCGTTCCAGAAAAGCAATACTGTTCCGATGATGAACATTATGAAACCGGTTACAATTCCGCCCAATGCGTTCTTCAGCCTGTCGCCATAACCTGTTTCGGTTGTTTCTTCATAAGCCATTTTTATAACCTCTTAATAAATTTTATTTTTTCGTAAGCATATCAATCAGCTTACGTTAATCCCTTAGTGTGCAAATCCGCATGCTCATTCTGCTTCAAACGCCTAATTGACGATATTGTACCCATCGCCTACAGGGTCATACTCATAAATAACTCTGTCACATTTGCTGTTATTTTATTTGCTATTTGCGTTATTAATTTCTATTGTTTAAAATAGCAGATACAATAATACTCCTTCCTTTTTATATACAGTGTGTCAATACATTTTTATCTATTTCTTACCATAAGAAAAGATAGGTAAAATACCTGTAACTGCACTCTTTAATGACACACCCTTGTTAAAGGGAATTCTATCCTTAATCGGAATCTCATCAGTTCTTATATTCGCATGATCGGCATAGAGATATTTGAATTCCATAGCCGCCAATCTATGACCCGACTCAATCTGTTTAGCCCTGTCATCAAATATAGGCGAAATGCCGACAAGCCTCTTTCCCAAAAGCGCTAAACCGCTTCCTGCTAATAATGACATAGTATCCCTGTGCAAAAAGGCTGTATGCCCTGGTGTATGCCCTGGTGTATGAATAAAATCTACTCTCCATGGTTCAAGAGGATTCTCCTCCATATTAGAAGAGAGTGTTATTATATCAAATAGATTTTTAGGGGGGAGTTTTCCGGGTTTATGAAAAAGCGGAAGTTTTAATACAGGATGCATCTTTATAAACATACCTTTCTGCTGAAGGAGAAAATCAACATCAGCCTCATGAATAAAGACTTTTATTTTCTTCTCGCTCTTTTTTGATACTAAGGAAATAAGCTCTGCAAGTCCGCCTGTGTGATCACAATGCCAGTGCGACAGCGCTATCCCTGTAATATTCTCCGGATTTAAACCGTATTTCTCCATAGAATCAAAGATAATCTTTCCGCTTCCCGGACCGCATGTATCCATAAGGAGGATTTCCGGATTATCACTATTCCTTATTATAAACGATCTTGTTGGAGGGAATGATAAGCCTCCAAGCCATTTACCCCGTATTGAGTATATTCCATCATTTAATTTTGTAATTTTATCTTTTCCCATAACTATTTTATTTACCTCACAACATTAACAGGCGGATAAAAATCTTTATATAAGAGTAAATTCTCTAATACTATCCCATCAAGCAATTTTTTTCTATAAACATATACTGATATGCCCGGTCTTATTTTTTGATTCTCATCTTCTTTAAAGGGGAGATTAATTTCATCCTCTTCAGTGCATATTTCAAAGCTGTGCTTTGGGTCCATTGAGCCGTTTATCATTATTGTTAAACTTTTATCATTCATGGACGTATAAATGTACAGATTATCAGACGTAGTATTCTTCATCCTTAAATCTTTTTTACCATAGCGTATAGTAGCGTCAAGTCCAAGAGGGGTATATCGTACGGGATTGGAATGTCTGTGTCTTTCAATAATAGTAAATCCGCAAAGGAGCATTGCATTAAAAAGAGTTGACGACACCTGACATATCCCTCCACCCGGCTCGTATGCAACCGTATCCTGATACAAAACCCTCCCTATTAAAAAACCGTTTGCTGCAGATCCGTCTCCGACAACGCTGTTGAATGAAAAAATCTCATTAGGCTTTATAACTATTCCGTTGAGCTTGCTTGCAGCAAGGGCAATATTTGCCTTAACATTATAATCCTGATCTTCAACTAATGTTGTATATGATGATAGAGTCAGAAGTTTTACATCTCCATTCAACATAGAAGCTGATATAAATGAACAGCCTGTAATAATCAAAAAAAATGTTATTCTTAATAATCTACTCATCCCTTACATTTACCCTGATTATATTTTCAAACGTATGAGCATTACTTACCTAAGCATTACTGCTGCGCGCTGACTATCTGTCCATTTTTACCGTCAATCTTTACGACAATCCCGCTGATTAATCTCTCAGTTGCCTTTGTTGCAGATATAATAACGGGAATATCAAGGGCTTTTGCAACAATCGCAGCCGGTGAATCCGGATTATCTTCTTCTGTAATTACGCCTGAAGAATTTTTAATAAGATGGAGCACACTATCCGACGATTCTTTTATAACAAGTATATCGCCTCCTTTGAAGTCTATCGCAGAAGACTTATCCTCTGCTATTACGCAGAGTACTCCTGATGAAGAGAGACCATTAAGGCTTTTGCCTGCAACAAGAATATCCCCGACAATATGTATCTTTATCATATTTGTCGTACCGCTGATACCGACAGGCATACCTCCTGTAATGACTATAAGATCGCCGTCGCTGATAATATTTTCACAAACTGCGCTTTTTACTCCATTCTCAAATATTTCATCTGTAGTCTTTGCCTCAGGAGTCAGCACAGGAAATACTCCCCAAGAGAGCGCAAGCTGATTATAAACCTTCTTTAAAGGGGTTGATGCTATTATTCTGCATGCGGGTCTGTATCTTGATACCATCTTTGATGTATGGCCGGATTTTGTTATAGTAATAATTGCCGATGCGCCCAGTGAATGTGCTGCCGAACATGTTGCATAGCTTATTGCATCCGTAACATTTTTAGAGATATTGATATGCGTATGTTCAAACATTTGTATATAATCTATATCCGTCTCTGTTTTGCTTGCTATCTTTGCCATTGTCTCAACTGTTAAGACAGGGAAATCTCCTACGGATGTTTCTGCCGAGAGCATTATAGCGCTTGTGCCGTCATATATGGAATTTGCCACATCTGTTATCTCAGCACGAGTCGGTCTGGGATTCTTTATCATAGATTCAAGCATCTGAGTTGCCGTAATTACAGGTTTACCGGCGGCGATGGATTTCTTAATTATAAGTTTCTGCAAATGAGGTATCTCCTCAAAAGGAATCTCAACTCCCATATCTCCCCGCGCAACCATTATTCCGTCACTAACCCTTATTATCTCATCAATATTCCTAACGCCGTCGTGATTCTCTATCTTTGATATTAGTTTAATAAAACCGCCGCCGTTTGATTCGATAAAATCTTTCATTTCCTTAATGTCATCGGCAGACCGCGCAAATGACGCCGCTATAAAATCAAAGTCATTCTTTATGCCGAACAGAATATCATTTCTATCATTGTCATTCATAAACGGCAGCTTAGTTGTTACGCCCGGTACATTCACTCCTTTTCGGTCACTCAGCTCTCCGCCGTTTAATATTTCACAAATTATATCTGAGCCGCGTATTGATAATACTTGAAGTTCAATCAATCCGTCAGCTATGAGCAGCCTATTACCCTTTGTTAAATCTGCAGGAAGCTCCTTGTATGTAATTGATACCCTCTCTTCATCACCTTCTACTTCATCCGTAGTCAGTATAAATGTTTTACCCCTTTCAAGAACAACATGTCCGTTTTTAAACTTTTTAATTCTTATCTCAGGACCCTTTGTATCCAAGAGGAGCGCTGCAGGTCGTTTAAGCTCATCACGAATCTTTTTAAACTCTTCAGCCCTTTTATAATGATCATCATAAGTCCCATGGGAAAAATTCAATCTCCCGACATCCATCCCTGCAATAAACAGGTTCTTTAAAACCTCAGGATTATCGGTAGCAGGTCCTAAAGTACATACAATTTTTGTCTTTCTCATATTTCTCTCCTATTTTATTTCTCTTTTATCTTATTTCTCTTTTATCTTATTTCTCTTTTATCTTAGTCCGTCTATTCTTAGCTCTTTATCATAAGTAATTACCGCATTATATGTTATCTCCTTCTTTGAGCCCGGAGATAAAGTGATTACGAACTTTCTTATGCCTTGTGCAAATTCGGTACTCTTAATGGTCTCGTCATCTTTTTGAAATTGCTCCGAGAGATCCTTTATCTCAACCTTAATGCTCTCGGTATTTGAGACAGGAAAATTATCTAAAACTATAATCTCTCTGCTCTCCTTTGCATTAGATTCAACAGTAATCTTATATGAATATACAATCCTTTTATTTCCGCCGAATACTCCGGCAGTGTCTTCATATCTTTTAACAAGCTCCTTCTTTGAACTAATATCGGGAACTATTCCCAGAACTAAGTCGTTCTCCTTAGTAACAGGCGTGTTTTGAATATTAACCTTACCCATAAATTCATTCTCTAAAAAAACCTGAGCCTCGCCCGTCAGCCATGAAAGTTCCGTTTGATTTGTCGCTTTAGCCAAGAGAAAAACCTGTCCGGAAGATACGGGCGCTGTCTGATAATAGAATTTCAATCCCTTTCCAGACTTAATTGTATATGACTTAATAAGTTTTTTTTGATACTTTTCCGAAGATTCAATTGACTGTTTTAGAGGGAGCGCTATTTCAAAATTAAATCCGCTCTCTGCAATCGCCGATTCGGGAATCACCGCTTTGTTGTTTCCTGAAAGTTCACGCGCGTTTTCATAGTCATCATCATACAAAGCATCAGACTCCATGATAGCAGCATTAACCTCTTTCTTTGACCTTGATAAAGCAAACTTTTCACTTGACCTATAATCTTCTCTTATTATACGTAAATACCATGGATGTATTGGCGGGACTATCACGTTGTTTTGCGGCGCGCCCGTAGAGAGTGTAAGGTTTATGTTGTCCCAGTCTTCACCGCTCTTCTGATATATGTCTGAGTATAGAACTATCTCAATCTCATCCTTTTTTTTACTTGCCCTGAAATCATACTTCATCTTCCAGTATGTATTAGGTATCATATATGTAAAATTAAAATTTGTCTCACCCTCATCTGCAGAGAATATGTTAAGAAGAATCCTTTTTTCCATATCTATCTGCGATGAATTAGATGAGAGGAATCCTCTCTGCTGCGCATACTTATCTGCCAAATCGCCATACTGCTGCATCTGCGGCATTAACGTATTTTTTTCCACAGCCTGATTCAGCGCTTTGAAGTTTGCGAAATATGAACGGCCTCCAGCCTGAGAGAGTTCAAATTCCCACTTTTGAATCTCTGCTGCAATATCTTTTCTCTTTCTTAGTATGGTTCTCTTAGCGCCTTGCAGACTCTTTCTTTTACTGTTTGTAAAATCGAGCGTGCTGCCCCATGTATCTGTCTGTGGGAGTTTTGTAACAAGTTCCTTTGATGCGCTTATCTTCGCAAAGTCATTTATTGAATTAAGGAACTCCTCTTGTGAAATAATATTTGCAAGATCATCGGAAAGCTCCGAGTCTTTATCCTTAAGCTCTTCGAGTTTTTTCTCAATATCCATAATCTTTTTATTGCGCTTTTCAAGGAGCGCCTGCCTTGCTATCTCCATTGATAATATCTTTCCGTTATATTTTTCAGGAAGGCTCCCTCTAACAGACCAGTCATATAAATTATCAGGCAGCCCCTCTACTTCAACAATATTTGAGCCCCTGTTTAATTTTATCTTTGAAACGCGCGTAATCTCTGCCCTGTTTGTATAAAGCTTTACAGACGTTATTTCGCTTTTAACCGTTACAGGTTTTGCTGCAATTTTTAGTTCAGGAATTGTTACTAATATACACAATAAAATTACTATAACCGATTCCTTTTTCATAAGTCCTCTCTGATGAAATGAATACTAAATATATATTAATATACTTTATATGTTTTAAGTCAATAATAATTGATTTATATTGTTTTAATTTATTCTTTAAAACTATGCTGCTTTGGGCGTGCTGCCGGTTAAATACATACTCTATGATCTATTTATATCGTGCAAAATATTCATCAATTTCGGGTCGAAGTTCTATTCCTGCCTTTTCAAAACAGTCAAGCAATTCAGTATAAACGCCTTTCCCGCCGAGAAAATTACTTTTTATTTTTTCTACCCGAGTTAAACTCTAACAATTTTTGCCAATTAATAATACCTTTGTCGCAGAATTTTTTAGCAAATTCTAATGTGAATTTATTTATTAAAGCAGCATAAGCAATATCAAAATCTTCATTTTTTTGTTTTGCTTTATGTCCGATAGGTTCAAATTTGTTAAAATAATTCTTTCAAAACATTATATCTTTCCCAATTATATTTGCCGTCTTTATCGAATACCATTTTATTGTAGATTCTTCTCAAACTACTTGTTGTTAGTTTTTTTTGAATTGGTATATCATTCATAATTAATTCCTTTTCAGAAATTAAATTCCATTCTGTCAATTGTAACAGATATTCTGTATTTGTCCTTTTTGAATTATCCTGTAATAAATGAAATTTCGACAGAAAATCGGGTGTTGCTATTTTGTTAATTATTTCAATAATTGTTTCCATTGTATTATTATCACCTGATAAAAAATCCCATAATTCGCTTGCTATAAGAAATTCATCATACGCACAAAATTTATGAGCATTGACTATTGAATTAAAAAAACGTGTTTTATCATAACTTGTAGCGCTTTCTGTTGTAATATCTACGGTTGGGTCAAATGGAAAACCGAAGAAAAAATCAATTTTTTTATTTGGAAACAAATGAAACAATGCCGCTTTGCCTTCTAAAATCTTTTGTTTTTCTCCTTTCATACCTCCGGAGTTAGGTTTTACAGTCTTTAACTCAATAGCAACAATCTTATCAGTCTCTTCAAAAAAAACATCTGCCGAAAAATCATCGGCATCTACTTTGGGAGAATCGTCTTTTTTCAACAATTTTCTGTTTTCTTCCTGTAAATTTGGACATTTTCTGGAAGTACTTAAATTGTTAATTATTTGTGTAATTGTATCTTGTTGTATTTTTGTTATTTGCAAGTTGCCGAATTTTTTTGAAGTATATTCTCGTTTTTCTCCATTGCTAAGAATATGCGCAATATTTTCAAAAAAACTTTGTCCAAGTGTTGTATTAAGCCCGTGTAACCAACTCGATAAACTAATGAAAAAAGGTACATCGGAAACATTGTCTTCTAATTTATCGGAAAATGCTTTTAAAAATGCCTCATGAAATGGCGCATTTCTGTTATTTGAAGCATCCTTTGGAAAACTTTCAAATCGTGAAACCAAAGTTTTAATTACCTCAATAGATATTTTTTCTTTTTGATAGAGTGTAAATGCCATAATTATTTCTTTGTTTTTGTTTATAATTTTCCAAAACAAGTCGTTCTATAATGAAAAAATCAAAATTGTATTCTTTGTTTTCGTACATTTCAAATTCTTTCAAATCTAAAATTGCGTATTTTAAAATTTTGTATATTGTTTTTCTATCTTTATTGATAGAAAAACATTCTATACGTTCTGCTATTTCTTCTTTAGATTTTTCTATTTCCGTAAAAATAGACTCTTTTTCTAAATAAAGTTCAGAACTCCAAACTTCAACGTTTCCTACATTAAAACTTGCGCAATAGCATTTCATAATCATTTCCTTTTTAAATGAAATATACTTTCCGAATAAGCCGTTTTATCTTTTTCCGTCCTATTCAATACAGGACGTTTAAACTGATTGGCTATTTTCATTCCTGCATTTTCTGCAATTGTCGGATACATATTATATTTGTCGTTTGCCACAAGAAAAATATCATAATCATCTGCTAAAAAACGTTTACAGTTGTTTAAAACATCTGAAATCCCTCGTATGTAACTTTGTTTAGCTTCTTTACCTTGACCTCTAAAGAGCGGACCTATTTCTAAATCGTCCTTGCGTTCAAAGCCGAACAAATCATAAGCATAAGCATGTTGTTCATGATAATCAATCAAACCAACATAAGGCGGCGAGGAAAAAATGCCTTTAATCTTTTTCTTTTTTACTAATTTTGCAAATGCAGTATTTTTCTTTTTCAATTCTGAGATAATGTCAATCGTTCTGCTATCGCCAGTTAAACATACCTGAAATGTTTGCGTTCTTAATTTGTCAAATTGCTCAATACGCTTTACTGTATCTTTACAGTATGTCTCCCACCATTTGAGCATTGAGAAAAGCGGCTTGCAAATTTTACCATGCTTTGAACAATAATAGGTTGTCGTAACAGGTTCAACAAGAGTAGCAAGGTCGGCATGTGTTGTAGCTCTGCAACTGCGAATAGTGCGGCTAAGAATTACGCTTATAATTTTCTTTGTGTCAAAACTTTTAATCTTTTTGATTTCGTTGGACACAAACTCAATTTCTTCCCGAATATGCTGCGAATACCATCTGTCAAGAAAATTATCGGCTTTGTCTTGCAGCAATTTTATATTATATTCTTCCACAAGTTTGTTGTAAACAGGCAGAAATTCCCGTTCTTTTTCCAAACCGTACTTTGTTTCGTTGATTTCCCCTTGCCTTAATCGATATTTGTAATCGGGAACAGGAAAATATTTGTTGTTGAACTCGTATAATTCATGCAACAGTTTTGACTCAAATGTCAATGTATGTGAATTTGCTAAAAATTCTTTAAACGCTTTTGAAATACGGTTGATTTCATTTTGAACGTCTGTTAAATCATACTTGGCAACTTTACAATTACCAATCAAAGCATTAAAAACCGAAACCTCAATCCCAATAGCGTTCATTCCAAGTTCGCAAGCCTGAACCATTGTTGTTCCGCTTCCCGAAAACGGGTCAAGAATTATGTCACCTGTTTGAAAATATGTTTCAGTTTTAAAATTGTCTATATGGCTATCCAAAAAATACTCAACAAGTTGCGGGATAAACTTGCCTTTGTATGGGTGAAGTCGGTGAACATGCTTTGTTGTTTCTGCTTCCTTGTATTGATCAAACGATAAAGCCCAATTTAGATCGCTTCCGAGTTGATTCTTCCATGAAACTTCACGCTGTCCGTTATATGATTGATAATAATTAATCAGATCTTGTTTCTCAATTAGAGTAGAACCATTTTCTCCAATTTTCTTAATTCGCCCATATTGAATAAGATAAGATATATTAGAGGCTGTAACTATTTTGTGAGTATGGTTTGTTGCCCATTCACTTGCTTCTTTTATAGTCAAAAGTTCGTTTATCGCTGTCATTTTTTACTCTATTATATCATTATATCATTTTGCAAAGATAATAAAAAAATGTAAAATAAACAAATCAAAGCCATTAATTTTTTGCAAGTAAATTATAAAACAATTATAACGAACTCAGCGTAATTATACTTTATTCCACTTTAATCCCACCCATTTACACATTAACCGCTAAATTCTCCCAATCTTCCCCAGTTGCCGCATATGGTCTCTTTTTTAACGGATTTTTTAACTATTTTAATAAAACTCTTTCTATCCATATCAAACGCGCCGAGACTCTCCATGTGCCTTGTATATACCTGACTGTCTATTAAATCGAATCCAAGCTTAGCAAGATTATCCGCTAAAACAATAAAAGCCGCTTTTGAGGCATTGCTCTCAAATGAAAACATAGATTCTCCAAAAAACATTTTCCCGATTGAAACGCCGTAAAGTCCGCCTGCGAGTTTACCGTCATGCCATGCCTCAATAGAATGAGCTAAGCCGAGATTATGAAGTGTTATATATGCCTCTATCATCTCAGGAGTAATCCATGTCCCCTTTTCATGCTTCCTCTCTCCGCTGCAAGCTGTAATTACGTCCCTGAAAGACGTATCATACCTTATATCAAATATATTCCTTCTAAGAACCTGTCTCATACTTTTAGACACCTTTACCCCGCCCGGATAAATGACAAATCTCGGATCAGGCGACCACCATAATATTGGCGTTTCCGATGAGTACCAGGGGAATATGCCGTTGGTATATGCTTCAATAAGTCTTCCCGGAGACAGGTCGCCTCCTACTGCAAGTATGCCGTCTTCATTGGAAAATTCTACAGGCGGGAAAATAGGATC
>Ga0268262_10001080_pt1 | contig 34749 bp, 32 predicted proteins | sample TergutNc150P3_FD_190354 | JGI IMG/M metagenome (GOLD analysis project Ga0268262, IMG submission 190354) | Nasutitermes corniger P3 segment gut microbial community from laboratory colony in Florida, USA - Nc150 P3 (SPAdes) (version 2) | ecosystem: Host-associated > Arthropoda: Insects >...
GTCATGTTGTTCTCTTTTCATTGTGATATTATTCGCTCACAGGAGCGATATTGTTATTTTATGGTTTATCGGCGGATTTTGTCAAGCGGTTTATTGGTTTTTTTTGGGGGAATTAGGGGCTTACATTTATGCTTGCCAAACTGGGTGGTTCGTTTTATTACGGCGCGCGGTACGGGTTTAAAGTAAGGCGGACGCTTTCCCGAGTTTTTCCATTATCAGAGTACTGATTATTTCTTCCGGCTTTTTATGTGTCGCTTTTGCCTCTTTTGCCAAATACTCCGCGGAAGCATTATCAAGACGAACTAACGGTATACGGATACGAGCTTTTGAAATATCAACTTTGGGCGGAGCTTCCGTGTAATATTCATCATCTCTTTTTAGGATGATCATAAAGGTCAGGATATTCTTTCTCCAGCGTTTCGGTTGAAATAGATTCAACTAAAACTATAAAAGAATCAATGCTAAAATTACGAAATCGGAAAGAATATTCTAAGAATCTGCAATAGGATTCTTTGATATTATTTGTGCGTTTTATCCTGTGCGTAAATTCTAAAATAAAACCAATAAGGTGAATGACAAATGATTCATTAATACAACATGCGTCAAGACTTCTCTTGTATCTGGCATCTGTTATTGAGAAAGGTCTTAACTTTAATATCCAGTAAGCATATAATGCTACTTCCTTGCACTCGTTTATCTCCATATTATGAAAACACATATAATATGCTTTTCGTTTATCTACACGAATAATAACATCCATTATAGAAATATAAGAAATATTATACTTTACATCTTCATAGAAGCCTTTAAAAGTTAGAAAGTCTTTAAATCTTTTATCAAAAAATTTTATTTTATCTTCTATTTCTTTTTGAGGCATCTGTTTATACGTGAGATTCTTATTACGTTCTACAGACATGATTACAGTTTTACCTTCTTTATAAAAATAGAAGAAGCGCTAATTTTAGGCTTGCCGTTCTTTAAAATATCATCGAAAGTTTTATTAGTTTTACTTAAAATAGGACAGTTTCCATCTTTTCGGCTATAAATTTGATCCATTATAGCTTTTACGTCATCAGAATAAAGACCTGGTATAATCTCCTTTTTATTAGCCATTTTTTCTTCCTTAAAATTAAGTATATTAAAACGTATTGTTATCTTAAAACCAATAATAATATAAGAATAAATAATCGTCAATTATTGGTTGACATATTATTGATATACACAGGAGCGATTATTGTTGTTTTATGATTTATCGGCGGGTTTTATCTCGGTGTGTTTTATTGGTTTTGATGTAAAAAAACCGCTTTTATTGAAGGCATAACAATACTATAATTTAATTATAAGGAATCAATATGCCGGGAGTGATTATTACAGGAGCCGACAGGGGGCTTGGTTTTTCGCTGTGCAGGGAATTTCTTGCGCGCGGCTGGACGGTTTATGCAGGAAAGTTCCTTCAGGAATATAACCTGCTCGAACAGGAACGGGAAAAAAATCCCGCTTTGCACATTCTGCCTTTGGATGTGGGCGACACCGACTCCATCGCAAAGGCGTACGCTTCCGCCGCGCAGGAAACGGATTCGCTTGATATGCTTATTTCCAACGCCGCGCTGATGGGGCAGGTAAAATGCGGCATAGATGATCCGCCTTTGGATTTGGAAGCTCCGTGGAACAGTTTCCGTGTAAACGCGCTCGGCCCCGTACACATGGTTGAGCGTTTTCTTCCGCTTCTTGACAAGGGAAAAATGAAACGGCTGTGCTTTGTTTCTTCCGAAGTTTCGTGTATTTCGCTTATGAAACACCGCGCGGGAAGCAGTTATCCTTATCCTATGAGCAAGAGCTCCATGAACATGGGAGTACGCCTGATGCACAATCATCTGTTTCCGCAGGGCTACACTTTCAGGCTTTACCATCCCGGCTGGATGAAGCGGCAGTTGGAGGACCGTTCGCTTTCGGAATGGGCGGTGCTGGACCCGGCTGAAACAGCCGCTCACGCATCAAAGTATTTCGAGTCGCCGCTTGGGGACGAACACCGGCTGGTTATGTTGGATTATCTCGGTCAGGAATGGCCGTTCTAGGAGAATACGATGGTTGTATTGATTACCCGTTTAAAAAATGACTTTGACAAAAAACTTGCCTCTGTTTTTGTGCGGGAGAAATATAAGGTTTTCGCGATTGGAAACAATGAAATTGACGGAGTTACTCTGCTTCCGTCAGATTTAAAAGAGGCTGTTTCCGCATTTAAAACGTCGTTAGGGGACAATAAAGGAATTGATATTTTTGCCGATGTCAGCGATGAACGCGGTCCCGGCGGACAGGATTTACATGACAATTTCAGCATACGTGACGGAATAAATGATAAAATCATGCGCGAATTATATGAAGAAAACGTAATCCGTCCTATGGCGATGCTTGAGGCGTTTATGCCGCTGCTGGAAATCGGAGAGAGAAAACGGCTTTGCTATCTGACATCGGCGCAGGCCAGCATCAACGAAACGCGCGGAACAGACGGTTACGGTTACAAAATGGCAAAAGCCGGACTTCACAACTTTCTGCAGATTACCCGTAATGTACTCGCGCCCAAAGGATATACAATCCGCGCGTACGATCCGATGCCGCAGGATGTTACTGCGGAACCGGCGGCGGAAGCCGCGTTTAACTACTTTACCCGAAGACGCGGCATTGAGCGGGATGAGCAGCTGCGCGATGACGAAGGCAATCTGGTTTTCCGTGACGCGTACGGAAGACAGCATACATGGTAATTTTTTATTTCTAATTTAGCAATTTTAGCGATTTTGTGTTAAAATTAAATTTGGGAATCTCCAAAAACCAGCCCGAAACATTCGGAAATTCCCATATTGTTAATATAATGAGGAAATAATGGCTGTAAAAGTAAGCTCAACGCAAAATTGGGAATTTAACAATATCATTGACGAAATCGGACAGCCGAATATCAAAATAATTATCTATTTTTTCTCCCCCTCCTTTGAAAAATATAACCCCCAAAAGGCGTTTTCAGAAGCGTTTCCCGGCGCTGTGTGCATAGGCGCTTCGATGTGCGGAGGCTGGTCAAGCAAAGGAGCTGTTAAAACCGGCATTACAGTCATGTCCCTCTCCTCCGATGAAGTAGCGGAGGTTTTTTTTACTTTTCAAGAAGGGGTTAAAAAAGACCCAATCAACGCCGCCCATAACGCTATCGAGGATTTAAAGCTAAAAACTTCCGGAGAAAAAATTAATCCTGATGAATACCTTGGCTTGATTCTCTTCGATGGTCTGTGTTTGGGCGAATTGATAATGAAAGAATTCACCATGGAAAAGGGACTCAACATGGTCTTTACGGGCGGCGCGGCGGCGGATGAGCTGACATTTACAAAGACAACAATCTGCGCAGGCGAATATATTTCTGATGACGGGCTTGCCGCCATTATTCTGAAAATGAAAATTCCGTTCTTTTATAACCACTATGTACATTATGTCCAAACTGATAATTCCTTTACCATTACCAGAGTTGAAATCATGCAGAGGATTGCCTGGGAAATTAACGGCGAACCTGCCGCCGAATTTTACGCAAAACAGGTCGGCGTAAATGATGTAAGCAAGCTGACAACGGAAATTTTTGCCAAAAACCCGTTTGGACTTATTCTGGGGGATAATATATATGTAAGAAGTCCGAATACTGTTATTAACGGGAAAGGACTTTTATTTTACTGTTATATAGAAGCCGGTACAAAGGTATTTTTACTCAAACAGGGCGACATAATCACCCATACACAAAACAGTATAGCAAAAGTTGATCAGTTTCTTTCAGGAACGCAGGGCTGCCTTATTTTCAACTGTGTACAGCGTTACCTTGAATTAATTGAAATAGACAAGATTGACGCTTTTAACGATCTGTTTAACAAGTATCCGATGATAGGGTTCAATACCTACGGAGAAGAACTTTTTTCACATCACAATCAGACATTAACCGCGGTGTTTTTCGGAACTAAACCGGAACAGGAAATGACAGACCCTTATATAACAAAACGGCTTTTTCATTATATCGACAACAAACTTAAATCCGTCGTCTTTGACATTGTAAGCCGCAGTGAACTTTTAAATCTTACCATAAATTATCTTAAAGGGAGCGTTGACTCCGAGACAGATGAGACAGCCATTGCAAATTACGAAAACATCAGGAAAAGCCTCGGCGCTATGATAGAGCAGTCCAATATTTCAAAACAGGATATTGAAAGAATGCTCGTTGTTTATCAGAACAACGTTGAGAATACGGGAGAATTTGTTTTTAAATTAGTAGACGAGATCAGAAACCAAAACCGCCGCCTTGTTGAACTCAAGGAAGACGCGGAAACGGCAAACCGAACAAAGAGTAATTTTCTGGCAAGCATGAGTCACGAGATCAGGACTCCCATGAACGCGATTGCGGGAATGGCGGAACTTTTGCTGAGAAGCGATCTTCCCGAAGAAGCAAGAGGATACGCGCAGGATATTAAACAGGCCGGAAATAACCTTATCTCCATTATTAACGACATTCTTGATTTTTCCAAAATTGAAGCCGGAAGGATGGAAATTGTCCCCGCAAAATATATGATTGGTTCGCTTATCAATGACACTGTCAACATTATCAGAATGCAATTAAAAGACAAGCAGGTTCGTTTCTTTACAAACATTGACAGTAAAATTCCAAACAGCCTTATCGGAGACGAAGTAAGAATACGCCAGATACTTCTTAACCTTTTGTCAAACGCCGCGAAATTCACAAAGAAAGGATTTGTCAGCCTGTCAATTACAATACATGAACAAAGGGACGATTATGTCTGGCTGAAGTTTGTCGTTGCCGACAGCGGCAAGGGCATTATGGAGGAAGATCAGAAAAAACTATTCAGCGAATTTGTTCAGGTGGATTTAAAAAGAAACAGGAATGTTAAAGGAACAGGGCTTGGGCTTGCGATTGCAAAACGTCTTTGCACAATCATGGGCGGGGAAATCAGCATGGAAAGCGAGTTCGGCAAGGGAAGTTCATTCACCGCGATAATTCCGCAGATAATTGATTCACCCGTATTTTTCGCAAGCGTAGATAACCCTGCGAGTAAAAAAGTGCTGGTTTATGAAGGCCGGATGATCTATGTAAATTCCGTGTGCTGGTCTTTGGAAAACATGGGCGTCCCGTACACTATGGTAACAACTCTGGACAGATTTACAGAGGAATTATTTAAAGAAGAGTGGTCGCTTGTTCTTTCAGGCTATGGTTTACACAATGATATTTTAAAAATAATGGAAAAACAGGACGACGCTTTCCCCGGCGGGAAGAAACCTCCGCTGGCTTTAATGGTCGAATGGGGCACAGAATCATATATCCCGAATGTACGGTTTATATCGCTGCCGATACAGTCGCTGTCAATTGCCAACGCTCTTAACGGCAAGACGGACATAAAGGGGCTTTCCGAAAGCGGAAGCGTATCCGGAATTATCCGTTATACATTCCCCGATGCGCGGCTATTGGTTGTAGACGACATACCCACCAATTTAAAAGTTGCCGAAGGCCTTTTAACTCCTTACCGTGTTATAGTGGATACCTGTCTCAGCGGGCCTGAGGCAATAGACCTGGCAAAGTACATAAATTATGACATCATCTTTATGGATCACATGATGCCGGTTATGGACGGCATTGAGGCTACATCATATATACGCAAGTGGGAAAAAGAACAAGCCGCCAACAATATTGATTTTAAGGAAGTTCCGATTATTGCGTTAACCGCCAATGCCGTTTCCGGAGCGAATGAAATGTTTCTTGCCAGCGGGTTCAACGACTTTCTTGCCAAACCTATTGATGTCTCCAAACTTGACGAAATACTCAACCGCTGGATATCAAAAGATAAAAGAATCCGAGGAACCGTAATAAAAGAAAACAAGAAGAACAATTCCCAATTCCCGGATATATACGGCATTGACATACAAGTGGGTATTAATCTGACAGGCGGGACAGAAGATGGTTACTCCGCCGTACTGGACATATACCATAAAGACGCGCTGGAGAGGGTCAGCCTTCTTAATAAAGGGTTTGAAAAAGAAACTCTTTCCGAATTCGTTACCAATATACACGCCCTGAAAAGCGCGTCCGCCGCAATAGGGGCGGAGGAGATTTCTGTCGAGGCCGCAAGGCTTGAATTGGCGGGTAAGGACGAAGACATAGAATTTATACGGAAAAATATACCCGGTTTTATTGAAAAGATAACAAAATTGGCGGAAAGAATAAAAACAGCTTTGGAATTATATACAAAAAAGAAGAAGAAAGTAACGCCGCTACAGGGAGCTTCGTCTTTCTCCGCGTTATTACGCGAGCTTGAAGACGCGTTGGTTTCCCAGAAAACAGAGAGTATTGACAATGCGCTGAACAAGATATACCAGGAGCCGCTGGACAACTTAACGAAGAGCGTTCTGGATAAAGTATCGGAGGATATCCTTATGGCGGAATTTGACAGCGCTATCAGGAATATTCATGATTTTTTTTATGACAAACATTAAATCAATGGGGTATAATAGTTATTGTTAAGGATAAAAAATGGAAAACGAGAAAGCTCTTGTTATTACAGTAGATGATAACCCGGCAAATCTCCGTATCATAAAAAATATACTATCAGAAACATATACAGTCGCGACAGCGCCTTCGGCAAACAAACTGTTCAGCCTTTTAAAAAACAATATCCCTTCAATAATCCTTCTGGACATTGAAATGCCGGATATGGACGGATATGAAGCTATTAAAATCCTTAAATCAAAACCAGAAACCAGAAACATACCGGTAATTTTTCTTACAGCCCACACCGAAGTAGACGACGAGTTAAAGGGCTTCTCTTTGGGCGCAATTGACTATATTACAAAACCCATCCAACCGCCTCTGCTTCTTAAACGCATCGAAGTGCATTTGCTTTTGGAAGAACAGAAGAAAATACTGGAACAACAGACCGCCGAACTTAAATACTTCAATGAAAATCTGCAGTTGATGGTTGATGAAAAAACCAAAAACATTCTTGACCTTCAAAACGCGCTGTTAAAAACAATGGCCGACCTGCTGCAATACCGTGATGATATTACCGGAAAGCATATTGAACATACCAAAAGAGGAACAAAAATCATGCTTGAGGAAATCAAGAGCAGGGGGCTTTACAGGGAAGAATCAGACAATTGGGATGTTGACCTTCTGGTTCAATGCTGCCAACTCCACGATCTTGGAAAAATTTTTATAAGCGACAGTATCCTCAGGAAGCCTGAAAAACTCACATCACAGGAATATGAAGACATGAAGGTGCACACCAATATCGGGAAACAGATACTGGACAAAGTTGAACTCCTTGCGAATGAAAATGAATTTTTAAGATATGCGAAGATTTTTGCCATAAGCCACCATGAAAGATGGGACGGCAGCGGTTATCCGCAGGGGTTAAAAAACACGGAAATTCCCCTGCTTGGGCGTGTTATGGCAATCGCCGATGTATACGACGCGCTTGTTTCCAGCCGTCCCTATAAAAATACCTATACGCATGATGAAGCGGTAAAAATAATCTCTGAAGGCAGCGGAACCCAGTTTGATCCATCGCTTGTTGAATTATTCAATGATATATCCGGCCAATTCAGGGAGTAAATTTTGATAATAGGGATCGATATAGGCAGTACTACAACAAAGGCTGTCTCTGTGGAAAACGGCAAATTAACAGGATATATAAAAACAAAAGCGTCGGACGCTGTTACCGCCGCCACAGGCGCTTTCGGAAAAATAGTAATGGAAAACGGCATCAAGATTGACGCAATTGACAGAATAGCGATAACAGGAGCGGGAGCGTCAAAAATAAAAGAAAATATTTTCGGCATTCCCACAGGATATGTCAGTGAAATAGACGCAATCGGAATCGGAGGGATGTTTCTCTCGGGAATGAACAACATAATAATAACCAATATCGGGACAGGAACCGTTATCATCGAAGCCGGAGACAAAGGAATTTCTCATTTCGGAGGTTCGGGGATAGGGGGCGGTACAATACTGGGCCTTGCGAAAAAACTGCTGTCCACAACGGAATTCTGCGACATTATGAATTCGGCGAAAACGGGAAAATTAAATCAGGTTGATCTTTTACTCGGCGACATTACCGATACAAGCATAAGTTTTTTAAACAAGGAAAGCACCGCTTCCAATTTCGGTAAAATGCTTGACACCGCATCTCCCGGCGATATTTCACTTGCGATCATAAACATGGTGTACCAGGTAATCGGGGTTCTTTCTGTTTTTGCGGCAAGGGCAAGAAACACATCCTGCGTTATTGTTACAGGCAACGGAAGCAGTAACCAGATAGGGCAAAAAGCGCTTACGGATATTTCCGCCATGTACGGAGTAAAATTTATTTATCCCGAACATGCGGAATACACAACCGCGATAGGAGCCGGACTTTCACCCGTCCGTTGAGTGTTCTTGTCAATTATCAAACAAATCTATTTATCAGGTTTTATGACAGGAATAGAAATAAAGAACACTATCCCTTTGTCGGTTTCGGATCGCAGCTTGATTGTTCCCTGTATTTCTTTAACGCGATCCCGAACCAGATTTAAACCGATACCTCTGCCTGCGTGAACGCCCTCTGTTTCAGCGGTACTGAACCCGGGTGAAAAAATCACCTTCATCAGCAAGTCTTTATTGTCCGCTTCGCTCTTTTTAATCAGTTTATTCTCGACCGCCTTCTTGGCGATTTTGTCGTAATCAAGCCCTTTTCCGTCGTCGCTCAATTTTATATGAATGTTCTTTTTATCGCTTGTCATTGTAATAGAAAGTTTAACGATACCTGTTTCATTCTTTCCTTTCTCTTTACGGACATCCGGCTCTTCAACCCCGTGTACCGCAGAATTACGGATAAGCTGCATAAGTATCTCTTTTATGATGCGTCTTGGACCCATTTGAATAGCTTCATGATCAATCTCATTGGCGACAAACTTTAGCTGTTTTCCCATATCTTCGGAGGCTTTTGACGCGCATTTCGCGAGAGACTCAACAAGTACCTTAACATTCTGCTTCTCGCCGCTGCCGGTGCTTCCGCTGCCGTAAGACTGGAGTTTTTCGATAATTTCCTTGAACCTTTCCCTCTCCTGTGAAATTTTTTCAATTTCCATAGTCAGGTTCAACATTTCGGCAAACGGGACAGCTTCCTTCATTTCACGCAGCTTCTTGATTCTCGATTCAAGAGCGTGTAACTTGTTTCCGAAAATATTCAACCCAAGAATTACCGCGTTGGATTTTATGGCGTGAACGGACTGATACACTTTTACCAGCGTATCGTGAGTGGACATTTCCTCATTTTTAAGCGTTGTTTCAATAGTTCCGAACTCATGATCCATATCTTCAGAGAAATCCGCGAAGACGTCCGGGTCAACCTGTATAAGCTCGAAAACGGACTGCATTTCTTCCTGCCGTCTTGCTTCTTCTTCCGCAAGCCTTTGCTGCAGTTCTACCCTTGCGGTTATATCGTAAACCGTTACCAGAATAAAAACTTCTCCGCGTCCTCGCTCAACCGTCGCAAAGGCGCACTGAAACACTTTTCTGTCCCCGGTTCCGGCGTTAACATAGTGCAGTTCATTCAGCGGATTTATGTCATCAAGCATTTCCTGATCGTAAGTACGTTCAAGAATCATATTAAAATAATCTTTGATGGCTTCCAGTTCACTGCCGGTAACCGAATCGGAAATAATATCCGTAAACAGCCTTCCGAACAGTTTCTGTTCCGAAAGCATTTCTTCCAAGTACCGCGAATAATGATCCTGTATGACATAAGACTTGTCCATAAAGAAAAGACCGATCTTCATGCTGTCTTTCATAACGGCGATTTCATCGCGTTCCGCAAGGTGAGTCATGTCGTACATACTTATAAGAGTGCCGCCGCCGCCGCCGTGAAGGCTGTGCGAAACTGTTTTAAAATAACGTTTCTGCCCATTAAGCGAAAATTCCCAGTCTTCCGCGTAATCGCTTTTTTCTCTTAGCATTTTCCCCGCGTGGATTTTTAAACTTCTTCCCGGGAAAAGGTCGATTAAAGGACGCCCGTGAATAAGAGACGGTTCTTCAATATTGCTCATCATGGACAGCGTTTTACTCGCATATACAATCTGGTTGCGTTCATCTATCATGGCGACATAATTTTCCGTAGTGTCCAAAAGGTCTTTAAAAGAATTCTGCTGTTCCAAAGCCTTGGCTAAAGTCAATGTCGCTTTTTTGGTAATTACAACCATTAAAATGCTGCAAAATATACAAAAACCCCAGTCTACCAGCATGATATACATCGGTACTTCGTGCCCCGCAACCGGATTGCCCCTAATTACCAAAAGGGCGATTACAATATTCTGAAATAACAGGAAAACTATTGTTCTGTAAAAACTTAAATATACACAGCTAATCGCGCACAAAGAGAGACAAATAAGCAAATAGTGATTTGAATTCCATTTACCCAGCAGCATCAAAAACGTATAGAACAGGAAAATAGAAAAAGGAACGTTAAGCGCCAGCTTATAGTAGTTTATTGTATTTCTGATAATGGAAATTGTAATGAACAAGGCGGTTATCATTATCAATCCCGCAACGCTGTAGTTTACGCCCGTGTCTTTAAGCCAGGATTCCAGCAGGAATGAACCGCTTAAAAAGATAACCATTAGTATTGAGGAAACATTTGCAACTTTCCGCGATCTTAAATTTTCGTCCTTCTTCTTTGCCATGTATTAAGCCTTCCTTAAACAGACGGAATTGAAGCCATTGGGTAAGCTAAATCATTTACCGCTACAAATTGTACCGCGCTTTGAACCAGGCTCAAGTCAATATTGGTATCTTGAATATATTCATTATCCAATTGAATCCAAATTGGATTGGCGGTTTGGATTGATATTTTTTTGGCTTGAGTGTAAATACAATTCCCCGGACGTTTTCCGGAGGAATATCTTCTTAAAGACCACAGTGTTCTTAACGGATTAGACGACTTGATAAGCGCAACATCCAGCAAGCCGTCATCAGGCGTTGCGCTAAACGCTCCCGACAATTTTCCGGCAACGTACGAACCGTTTGCAATGTGGATTAAACTGTAATGTCCGCTGAAATCATGATCATCAATGGTAATTTTATAATTTCTTGCGGCGCTTTGTTTGTCAAACACCCCGAAAATATTATTAAAAAAAGCTGATGTTTTGGAGAAAATAAAAAAACTGCCTCTGTTAAAGCTCGATTTCATGTCTTTTACTTTTTTTAACATGGAAGAATTCATCCCGATATAACAGGAATTAAGCGCATAGTTAACTCCCCATCTTATTATATCTGTCGGAAGAGCTTTGGCCTGTATAAGAGACGGAATATCCATAAACAAATCAATCTTATCCTTGCCGAATATTTTCAGAAAATCATTTGATGTTCCGTACGGGACTGCAGCAAGCTGCATATCGGGAAAATGAGCGACGCCGTTTAAGCAATCAAACAGAATTTCCTCTCCGCCGATAGCATAAATTCTTACAACGTCGCCGGGCTTTGCCTTGTCCGCCTCTTCCTGAATTAACAGAATCGCATTCCTGCGGTAACGGGAAAATTGAATTGAAAAATCCGGTTTATCTTCTGTTCTGAAAAACTGCCCGATATTGTCAAGGATATTATCCATCTTCCATTGCTGGTTATAAAAAGCCTTAGGATCGAACACAAAGACATGTTTCATATGTTCTCCCCAAATTTAATTGAGACTCTCCATCTCAATAGCAACCATAAGATGAAAAATATCATTATCAAAAACTTTGTGCGGTATACAGAGTATACGCGTCATTTTGCCGGGCCAGGCGATTGAATGTTCTTTCCCTTTTATTATCGTGGGAATTGAAATTACAATTTTTTCTCCGTTAGGCACTTTCGGCTTAATGTTTCCCGCAATGATATTGTTTATTTCACCTACAGCGTCAACCACATCGGCATCGATTTTTGTATGACCGGGTCCCGCAAGAATATCGGTAAGTTTTATAGCCAATTCCGACTTCATGGAGACAATTACGGCTCCTTTAACAATACCGGAAAGACCAATTACAGCGGAAATATCCCATTCAAACTCTTTTTCCGGGTCCAAAAAAAACGGATGTCTGGACGCAATTTCTACACCCATAAAATCCTTAAAAGTGTTGACTGTAACATCAACAAACGCCTCAACATAATTAGTTAATTCTACTGTCATACCTATATCCTGAATAAACGTAGTTTAGCCAATTTTTGTTTGAATAAATCAAGTTTTATTGGCTTTGTAATATAATCAGTCGCTCCGTGTTTTAACGCTTCTATTACGTTAAATTTGGCAGCTTCACTGGTTACCATAATTATCGGCAAATCTTTATATTGATCCATAGCTCTGATCTGCTTTAAAAAATCAATACCTGACAATCTAGGCATATTCCAGTCCAATAGAATTAAATCGACAGATTGAGTCTCCAGCAGCGCAAGAGCTTCCTCACCGTCTTTCGCTTCAACGAAATTACAGTTTGACTCCACACCTGAAAAAACGCCTTTTACAGTGTTTCTCATAATCCTGGAATCATCAACAATCATAATTGTTACGCCAGCAGGCATAATACCTCCTTTTTTGCTGTATATTACAATGATACAATACATTTACCGTAAAAACAAATTAAAAATTCAAATTTTTTACATTTATCTGAAAATATGCTTATAACCGCGTGTTTTCAGAAAGTTTTTCAGACAGAAGCTGTTCAGAAACGCGATTAACTTCCGAAAAATGCCAATCTCATTTTTTTTCCAGCCGCCAGGAAACGGTAAAATTCCATTTTTCAGGAAAATCCGGTGATGCCGCTTTTAAACTCAATCTTCCGTTCTTGAAACGCGCTGCTGAACTAACAGAAAAATCCCATTTTTCTTCATTTTCCGCTTCTTTTTTTACTTCATTTGTATAACCCAATCCGGTCTTAAATTGAAGAAATAGCGGCGACCAGATAAATTCAAAGTTTATTCCCGCAGAGTTAAAATTCCATGAATCATTAGGGACAGGATAAGGAAAAGGGCTGTTTTCTTCTGCCGTTAATGTTGTAATTGAACCTGAAAAATTCACCCCAAAAGGACTCTTTATTCTTAATTTTTGTAAATTCAGGGAAATTCCGATATGTCCGGTAAATTTATCGTTGATTTTTTGGAGATTTACCGCGTTACGGTCAGCGGTAAAGGAAATTCTTGTAAAACGAAAAACACTGTCGTCAAGACGTTTTCTTGCCGGAAAACGGTAATAAAAGCCGCTGGAACTGCGGTTAAAATACTCGCCGATCCCCTGCCCGCGCAATACCGTATTAACCCGAAAAAGCGAGGTACGCTTGCCTTTCCACTCAATTTTTCCGGCGCTTCTGAAACCCGCTCCGTGTCCCAAGCCGTCTCTGAAAGTAAACCTTTCTCCCGCCCCGTCCGCCGTGAATGAAATTGACAAGGGCCTGTTTTTGGCCGCAAAGGGCAATGGCGGCGTTAAGGAAATACCGATACTTCCGTACATATCGGTTCCCCACGCGAAAGTTTCGGAAACGGCTAAATCCGAGCTTGCGGAAATAAATTGATTATGGAAGAGAAGCCCCGCGGCGTACAGTTTAAACTCCCGTTCCGGCAGCGGCGGCGGAAACGTAAACCACGAACTGTTTTTTGTTTTTGGGAGAGTCGCCGCGGTGTAGAATGTTTCCAGTAAAACGCCCGTTTTATTGGGGAGACTGAAATCCATGCCGCCCGCGACAGAGCCTTTAAATTCCTCAATTTCCGTTTGTGCGGTAATAAAGCCTCTCATTTTAACATTTGGTAAAATATTTATTTGAGGGCTGGATAAATACAAATAGGCTTCATCATTTTTTGCGGAGGCTGCCGCTGTTTTTAGGTCGGCGATAAGCGGCTTATGATTTTCCGCATAAGGCGGCGAACGAATCCACGGGTTTCGGATTCTTGCCGAAAGCCCCCATTCGTCAAGCGCCCCGTATAATATCCGCGAACCTGTAGGTTTATGGTACAGAGCGCCGAGAAAATTAGTCGTCTGCCTTTTGGGATCGTTTAAAGGAAGGTCAGGATTGAAATTCAGCTTGCGCCTGTCAAGAATTTCACCTCGCAATGTGAGACCGGCAGGGGAAAAATTCAACCTTAAGTCTCCCCGGTTATGAAGCGTCCCTCCTGACAGTGAGACATCTTCAAATGAGCCGCTCGCAAGCAGACTCCAGTTAAAAAAAGGCGCGGGACTTTCTGCGGACAAAACCGCGCAGAAAAACAATCCGGCGGCAAAAAAATATAAATATTTCATACCCTTATATGGGTGCGAAGGCGCGGTTTTGCTTTATCGAAACGGGAAATTTTTAGTATTTTTTTTACTTATAAATATATATAGCTGCGAAAAAACTCAATTTTTTACGAAAATAACAAGCGTTTTTTAGCTTTCTCTTTTTCAAATACAGGTTATAATAACTAAATGAAGACGATGATATATGCCCACAGGGGGGCATCTGTTTTCCACCCTGAAAATACGCTTGAGGCGTTTTCCCTCGCTGTTGAACAGGGAGTGGACGGTATTGAACTGGATGTGCATTTAAGCAAAGACGGCGAAATCGTTGTTGCGCATGATGAGCGGCTGGAGCGTGTTTCAAACGGGAAAGGCTATATCAACGACCGTACGCTGGATGAGTTAAAATCGCTGAATTTTGACAATTCGTTCTTCGGCGGGCGCACATGCCGTATCCCGCTGCTGTCTGAGGTTTTTTCACTGTTAAAACCTACCAATATAACGGCAAATATTGAATTAAAGACTACAGAGCGTTTGTACCCTGAGCTTCCCAAAAAGCTCCTTGACCTTGCGGAGAAAAACGCGATGAAAAACCGAATCATTTATTCATCATTTAACCACTATTCTCTTAAACAGTTAAAATCTCTCGATTCCGGAGCGAAAATCGGACTGTTGTACGAATCGGGCATGGTTGACCCGTGGGTTTACGCCAAATATCTGGGCGCGGACGCAATTAATCCGCATTACTATATTATCGCGGCGCTGCCTGAAATAGTGGAACGCTGTCACGAACACGGAGTTGCGGTAAACGTATGGACAGTGGATGACCCGCAGGCAATAAAGTCGATGTTGAAAAACGGAGTAGACGGGATTATAACGAACAGGCCGGATATAGCGGTAGCTTCCCGCAACAGTTTTAAATAAAGAGGAGGAGCAGCAAATGCAGGGAAATAAACTGGATGTTAAAAAAACGCTTCTTTTGTCTTTCGGGTTTTTCGCGTCTTCAATCGCGTGGAGCGTTTACAATTCGTTTGTACCGCAAATTCTCGCGGGGTTTATTACAAGCACAACGTTGATCGGATTCATTATGACCTTTGACAATATTTTCGGCGTTGTCTTCCAGCCGTTATTCGGTAAATTGAGCGACAAAACCCACACCCGTTTTGGCCGCCGTATGCCCTACATCTTTATCGGACTGCCGATCTGCGCCGCGGCGTTTACGATGATTCCTAAAATGGGCAGCCTCGGCTCTCTTATGACAGTCATAATCATTTTTACGTTCGTAATGTCGGCATGGCGCTCGCCTGTGGTAGCGCTTATGCCCGATATTACACCCGGCCCCTTGCGCAGTCAGGCAAACGGCATTGTCAATCTTTTGGGCGGAGTCGGCAGCCTAATTGCTTTCTTTGCCGGCGGCATTCTTTTTAAGGCTGGCGGTTTTCCTCTTCCATTTTTGATGAGTTCCGTAATGATGCTGCTTGCGCTTGCTGTGCTTGCGTTATTTGTGCGTGAACCGAAACACGCGTACGAGCCGGAAGAAAAGAATAAAAATGCCGATATAAAACAGCTTAGCAGGGAAGAGAAAAAAAGCCTTCTGTTGATTCTTTTAGGCGTGTTTTTCTGGTTCACAGGTTACAATGCGGTAGAAACATTTTTTACCCTGTACGCTACGAACACTCTGGACATGGACGCGGGCAGCGCTTCGATGACGCTTGCGATTTTTTCCCTCACATTTTTGGCGTTTGCGGTTCCGGCGGGCTTTATCGCGGTAAAAACCGGACGGCGCAGAGCTATACTTATTGGTTTGACCGGACTTGTTGTGCTGTTTCTTCCGATGGTTTTTCTTGCCAATGTATGGATTGCGCGTATCTGCCTGTTTTTAGGCGGGTTCTTCTGGGCTATGGTCAACATTAACTCTCTGCCGATGGTGGTACAGCTTTCAGGCGAGGAAAAAGTCGGCGCTTTTGTTGGTTACTACTATTTCTTTTCGTTCAGCTCTCAGATCGTATCTCCGGTTTTATTCGGCTTTATCCGAGACTTGGTAGGCCATTACAAGGTTCTGTTCTTATACGCCTCCATAGCTTTCGTACTGGCGGCCATATGCTTGTTTTTTGTACGGCACGGCGAGGATGCGCCGGTGTCAGTCAGCGCGTCAGAGGTGTTTGAATCGCTTGATGATTGATCAATATGTATGTTCGGTAAATCTGTTGATTATTTAACACAACTTTATTGATTTTTTAACAAAAAAAATCCTAATATATTGATATGAAACAATCATATCAAAAACCGGTTATATTAATCGCGGCCGCTTTTTTATGCGCCGCGCTTACCTTTTCCTGCTCAAAGGAAATATTGAAATATGAATTCAATACGCAGACAGGTACGCCTCCAGCGTATCCTAATGTCTCTTTTGCCGTAATAAGCGACACGCATCTTTACGATGCCTCGCTAGGTTCAAGCGGTTCGGCATTTGAAAAAACAATGAACTCCGACCGTAAACTGCTGCTGGACAGTCAGGAATTACTTGATTACGCGATTAATGAAATTATCGCTTCACAGGTTAACTTTGTTTTAATCTGCGGAGATTTAACCAAAGACGGCGAATTGATCAATCACAGAATTGCCGCGGAAAAATTCAGGAAATTTACTGCGGCCGGCATACCCGCTTATGTTGTTCCGGGAAACCACGATATTAATAATCCCGATGCCGTAAAATACAACGGAGACACAACAGAACCTGTCGCGTCAATTAACGCCGATGATTTTGCGCGCATCTACGGGGATTTTGGATTTAACGCCGCATTTATGCGCGATAACGACTCGTTAAGTTATGTTACAGAACCTGTTGAAGGTTTATGGCTGCTTGCGCTTGATGCCTGCCGATACCGTGAAAATGTACCCGGTAAAGAAGAGATTGTCGCGGGCAAAATAAGCCAAAAGACAGCGGACTGGATAGCCTCCGTACTGCGCGAAGCGGCAAAAAGAAACAAGGCTGTCATGACAATGATGCACCACGGCGCTGTTGAACACTGGGACGGACAGAGAAAACTTCATCCGGATTATTTAATAAATGATTTTGTCAACTTCGGAAATTTTCTTGCTTCATGGAACGTAAGGTGTATTTTCACAGGCCATTATCACGCGCAGGATGTTACACACGGCGAATATAACGGAAAAAAAATCTACGATATTGAGACCGGCTCTCTTGTAACCGCTCCGTGTCCGATTCGCTTTGTTGATATTAACAACAACGCAATGAATATCCGCACAGTATCAATCGTAGACAAACTTTATCCGGGGACCGATTTTGCTTCTAACGCAACGGCCTTTGTAAAGAAAACGGTTATGCTGGAAGCGGCAAACGTCCTTAGAAGATTCAAAGTATCCGAAAAAGATATTGCAATTATTGCCGATGCTGTCGGAGACGCGTTCAACGCGCATTACAGCGGAGATGAAAATCCATCCATGAAAATAACGGTGGACAAATCCAAACTCGGCCTTTGGGGGCGTTTTGTTCTCGGACAGCAGCAGTATGTCATTGACGGTCTTTGGGCAGACTTAAATACAGCGGATAATAACGTAAGGATACAGTTTTAACCGCTGTCCCGTCAATTTTCATATCTCTTTAATATCCCTTCCGCCACAATTCTTCTTGATGAACGCATGTCCATCGCCTGTTTTTCTATATACCGGTGGGCTTCCTGTTCACTCATTTTCATATACGAGATTAACAGGCATTTGGCGCGGTCAATAATGCGTATGTCCTCAATTTTTTGTTTAAGCTGCGTGTTTTCAGCCTGTATCCGCCTTACCCTGTTTTGAACCGATTTCGCAAGCAGCAGCGCTGACCAGAAAACGGCTTTGTCTACAGGTTTTGAAATTACCAAAACTCCGTCCTCCTCACAGGCGGCGGATACCGAATCAAAGAATTCGCTTTTTACAAGGAGCAGCGCCTGCGATACGCCTTTGGAGGCGACATGACGGGAAAAACTCTCGCCGGATTCATCGCGAAGCGGCGCGTCAACAATTACCAAATCGAAATCCTGTTTTAAAATGAGCCTGCGCGCGTTATCGCACGTTTGCATGGAAGTAACCTGATGAATGGAAGCCGCGTTTAAAAAACCGGTAAAAAAAGCGGTGTCTTTTTCCGAGTGTGAAACTATCAGAGCGTTTTCCATTTTATCGCCGCCTTTTCAGCTATATCACGTTAAAGTATCGTTCCTGATAAAATCCGGCTTTATCTTTTACGGCGGCAAAATCGGCTGCCTCAGCCTTCTTAATCTCAATGTATTTTAAAAACAACTCTTCCCCGATCACGCTTTTTACAAGTTTAGAATTTTCCGCAAAGGCAATTGCCGCATCAAGGCTGTCCGGAAGTTTTGTGAGCGATTTTGTTACATTGACATCGGCCACGCAAAGATCGGCGTCTACCGCGGGCGGCAGCGTCATTTTATTTTCGATGCCGTCAAGACCCGCCGCTATGATCAGCGAGAAAGCGAGGTACGGGTTTAACGCCGGATCGGGCGAGCGCAGTTCTATTCTGACATTTTCATCATCAGCGGCGGCGGGAATTCTAACCAACTGCGAACGGTTTTGATGAGACCACGACACATATTTGGGCGCTTCAAACCTGCCGAGCCGTTCATACGAATTTGCGAGCGGATTTAAAAACAGCGTTATATCGCACATTCCGGCGAGTATACCGGCGATAAAATTCTCTGCGGTATCTGAATGCCCTTCGTTTATTTTGCTGAAAATATTCCGCCCGTTTTGAAGAAGGGAAAGATTGACATGCAGGCCGCTGCCGGGAGCGTCCGGCAGAGGTTTGGGCATAAAAGACGCAAACAAACCGTTACGCGCCGCGATTGCCTTAACTGCGGATTTAAAAGACTGCAGATTATCGGCGCCTTCAACAACGCCCGAAAACCTAAAATCGATCTCGTTTTGCCCCGGTCCCTGTTCATGGTGAGAGGCTTCCGGCTGTATACCCATCTCCTTAAGTGAGAGGCATATCTCACGGCGTATATCCTCTCCGCGATCAAGCGGCGCAATATCAAGATAGCCGCCGTTATCCAATGTAAGGTTTGAAGGTCTGCCGTCCTCATCGGTTTTAAAAAGGTAAAACTCGCACTCCGCGCCGGTCTTGCAGACATATCCCATCCGCGCGGCGCGCTCGACAACCTGCTTTAACAAAACCCTTGTATTATGCGTAAACACGGAGCCGTCAGGATTTTTAATATCGCAGTAAAACCGGACAACTCTGCCAGGACCCGGCCTCCAGGGCAGCACCGAAAGAGTTGCGGGATCGGGAAAAAGCAGTAAATCGGAGCGTGTAATGTCTTTAAAACCGCGTATCATGTGCGCGTCAAAGGAAACGCCGTTTTCAAACGCGGACTGCAAGGCGTCCGCCATAATTGAAATATTTTTTTGAAGACCGAATATATCGCAAAAACTGAGCCTGATAAATTTAACATCGTTTTCTTTTACGAACTCCAGAACTTCGCATACGGTAGCATTCATATTAACCTCTGTTTAAAATAATCGAACAGGAAACCTCGTTCTCTGATAACCTCTATTCAACGGTTACGCTTTTTGCCAAATTCCGCGGCTTGTCAATATCCAGACCTTTGTTAGCGGCGACATAATAACTGAAAAGCTGCAGCAAAATGACCGACATAGACGGAGAAAACAATTCCGAAATTTCCGGAAGGCCAATAAAGAATATTTTATCATTTGATTGCGCGTTTGGACAGTTGCCGATAAGCAGTACCTTCGCGCCTCGGCTGATTACCTGTTCCACATTGCTCATGATTTTACCGTAAAGCGAGGCGCAGTTTGAAATAGCGACAACAAGCGTGTCCTCCTCGACCAGAGAAATAGTGCCGTGTTTCAATTCGCCGCCCGCGTATGCTTCCGAGTGAATGTAAGAAATCTCTTTAAGTTTAAGCGATCCCTCAAGCGCGATAGCGTAATCAATATTCCTTCCGATAAAAAATATACTTTTATAGCCGATACAGGTAGAAGCGTATTTTTGTACAGCGTCGATCTGGTTGAGTAAGACTGCCGCTTTTTCAGGCAGTGCGGCGATTTGCGATAACAGTTCCCGTTCCGTCTCCTGCGGCAATTTCCCCAGCTTAACGGCAAACCGCACAGCCAGAATGTATAACAACACAAGCTGCGCGGAAAAAGCCTTTGTCGTCGCTACGGCGATTTCGGGGCCCGCCGCAGTAAGCAGGCAATAGTCAGCCTCTTTTGCGATGGCGCTGCCGACAACATTAACGATTGACAGTGTAACGGCTCCTTTGCTTTTTGCTTCCCTCATGGCGGCGATTGTATCCGCGGTTTCGCCTGACTGACTGATTAAAATAACAAGCGTTTTTTCGTTAATTACCGCGTCCCTGTAACGGAACTCGCTTGCAAGTTCCGTTTCTACAGACGGAAATCTGCACAAGCGTTCAAACACATATTTGGCGACAACGCCGGCGTTGTATGCCGAACCGCAGGCGGTAATAACGATCTTGGAAAATTTCGTAACATCAAGAGCGTCTATAACGGCTTTATTATTATTTTCCGAGGAATTAACAGTCTCGCGGATAATTTTCGGCTGTTCCATTATCTCTTTGAGCATGAAATGCGGGTAACCGCCTTTTTCCGCGCTGTCAAGATTCCATGTAATTGTTTCCAATGATTTTTCAAGCGGTTCTTTGTCGATATTGAAAAACTGAACGCTGTCATTCCGTAATACGGCAATTTCTTTGTCATTAAGATAGTAGATTTTGTTCGTGTGTTTTAATACGGCGGGAACATCAGAGGCAATAAAATTTCCATGATCGGAAACGCCGATAATCAATGGATTGTCTTTCTTAATCGCGACAAGGATATCAGGATCATCAGCGCTCATGACACCCAGCGCGTAAGAGCCCTCCAAAGCGTTTGCGGTATGGATGACCGTATCCAACAAATCACCGCCATGATAATGTTCGGCGAGCTGCGCGATAACTTCGCTGTCGGTCTGTGAAGCGAAATTTACCCCCCAGTGTTCAAGGCGTTCCTTTAAATGTTTATAGTTTTCTATTATGCCGTTATGAACAACGGCTATTTTATTTTTACTTCCGACATGAGGATGAGAGTTTATATCTGACGGCTCTCCGTGCGTAGCCCACCGCGTGTGGCCGATCCCCATGCGCCCCGTAAGCGGATGTTCCGGCAGCCGAGCTTCCAGCGCCGCCAAACGGCCCTTCTGCTTTACAACATCAAAGCCGTTTTTGCCGTAAACAGCAATACCGGCAGAGTCATATCCCCTGTATTCAAGTTTTTTAAGTCCGTCAATTATAATTGGGACAGCGTCTTCAGTTCCTACATAGCCAATAATACCGCACATGGTATCACCCCCTGGTATCTGTAATCAAAACGGCAGATACCTCCCGATAAACGCCATAATAAAATGAAATTTATTAAAAATTGTGCCTTATTGTCAAGTGGAATATAGAATCTCCAAATTTGAAGTTTTCAGGGATTCCCTTTATGGTATACTGCAGCTACGAAAGGACCTAAAGCCACTGAAGATTTACAGTCTGATGATTCATCGTTTGACAGAAGTAATTCCGCGCCGGTGAAAAGTTCGGGCAGGGTGAATATTCTTTCCTTATGAGAAAAATTGCAGATTACGAGAAGTCTCTCATTCCGATAATTACGGGTATACACATATAAATCAGGATCATCAGGCAGCAGTAATTCATAATTTCCAAAAGTTATAATATCAAGTTTTTTCCGCAGTTGTATGAGTGTTTTATAATACGCAAAAACCGAATCATTGCGCTGGATTTGTTCTTCGGCATTGATCTCAGTGTAATTGGGATTTACCATAATCCAAGGTGTTCCCGATGAAAATCCGGCATTGAGACCAGTATTCCAATGCATCGGAGTGCGAGAGTTATCACGGCTTCTCCTGCGCATAAAGCGAAGCATATCTTCATGACTGATGCGTTTTTCCTGTATCACAAGCGCGTTGTACGCATTAATGCTCTCCAGATCACGGTAGTCGCTAAGATCTGCAAAAGGCGCGTTAGTCATGCCCAATTCCTCACCTTGATAAACATAAGGTGTGCCCTGTAAGAAGTGCAGACAAGTCGCAAGCATCTTCGCAGATTTTTCACGGTACTCCGTGTCGTTTCCAAGCCGCGAAACAATACGCGGCTGGTCGTGATTGCACCAGTACAGGCTGTTCCAAGCGCGGTCATGCAGCACGGTCTGCCAGCGGGAAAACACTTCCTTTAATTCGACCAGATTGATTTTACGATCGTTCCACTTAAATGATTCTCCGCCGTCCAATTCCACTTGCTCAAATTGAAATACCATATCAAGTTCACTGCCATCGGCATTACTGTACTGCACCGCTTCGTCAACAGTTACTCCTCCTGTCTCACCGACAGTCATAAGGTCATATTTTGATAATACTTCACGCCTCATTTCCCGTAAAAATTCATGTATGCGCGGACCGTTGGGGATAATCATTTTTGCATCGCCGTCAGGAAAATCCTTCGGTTTGGAAATAAGACTAATCGCGTCCATACGGAAGCCGTCAATGCCCTTATCAAGCCACCACTTCATCATATCGTAAATCGCAGATCGCATAACAGGGTTTTCCCAATTCAGGTCGGGTTGGTAGGGCGAGAATAGGTTTAAGAAATACTGCCCTGTTATTTTATCCAGCGTCCATACGGAACCGCCGAACCATGCCTGCCAGTTATTCGGAGGTCCGCCGTTCCTGCCGTCCCGCCAGATATAAAAATCACGTTTAGAGTTTTCTCTGCTGTTTCGGCTCTCAATAAACCACGGGTGTTGATCAGATGAATGGTTAACAACTAAATCCATTACTATCTTTAAACCAAGATCGTGCGATTCTTTCAGAAGCCGATCAAAATCTGCCATTGTACCAAATTCGGGATTGATAGCGGTATAATCACTTATGTCGTAGCCATTATCACGCATGGGACTTCGGTAGATGGGAGAAAGCCATATTACATCAGCGCCAAGTTTTTTTATATATCCAAGTTTTGATATAATGCCGTTTATATCGCCGATACCGTCGCCGTTGGAATCACAGAAACTGCGCGGGTAGATTTGATATACGACAGCCTTCTTCCACCATTCCGTTCTCATTTTATCCCTTAACCGAACCGTCCACCATTCCTTTTATGATATGTTTTTGGAGTATCAGGAACATTATAATGATTGGCAGCATCGTCATTAATGTCGCTGTCAATATTAAATCCCATTTTTTAACAAATGAACCGACAAAACCAGCTACAGCAAGCGGTAATGTACGCACTTCATTTCCGGAACCGAGTACCAGCAAAGGAAGCAAATAATCATTCCAAATCCACATGCCGTTTAAGATGATTACAGTAACTGCGATTGGTGTGAGTATCGGAAAAACAATCCTGAAAAACGTTTCCGGTTTTGTGCAGCCGTCGATAGTAGCGGCTTCTTCGAGTTCAAGCGGAACGGATTTGATAAATCCATGGAATAGGAAAATGGAAAGCGATGAACCAAAACCGAGATAAGCAAAAATAATTCCCGGATAATTCTGCAGCAGCCGGAACGAGGTTTGAAAAATCCCCAGTTTTACTTCTAAAAAATGAAACCATGTAATCAGCGGGAACATTACAACCTGAAACGGAATTACCATAGCTGCTACAAATACCATAAAAATCACATTGGACAGTTTTGTTTTAGTGCGTACAAGCACCCACGCCGCCATAGAAGAAATCAATACAAGAAGTCCGACAGAAACCGCAGTTATTATCAGCGTAGAAAAAAATGATGACACATAACGAACATTCGGACTTTCAATAACTGTTTTAATATTGGTTATAAGCTGCGACGGATTTTCCGGCAGCGCCAGAGGGTCCATTATAATTTTAAGAGACGGTTTTGAAGAATTTATAATTACCAGTAAAAACGGCAGCATATATAACAGAAAAAATAAAATTGCAACGGCTTCAAGAATAACGTTTTTATTCAGCTTTTTCACATTTCAATCTCCCTTTTTTTATTGGCGCGTACCTGAATCATTGAAATAGCAGCAATTACAATAAAGAAAATAACCGCCTTTGCCTGACCCTGGGCAAGCTGACGATAGGCAAATGCCGTCTGGTAAATATTCAAGGCAAGAAACTCATTAGTCATAAGCGCCTTACCCATAAACATACCGGAAGGCCCTCCGGCTGTAAGAGCAAAATTAACATCGAACTGTTTAAAAGAATTAATAAGCGTCAGAAACATTGAAACTGTAAACGCAGGAGCGACAAGCGGAAATATTATAGCTTTTAGTTTTTGAAAATAATTTGCTCCGTCAATTTCAGCAGCTTCCAGAAGCGAATCCGGAATACCCTGAATTGATGCAACATAGATCATCATAATATAACCTGCGTATTGCCATGTGCCAACAATTACAATCGCCAATAACGCCAAATACCGGTCAGCAAGGAACTGGTTTTCCTTGAGCCACATAAACCCAATTGAACTGCCTAAAGACGGTATAGCATTGTTGAATATGAACTGCCAGATATAACCTAAAATCAATCCGCCTATGAGATTAGGCAGAAAAAATCCGGCTCGGTAAATCCCTTTAAATTTCAATTTAGCTGTTACTAGAAGAGCCATGAAAAATGAACAAACGTTAAGCACAACGATATTCATAACAGCGTAAGCTACCGTAACCAAGAACGAATGAAGAAATGTAAGGTCTGACTTTATCGCTAAATAATTATCAAATCCCACCCATTCAACGGTTGTACCGGTTATCGCGTTCCAATTTGTAAATGAGTAATAAATTCCCATGAAAAAAGGAATTATTATAACCATACAGAAAGCGAATACAGCCGGTAACAAAAATAAAAAGAACAAAAGACTGTTCCGCGCACTTATGTCCCTATATTTTGCTTTGTCCATAACTGCCTCCGTTATTTATATCCATCTGACCACTTGTGATCAGATGGATATACAATGTTATTTTTTAATAGTTCTGACAGCCTCTGTAGTTAATTTAGTAAAACCCTGCGGATCAATTTGTCCAGATGCCATCTGGTGAAAAATCGGTCCCAGAGTATTCATTCCAAAACCGTCGGGCATTTCATTTTGCTGCCATGCGTAAATCTTGCCTTGATTTGACCATTCCTGAACAGCTTTGGAAAGCTGACCTTCGGGACTCAATTTACAGGATTTAAAAGCAGGAACCATTCCGGCTTTGTTCACCATGTAGTCATGGCCTTCCGGTGTACTAGCCATGGCGATAAGGAATTTCTTGGCTTCATCAACATTTTTTGCCTTTGCGTTTATGAGATACCATGAGGGAGCGCCGACAAAAATTCCATCTGTGTTTTCATCAAGGAATGCGTGGGGAACATAGCCCATTTCAAAAGTAATGCCCAAATCCTTAAATGTCGGATCGGTCCAGTTACCTTGATGTATAAACACAGTCTTTCCTACAGCGTAATCGCCAAGTTGCTGATCGTAGCCGCCGGTAAGCAAAGTGTTTCTGTTGGCATATTTAAACAGTAAATTGTAGTACTCGGCAAATTTCGTAAGACGGACATCATCAACCTGTCCGTTAAGAAGCATATCAATGTACTTGGCTGAATCATTGTACGGAAGACCGAGTGCGAGATACGCGTTAAAGCCGTGAAGTCCCGTTACCCAAGTCATACCGGGACCGGCTACCATTGAAACAACAGCATCAATGCCAAGCTGGCTTTTCTGTGATTCAATTTTTTCAAATGCGGCTTTTATTGCGGCAACATTAGTTAAAGTTTTGGGGTCTACTCCGGCTTTTGCAAGAAGGGCTTTGTTATAGCCGAGCCCCCAACCTTCAACGGCGACAGGGAAACCGATTACTTTGCCGTCCGCAGGATCAATGTAGGCGACATCGGTGTCTTTGACCCAAGGTTCACCGGAAAGATCACTAATTCTACCCGACCGTTTTGCATCCTCATATCCGGCTTTTCCTTCAATAACAAATATTTCCGGTTCTGTGCCGGAATTGAACATTGCCGCAAGATTGGGAGCATACGGGGTTTCACCGCCAAAACTCTTTATATTGACCTTTACTCCGGTTTGCCTCTGATATACAGCGGCATAATTTTTCAAAGCTTCGTCAATCTCAATCTTGTTGCTTATAACGGTAATTTCCTTACCGTCGCCTCCTGTGCTCTTATTGCATCCCGATACAAAAACCATTGCTGCACAAAACAAAAGTCCCAATGTAATAAAAGTGATTTTTTTCATTTTTCCCTCCTGTTTTTAGGAAATCAATAATTTTATCACAGATATTACCATGTTTTTATATTGTGTCAAGTATGTGTCAAGAGTATATATAGTACGAATTAATTCGCGGTATAGAGTTGTTTATACGGATTCTTTGCGTTGGGTTTTAAAACATAAAAACGATCTTTTAAAAGTTTCTGCGCGTCCATTCCGAAATTTCCCGCAAACTCGGTAACATACGGAGCTATCTCTTCCAGCTCTTCGCTGTCCGCAACTTTTTCGGTAACCTGCGCCGGTAATCCTGAAAGTTCGCGTTCCGTCCTGACAAAGATTTTTCCTCCGTGCATTCCGGTTCCCGTAAAATACCAGACAGGAATATCCTGACAGCCAATGCCGAGCACAATAATCAGTCCGCCCGCGAGATATTCGCCCAGAAAACTGCCGGCTTTGCCGCCGATAACGATTATCGGTTTTTTTTCTTTGTACTCTTTCATGTGAATACCGGTTCTGTACCCTGTATCGCCCCGGACAAAAATACAGCCGCCGCGCATGGCGTAACCGAGCGCGTCTCCCGCGTTGCCGTGAATGATGATCCTGCCGTCGTTCATCGTGTCGCCGACCGCGTCCTGCGCGTTGCCGTGCACCTCAATGATTCCGCCGTCCAGATAAGCGCCAAGCGCGTTGCCCGGCGTTCCTTTTATCGTTATGTGTTTATCAGAATTCATTCCGCAGCCGATAAACCTTTGGCCGAAACAGTCATCTATATAATAAACAGTTTCCTTTGCCGTTTTAATGCGTCTGTTTAGTTCTCTGAAATCAAAGTTTGCGGCTGATATCATGATGCCATTCCTCCTAGTTTTACCATCCTGTCTTCTTTTGTAAACGCCATTAGGCCCGGTCTTTCACATACAAGAGCAAAGTCAATTCTGTCAAGCGGCGTGCGCTCTCGGATAAGGCTGGTATAAATTCCGGCTTTTTCTACATTACCGATAATGATACAGCCGTTCAGTTTGTTATCGCCGTAGAACAGACGTTTATAACCGCCGTCTTTGTTTTCAGCGTAAACATCACCGGTGTAATTGCCGGCTGTGATAATGTGCAGACCGAAAAACCCAATCGCGTTCATAGGGATTGCCTTGTCGAAACACGCACTGCCGTCGGCAGCGCGGTTTTCGGCTGAGCCGCCGCCGCCCGCCATATTGATTCCGGCGCATTCGCCCTGCATATAAGCGTTAGGTAAAAGCGCCATGATCTTGTTTTGCCCGCTCGACACGTCAAGCGTTTGCGTACAGTCGCCGGCGGCGTAAATGTCCGGCGCGGATGTTTCTGACTTTTCATTGACAACAATGCCGCGCTCTATCTTCGCTATGCCGTTTAAAAGCGCGGTGTTCGGGCGCACGCCGACAGCGAGAACCAGAATATCAAAATCTATCGTTTCGCCGTTTTCTAAAACAGCCGTTTTTTTATCAAACTTTTTTACACCGGCGGAAAGCTTGAACTCAACGCCTTTGCTTTCCAAATGATTTTGAACCAGCTTTGCGCCGTCATCATCCAAAATGCTCGACAAAATGCGCGGGGCAAGATCAAGCACAGTTATGTGCTTTACACGCCGGTGAATGCCTTCGGCGCATTTTAAACCGATAAGCCCCGCTCCAATAATCAGCGCCCGCTTGTTTTGATCCAAAAAAGACTCCAGTTTTTTAGCATCGTCAAGGCTCATAAACGTACACTTATCCTGTACCGTATCAAGCCCGTCAAAAGGCGGAACAAAGGGCGAAGAACCAGCTGCGACAAGCAGTTTGTCATAAGGTAACTGTTTGCTGTCTGATAAAATAACTTTTTTCGCCGCAGAGTCAATTTTAGTTACTGTTACATTAGACAGAAGAGTGCAGTTATTGTCGGTATAAAAATTTTCGCCTCGGTATTTCATGCTTTCTTCGGTAACTTTGCCAAGCAGGAGATAAGAAATGAGCGGGCGTGAATAGGTATGGTACGGCTCATTGGTGATAATGGTAATTTCTCCCTGTTTGTCTATTTGCCGGATGCCTTCCACCGCGCCGATACCTGCGGCGGAATTACCGATGATAACATATTTCATATCAGCCTCTTTCCTCAAAAACAATCGCGTTGTTGGGACAGCCCTTTACGCAGGCCGGAGTTCCAAAAGCGGTGCTGATGCACAACTCGCATTTCTGTACAACGCCGTCTTCCGACGGGGAAACCGCGCCGTACGGACAGCTTAAAATACAGGTATAACAGCTTACACATTTATCTCTATTAATTGTAATTACGCCGTCTGTAATGGTTAAAGCGCCGGTAATGCACCCTTTGACGCACAGCGGCGTTTTACAGTGCCGGCAGGAAACGGCGAAACTGATGCCGTCTTTTTCCTCTATGCGAATCTTCGGGTTGATCTTTATGCCTTTAAGCGCGCGGGCCATATCACTCTCATTAGTTCCCGCAAAAGCGCAGTAATATTCGCACAAGTGGCATCCCAAACACCATTTTTCGTTTACATATACCCTTTTCACCAATTCACCTCTATAAAAAAAACGCCGCAGACCGCAACCCGCAAACAGAAGTCCACGGAAAGAAGCCCACAGCGCCCTTGCTGTTTTCTATTATGAAATTACAGTTTTACGAAATATTTGTCAAGTAACAGTTATTCCACCTTAAACCGCGAAACTTCCTTCATTAATGTATCAATGCCGTCACGATTCTTTGAGCTTATCTCATTAACCAGATAGATTTTGTCAATAAATTGTTAAAAAACATTCAAAGCGGCGTGGGACAGCGGTTAAACATTACCCAGTTTCCATAAATAGATTTGAAAAACAAAAGCAATCGACACGGGAAAACCTGTCTCTCCTTACTCTCCGGCGTGTTTTATGCCTAAAATTTCAAGCTCTTTCTCGTTAAGCCCAACTCCGCGAAGCATAAGCCTGTTCCCTTTCAATCCGTCAATTGAGTTAATTCCCATGCCGCCCATCATCTCTTTTATTTCGTGCTGCCACGCTGTCATAAGATTGATTAGGCGTTTATACCCTATGTCGGGGTTAAGGCGTTTTACCAGTTCGGGAACCTGCGTTGCAATGCCCCAGTTGCATTTGCCTCCGTGACAGCTTCTGCACAGATGGCAGCCGAGAGCGATCAGCGCGGCAGTCGCAATGTACACGCAGTCAGCGCCGAGAGCAACCGCTTTTACAATGTCGGCGCTTGAGCGGATACTGCCGCCTACAACGATGGACACATTGTCGCGGATACCTTCATCACGCAGCCGCTTGTCAACGCCGGCAAGGGCGAGTTCTATGGGGATACCGACATGGTCGCGTATGCGAGTCGGCGCCGCTCCCGTTCCGCCCCGGAAACCGTCAATGGCGATTATGTCCGCGCCGCTTCTGGCTATACCGCTTGCAATCGCGGTAACGTTATGCACGGCGGCAATTTTGACAATAACCGGTTTTTGATAATTCGTGGCTTCTTTTAAAGAGAAGACAAGCTGACGCAAATCTTCAATAGAATATATATCGTGGTGCGGCGCGGGAGAAATCGCGTCAGTTCCTTCGGGAATCATTCTGGTGCGGGAAATATCGCCGACTATTTTCGTCCCCGGCAAATGCCCCCCGATTCCGGGTTTCGCGCCCTGCCCCATTTTGATTTCAACCGCCGCACCTGAGTTAAGGTATTCGGGATGAACGCCGAAACGTCCCGATGCGACTTGTACTATCGTGTTTTTTCCGTACCTGTAAAAATCCTCATGCAGGCCGCCTTCGCCGGTATTGTAAAGAATGCCAAGTTCCTCCGAGGCGCGCGCAAGGCTTTCATGCGCGTTGTAACTTATAGAACCGTAACTCATTGCTGAGAACATCATCGGCATCGACAGGTGAAGCTGCGGCGGCAGGTTGTTGATAATCCTGCCGTTTTTGTCTCTTTCTATGTTTTTGGGTTTCATACCCAGAGAAATTCTTGTCTCCATAGGTTCGCGAAGAGGATCAATGGACGGGTTTGTAACCTGTGAAGCGTTCAGGAGTATTTTATCAAAGTATACCGGATAATTTTCCGGATTACCCATACTGGACAGCAATACGCCGCCCGAGTTAGCCTGTTTGTAAATCTCATCGATGGTTTTGCCGTTCCAGTTCACATTCTGTTTGTAGGTGTTGCCGCCTTTTACAACCTTTAAAGCGCGGGTGGGACAAAGCGAAACACAGCGGTGGCAGTTTACGCATTTTGCGTCATCGCATAACATTTTGCCGGTTTCTTCGAGATACTCATGCGCTTCGTTGGCGCATTGACGTTCACAGGCGCGACAGCAGATACACCTGTCGTAATTCCTTATCATTTCATATTCGGGATATAACAAGTTTAACGCCATTATGCTTTACCTCCCTTCAGGCAAACGATGACGGGCTGACCGCCTCTGGGAGCCCACACATTGTCAAGGTTCGGTTCAATGATGCGGATAGCCGCTTCTTCGCTCGCGATATAGGTAAGATCGTCCTTTTCCCCTACGACCATGCTCCGCAGTTTGAGTCTGTCGTTTAACGCCATCAGTCCGCCGTCAAATCCCACAAGGATTGAAAACGGGCCGGTTATAAGCTGCGCGCTGAACATTACGCGCAAATATTCATGCGTTTCCCGTTCCTCAGGCGGCTGCTTTTCAATGGTCTGCCAAAATGAAGCCGCTATGACCGAAGCGATTTCAGTAAAAGAAAGTTTCTGTTTTCTGTGCAGGTAATCTATAATATAGGTAATAACTTCCGTGTCTGTCTGGAGCGTGCATTTGTAGCCGTACATTTCGATAGAACGCCTGTTGGTGTCGTAGGAAGATATTTCGCCGTTATGTACAACGGAGTAATCAAGAAGCGAAAAAGGATGAGCGCCGCCCCACCAGCCGGGAGTATTTGTCGGGTAACGCCCGTGCGCCGTAAAACACCAGCCCTCGTATTCCTCAAGTTTGTAAAACCGCCCGACATCTTCGGGGAAGCCGACCGCTTTGAACACTCCCATGTTTTTCCCGCTGGAAAACACATACGCGCCTTTAATCTGCGTATTGATGCGGAACACGCACTTGGCGGTAAACTCCCGCTCATCTAGCTGGCTGCTGGCAAGTTTGGTAGGCAGGGGAGTTACAAAGTAACGCCATATTCTCGGTTCATCGGTAATTTCTTTTATTTTTCTTGTGGGGATTTTGGAAAGGTTGATAATGTCAAAATGCCGTTCCAGAAATTCCTCGCACTCTTTTTTGGCGGGAACGGTATCGTAAAACAAATGCAGGGCGTAATAATCTTTATACTCCGGGTATATCCCATACGCGGCGAAACCGCCGCCCAGACCATTCGAGCGGTCGTGCATGACGGAAATCGACTTTATGATCGCCTCGCCGCTCATACGCCGCCCGGACTTGTCAATAATACCCGATATGGCGCAGCCGGACGGTATCCGTACTTGCCCTTCACACTGCATAGAGAAACCTCCAAAAAAAAGCGCTCATCAGAGGATACGCGCGGAATCTAACCGATGATTCCATCATCATCCGATGAACGCCTTCGTTCATTAATAACGTGAATAGATATACAATTTGCCTGATTTTTTGTCAAGGGGGGTGGAATGCCTGAAGAAATATACCTTCTGGCTGCAAAAGATGCTTCAAATTTTGCGATTATCAGGAAGTGATAATTTGTCTCAGATTTTATTATGTTAATATTAGTGATAAATTTATTAGCAAGGGCAGGACTCGCCTTCCATTCGGCAACATCCTGTTGCCTCATTACAGGCCGCCTTTTTTGCTAAACCGGCATCCATGCCGGTTTACCCTACGGAACCTTCGGTTCCTACGGGTCGCAAAAAAGTTTCGAGTCCTGCGGTTGTTGGAGAGTGATAATATGTCTCGGATTTTATTATGTTAATATTAGTGATAAACTTAATAGCAAGGGCAGGACTCGAACCTGCGACCTCCGGGTTATGAGAATGCCTTGTTTTGCATTACTGAAACCCATTGCGTATTATCTGGGATTATTATAGCATTCCTGAATAATGTTTTACAAGTTATCTGAGTGATTGAAGATTACCAAGACACACCGAAGGCTTTCTGATTCCCTAATTTTATATATCGTTCTATGTGTCGTTTGGGAAATTTCAGAGGTATTTCGTGCAAAATTATACTTGATAAACTCATAATTTTAATATACAATTATGTATAGACAGAAGGTAACCAATGTTTACATGGACTGAAGAAAAGAACAAACTTAACAAGAAAAAACATGGTTTCTTCCTGTCAGATATTGTGGATGTTTTCGATGACCCGCACTTATTGGAAATTTATGATGAGGCACATTCGTCTTTGGACGAAGACCGTTTTATCACTATTGGGCGTTTCCATGACACGGTTATTCTTTTTGTGGTTACTGTGGACAAGGCTGATGGCGACTCCCAAATAATCATGGCACGGGAGGCAGTTCCCAATGAACAGGAGGCATATTATGACCACTACAGAAAAAGCACGAATAGCGGCAGAAATTAAAGCTTTCAAAAATACAGACTTTACAGATTGCCCACCGCTGACCGATGAGCAATTAGCACAATTGAAACCCTCCCACTACCGGAATATGGCAAACTATAAGCCTATCAAGAAGACAGTAAATGTCCGGCTTGACGCTGATATTATTGAATGGCTGCAGAGTGCCGGAAGAGGTTACCAGACCCGCATGAACGCTATTTTACGGGAGGCTATGTTACATTCGGGGGCATAGTACGGAAGAAATTTTTTAGCAAGGGCAGGACACGAATTTACGACCTCCGGGTTATGAAAATAAAAATACCTTGTTTTGCATTACTGAAACCCATTCTTATAATATTTCCCGTTCCGATTGACATTTATATAAATATTAATAAGGATTAAAATACATGGATTATATTGATATTATAAATAAAGCATTTCGATCAATTTTATTTGAATTGGTTAAATATATTGGGAAAATACTAAGTGAAAAAGATAATAAAAAATGGTGGGAAAAATATGTTCTGGAAAAATTAAAGGAAACTACAACACGAAATTTACCTAAAAATGGAACTTATGATGAATGTATCAATAGCTTAGATATTTATGCATGTTTGCTTATAATTATCGCAAATTGGGAGGAAATATTTAAATATAAATTAGAATGTAAACTTTCTTATATACATGAATTAAAAGAAATTAGGCATGATACTGAGGGACATACTACTTTACAAATTTTAAGAAAAATTAACAAAGAATATATGGACCGTGCATTAGATACAATGGCTTTATTAATGGATAATATTGATAAAATTACTTCTGATAAAATACGTTCAATGAAGTCATATGAAAGAACATCAGAACCGCCAATACTGGAACAAACAGGCAAATCTCCGAGAATTATTCCACCAGTTCCAATACCAGAAAATGAAAAAAATAAACCTAGAACCAAAGTAAAGAAAAGTGTTAAACTAACTGATTTAAATTATTCTATTCAAAAATTATCATGGCAAGAATTTGTTGAAAAAATTAAAAATGAAAGACACTTTACAAGAAGAATAGAAGTAATTAAAATCGCAAAGGAGCTATTTAAAAAATATAATACTTATTCTGAAATGAAAGACGATGATAGGAAATTTATTGCGGGTTTAGGTTATAGAAATGAACCTAATGAAATTATTACTAAAGATAATGACTGGTTGCTATTTGGTAGTATGAAAGGCTTTGGCATATTTAGACATGAAATTATTATAAATAATGAAAACATTTCATTAGCTTTAGATCAAATTCCATTAAATGGTTCAATTAGTAAAGATAATTATTCTAATTTTTGGGAATATTATAAAAAAAAGTTTAGTACTACTAGTATGGCTAGTGCAACAAGATTGTTATGTATGAAAAGACCAGATACTTTTATGTGTTTAGATTCAGCAAATCAAAGTAAATTGTTTAGAAATTTTGGAATTAAAGGCAAGGTAGATGAAGATTTTTATTGGGATGAAGTAATTAAACGAATAAAAAATTGTGAATGGTGGAAAACTAATAAACCAAATAATGAAAACTGGGTATATACTTGACGGACACAAAGCCATTTTACCTCTTTTTAGCCTCTAAGCAGAATAATTACAATGTTCCATAGAGCTTCATGCTCCTTTTCTTCCCTTTATCTCACTATATATAACCGGT